>Ga0210406_10006155_pt1 | contig 12485 bp, 13 predicted proteins | sample IncBWC30MmetaG_FD_155454 | JGI IMG/M metagenome (GOLD analysis project Ga0210406, IMG submission 155454) | Forest soil microbial communities from Barre Woods Harvard Forest LTER site, Petersham, Massachusetts, United States - Inc-BW-C-30-M | ecosystem: Environmental > Terrestrial > Soil >...
GATCAGGGAGACCCTGGACGGGAACATCCATCTTTCCGACATGGCGCGCGAGTGTGGTCTCTCGGTGAGTCATTTCACGCGCGCGTTCGGGAAGAGCTTCGGCATGTCTCCCTATCGCTGGCTTCTTGAACGCAGAATGGATCGGGCGAAGGCACTGCTGGTGACCAGCGATCTTCCGATTGTCGATGTCGCCCTACAGGCCGGCTTTTCCGATCAGGCTGCCTTTACGCGTGCGTTCGGGCGGATCGTCGGCGATAGCCCAGGCCGATGGAGACGCGCCGTAAATTCAAGGGCCTGACGGGGACCGACAGGACTTGATATCGTCGCCGCGCAACCGCCATTCAGAGATAAACTGATGCTTCGTTTTTCAATTGCCGCGTTCGGCGTCCTGGTCGTTGCAGGATCTGCGTTTGCGGCGGTCGAGCCGTTTCCACCCGGCTTTCACACCGAGGAAATCCGGACAAACGGGACAACGCTCCATGTCCGCGTCGGCGGCGGCGGGCCCGCGGTCGTGTTGCTGCACGGATTTGGCGACACCGGTGACATGTGGGCGCCGGTCGCGGCGGTCCTCGTGAAAACCCATACCGTCGTCGTGCCCGATTTGCGCGGCATGGGCCTCTCGGCGCATCCCGATACCGGCTACACCAAGCAGAACCAGGCTCTCGATATTTCCGGCGTGATGGATCATCTGCAGATCGCGAAGGCCGATCTGGTGACCCATGACATCGGCAACATGGTCGGCTACGCGCTTGCCGCGCAGTTTCCTTCGCGCATCACGCGCTGGGTCGTGATCGATGCGCCCCTGCCCGGCATCGGCGATTGGGACAGGATCAAGCAGAATCCGCTACTTTGGCACTTCAACTTCCGCGGACCCGATGAAGAACGCCTGGTCGCGGGCCGGGAGCGCATCTATCTCGACCGCTTCTACGACGAATTGTCGGCCGATCCGAAACGGATCGACGAGGCGTCCCGCAATCACTATGCAAAGCTCTACGCGCGGCCGCATGCGATGCACGACGCATTCGAGCAGTTTGGTGCGTTCAACCAGGACGCAATCGACAATCAGGCGCTGCTTGCCAGGACCGGCAAGCTGAACATGCCGGTGCTCGCCCTGGGAGCGGAGAAATCCCTTGGTGCGGGGGAGGCAACGATTTTGCGCGTCGTCGCCACGAACGTGACGGAGGGCATTGTTCCGGACTCCGGCCACTGGATCATGGAGGAGAATCCAAAGGCGACGACAAAGCTGATCGTCGATTTCCTTGGGAAATAGCGTTCCTCCTCCGCGCGAAGCGCGGGGGAGGGGGACCGCGAAGCGGTGGAGGGGGCGGCCGCCCACCAGCGGTTCGAACTTGTGCGAGATGCAATCATGCGGACCGGAGGAGGTTGGATAGAATCCCGATGCGCGAACCGATCCTGACACTCAAACGCGCGCGCAAATTGCGGCGCAAGATGACGCTGCCGGAAGTGCTGCTCTGGGAACGGATTCGCGGCGGACGATTGAACGGGTTGCGATTCCGGCGCCAGCACCCGATAGGGCCGTACATTCTGAATTTCTACTGCGCTTCGGCGCGTGGCAGTCGAGATTGACGGCGCCGTGCACGACCATGAATCGCAGTGGACTCACGACAAGCGCAGAGATGGTTGGTTCGGAGAGAACCGAATCCGCGTTTTGCGAACTCCCGCGCGGGATATTCTGAACGATGAGGCGATCGAGGGTGCGCTTGCCAGCATCCCACTGGCGGCCGCCCCCTCCACCGCCTTCGGCGGTCCCCCTCCCCCGCGCTTCGCGCGAGGGAGGAACCTGAACACTTCGGAAGCGATACATATATTCCCCGTGCTTTTATGGGGGACGGTACCGCCAATATTGTCTTTTCCTGTGAATCTGTATGGCGTCGCCAAATTCTTCCTTGAACATTGCCCGGAGTAGCTTATCCATTCCTCAAAGCCTGCTCCGAAGGGGAACGCCTCATGTCCCGGTATCCGCTCGAAATTCCGTCGCAACAATGAAGACCCGAACCTCCCGAGCTTCAAGGAAGCGGCCGGTTGTGCGCAGCCGCAAAAGCTCGAAAAAAGCTCCTCACAAAGGCGCGCGCGCAAATCTCCGGCACATTGCCCGCCAGGAGAAGAGCCCAAAAGCCGCGGCCGGCTGGAAGGTCAATGTCACGCGTCGTGGCAAATACATGTACAAATCTTTTGCGGACAGCAAATACGGCGGCAAGACGAAAGCGCTGAAGGCGGCGAAGACCTGGCACGACAAGATCGTGGAATCCACCTCCGATGTCGATTATGTGCTGTGGCGCAGGAAGAAGCGCTCGCGACCCAATAGCAGCGGCATCGTCGGCGTCGGCCGATACACGGTGCGCTACGAGACGAGCCGGCACCCGCTCTGGGAGGCGTACTGGCAGGATGCGGACGGCAAACGGCACAGCCGCAGATTCTTCATTTCAGTCCATGGCGACAAGGGCGCCAAGGCTCTCGCGTGCGCCGCGCGCCGTCACGGGATGAAAGAGCTGAAGCGGGAGCTGACCCGTCGCGGCGAGATTTTCGAGTAGGTAGTCCGGTGCCTGGTGGGCTCCTGTTTCGGCCAGCCCCGCATTGTTGTGACCCTTGTGCAAACTGGCACGCGGAAAAACGGCCGGCTGATACCGATCAGCCGGCCGTTCCTTCGTTAATTAACTGGTCGCCATTTGCAGTCGAAAAACTTCATTTGGAGAATGTCACCGTTTGGTAATCTTGAAGACGACGCCGTTGGCGTCCGCGCCGCCCGCGTACGTCGTGCCGTAGAGATTGCCCGATTCATCCTTGATCAGGCCAGCATAGGGCTCGAAGCCATCGGCGCCATTGGCGACGCTATCGAAGGAATAGAGCACCGTTTCGGTGCCGTCGCGAGCAACCTTGAACACGGTGCCGAGGCCATTCGCGCCGCCCAACAATGTCGTGCCGTAAAGATTGCCGTTCTCGCGAACCAGGCCAGCCTGGGGTTCGGAACCATCGGCGCCGCCGGTGAAGCTCCAGAGCGTCGTTTCGGTGCCGTCCGGCGCAAGCTTGAAGACGGTGCCGCCGCCCCCGCCGTCGGCCGAAGTCGTGCCGAAGAGATTGCCCGCACTGTCCGCAATCAGGCCGCCAACGGGAAGGACGCCGTCACTGCAATCAGGATAGTTGGGACAGAAGGAATAGAGTACCGTTTCGGTGCCGTCCGGTGAAAGCTTGAAGACGGTGCCGAGGTTCTCCGCGCCGCCTCCTTCCGTCGTGCCGTAAAAATTGCCGTTCCTGCGAATCAGGCCGGCCCCGGGCAAGGAGCCATCGGCTTTGCCCGTGAATGAATAGAGCACCGTTTCGGCGCCGCCGGGAGCAACCTTGAACACGGTGCCGTCGCCATTCGTGCCGCCGAACAACGTCGTGCCGTAGAGTTTGCCTTTCTTGTCCATGATCAGGCCAGCCTGGGGGCCTTTGCCATCGGATCCGCCCGTGAACGAATGGAGCACGGTCTCGGCACCGTTGAGAGCAACCTCGAAGACGGTGCCGTCGCCGTCCGCGCCGCCAGACGAGGTGGTGCCGTAGAGGTTGCCCGATGTGTCCATGATCAGGCCACCCTCGGGGTAGGAGCCATCAGCGCCGGTGAAGCTCCAGAGCGCCGTTTCGGTGCCGTCCGGTGCAAGCTTAAAGACGGTGCCGAGGCCATGCGCACCGCCTTCCACTGTTGTGCCGTAGAGGTTGCCCGATGCGTCCTTGATCAGGCCAGCGAAGGGGTTACTGCCATCAGCCCCCCCGGTGAACGAATAGAGCACAGTCTCCGTGCTCTTCGCGTGAGCGCCGCCAACTGGAATCAGCAGGGCCAGTGCCAGGCCGCAGCCGAATTTGTTTGAGATTCGCAACATGGGTTTTGACATAAGATTCTCCTTGGGCCGTGAATCAGTCCACGTTCCCGGTGCCGGCGTTCCTGGATGGTAAGACCGGTAGGCTATTCGCCTCAGCACTTCCCCCCAGCACTATTGACCGTTCAAGCCCTGTGTGTCCTCATTAAGGTTCTTAAATCTTCGGAAGAAACACCATAGGTTTCAAAGGTCTAGTAAAATGCGCGAACTGCACAGTTTCGGACGGTTCGCATTGGACACCTCCGAGCGCCGCCTCTATGCGGACGGCGTTCCGGTACTCCTGGGCTCTACGGATATTCGCCTTCTCGTGGCCCTTGTCGAAAAGGCGGGTTCCATCATTCCCAAATACGATCTGGTGTCGCGCGTATGGGGCCGAACCGCCGTCACCGACAACGCGCTCTATGTCCACATCAATGCGTTGCGCAGGGTCATCGGTGACGAATGCATCGTCAACAAGCAGGGACATGGCTATCGCTTCACGGCGCAAATTCAGCGTACGCAGATGGCGCACCCAGCGCGGCCGGACAAACGCCGACCGCGAAATTTCGGCTCGGCCTGGTCCGGCGACGGCGTCGAAGGTGCCCGGCTGATTGGCAGGCGCAAACAACTTCGTGTCGCGGCGAAGCTCCTCGAACGCCGGCGTCTTCTCACCCTGACGGGACCTGGCGGCGTCGGAAAGACCAAATTTGCGTTGCACGCCGCCAGCAGGAGCGCGACCCAGTTCCCCGATGGCGTCTGGCTTGTCGAGTTGGCAAATTTGAAAGACACCGATCTGCTGTTCGAGGCCGCCGCCGCCGTTCTCGGCATCGAAATCGGCGACAATGCGAAACCGCTCGACACTCTGGCGCGCCATCTGGCGCGGCGGACACTCCTCATCGTTCTCGACAATTGCGAACATGTGATCGGCGCCGCGGTGACATTGTGTGAATCGATTCTTCGCGCGGCGCCCGGCGTCAAAATTCTTGCGACCAGCCGCCAGGCCCTGTGCTGCTCGGGAGAACAGGTCTTCGAATTGCCGCCGCTCGCCCTGCCGCGCGATGATGCGACGCGCCCCGAGGCCATACGCGAAACCGCAGCGGTCGAGCTTTTTGTCGAGCGCGCGGCAAGCGCGGACGCGCACTTCGACATGACCGACAAGGACACGCCCATCGTCGCCAGCATCTGCCGTCACGTCGATGGACTGCCGCTCGCCATCGAAATTGCCGCCGGATGGGTAGGTGTACTGGGGCTTGAGACTCTGGACGCGAAGCTGGGCGGTTCCATCAGGAGTTGGCTTCGTGCCAGGACTTCGGCGCCGCTCAGGCATTCCACGTTGCATGCAACGCTGGAATGGAGTCACGACCTGCTATCTGCGGCCGAAAAGAAAGTGCTCCGCAGACTTGCCGTTTTCGCCGGCAGTTTCAATCTGCAGGCGGCTGAAGCAGTGGCGGGCGACGACGATATCCCGAGCGGTCAAATACTCGAACACTTCGCGACTTTGATCCGCAAATCGATGATCTCTGTCGTGCCGGGTTCGAACGCACAACGCCATCGTCTTCTGGAAACGACACGAGCCTTCATGGGGGAGATACTGGCTTCGTCCGACGACTGCGAGGCGACGCGGCGAAGGCATGCGCGTTACGTGCTTCATAGTCTCGAAAGCGCGATGGCCGAATGGGAAACCACGCGCGATGCCGTCTGGCTCGATCGCTATGGACCGCTGATTGACGACCTGCGCAGTGCGCTCGACTGGTCGATGGATGCGGACAGCGATCTGGCTGTGGCGCTCGCAGGTGCTTCATGGCCATTGTGGCGAGAATTGTCGTTGCGCGTGGAAGGCGAGCGGCGGCTGAATGCAGCAGCCGCTTGCCTTCACGCCGGCACGCCGCCGGAGCAGGAGGCCGAGTTGCGCCGGGGGCTGGGAGAGCTGTGGGTGAACACAGCGGCTGTGATTGCCGCCGAGGCACAGCTCGATCGCGCGGGCGCGTTATACCGTGCGCTGGGCGACCTTCCCCGCCTCGGCGGCGCGCTCACCGTTCAGGCATTCGCCTTTCTCCTTTTGGGCCGGTTCGAAGAGGCGGAGAAAGCGATCGCGGAAGCGCTGAGATTGCTCGGGCCCCTGCAGCGTACACGGATGCTCGCCACGGCTTACGCCGCGCAAATGTGTCTCGAATCCAGTCTTGGGCGCTCCGCGACGGCGCGCGCTGCCGGAGAGGAAGCGCTCAGTCTGTGCGAAGCCTCCGGCATCGATCGCGTAGCCCTGACGGTGGCCACCAATCTGGTGCAAATTGCTCTGAACAGCGGGGACATCGATGGCGCCATTTCGGCAGCGGGCGACCTCACAGTTCGGCTGCAGGAGACGCCCCACTCCTACCTGCGCGCGCACGTGCTCGGGCTTCTTGCCAGCGCGTTCACGGCGCAGGGCAATCTGCACGAAGCGTTGCTGACCGCGCGCGAAGCCGCGCCTCTGCTGCGCGACGAGGCCGCTCTGTTTTGGCTGTTCGACCATTTTGCCCTGCGCTGCGGCCTCGCCGGCCGTATTACCGACGCGGCACTCCTCGCCGGCTATGCGGATGCCGTCTACCGGAATAACGATCATTCGCGCTTGCCGATGGCGCTGCGCGCGGTGCAGCGGTTGCGCCTTCTGTTGCGCGACGCGTTACCGGACGATGAAAATACCCGGCTCCGCAAGACCGGCGCGGCACTTTCGGAAGACCAGGCGATGACACTGGCTCTGCGTGCCTGAATATACCGGCGGGCTCATTCTGCCGCGCCCGGTTCCAGCACCTCGCCACCAACAGTAAACGCTTGCAGCACCGAACCCCAAAAACCGGCTCACGCCGGGGCTGCCGCGTGCCTCTCGCGAAGCGCGTAGTAAATCGGATCGAAGGATGTGGCGATAGCTGCCGCCTCTTTCATGTGCACCCGCGCCGCCGGGTCGGACATCATCGCGTCGAGATCGGCCTGGCTTCGCCATTGCGCGTAATTGGCGACATGGCGGCGGTCCCGGCTCATGTGCAGATTGGCCGATACGAAACCGGGCCGCTGACGCATCCCGTGTTGCGTCGCGCGCGACAGCGCCCCGAGCAGTTCCTCAGCGCGGTCCGGTTCGACCGTGAAGGTGTTGATCAGAACCACGTAGCCGTCGTTGGGATCGAGTATGGTCATGGGGAAAGCCTCTTGTTCAAACCGCCAAACAGGCGTTACTCATTATCAGGGGCCTGATACAAAATATAAGGAACCTTATATGTCAACGGCTGCAATGCCTGCGTCCGTGGCCAAGCGTCTTGGCTACGTACTCAAGCGCGCGCAGCATGCGCTCCGGATAAGCATGGACAATGCTTTGCGTCCGTTGGGACTGACAACGCCGCAATATGCGGTGTTGTCGGCCGTGGAAGCTGAGCCCGGTCTTTCCAACGCTCGATTGGCGCGTGCCGCATTTGTAACACCGCAATCCATGCAGGGTATCCTGGCGAACCTGGAACGAGACGGTTTGCTGGCTCGCCATCCCGATCCCGATCATGGCCGCGTGCTGATGAGCGAGCTGACACCCAGCGGGCGCAAAATATTGGCGGATGCGCACAAGGCCGTACAGCGCGTCGAAAACCGGATGATCGCCGTCTTCGGCCCCAAGGCAGCCGATAAAGTCGCGGAGCAGTTATCGCGATGCGCTGACGCGCTCATGCACCAGGGAGCTCGATCATGAACAAGCACACCGTGATCTCGCCTGGCGAGGCCGCCGACAGACTTGCGATCCGCGAACTTGTTGAAGCCTACGCCTATTGCGCCGACCGACGCGATGCAGAAGGCCAGATGTCCCTCTTCACGCCAGACACCCACTTCGTCGTCTACATGGACGCCAGGAACGCCAGGCCTTCGCAAGAGCTGCACTCCCGCGAGGCCCTCGCCCCGGTCTTCGCAGACCTGAACAAATATCACGCCACCATGCACTTCGTTGGACAGAGCACGATCTCATCGCTCACGAAGAGCCATGCCACCGGACAGGCCTATTGTCTTGCCCACCACCTCACCATCGACGGTGATCATCGCCGATTGATGATTGCGACACTGCGTTACTTCGACACATTCGCCAAGGTGGACGGCGCGTGGCTATTCGCGGAGCGCCGGCTCTACGTCGATTGGATCGAGGAGCGCGAACTATCATGACAGGGTTCGCACCCTCGCGAGGCCCACGCTTCACCTTTCCTCGCGTCACGCACCACGCCCCGAACCGGCTGGCCAGAGGCGAGCAAAGTCTGCGCAAGCGCGCCGCCGACCTTGCCGGTGATCCCGGTGATTGTGTACATCGTCATTCTCCACTGATCTCTTTGTTGAACGTGCTCAACGGGCGGTCTCGCTCTTGAACGCACGCGGCGGGCGGTCGGCACACCGCTCGCTTTGTTTCAAAAAAAAATTGTCATGGCCCGGTTTAACCGGGCCACCCAGTAAGCGCGCGTCCGCGCGCTGAATATGTGCTCTGAGCTGTTTCGCCTGGGTGGCCCGCTCGGAGTTTACACTCCGACCGCGCTCTCGCGCGGATCGGGGTGGCGGGCCATGACAAGCTTTAGGTGCGAGCGTTGGAATTGCATCACTGCTTCGTTCGGCGCGCGACACGGGGCCGGCCTCTTTTGCATTCCGGCCCGGGCCGCTACGCTGGTTCTGTCAACCACGGGTCAGAGCAGTGCCGCCGATGATCCGCATCATAGTTCTTTGGGCGCTTGTTCTGGCCGCTGGCGCCTTCGCCCTTCAGTGGCTGCAATACCAATATCTGGTGCGCCTGTTCCCGGAGGAGATCTATATCGCCATCATCGGAGCGGCGTTCGCGGCCGGCGGAATCTGGGTCGGCTGGAAGCTGACGGCGCGCCCGGCGCCCGGACCGTTTGCGCGCAACGATGCCGCCCTCGCCTCGCTCGGACTGACAGGTCAGGAGATGAAGGTGCTGGCGCGGCTGGCGGCCGGGCAATCCAACAAGGAGATCGCGCAAACCCTTGGGCTCTCGCCGAACACAGTGAAGACCCATATCGCCAACCTGTTCGCCAAGCTCGAGGTCGCGCGCCGCAGTCAGGCGGTGAACAAGGCGCGGGAGCTGGCGCTCATCCCCTGAATTTGCGGCATCCGAAGGGACGAAACGGGCGATTTCACCCTTTTGGGCGATACACCGGCGGCCGAATTCCGCCCAAAGATTGCGGCGTTCAAACCGCAAAGGAGCACGGAGCATGACCCCCACGATGTCGATCTACGGCCTGATCGCCGGGGCGCTGGCCGCGCTCGGGATCATCGGCACCATTCTTCTGCCAGCGGGCAACCCGCTGCATGAGAGCCTCTGGGTCGGTTATCTCATCATGCTGGTCGCGCTGTCGGCGATCCTCGTCGGCGTGAAGCAATATCGCGACGACGTGCAGGGCGGCGTGATCGGTTTCGGCAAGGCGTTCCTGATCGGGCTCGGCATCGCGGCCGTGGCGGGCCTCGCCTATGCCGTGGTGTGGGAGGTGTATCTGGCGCTGACGCATTACAGCTTCACCGAGGCTTTCATCAACGAGACGCTGGCGGCGAAGCGCGCGGCGGGCGTGAGCGGGGCGAAATACCAGAAAGCGGTCGCCGAGATGGAAGCGTTCCGCACGCAATACGCCAGCCCGCTGTTCCGCGTGCCGATGACGTTTATCGAAATTTTCCCGGTCGGGCTGCTGGTCGCGTTCGTCAGCGCGGCGCTGCTGCGCAATCCGGGGTTCCTGCCGGCGCGGGCACGTGCGGCGTAAACGTCGCGCAGGGTGAGCGTTCTGCGCGCGCGAGTTTAGAAAGGTGTACGATCCACCGCCTCATCGCGCTTCCTCCCTCGCGCGAAGCGCGGGGGAGGGGGACGCGAAGCGGTGGAGGGGGCGGCTGCCCACAAGCGGTTTGAACTTATGCGAGATGCAATCGTACGGACCAAAAGAGGTCGTATAGAATCCAAATGCGCACCCGACCTGACGCTCAAACGCACGCGCAAATTGCGGAGCACGATGACGCTGCCGGAAGTGCTGCTCTGGGAACGGTTTCGCGGCGGGCGATTGAATGAGTTGCGATTCGGGCGACCGCATCCGAAAGCCCCGTATATTCCGAATTTCTACTGCGCATTGGCACGCCTGGCCGGCGAAATTGATGGTGTGAACAGCATTCGGGTTTTCCGGCGCGAAATATTCTGAACGACGAAGCGATCGGGGGTGTACTCGTCAGCATCGAGCAGGCGGCCGCCCCCTCCACCGCTTCGCGGTCCCCCTCCCCCGCGCTTCGCGCGAGGGAGGAACCTGAAACAGTCACCATGTGTGAATCTCGCAGGGTTCAACCGGGAGAGCAGCCGGGCGGTGACAATTTTTGGGGTACGGAGTGTTGGATTCGATCCGCTACGACCTGAGCCGCTTCAGGCGATTTTGGTAGACGCACAGGTTCGCGTAAACGATTGCTATCCGCGGCGTGTCCAGTCCGGCCTTTGATCCCCTGACCAACAAATCGCCGATGATTGCGTCAGCTTCGATCGGCACGCCCTTTTGGAGATCGCGGTACATTGACGAGGCCATGGACGAACCCTTCGCGGTCAGAAGGCCATGCGCGAGTTTCACAAATTCCGGATCCGGCGTGATTCCAACGGCCCGCACCACTGCGACAATCTCTTCGAGGTAGCTCGTCGCAAATGCCGTGCCGCCGGGCGCGGCTTCCACCTCACCTATGTTGCCGCGCATGAGCGAATTGATGCCGCCCAACGCAGCCAGGAGAATCCACTTCTCCCACATCTCGCGTGCGATAGCCGCAGACAGGCGCGCTTTGAAGCCGGCATTTTGCATGAAAGCGTCCAGCGCCCTGATGCGGCCAGAGGCGCTGCCATCCATTTCACCATACGCCATGTCTTCCTGCGGACCGAGTTGAAGTACATGTCCCTTTTCGTCCAGATCCACGGAGATTCTGCATGCACAGCCCACCAGGGCCTGCTTGCCGAATCGCGCGGAAATGGTGTCGACGTGCTTCATGCCATTCAGAACCGGCAAGATGATCGTATCTGGTCCTATGGCCGGCGCCATATCTGCAAGAACGGCATCAAGCGAGTACGCCTTCACGGCAAGCAAAATCGCGTCGTAATGACCGTTCAAGCCATCGGCCGTCACAAGTTGCGGTATGATCTTCGCATCCCCATTCGGGCTTACAATCTGGAGACCTTCGGCGCTCAATTTTTCGACCCGCTTCGGTCGGACCAGAAAGGCGACGTCCCGTCCAGCCTTGGCCAGCCGACCGCCATAATAGCCGCCGATTGCACCGGCACCCGCTATGAGCATTCGCATGGGCGCCACTCCATAACTCCTTGTACACGTCAGGCGGGATTTACGATCCGCAGGAACTTTACGAGCATGCGCTTCCTGGAGAAGCTAAGACTTCTCTTGACTCAAATAAATCTGCAAAAGGCTGATGATGCCTTTCAAGGAATTCGTGCTACGGTGTCGATGGGCTGCATGCTGGGGCTTCTGGTTCAAACCCGTGAACGACGTTCGCGCCACTCCCACGCCTGATCGCGTGCTCGAATCGCGGCTGGGCCTCGGCCGCAGGCGAAAGCGGCGACGCCTCTGGCTGTGGATCGGACTTGCGCTGCTGGCCGTCGGCGCGGCCACGTGGTTCTACCTGCGCAGCGGAGCGGCCCATACCTACGTGACGAAGCCGGTCACGCGCGGGACGCTCGCCGTCACTGTCAGCGCCACCGGTACGCTCGCACCGCGCAACCAGGTCGATGTGGGCGCGGAAGTGTCGGGCCGCATCGACAGGCTCATGGTCGATTTCAACGACCATGTGACAAAGGGCGAGGTGCTGGCCCTGATCAACACCGACCAATACCTGGCGCAGCTTCAACAGGCACGGGCCAGCCTGGCGCAGGCACAGGCGACGCTTCAGCAGACGTCTCTGACCCACGCGCGCGATGCGGAACTGGGGAAGCGTGATGCGGTTCCGCGCGAGCTGCTGAATACGTCCACGGGCGATCTTGCGCGAGCGGTCGCGGGCGTGAACCTGGCGCGCGCGCAGGTTCAGCAGGATCAGACGCTGCTGTCCTATTGCACGATCTATTCGCCTATCGACGGCGTTGTGCTCGACCGCAAGGTTTCGGCCGGCCAGACCGTTGCGGCCACGTTTTCGACGCCGGTTCTCTACACGCTGGCGAGCGATCTCAGCCAGATGGAGCTGGACGTCGACATCGATGAAGCCGACGTCGGACTGATTCGTTCGGGCGCGGCGGCGACCTTCACGGTCGACGCCTATCCCACGCGCCGGTTTTCCGCCCGGCTGGTTTCGATCCACAACGCACCAAAAACCGTGCAGGGAGTCGTCACCTATCAGGGCGTGCTGCGTGAGCGTAACGAGGGCCGGTTGCTGCGGCCGGGCATGACGGCGACCGCGGAGATCGAAGCGGCGACGATCAGAAATGCGCTCCTGGTGCCGAACGCGGCTTTGCGCTTCGTCCCGCCCGAGGACGTCAAGAAGAGCGCGCCACCCGCCCCCCCGACGCTGAACGGACTGAATGGCGGCCGGGTCTGGACCGAGAACGGCAAGACGCTCAAACCGCACGATATCAGGCTGGGGGCGACCAACGGACGATCCACGCAGGTCCTGGCCGGC
>Ga0210406_10006157_pt1 | contig 12482 bp, 8 predicted proteins | sample IncBWC30MmetaG_FD_155454 | JGI IMG/M metagenome (GOLD analysis project Ga0210406, IMG submission 155454) | Forest soil microbial communities from Barre Woods Harvard Forest LTER site, Petersham, Massachusetts, United States - Inc-BW-C-30-M | ecosystem: Environmental > Terrestrial > Soil >...
CATGAAGGGCAGCAGACGGCGAACACACTGCGTTGGCCGTCAAACTTCGGAGGTCCTTAAATGACTCCACCGGGTAGAACCGCCGCATTAACCGCTGCCGCATCTGTTCGGGCCTCAGCGTAGCGGCTCTTTGCGAACAACACGCTGGAAGCGGCCTATGGACCCCATCAGTAGGGCATGGTCCAATTTGGCCCCTTCCGGCGCGGCTCTGTCAGCGATGCCGCAAACGTGCCAACGCCGGAACTCCTGCCAGCGGACCGTGCGCAAAGCAATCGAATAGGCCGATCAGCCGAGATGGTGGACCTTCTGAAGGCCGTAAACCGGTGTGGGAATGCCCTCCATTCGCGCCTTCAACTGAAGGGACAGAAACTGCGAATAGTGGCGTGACTGGTGCAGGTTACCGCCATGGAACCAAAGTCCCTGCTGCTGCGTCGGCTTCCACATGTTTCGCTGTTCACCTTCCCACGGGCCCGGGTCTTTGGTCGTGTTCGAACCTAATCCCCAGACCTTGCCTACCTTGTCGGCAACTTCCCTGGAGATCAGGTCCGCGGCGAAACCGTTCATCGAGCCGTAGCCGGTAGCGTAAACGATGAGATCGGCCGGCAGTTCGGTCCCGTCGCTCAAGACGACGGAATGTTCCGTGAGCTTTTTGACATCCACGCCGCTCTTCAGCTTGATGCTGCCATTGGCTACCAATTCCGAAGCCCCGACGTCGATGTAGTATCCAGATCCACGCCGCAGGTATTTCATGAACAGACCGGAATCGTCGTCGCCATAATCGAGCAGGAATCCCGCTTTCTCGAGACGTTTGTAATAATCGGCATCGCGTTCCCTGATCGCGTTGTAAACCGGGATCTGGAACTCGTGCAGAATTTTGTAAGGTAGTGAAGCAAAGATCAGGTCGGCCTTGGCCGTCGTCATTCCGGACTGGACCGCCTGTTCGGAGTAAAGCGAGGCCAATCCGAGCTCCATCAGCGAGTCCGACTTCACAACATGGGTCGTCGAGCGCTGAACCATGGTAACGTCGGCACCGGCTTCCCAAAGCGCGGCACAAATATCGTGGGCGGAATTGTTCGAGCCGATCACCACGGCTTTCTTGTTCCTGTATTTGTCAGGCCCCGGATGTTGCGACGAATGGTGCTGATCGCCCTTGAAAATGTCCATGCCTTCAAATTTCGGCAGATTAGGCTTGGCTGACATTCCTGTCGCAAGCACGAGCTGTTTTGGCTTGAGGACGATTTCCTGGCTGTCGCGCTGCACGATAATGGTCCATTCGCGGCTTTGCTCGTCGTAAGATGCCTTCTTGCATTCGCTTGAGCCCCAGTAATTGAGCTCCATCACCTTTGTATACATTTCGAGCCAGTCCCCGATCTTGTCCTTCGGTGAGAAGACCGGCCAGTTCCGGGGAAAGGGCAGATAGGGCAGATGATCATACCAAACCGGATCATGGAGGCAGAGTGACTTGTAACGCTTGCGCCAGCTGTCGCCGGGACTTTCGTTTTTTTCGATGATGATCGTCGGCACATTGAGTTGGCGCAGCCGAGCTCCGAGTGCGATGCCGCCCTGACCGCCACCAATGATGACGCAATAGGGCTGACGCGAGTAGCCGAGTTCGGCGGCTTCCGCATCGCGTTCTTCCTTCCACGTTTTCCGATTTCGTTCGGCGCCGTGTTTAGCTCCCATCGGACGGTCGAAGCCAACTGGCTCTTCGTGCCCCTTGAGTTCACTCATGGTCGTGAGCAACGTCCATATCCGGCCATCCTTCAGGCGCATGTGACCAAAGCCGCGGGCAACCTCCGTTTCGAATTGTATCCAGCTCTCCGTAATTCCGTCCGCTTCAGAAGCGTCCTCACCGTCCGCAATTTTCCAATTCGACGGCCTCGCATCGGCAAGCCGCGCCTTGAGCATGTCGCGAACCTCGTCCTTTCCCTCCATTGTCTTGATGTTCCAGGTGAAGGTCACGAGGTCGCGCCAGTAGCAGTCCGCCTGAAAGAGATCGACGGCGTGTTCTATTTCACCAGCGGACAGCGCCTTGTCGAACGCGCTGAGAAAATCAGACACTTTTCCGTTCGGGGCTTTGTCGAGCATGATGTCCTCCCTTGTGCCGATGGCGAGAGCTTTATTCTCTTTCTTTGCTTCGTTCCGGCGAACTGAAGCCGAGGCGCCGACGAAAGCGATGAGCTCGCGCGGCGCCATTCGATCCTTCTGGATACGCGTGAATTCTAGCACTTTGCGGCGAAGAGGCGAGCGAGAAGTAACCCGATTGGGCTGAAACATGGGCAGCCGATCAGAGAAGCGGACATCTCGGCAGGGACGCGCGGGGACGGTCTTCATTCCAGATCCATCCCCCTCCCAATGTCCGCTTTGCGCCAACGCATCACGCCAATTACCGGGAGTACGAACCGTCGACGCATATCCGATCCACAATCGATCGAACGACAAATGTCCGGCAACTAAAAGCCTCAATTCTTTCGCAAAGAATGGCGAATCTTCGAAAACGGCCAGGGGAAATTGTTATGCGCGCCAAGTGATCTCTCACCATTCGCCACGAAGATCGGGGCAACCGTTCGAAGCGCGAGGACACTCGAAACGGCGCCAGTCAGCCGCCGGGAAACCACCGTAACCGCTAGCAAGCAGTCCTGTTCCTTGATGCCGCACTGGCGTGCACGAGCATCCAAAAAAAGAAATATAATGTTCATGTCCAACTGCGCGGGAATCCCGAACCGGCAAACTGCATTCGCCAGGCATCAATCATGGCCAATGGTGAAATCAGTTTCATTGGCGGCGCTGATCTGCGCCGCTTCGGTCTGCGCGTCTTCAGCGCAGGATGCCAAGGTTTCCGTCGACATGATGGGAATAGGAGCCATGAGCTGCGCTCACTGGCAGTCCACTCAAGCAAATCGATTGGAGGGAACAATCTGGATTTATGGTTTCTGGACAGGCCTCAATTACGTTGCCTCGGCGAGCGACCAAACAGAGACGAAAGTCGACACGGCAACGGCCGTTGTCGAAGTCAAGAAAACATGCGCTCAGCGCCCGTCGCAGCCATTGGCCAGCGCCGTGTGGACCGCTTATCTAGACCTCAATAAAAAGTAGCGATGCCTGTAGTCCCACGCCGATGGTGTCGTGGGTATGATCCGATTCACCGCTCGGAAAGCGATCATTGGACCGGTAAAAGCGAGGCGGAGCCGGCTTCCTGTTTTTCCACGCTATGCTGATCGAATTTCGACATCACGGGGGTGCCAGGGTCGAAACGGACACGATAGACCTGAAGATTCTCCATGACACGCTGGACGTAGTTGCGCGTTTCGGCAAGCGGAATACGTTCCACCCAATCGATCGCATCCACGTTGGGATCACGCGGATCGCCATACTGCTTGACCCAATCCCGGACGCGGCCCCGTCCCGCATTGTAGCCGGCGAAGGTCATGATGTATGAGCCGTTATATTCCCGTAACAGCGCACTGAGTTCGGCCGCGCCCATTTGCGTGTTGTAGACGGGATCAGAGACCATCCGCTCCCAATCGTAGGTGACGCCGAACCTCTTGGCGGTGTCGCGCCCGGCTTCCGGCGTGACCTGCATCAGGCCGACCGCGTTTGCCGGCGATTTGTCGCCTTGGTCGAATGCACTTTCGGTGCGTGCGACCGAATAGATCACGCTGCGGTCGATTGCGGGGCCAATCGGGCTGTGCTGCGGGATTCCGATCGTGGGGAAAGCGTAAGGGTCCAGCGCCAGACCACGGGCGAGCGCCGTCTTACCGATCTGCAACATGGCGCGCGCATCGTTCCGGCGACCGGTAAGCTCGCCAAGTGCGACCAGCGCCGCGACGTCCGTACTCCGCTCCGCCAGATCCGACACGAAATTGAGGACGACGTCGCGCTCGCCAAGCGTATAGAGCATGTCGGCTGCGCGCACGAGTTCGTGCGGGAGCTGAGAACCGTGATCCGGATCGGGCTGCAGCGGGGGCCGCAGCTCAATTCCTTCAAGGCCGAGCCTGGCGCGCGCAAGCTGTCCGTAATAGGCGGTGCCATGGCGGGCGGCGGCTTCATAATCGGCACGCATCTTCTCGTTATCGCCGGCTGCCTCGGCGGCGCGACCTCGCCAGTAGTTCGCCCTTGCGAGCACGATCGGATTAGTTGAACCGTCATCGATATGGGCGAAATGCGTTCGCGCCGTCGCCGGATCGTTGAGGTAGCGCAGCGCGATCCAGCCGGGCATGAAATGAAATTCTGCCTGGTAATTTTCATTGGCGGGTAATGCGGAATTGCGTACGACCTGATAGGCGGTCTGGAACTCACCTAAATCGAGCAGCTTGCGGGCGAGAACACGCCGCTCGCGCCACCATTCATCCGTGTCCTGGAATGCCATGGTCTCGGGTGCGGCTGCCAGCATCAGACGGGTAGCGTCGGCAACCCGATCGTGACGCATCATCCAATGAATGCGGCACAGCGTGTAGCCCAAATCCTGCCGCGCCTCGGTCGGAACCGCGTCGAGTAGCTCGAGCGCCTTGGTCGTGTTCGCCGTGACGGCGGCACACGCCTTCACGATCGAGAGTTCGTCGTCTCCGAGGCGACGCGCGGCGCGCATCGCTCCCGAAAGATCCTTGGCGCCGATGCGCTTGTCCATGCGCGCCCGATGGTCCTCGCGCGTGAGGATGGCGCGGAATGCGTCGAACGCATCGGCTTCCACGCGCTCCGACAATTCTTCCGACCGCCACGCGTCACGAACCTGGCGCTCTGCGCCGTCACGGTCGCCTTCGGCCAGCAGGACCCGCGCGAGCGCAAATTTCCCCTTGGCGCTGATCGGCTGACCGCCCGTGAAGCCCCGAACTGTCGCGGCGTCGCTCCGCTCTTCCCACAGGCGCGCTTCCGCCCGTCGGCGCAGCGGCCCCATGCTCGGCCAGTTTGAGTTGTCGGCAATGAAAGCCGCGTACCGGCCGACACTCACTTCACCGTCCGGGTGACGCAGGATGAGCCATTCGACGAGCTTTTGCGCTGCCGGATCGCCGATCGTCTTTTCCACGGCGGTCGCTTCGCCAATCTTGGCCTTGCGCACCAGACCGATCGCCTGCTTTACCGCCGCAAGATCACCGGACAGCGGCGGAGCCGCCGCGGTCTGAGCAGGCACATCGATAGACACAGCTGGCTTGCGCCGCGCCGCCGCAACGTGCGCCGCATGCCTGCCCTTCTTGAGCTCGGAGTTGCGCTGATGGCCCGCTCTGGTCGGCGCCTCCGCCTTCCGGGTATGCGGAATTTTCTCGTGGTTCGCGCGCGCTATCGCATCACTCGAAAACGCGGCAAGCATGGCCAAGGTCGAGAAACAGGTGAGCGTGCCGAAGTGCCGGTTCATTCCGTGGTCCTCCGCGAGCCCAGTGGAACGAACCATGAGATCGCACGATCTGCGCGGTTAGAACTGCACGGACGGTATCACATCGCCTATTCGTGGCTGTCACGTTTCGGCAACATCGCGGAGAAAATGTGTAGAGCAACGGAACGGAAAATATTTGCTCATCCCTGCGCCCCGCCTCGGACGTGAGCTTGGTTTTTGCATGCCACGACATTCATCTCACCGAGCAAGCGTCTCGGTCGAACAATCAAATCGAATTGGTGCTCTCAAACTCCGGCACAGGCACGTTCGCTATGGCGCCTCAAGGTTCCTCGCTCCGCGGCGAGTTGTGGCGCAATAATCACACTCCGAATGAAATCGCGTGGTCGATACGTGCTTGGTCGCACCCAGCCACGGTTCCGCCCTCATTGTGGATCGGGTTTAGGGCGGGGGTGCAAGTTGGGGATGCAACATGTCTTCCATCGATTGTGCCAAGAGTTCTTACGGCAGTTCTTACGTCGCATTTTCTTACGTCGCATTTAAAGCAAATCGTATTCCTGACGCGTTCTTGGTCTCGGGTGCTCGTGTCCGGAACATCATTCAATTGTTTTCCGTCGTTGTCGGGGCGGGGTTGCTTGCGGCCTGCGCCCAGTCATCCGTTGTCACCAGGAATTCCGAACTTGTTGGCCGCAGCCAACAGGCATCGCTGCCGCACAATCGAACGGCATCATTCGCCACCAACAAGCGTGTCGCATCGGTGAAAAAACATACCCCGTTCGCGCGGCACAACAACGCGGCCCCGACACGGATGGCCTCACAGGGAATTGCCAGCTTCTACACAGAGGAGCAAGAGACCGCGAGCGGCGAAAAATTCGATACGCACGATTTAACCGCGGCTCATCCTACGTTGCCGTTTGGCACCCGGTTGCGGGTGACGAACGTCGAGACCGGGCGCTCCGTGACGGTTCGAGTCAATGACCGCGGTCCGTACGTTGCGGGACGAGTCGTCGATGTCTCGCATTCTGCGGCCGATGCGCTGGGGATGGTTGGAAGTGGGGTCGCAAAGGTCAAACTCGACGTCGTCCAATAGCTGGCAGAAGCGGCCTGGACGTAAGGATCCAAAGATCGTTTGGCTCAATCCTGCCACTCCAGGGGTACGCCGGCGATTTCCGGTCTTACCCGGTGAGCGGACGCATCAAACGTGCCAACCGGCAGCGTACAATGAAGCCGGCAACGGAGGCGGCCTCGAGCGCTTGCCACAGGTTCCGCCTGATTGGACCCAATACGACCCACTTGGCAGGCCATTTGCGGCTTCAAGACCACGGCAAAGTACTGACGGGCCTCTGCTATTCCGATATCTCTTGCGCCTGCCACATTCGCAGGGCTGAATACCGGCCAAAATACTCCCAGGCGAAATACTCCCAAGAAGGTTTGCTTCAAATGCTTCACGGACGCTGGTTTGCTGTCGCTGCGACCGCCTCGTTGCTGGTCGCAGGCGGATTTGTCGGATCGCTCGTTATGGCGGCGGAAGCGCCGGCCATCGCGGCGACCTGCGGCGATGCGGCCGATATCACCGTGCTGCCCTCGCCGTTCGCGCCATGGAAGGGCGCGCCATTGCGCGTCATGGTGGTTGCGGAAAAGCCGATCGAGGGCGCGCTGTCGCTGACCGCGCCCGATGGCAGCGCGGCGGCGACGTCGCCGGGCCGGCGTGGTGCCGGTCCCTATTCCTGGTTCGCCGAGGTCGCAACACCGGCGGCCGGGACCTGGCACGCCACGCTGACATCGGCCGGATGCAGCCCGATCAGTCGCGAAATCGTCGTCAGCGGCAACAAGCCCGATCCCTTGTCCATACCGGCCGGGCGTATCTGGCAGGTGCGCAATAGCTGGAACACCACCACGGAAGCCTTGTTCTCGGCATGGATCGAAAAACTGTTTGACGCGCCGCCGGACCAGGACCTGTCGTGGAAGGTGTGGAGTGAGGTGCTGCAGGATCAATCGCGCAATTTCCTGTTCAATTATCTCGGGCGCGGCGAAGACAATGGGAAATCGGGCCTGCGTCCCGACTGCGCCGATTTCGTCTACTTCCTGCGGGCCTATTTCGCCTACAAAATGGGGCTGCCATTCGGCTATTCGAATTGCTCGCGCGGCTTCGCCGGCAGGCCACCGAAATGCTATCAGTGGTTCGACGTCGATCATCCCGAGATCACGCGCCCCGCCCCGCCGCCCGAACAGGACGCCGCGGCGAACGCGGCCTCCGCGCTTCCGCCCGCCCCGCCGCCACGCGTGCTCGGGTTGTTTGCCCGGTCACAGCCAGTCGAGGAGCCGGTCGCTCCCGCCACGGCTGCTCAGCCGGCACCGAAGCCGAAACCGAAACGCCCGACCAACTTCTCGGAATATTTGCGCGACGTCGGCGACGTCGTCCATACCGGCGCGGTGCGCGTCTCGGGCGGTGATGACAACACCGATTTCTACACCATCGCGCTGACGCAGAAGACGCTGCGCCCCGGGACCGTGTATGCCGACCCTTACGGTCATGTGCTGATGCTGGTGCGTCTGGTGCCTGAGCAGAACGGGACACCCGGCGTGTTTCTCGCCGTCGACGCCGAGCCCGATGGCTCGATCACGCGCAAGCGCTTCTGGCGCGGCAATTTCCTGTTCGTGCACGATGCCTCGCTCGGCGGCCCCGGCTTCAAGCGGTTCCGGCCGATCGTGGGCGGAAAGGACGGCCCGTTGCGGCGGCTCAGCAATGCCGAGATCGCCAGGAATCCGCAATACGGGGACTTCTCGCTCGAACAGTCGCAGATCAGCGTCGAGGATTTCTACGATCGCATGGATGACGTGATGTCGCCGGCGCCGCTGGATCCGGTGAAGGCGATGACCGACGCGATTGCCAGCCTCAATGAACAGGTGAGGACGCGCGTCACCTCGGTGGAGAACGGACGAAAATATCAGGAGAAGCAGGCCGGGATCACCGCGATGCCGGACGGCGCCTCGATCTTCGAGACCACCGGTGCGTGGGAAGACTACTCCACGCCGGCGCGCGATTTCCGGCTGTTGATCGCGATCGACGTGGTGCGGAATTTTCCTGATCGCTTCGTGCGGCGCGCCGACCGCTACGCCATACCGGCCGGCCAGAGCGTCGAGGGCGTGAAGCGCGAATTGCAGGGCGTGCTCACATCCGAACTGGCCTCGCGCAAGATAACCTATACGCGCAGCGACGGCTCGCCCTGGACATTGACGCTCAAGGACGTGCTCGAGCGCGCCCCGGATTTCGAGATGGCCTACAACCCGAACGACTGCGCCGAGCTGCGCTGGGCGGCTCCGGAAGGCAGCCAGGAAGCATCAACCTGCAAGCGCCGCGCACCGCAGGCCCAGCGCGCCAAGATGTCGTCGGACTATCGCAACTGGTTCCGCGAGCGGCACTGGCCGACGCATAGCTAGGGGATCAGTCACGACCGCGTTGCCCTACGTCGCAAGCCCGGTCGGCCGCGCCCGGCATAGCGACGCCGCTGGAGGCCGCCGATACGCCGATCGGACAGGCCTTGGTCTATGTGTTCCGGGACGGCGGATTGCAGAAATATAGTTAAGGGCCCGCGACATCATTCCGGGGCGATGCGGAGCATCGAACCCGGAATCTCGAGATTCCCCGATGCGCACTTGCGCATCTGAGGTTCGCCCTGCGGGCGCCCCGGAATGACGGTGCGTTTGACCGCCTGCGCGGCGCACGTTACGACAAGTCAGAATTGACTTATATTGGGCAATCAGGCGGACGCGATGTCCTTCAACACCTTCGGCCACATGTTCCGGGTCACGACCTTTGGCGAGAGCCACGGGATCGCGATCGGCTGCGTGGTCGATGGCTGCCCGCCGCTGATCCCTTTGACCAACGAGGACATCCAGCACGATCTCGATCGCCGCCGTCCCGGGCAGTCGCGCTTCACCACCCAGCGTCAGGAACCAGACGCGGTGAAGATCCTGTCCGGCGTGATGGCGCATCCGGAGACCGGCGTGCAGGTCACGACGGGGACGCCGATCGCGCTGTTGATCGAGAACACCGATCAGCGCTCGAAGGATTATTCCGAAATCAAGGACAAGTTTCGCCCCGGTCACGCCGATTTCACCTATGAAGCCAAATACGGCCTGCGCGATTATCGCGGCGGCGGACGTTCCTCGGCGCGCGAGACCGCGACACGGGTCGCGGCCGGCGCGATCGCGCGCAAGATATTGCCTGACGTCAAGGTGCGCGGCGCGCTGGTCCAGATGGGCCCGCACAAGATCGACCGCGAGAAATGGGATTGGGACGAGATCGCGCGCAATCCGTTCTTCTGCCCCGACAAGGACAAGGCCGCGTTCTTCGAACAATATCTCGACGGCATCCGGAAAAGCGGCTCGTCGATCGGCGCCGTGCTCGAAATCGTCGCCGAGGGCGTGCCGGCCGGATTGGGCGCGCCGATCTATGCCAAGCTCGATGGTGAATTGGCGGCCGCGCTGATGAGCATCAATGCGGTGAAGGGCGTCGAGATCGGAGCCGGCTTTGGCGCCGCCGAACTGACCGGCGAGGAAAACGCCGACGAGATGCGAACCGGCAATACCGGGACGCGGTTTCTGTCCAATCATGCCGGCGGCGTGTTGGGCGGCATCTCGACCGGGCAGCCGGTGGTGGCGCGTTTCGCGGTCAAGCCAACCTCCTCGATCCTGTCGCCGCGCCAGACCGTGGACCGCAGCGGCGCCGAGACCGATATCATGACCAAGGGCCGCCACGACCCCTGCGTCGGTATCCGCGCCGTGCCCGTCGGCGAAGCGATGGTGGCCTGCGTGCTCGCCGATCATTTCTTGCGGCATCGCGGCCAGATCGGCTAGCCAGGTCGGGGGCCAGGGCGTGCCCTCTCAAAGGCACGGCCGTTCAAACGTCAAGCGCCATGTCGGCTTGACGCGCCCTGAACTTGAGCCGCAAATAACACCGGCATGAACGCTTCCGAGTTGCAGGAAATTATCGACTGGATGGTCGACGGCGCGAGGTCGGTGACCACTCCGGCGGATATGATGAAGCAATGCTGCGAACGCCTGGTGCAGGCGGGCCTGCCGCTATGGCGTGTTGGTGTCTTTGTGCGGACGCTGCATCCGAATATTTTCGGTCGAAGCTTCACCTGGCGACCGGAGACCGAAGTCGTTATCGTCACGGCGGATTTCGATGCCCGGGAGACCCCCGAATTCAAACGCAGTCCGCTGGCAGTCCTCTACCGGACCGAACAAGAGGTCAGGTACCACCTCGACGATCCCGCCAGCATGGCCTTTCCGTTTTTCGACGACATGCGTGCGGAAGGCGTCACCGATTACATCGCCATTCCGCTTCGCTACATCGAAGGCACGGTTCACGCGTCGAGCTGGAGCACCAGGCGGCCGGGCGGCTTCACCGATGAACAGCTGAACGGCTTGCGAAAGCTGGTGCCTGCGTTGGCGCGCTACATCGAAATCATCAGCCTGCGGCGCACCGCCACGACGCTGCTTGACACCTATGTCGGCAACCGTGCCGGTGAGCGGATCCTGGGCGGCCAGATTCGCCGCGGCCATACCGAGACGATGCATGCCGCGGTCTGGCTGTCCGATCTGCGTGGCTTTACCGCGCTGTCGGATCGGCTGCCAGCCGAGACCGTGGTCGACATTCTCAATCAATATTTCGACTGCCAGGTCGACGCGATCCGGTCGCATGGCGGCGAAGTGCTGAAATATATGGGCGACGGTCTGCTCGCGGTGTTCCCGATCGACGAATATGTCGGCGACGACAGCCAGGTTTGCTCGCGCGTGCTGGAAGCGGCGCGCGAGTCCCGCTCGCTCGTCGCGGACATGCAGTACGCGATCGGCGATACGGTCGAACGTTTTCGCTTTGGCGTCGCGCTGCATGTCGGGCCGGTGCTTTACGGCAATATCGGCGGCGGCAACCGGCTTGATTTCACCTGCATTGGCCCGGCCGTCAATCTGGCGGCGCGGCTGGAAAAGATCGCCAGCCGCCTGCACCGCACCGTCGTGGCATCCGAGGGGTTTGCCGGAATTTGCAGCGGCAGCTGGAGCGATCTCGGCGAATTTCCGATCGCCGGGTTTTCCAGGGCCCAGCGGGTTTATGGGTTGCTCGACGAACTGCCGGGAAACTGAGATCGGAGCTAGAGGCCCCCGGCAACTAGCTGACGACGGGCGATGATACGCCTCATGGCTGGATCATTCCTCCGGCTCCGTCGTGAACAGCAAAGGATAGCCCTTGGCGCGGCCGGCATCGGTGGCGCGGGTCGCTTTGGTTTCGGCGACGTCCTTGGTAAAGACCGCGACCACGCAGACCCCGCGCTGATGCGCTGTTATCATGACCTTGTGGGCCTGGTCCTCGGTCATGCGGAATTCCGCCTTCAGCACGGTGACGACAAATTCACGCGGCGTGAAATCGTCGTTGACGAGAATGACCTTGTGCAGGCGCGGCCGCTCGACCTTGGTCCTGGTCCTGGTTTTCGGTTTGACGACGGTGTCGGGCATTCCGGAGACCGCTCCAGACATGTTGGGGAACTGGGCCGCCAAGGTTACTATTTTGCAGCCGGCAGCGGAACCGGCTGTTTTGTGATGGCCTCATTGCAGCGGCGGCACCGTCCGCAGATAGGCAATGATGTCAGCCAGATCGGACGGTTTCAGGCTGGCATAATAGCCATAGGCCATCGGCGGCTTCAGCGTCCGCCCGTCGCGCGCAATGCCTTTGGTAACCGCGCGCGCGATCTCCTGATCGGTCCAGCCGCCGATGCCGGCGGTGGTATCAGAGGTGATGTTGGCGGCAATGCTGGGGGGCCCGGCCGGTTCCCCGTCACGTGGCGGGAACGCCCGGCCGCCGCGGCCCAGGCCGGTCGCAAAATCCGATACGCCGCGTGAAAATGCCGAATGACATTCCATGCAATGGCCGATGGTGACGAGATAGGCGCCACGCCTGGCGGAATCGGCAAACATGGCCTTGTCGAACCCGGCCTCGGCGTCGGGATAAGGGTCGCGATGCACCGGAGCTTTGTAGACGGGCTCCGGCACCTGATTGCGGATCGGCTTGAGGGTGCGGAGGTAGATGACGATCGCGTCGAGATCCTCCGGCAGCAGCGCCTTGTAGAAATTGGCCGGCATCACCGCGGCCAGC
>Ga0210406_10006158_pt1 | contig 12477 bp, 13 predicted proteins | sample IncBWC30MmetaG_FD_155454 | JGI IMG/M metagenome (GOLD analysis project Ga0210406, IMG submission 155454) | Forest soil microbial communities from Barre Woods Harvard Forest LTER site, Petersham, Massachusetts, United States - Inc-BW-C-30-M | ecosystem: Environmental > Terrestrial > Soil >...
CCATGGAGGGGGGGTAAACGCGTTTCCTGCCACAGGAGCGGCGCGACCCTTCGACTTCGAAACGTGTGCCTATGAGCGGCCCTGCCCTCGCCGTTCGAGGTGGCAAGTCGACCTTACCTGGTCAGGATGCCGACCAGCTGGCTGCGGCCTGGTTAATTGCCTGCCAGAAACGAAACGGCGGGGTGGGCCGCTACCCCTATAGCCCCGACGCCCGGAGGCGGCTGCAGCCAATGAATTTCATTGAGACCGAAGCGGCCTATCAGCGCCAGGTCCGGCCTGATCCGCACATACGCTGCACATACAGACGGCCTTGAGCGCCTCCGATGCGGCGGTCTCCCCCGGTTAATCTATTGATATTGCTGGCTGTCGCTGCCTGCGGGTCTCGACTTGCGCTTCGCCATATAGGTGAATGGCGCGGAATCAGCCGCTGAAAAGCTCGGCTGTGAAAGAGAGTCGGTTTTGAGGAAAACTTCGCCATCCGCTTCAATGGCGAAGCACAAGCCTTCGGCATAAATCCCCGAGCCGCCGAACATCCGTTTGACTGCGACGGGGCCGAACGGCTCGAACAGCGCCTTCAGGGCCTCGGCGTCCATCCGCGTTGAGGCAAATCAAGCCGGCGCGTGGAGCGCCTCGGGACTTGCCGGGGTAATCGCGACGCTCTCGCCGCAGCCGCAGGCCGACGTCTCGTTGGGATTGGAGAAGGCGAAGGTCGCCGACAGACGGTCGACCTTGAAATCCATCTGCGAGCCAAGCAGGAACAGCACCGCCTTGGGGTCGATCAGCAGGCGCACGCCCTTGTCCTCGACGATCTCGTCGGTCGGATTCGTCGCTTCGGCGAGTTCCATCGTATAGGACATGCCGGCGCAGCCGCCGTTCTTCACGCCCACGCGCAAACCTGCGACGGGCTTGCCAGCGGCCTCGGTCAGCTCGCGCACACGCGCGGCCGCTGCATCGGTTAGGGTCATAACCTGTCGCCGTAACAGTCGCGACGCCATTTCAGGTCTCCGTTGGCCGGGCGCGCCCGAACCGGTTTCCCGATATATAGCATGAGGTAGGCCGGTTTGACAGGGCCGCTCCCGTTCGCGGCAGTTCGCGTAACCGGCTTCCCAAGGCAGGCGCTATCTGGGAACGGCCCGCAGAATCCAAAACGCGAGCACGGCGACCACGCCCGCGACAACCAGAACCGAGCGGGGTCCGACGACGAAATAGACGTAGCCGGCTCGGTTTGCGAGCATCATGAGTCCGAGCGCCATGAGGATGCAGCCGACGGCCATTAAGACGACGTTCATGCGATTCGTTCTCGGAACGACCTGAACACCAGCGCCGTTGCGCGCAAAAGGCAAGCCTTAGGACATAAAATCCGCTTGACGTCTCCAGACCGCACATCGTGGCGTTTGCCACGCCGGCGGTTCGTGCTAGGCGAAGCTGATGGCCTCCCAACGCCCTACGAAGAGCAACAAACCCCTCCTCACCATGCATGATTGGGAGGCGAAGCATTACGTCCTGGCGGCCGTGATCATCCTCGTCGTCATGGGGATGTTCGCCTACAGCTGGTCTTAAGTATCATCCTCCATCGTACTGGAAGTGCACCTTTTTCGACGCGAAATCAGAACGTGATACCGAGCGGCGAGAGGTCGAGTGCGGAGAGGCCATAGGGGCCTTCCGATGGGTTCGTCAGAGCGCTGCGCGACGACGCCACGATCAGCTGAAAGGGGCCGCTCGGACCGCCGGGAAACCCGGTCGGGAACCACTTGGCATGATTGCAATTATAGATCGTGCTGGTGATCTGCATCGCAGATGCCGAGCCAAGGTACTCATAAAGGTAGATGGCGTAGAGGTTGTTGGCTTCATATTGCGATGGGCGGTTCGATTCGAAGACGACCCACTTGCCGTCCGGCGACCACCACGGCGCCCGGCCCTGATAATTCAGATTGAATGATCCGCTTGTAGGCGCTCCGGACTCGAGCGGAATCGGCCCGCCGGAGCCCGACGTGTCCATCACGTAGATGTAGTTCTCGTCCTGGTTGTAGGTTGAGCCTGAAACCAGCTGGCCCGCGAAGGCGATGAGGCTCGGGTTCACGGGATTGACGCTCGTCATACCGCCCCACAAACCCGCGCCTTCGAGCGCAGTCTGAAGGATCGCGCCGGTCGAGGCGTTGATCGTCGTCGTGTTGGGCGAGGGCGTCCCGCTCCCGTCCTCGGTTGCCAGCGTCGCTCCGTCTGGAAACCAGGTCGGGTAGGCCATTTGAGCCGTCACTGGACCAAACAGCGTCGCGGGCTGGCCGGGCGCCGGCAAAACGCCAACCATCACGGAGCTCGAGCCACCGTAATTGAAGGCGATGCGCCCCGTGGTCCAGGACCAGTCGGGCCTTGTCGAAGCGTAGATCCCGGGCAGAAGGAATGTCGGCTCGGCGCCCGGCTTCGTCAGATCCACGAGGCACAGCTCCGGCCCGACCGAACCATTGGCAGTGAGGGTCGAACGCTCGACGATGACTGCGGTTGCATCCGCGTTAACGACGCAACGATAGTCGCTGACCTGCGCCGGGTAGGTCAGCAGGAATTTGGGCGTGATCAGGGTTGGCGGCGCGCTCGCCATTGGCTTGCCCCACTTTGGCCTTCTGGGTCCACGGTACCAGAACGCCGTTTAGCGGCAAGGACCCGGCTCTGGAGCTTGGGTCCTCCTTGTGGCAAAGCCTCAGCCCTCAATTGAACTGGATTCCCCTTGCCCCCCCTCGAAAGCCAAGCCGACCTCCTCCGCCGCATCGCCGAGGCCCTTGAACGTCACGCGCCCCCTGCCCCCGCGAGGCCCGATTTCGAAGCGGCCGAGGCCTTCATCTGGCGCGCCGACAGCGGCGCCTTGGCGCCGGTTGCGCGCGTCAACCGCGTCGACCTTTCGCTTCTGCGCGGAATCGACCGGGTGCGCGATCTTCTGGTCGAGAACACCCAGCGCTTCGCCCGCGGCCTGCCCGCCAACAATGCGCTTTTGTGGGGCGCGCGGGGCATGGGCAAGTCGTCGCTGGTCAAGGCGGCGCATGCGGCCATCAATCGCGAGGGCGACGTGGCCGGGCGCCTCAAGCTGGTCGAGATCCATCGCGAGGACATTGATGGCCTGCCTACGCTAATGGTGCTTATGCGCGACACGCCTTATCGGTTCATCGTCTTCTGCGACGACCTATCCTTCGACGCCGGCGACACATCCTACAAGTCGCTGAAAGCCGCGCTCGAGGGCGGCATCGAAGGCCGCCCCGCGAACGTGCTCTTCTATGCGACCTCGAACCGCCGTCACCTCATGCCGCGTGACATGATGGATAACGAGCGCTCGACCGCCATCAATCCGGGCGAAGCGGTCGAGGAGAAAGTGTCGCTGTCCGATCGATTCGGCCTCTGGCTCGGCTTTCATCATTGCAGCCAGGACGATTACCTCGCCATGGTCCATGGCTACGCCAAGCACTTCCGCCTCGACCCGCCGGCCGCTCAGTTTGAAGGCGAGGCGCTCGAATGGGCGACGACGCGCGGCTCGCGCTCCGGCCGCACGGCGTGGCAGTTCATTCAGGATCTCGCCGGCCGTCTCGGCAAGCCGCTTGACGCCGCGGGTTGATTCCCCTCCACGATTTGATTGCCACCAGCTAGTCTGGAACGGTATCACATCCCTGATTTCGATAGCATCTCGAAGTGCAATCTTGGACCTCTACCGTTGAGGTTGAGGAATTATAACAACCCTCCCTGCAACTCATATAGCATTCATTCTTACTTCTCCACGCGTAATAAATAGAATGGACCCGATCGGCTTTGAACTGCGCACCCTTCGATAGGTTCGCTCCGCTGTTCGCGACAAGAGAACTTGATGTTAATAAGGCCAACGACACTACGATCGTCTTTACCCACCGCATCGCTCCCTCCATTTCAGTGCAACTATGGATTATAAGAACAAGCATATCATGTATTATTGACTATTTCACCCGCAGTTCTCCACAAGTAGATCTCGGCGCAATGTTTTGAGCTCTCTCTTCGGTAAATATCGGTGAGACACTCGACAAAAAACAAGAAATCAGATAAACATCTTTCGATGCGCACGCTAAATCTAAGTGAAGGCCTAATGTTAGGAGGATAGGATGAAACAGTGTTGGAGTCAATTGGCTCGATTGACGGTCCCCATTTTTCTTTGTTCCGCATCGGAGGTTGTACTGGCTCAGGGCACCGCTTCGTCACTCTCCGCATCAGCCTGCAAGAGCGTTTGTGAAAGCGGCGCGACAAGTAAATTGTCTTCGGAGCAAGATAAATCGCTCTATTTCAGCTGCTTCTTAAAGAACTTATGTCAAACGCCAGATCATCTTCCCATTGCCAACGAACCACCCCCTTCTGGAAATCCACTTGATATTATTGATCGCGCAATTAAAGGCGGCCCAGCATAGGATCTAATATCATGAATTCTTACATACCAGAGCATGTAACTCTGAATGTTATATTCTCTACATTACTTCTCTCTGCCATCATATCAATTATTGCCGGAACAGTATTTGCTGTTTTTGAAGTACCGTGGCACGGCTTTCTCAGACAAGCGGTGAGAAACTCCATCGTTCTCCTCGGTTACAGTTTCCCTATAGCGTTGATTGGGTATATAGCTATAGCTGGATATACGATGGGCCGCGCTAGCGCTGTTGCACAAGTCCTTCCAGCCGTGGTGGCTCTTATCGGTGGATTAAATATTTATGTGTTCGGGACAGACAGTAAATACAGAGCTTTGATTGCATACTGCGTATGCGTATTTGCAGGAATGTTATTTTATGGCACGCAGTATGGAGCGTATAAGCGCGATATTGAACAGGAGGTGAGACTTGAAGAATTGATGAAAATTGAGGCTAGGCTGAAGTTAAAGAGAAACAATTTGCAACTGGGAAATGACTTTCCATCTTGGTTACTTGGATCAGAGCCGAAATAACGCGAGACCAAGTTCAAGTAGGACCGCTCTCTCAGCGGCCCTGCTCTCCTTGTCTCTAACCGCTTTCGCCGAGGCTTCGACCGTCGGCGAGCGCCATCTTGTCGCCCACGAAGCGTCCGCTGCGCTGCGCAACGCCTCGCACGGCGACGACCTCCGGATCACGGTTTGGTATCCCGCCGCGCCCGGCGCGGTCGAGGCGCCGCTCGACATCGGCCCTCCCAGGAAACCCCTTTTCACGCCCGGCTCAGCCGCGCCTGACGCCGCCTTTGAGGACGCCCGCCCGCGCCCAGTGATCCTGCTTTCGCACGGATTTGGCGGAACGGCGCGGATCATGGCGTGGTTTGGAACGGCTCTGGCGCGACACGGCTATGTCGTGGTCGCGGTCGACCACCCGGGCAACAATGGCCGCGACCCGATGACCCTGAGTTCTGGGGCGAAGTGCAACCCCCGGCGTCACTGAAGGGGCTCGATATTCCTTCTCGCCGAGCCGTCTTCGTCCCCTGGAAACCGAGCAGAAGGCCGGCGTTCGGAATGGGAAACCCGACTTTTCGTTGAGGAACCAATGCTGTCGACGGGGTTGCACTTCGCGTCGGAATCCACCGACCGTCGGCGGCGCTGTCCTCTACTGGGAACGGCCGGGCGACCTCGCGGTCGCGCTGGACAGGGTGAAAAGCGATTCGTCGCTCGGCCCTCATCTCGACCTCAATCGGCTCGGCGCGGCGGGCTTCTCGGCCGGCGGGTTTACATCCCTCGTCGAGGTTGGCGCGCGTGTGGATTTTGACCGCTTTCTTCGGTTCTGCGATGCCCATCCGGATGACGGGATGTGCGCATCGCAAAAAGAGTTTCAATTCTCGCGCTCCGACGCCGAACTGTTCCTCGCCCAGCCAGCGGTCGCGCCCGCGCTCGCTCACCGCAAGGACGATCTCAGCATCGCCGGAGTGAAAGCAGTCTTCGTGATGGCCCCTGGCATCGTACAGAGCCTCGATCCGGAAAGCCTCAAGGGCATGCGGGCTTCGGTGAGAATCCTGCTTGGCGACGCTGACAAGGTCGCTCCGCCCGCAACCAACGGCGAAGTCGCCGCGGCGCTCATTCCCGGAGCCAAACTCACGGCGCTGCCGCATGTCGGCCATTACGACTTTCTCGCCGAATGCACGCCTGCTGGGGACGCCACGGTCCCCGTCTGCCCGACGGAGGTCCCGCGCGCCGCGACACACAAGACGGCGATCGACGAGGCGCTGGCGTTCTTCGATGCGACGCTGGGCGCTCAGTAATGCGCTCGCCATGGATCATCGGCCGGCTTACGCGGTATACGCGCCGCGCGGCCAGTTGACCAGCGCCAGTCCGGCGATGACCAACATAATCGCCAGCGAAAACCCCCAACTCAGGGTCTCGCCGAACACGAGCCAGCCGGCAAGCACGCCGACCAGCGGGGTGATGAAGGTGAAAGCCGAGAGCTCGGCCACGGCGTAGCGCGTGAGCGTCCAGAACCAGAGCGCGTAGCTTACGCCAGCCACAACGACGCCTTGCCACAGCAGCGCGACGCCCGACGTCGTCGAAAAATGCGTCGGCCACGCTTCGCCGAAAGCATAGGCCGCAATCGGCGCGGTTAGCGCAGCGAATCCGATCTGATAGAGAAGGATCTTTATCGGATCGATGCGCCTCAGCGGCGTCGCCTTGATGACGATCGTCGTCGCCGCCCAGAGGACCGCAGCCAGGAGCGCGAGCGCATCGCCCGCGAGGCTGCCGCCTTTCGTTCGCCCGACGAAGCCGCAAACAACGCCAAGAAAGGCGAAGGCGAGCCCCACCCATTGGATCGGCCTCAACCGCTCGTCCTTGATCAGGAACGCAACGGCGAGCGCGACCAAAAAAGGCGCGGAGTAGAGAAACACCGTCGCTCGCGCGGCGGTGGTGAAGCGCAAAGATTCGTAAAGCGCGATGAATTCGGCGGTGAACAAGGCGCCGGCGAGCGCGCCTGCGGCCTCCGCGCCGTCGATCTCGAAGATGCGGCGCTTGGTGGAGAACGCGTAGGCAATGACGCACAGCGCGCCGATGCTTGAGCGAATCCCGATCTGCGCGATTGGCCCGACATCGGGCAGCGCCAGTTTGACGGCGACTTGATTGAAGCCCCAGACGATACAAAGAACGAAGATGAGCGTCGCGGCGAACACATCGAGGGGACGGGCATGCATCGCTCTCCCTCTCCGCTTGGGAGCGCAAAATCAAGGGCGGCGGGCCTTTCTTTGGACCCGCCGCCCTCATTGGCCGCTCAGAGGATTAAACGTGTGTCGGGGGTTCCTCGGAGGTCGGCCTCTGGAGATCCGGTGGAGGGCCGGACCTCGCCACTCTTGGCCCGGCCTTAGAGCCCGGCGAGATAGCTCGTCGGGTCGACCGGCGTCGATCCCTTGCGCAATTCGAAGTGAAGCTGCGGCGAATTGACGTTGCCGGTGTCGCCGGACTTGGCGATCACCTGCCCGCGCTTGACTTGTTCGCCCCGCTTCACGTCGAGTTCGCCATTGTTGCCATAAGCACTGACAAAGCCGTTCGGATGCTTGATGAGGACCAGGTTGCCGTATCCTTTGAGTCCGTCGCCCGAGTAGACGACGGTCCCGCTCTCGGCCGCCCGAACTGACGTGCCGGCCGGGACGGAGATGTTGATGCCGTCGTTGCCGCCTGATTTGAACCCTTGAATGATGCGGCCGCGCGCCGGCCAGCGGAATTCAGGTTCCGTGCCAGCGGTGTCGGCCTGCGCGCCGGTCATCGCGGTCTTCGATTGCGAGGCGCCCGATTCGAGGTTGCCCGTCGGCGTCTTATCGATCGCCGGCTTTTTCACCTCCGAGGACTTTGACGGCTTGGCCTCGGCGACCGCTGCGCCCTTGGACTCTTTGGCGTCCTTTGAAGCCGACTTCCCCTCGTCCTTGGCGGCCTTGTCGGCTTTGGCGGTCTTCTCTTTCTCTTTGTCCTTCGCCTTTTTGGCTGCCTTGGAGATGTCAGCGTCGGCGACGTCCGTGTCGCGCTTCTTTCCGGCCTTTTCCTTCTCAGTGCTGGCGACCGCGCGGCCGTCGGCGTGATAGACGGGCACCACGAGGTGCGTTCCGCTCTTCACCTCAGAGGCGCTCGAAAGGCCGTTGGCGGCGAGAAGCGCAGAAGCCGGCACACCGTAGCGGCCCGAAACCGTGTCGAGCGTCTCGCCATCGGCGACGACGATCGGCGAGCCGCCGGAGGCGGTCCAACCCGCGGCCGATCCACCGACCGCCTGCGGCTTCGAGAGCGAAGCGGTGTGCGTCGCGGACGCGCCAGGCGTGGCCTGTGCGAGCGGCGACGTGGTCGCTCCCGACGTCGGCGCGTGGTTCGTATTGCTCGCGAAAGGATTGGTGAACGGACTATCGCTTTGGGAAAAGCGGGTGACGTCGGACGAACATCCCGACAGCAAGATTAGGCCGAGCCCGGCCAGAGCGAGACGCGGAAACGCGCGTCCTTTTACCCCCGCAACGCAATCACTCATCGGCTTCCACCCACGCCCACGCGACTACATACAAATGCAGCTTGCGCCGATCGAGTTAAGGGAAGGTTTAAGATGAATCGTCAGTTGACGATTATGTCGAAATTCGCGCGCCGATGTGCGCAATGCGGCTAGAGCGCCCGCGCCAGCCCGTGCTCGAGCGGCCTCATCCCGCGCGCCGGACCCAGGTCATGAGCCCCGCCCGCCACGCTCGTCGTGTCGGTCAATCTGACAATATGCTGCTCGGCCCGCTCCGGGCCGTCGACGACCGCGACCAGAACGCCGCCCGGGCGGACCAAGCGGCGAAACGCATCGCCCGGCGGCTCGATGAGACCGTGGACGACGACCCGATCGAAGCGCTCCCCCGAACTGTGATGCTCGAAACCGTCCGCCCAAACCACCGTGACATTGGCGAGTCCGAAGGCCTTGATCCTTGCCGCCGCTTCCACGGCCAGCGTCTGGAATCGTTCGAGTGACACGATCGCGTTGGCAAGTTGGGCCAGCAACGCGGCGCAATAGCCTGTTCCGGTTCCTATTTCGCAGACGCGGTGCCCGGGCTTAAGCTCGAGCGCGGCGATCATTGCGGCGACGATAGAAGGCGGCGGCGACGTCTGTCCGCAGCCGATAGGCAGCGCAATGTCGCGGCCCGCAATGTCGGCGAACCGCGGCGGCATGAAGAGGGCCCTCGGCGCGCGCTCGAGCGCCCGTAACAGCCCGAGGTCGTTGATGCCCCGTGCCCGCATGGCGAGCGTGAACTGGGCGCGTTCTTCTGATTCGGCCACGGTCATGACGGGTCCTTATCCCGCCGATGTCGTTTCCTTTGCGTCAACGTTTTGCAAAAGCCTCCTCAAACCGAAGACGCGAATCATGATCGGTGAGATCGAGCCTGAGCGGGGTGATCGAAACCTTCTTGGCCGCGAGCGCCGCAAGGTCGGTTCCCTCCGCCTGCTCGTAAGCGCCGCGTTGGAACATGAGCCAGAAATAGGGAAAGCCGCGGCCGTCGCGCCGCTCCTCGACCCGCATCAATTCGGTGTTGCGTCGGCCTTGGCGGGTGAGCTCGATTCCTTCCACCTCGGACGCTGGGCAAGCGGGAAAGTTGACGTTGACGAGGCCGCCCGGGGCGATGCCCGCGGCCAGAATCGTGCGAATGACCGGCGCGGCATGCGTTTCCGTCGCCTCCCATTCGATTTTTGGCCGTCCGACCGGACCGCCATAGGCCTGCGACAGGGCGATCGAGGGAATGCCCAAGAGCGCCCCTTCCATCGCGCCGGCGATGGTGCCCGAGTAGGTCACGTCCTCGGCGACGTTCTGGCCACGGTTGACCCCCGAAAGGACGAGATCGGGCGGATGGTCAGCCATGATTTTTCTTACGCCCATGATGACGCAGTCGGTCGGCGTGCCTTTCAACGCGAAATGGCGAGGCCCGATTTCCCGCAACCGCAGCGGGTCGCTAAGGGAAAGCGAATGGGCAACGCCCGACTGGTCATTCTCCGGAGCGACGACCGTCACGTCGTCCGACAGCTCGCCCGCGATTAATTCGAGGAGCTTGAGCCCCGCTGCGTGGATGCCGTCGTCATTGGTGAGGAGGATTCGCATGGGCCAGGTTTTCGCACGAGGCGTGCGTTGAGGCGAGCGGGTTCTCGCCGGAAAAGGTGAATCGCGCCGCCTTCAGGCGCTATTGCGGCAGGGGCCCCAGCTCTGGCCAGCCGTCCCCGCTCCAGATGATGGGCGAAAACTGAAGCTTGGATGCGCCGGCCGCGTCGCCGTCGTAATAATGATAGGCGAGCCTATCGCCCTGCGAGGTTTTCACCGCCTCCTGCCCGCCCGGTCCGATAAAGCGGCCCGTCGTCGCCAGCAGCAACGAGCCTCCGCCCTCCAGCATCGCGTCACCGTCTCTGTCTCGGTATGGGCCCTCGATCCGGTCGGCGCGGCCGACGCGGATGCTGTAAGTCGAGGCGACGCCCTTGCAGCATTGATCGAAGCTGACGAAGAGGGTGAACTTGCCGTCACGCTCGAGGACGGACGCGGCTTCGATCGCGCCCCCGTGGCGGCTGGCCAGCGCGATACGCGGCGCGTCCATGCGGATGAGCTTGCCGGTTTCCGGATTCAGTTCGCTGAGCTTGATGCCGGACCAGAACGAGCCAAAGGCGAGATAGGCGCGCCTGTCTGACGTATCGATGCGAAACGGGTCGATGGCGTTGAAGTCGTCGCCCTCCCTCGACATCAAAACGAGGCCCTGATCGTGCCAACCCTCGCCGGGCTTGAGCGGATTGAAGGCTGTGTTGGTCATGAGGCCGATCGCGCTCCTGTTGTGCCCGAAGCTCGACAAGCAATAATAGAGAGAGACTGCGCCGCCGCGCCGGCTGATCGACGGCGCCCAGACATTGGAAGGCCTGAAGCCAAGCGCCGCTTGCGCCCACGCCGGCGGGCCCTCGCCGATAAGACCCGCGTCCGTCCATCTGATCCCGTCCGGAGAAGTCTTCGCGCGAATAGCGCCGTGCGTCGGCCCTTGCTGTCCGGTGCCGACGGCGACGAATTGGCCGCCGATCTCGATCACGGACGGATCATGGATTTGGACGTCACCGGACATTTGCGGCTGCGGCTCGGCCGCCTCGATGGGCGCTGCCAGTAGCAGTGCGAGCGCCAGCCCCAGCGCCCTGCCCGTTCTTTTTCGCGAAACGGGCCGCACCCGGCGCGCCTGCCCAGCTATTGCTTGACCATCACCTCAGCGCTCCCGACCCTCCGCAGAACGTTGACCGAAACATCAGAAGCGTGGCGCTGCAGGAGGATATCAACTCGGCTTTCGCCAATGCTGAGCGAGCGAATGATGGCCCGATCCAGAAAGTCCGGCAATGTCGGGCGGTGAAAACAGATCTGCTCCGCGTGGCAATCGAACTCGAGGCCCAGACAAGCCTGCAACAGCGCCAGCGGCGCAGCGCTCGCCCAGGCTTGCGGAGAGCAGGCCACCGGATAGAGCGTAGGCCCCTTGCGGAGCGTACGCCTGAAGCCGCAGAACAATTCCGGGGGCCGGCGCAAGTCCATATACCGCGACGTGTTGTAGAGACCCGCCAGAAGCCGCTGAGTTTCGTGTCTCAATCCATAGCGCGCGAAGCCAAGGCCGATCAGCGCGTTGTCGTGCGGCCATACCGAGCCGTTGTGGTAGGACATCGGATTGTAGCGCGCTTCGGAGGAGGCGATCGTCCTGATCCCCCAGCCAGTGAAGAAGTTCGGACCCAATAGCTGCTCAGCGACCGCCGCCGCTCTTCCCTTTGAGACGATGCCGGTGAACAACAGCTGACCGGCATTGGACGAGCGCACTCTGCACGGGCGCTTCCGGCCATCGAGCGCGAGCGCATAAGTCCCGATGTCCTCGCACCAGAACACCTCTTCAAACCGAAGCCTGAGGTTTTCGGCCTCGCGCTCCAGCTCGGCGGCGCGTTTTGCAAGGCCATTGGCGGCAGCCATCTTCGCCCCAAGGCGTTTCGCGGCGTAGACGTAACCCTGCACCTCGCAGAGCACGATTGGGCCCACCGGGTCGCTGCCGTCGGCGTGGAAGATCGAATCGGCGGAGTCCTTCCACCCCTGGTTGGTGAGCCCGGTTTCGCCGCCCTGATATTCGACGAATCCGTCCCGGTCCTTATCGCCGTAAGTGTCGATCCAGTTGAGCGCGGCCTCGATGTTCGGCCACAACTCTGAAACGACGGCTAAATCATACGTGCGCTCGAAGTAGAGGCCCGCGAGAATGACGAATAGCGGCGTGCTGTCCACCGAGCCGTAGTAAAAGGCGAACGGAACCTCGCCGAGGCGCGCCATCTCGCCTGAGCGCATTTCGTGCACGATTTTTCCGGGCTCGGCCTCCGCGTCCTTTTTTATCTCTTTGGCCTGGGTCGCAGCGAGGAACCGCAGCACGCCGGTCGCGACCGACGGATCCATCCACAGCATCTCGATCGCGGTGATGATCGCGTCGCGGCCGAACGACGTCGAGTACCAGGGGATGCCGGCGTAAGGTATGGGGCCTTGCGGCTTGTCGGTCATCAAC
>Ga0210406_10006159_pt1 | contig 12476 bp, 13 predicted proteins | sample IncBWC30MmetaG_FD_155454 | JGI IMG/M metagenome (GOLD analysis project Ga0210406, IMG submission 155454) | Forest soil microbial communities from Barre Woods Harvard Forest LTER site, Petersham, Massachusetts, United States - Inc-BW-C-30-M | ecosystem: Environmental > Terrestrial > Soil >...
CCGCAGCCGCTGGTGCATCTCGCCGCGCTCATGAATGGTGACGTTGCCACGGGCCCAACTCTGACGGATTTCCGCACCGCCATTGTGGCAGCCGCGATCATGGCGGCGGTTTCGACGCTTGATGCGCTAACTCTGTCGCCAAACGCCGGGTCACTCGTCAGCGGCCATCGTCCGTTGGGGTCGGAGCGCGAGAACGTCCTCGCCAACTCAATAGCCTGAACCTTGATCGGTTCGCGATGCTTAGTTCGCGCGGCTAGGTCCCCGATGGCCAATGCCGAGTTCCCGCTCCGCAAGCGTGGATGTGATCGCGCAATGGGGAGCGAGCGCTTCAGAGCGAATCGGTGGTTTGCGCCGCAGCAGTGCTGACACCGAGCGAGCCGCCGGTAACCAAGTCGCCTTTGCCGGAGAGCGAATTTGTCATTCCCAGACTCCTCACGCGGCCGTCGTCTCAATGATGACATAACCGTTATCGAGCGGCGTGGTCCGGATGCGGCGCAGGCCAGCTTTGCTGAACAGTCCGTCATACTCGCTGAGACTGCGCTCGCGTCCGTCGGTCGCGACCAACATATGGAGGTCGATCAACCCCACTTGCGTGTCGAGCATTGTCGGCGGCACGTCCTCGCCCACTTCCGGAAGGAACGCCTCGATGACGATGAGGTGAGCGTCGGCTTTCATGGAACGCCGGCAATTCGCGAGGATCTGGACGGCCTTGGCATCGTTCCAATCGTGTAGGATGAAGCGGAGCAGATAGAGATCGGCGGCCGGCGCCTCCTCGAAGAAGTCGCCGGCGAGCGCTTCGGCGCGGCCCGCAACGCCGCGATCTGCCGCGGCGGCCGCTGCGGCGTTTGCGACTTCGGCGCGTTCGAGCACGGCGCCGCGTAGTTTCGGATTGTGCTTCATTAGGCTGTGGAGCAGCGCGCCGTCAGCCCCACCTACGTCGACGGCATAATCAAAGGAAGTCGTATCCAGGCTGCGGACGATTGCGTCCGTGACGCCGAGCGTGCTGGTCTGCATCGTGGCGCGGAAGATCTCGGCTTCATCGGGATGATCGGCGTAGTAGTCGAATATGGGGACGCCGAGCCCTTTCGCGTTTCGCGCTGTGGGCGAAGATAGGGCGTCGGCGAGCGCGGTCTGCAGCAAGAACTGACTTGGCGTGCCGAACAACATGGCGAGATTACGAAGAGAACCAGGCGTATCGCCATCCAGGGCTCGTAGGCGCGAGGTAGCGTGGAAAAGGTGGCCATCTCTGCAAATGACCAGGCCGATCTTTGTACAGGCGCGTAGGAAGCGGAATGCTATCGTGGGATCGAGGCCGGTGCAGGCGGCGAAATCATCGGCCTGCAGGCCTCCATTGCGAAGGTGCTCGGCAAGACGCAGCGTAGCAGCGGAGGCCAAGTTGCGTGCGAATGAAGCCGACGATCTCGACCCGCAGTGAGTCAAAGTCATGTTTGGTCGGAGCGGACACGGTCATTGAAACACCTCGAAATCGGGACTGCTGGGCGCACCGTTTGTTATGCGTGCGAGAAATAGTGACCGAACATCAGCGCAAGAAGTGCGCTTGTGTCATGAAAATAGTGATGCGAAATCACCGACTGGCTCATCGCGCGGTCAATGAATCCGCCTGTCGGGAAGGCGCTCGTCGCTCGGGCCGTGGGCGCGGCCGCAGGCGCTCCAGCATCTCCGCGCAGCGGGGACAAGAACACGTGGGCGGACTCCGCAATCAAAGCAGGAATCTAATGCCGCCCACCCCTCACAATGATCTCCATCCCACTGCCCGCGACCACACCCAAAAGGAAGGCCGTGAAGAGAGCCACTGCGATTGGCACGTCAAACATTGTCATTGTCCTTGCTAAACACTGGTTTTCCGTTCCGGATATTTCTCTGAAGGAGGGGAGAGTGACCTCCCTCCTTCACTAAAGGCTACGACCAGATCACCGCTGGCGAACGGCGCGCTGTGGCCCGCTTGTCATCATCGTCTCCGCCCACAGCTCGACCTTTTGATTGAGGACTAGCTGGTTGATGATCGAGAGAATCTCGGATCGCGTGTCGATGCGGGCGAATTCGTCAGCCATTTGGGACGCGCGCATCCGGTAGGCAGGTCGATCGAGCACGGTGCGGACGGCGGCGCGCAGCGCGTCTTGCGTCGGCTCGTTGGTTGCGAGATCGACGCCGACGCCGGACCACGCCACTCGTGCATTGACGTCGGCCTTGTCCTCGGTCATCCCGGCGGTGACCAGCGGAATTCCAAAGCTCATGGCCTGGCTGACGCTGCCATAGCCGCCATTGGTGACGAGGACGTCCACGCGGGGCAGCAACCATTCGAACGGGAGAAAGCTGGCGACCCGCGCGTTAGACGGTATGACGCCGGGAATGGCGTCGACCGGGCGTCCGCCCGCCGTCGCGACGACAAGCACGTCAGGCTCGTTAGCAAGCGCGGCGAGCGTCGGGGCGATCAATAACTCGAAATTGTGATTGGCCAACGTCCCCTGCGTCACCAACACCACCTTGCGCGAACCGTCGAGCTCATGCGCCCAGGGTGGCAGCTGAGCCTGACCCGGGATGATCGGAGGCGTGCCGACGAAATGCACCGAGGGAGGGATCTGGCGCGGAAATTCGAAGCGCGGCACCGACAACTGCAGATAGGCGTCGGCGAGTTCGACGACCGAATGGAAAAGCGGCACCGACACCGGGCCGACACCCAGGGTGTGCAGCGCCTTGTTCAGACTAAGAAGCGACGGCTGATCCACGGCCTCGTCGTAGGTCCGTGCGATATCCGCGTATTGACGACGCTGCTCGTCTGTCGTCGCAGGCGGCAGCCCAAGGAAGTTGGGCGCGCCGTCTTCCCGCGCCAAATGCAAAAACGATGTGCCGCAGAGAACGATGGGAGGCCGCTTTGATCGCGGTCCGAGCAGCATCGGCAGCACGCCAAAAAACATGTCGTCGCCAACGATCACGTCGGCCTGACATTCCTGCAGCGCCTGCAGCAGCCCCTGGTGCTGCGCCGGGATGGAATCGACGAAGATCCGCTCGATAGCAACTCGGAACCATTCGAGTCCTGGCGGAATGTCCTTCAGCTCAGGCGCTACCGAGCTAAAATCCCGCCCATCGAAATCTGCGTGGCCCTGAAGCGAAACGAATTTCGCTCCGCCGTTTTCTATTCGGTCGCGGAACGCGCTGCCGGTCAGGAAAGTGATCTCGTGGCCTTCGGCGACCAGAACACGCGTGATCGCAAGCAGCGGATTGATATGGCCCGTCGCAGGCGTCGAAGCGATAAGAATTTTCATGATATCGGTCCTCTGATTGCCGACAAGGCGCGCATCCGTGGGTCTCCCGGCGGATGCGATGCCCTCCGACGCAATCTCCGCGCGGCCGCGAAGCCGAGCGAACGGTCAGCAGGGTGAGGGAGTCCGGCTACGGGAGAATTTCAGGGATTGGGTATTGCGTTACGTCTGTAACGCGGCAGCGGACCCCAAGCAGCACGTTAGAAAACACCGCACTGCCGGGGCGAGGGTGCGCGTCTTGTGGCACGCGAAGACGACTGGCCGTTACTCTGACAAACCCTCCTAACCTCCTCTTGCTTAGCTCTCGGGTACCCCGGCCAATCGCAATCCCTCGTGCAGACGCTCGCGCTGCGCCAGGTAGACCGGGTTGTCGCTCACCGCTTCGGCGCGAAACTTGACGATGGTGAAGTTGGGTGAAAGGCGACGGGCGGCGGCACAGGCCTCGGCGGCTTCTGCGAGCTGCCCCTTGAGCGCCAAGGCGCCGGCTAGGACGAATTGGGAGAGCGCCCAGTTTGGATTGATTTCGACCGATTTGCGCAGGCTCTCGAGCGCGTGGCCCAGGCGCCCGAGATAGAGATCGGCGACGCCGATGAAAAAGTGCCAATGGAAGAGCAATGGATCGCGAGGGCTGAGCCGCATCGCTTCCGAGATATGGGACCGGGTCTCGCGCGACCGTCCGAGAAAGAACTTCATCAGCCCGAGATAGCCGTGCGCCAAGGCGAGATTGCCGTCCAAACTGACGGCCAACTCGAATTCGCGCAGCGCGCGTTCTGGTGCGCGCATCGCGAACAAGACAGTCCCGTAGGTGACATGTACATCGGCGTAATTGGGGTTCATCCCCAGCGCCTTGGCCGCCGCGGCCTCGGCCGCACGGATTTGCGCCTCGCGGTCGTCCGACACATACATGTTGACTTCCCACATATGGGCATTGGCGAGGCCCAAAAGCGCGCTGACGTTGTGCGCGTCGAGCCGGAGCGCTGCCTCGAAGAAGCCACGAGCCTTCCTGGCCGCTTCGAGCGACAGGGGCTGGTTCCATTCGGCCCAGCCGTTGAGGGCGTGATCAAGGGAATCGAGGCGGTCGCCATGCTCGCGCGCTCCGCGCCTGCTCTCTCCCGCGATGAGCTCCACGTGGATAGCGCGGGCCAACCGCGCGGAGACCTCGTCCTGCGTATCGAGGAGGTCGGCGTACGGCTTGTCGAAGCGTTCGGCCCAAAGATGGGCGCCGCTCTCAGCGTCGATGAGTTGGGCACTGATCCGGACCCGGTTGCCCGCGCTCTGGACGCTGCCTTCGAGAACGTAACGCGCGCCGAGCTCGAGACCGATCTGGCGAATATCGATCGACCTCCCCTTGTAGCTGCCGGCGGTGTTACGCGAGATCACGAAGAGGTCGGGAATTCGGGAGAGATCGGTCGTCAGTGTCTCGGTAATCCCATCGACGAAGTAATCGTGTTCGGTATTGCCGCCGAGATTGACGAACGGGAGGACCACCAGGGAAAGCCGTGGCGCGGATACGGTGAGATCTGGCGAGGGAGATGTTTCGTCCCCCGTCTTCTCTCCCGCCGCTGCTCGCACGGACGGCAGCGCAGTTGGTGTCGATGTTGCGGGCAAGCTCTCCCACAGATGGCGCGTTAACCGATTGCGCGCAGTTGTGAGGTGGCGGCGATAGGCGCCAAAGGAAAGTGACAGCCGCTCCGCCACCGCCTCCTGCTTTATGGCGGGCTGGAAATAAGTCAGATCGATCACTCGGTGCAGGGTCTCGTCGCGCGGGTTGGAGAACACGGCGCGGGTGGCCTCCGACAGCCACGCTTGCAGCTCCGGCGGCCCGGCCGACGTACCGAGATGGTCGATTCCCTGCTGTAGCAGAGGGTTTCGCGCGAGGAGGTCTGGGCGATGAAAGTCGCGCAGGGCGATCTTGAGCGCCGCTGCGAAATCCGGGTAAGCGAGCGCGTGCGCTGCAACTATGGCCACTGCGCGCGGCGGGGATAGTAAGGAGGGCGTTACCGAAAGAATCCTCCGGCGCCGCGAGTTTGGCGGCGACAAGTTCGGCGGATCCAGCTTGAGTCGATAGACGCGTACCGGGCGCGCGATATTCTTCAATTCCTGTTCGCCCATATCCTCCACATCAAGCTCAATCTTGCCGGTCGCATCTTCGTAGACCCGAGCCGAAATGCAGATGCCGCCTGGTTCAGCGAGTGTTTCCAATCGCGCGGCGACATTGACCCCGTCACCAAGGAGGTCACTGTTTTCGACGATGACATCTCCTTGATGCACCGCCATCCGGAGCTCCAGGAGCTGCCCCGCGAGGGCGCCCGCGTTCCGGTCCCTCAGCAAATCTTGGATTCCGATAGCGGCGCGCAGCGCCAAGACTGCACTTGGGAACTCGGCGAGCATGCCGTCTCCCATTAGCTTGAAGATGCGACCGCTTTGCTCTGCGATCAGGGGATCAACGATCTTAGCGCGCAACTCCCGTAGCCTCTCGACCGCGCCAACTTCGTCCTCCCCGACCATACGGCTGAAGCCGACTACATCGGCTGCGAGGATCGCAACGAGCCTGCGCTCGACCGAGAGTTGATTTGTTACACTGACCGAGCGTCCGGGCGGCTCTTGCATAGTCGACCATCCCGCTCCCGGCAGCCAATCCCTCTGCCTCGCGAGCACGCGCGCCTCACCGAACGCCGGCGCGAGCAGGTTCAGTCCGTTGTTCCTTCGACCACAAGCGGACATACCGATTACCGTTCAGCACCCGTCTCACAAACCAAGTCGATCCGCGCCGACAACTTCGCAAAAGCGCTTTGCTTCGCACCACAGATGGCTGTCTCAGTAGAGGACGGACGGCATGTACGCTCCGGCAGGCTCACTATAAAGACCGACAGTCATCAGCGTCATCTGGAAGACGAGCTTCAGGCCAGCCTCTAGACAGTGGCTAAAGACTTCCTGGTTGCGGGTTGGCAGAAGGAAGCCGGGTCCGCCGAATTCAGGCGCAGCTCCGATCAGAGCCATTAAATCGCGGTTGGTCTGCGCGACGCTGTGGCCAAAAAAAGCGATCCCGGTCGTGTAGCCAGCGATACGCCCGAGGTGTTCAACAACCGATGCGGTGTTCTGTTCTATCGCGTCACGTAATTCGCCCGCGCGATCGAATCCGTGGACCTGATTGCAGATCTGGTTGCAAGCGATCACATCGGCGGTCGTCGCGGGGCGAACTTCGTAACCCACGAACCTCTGCCCTAGCGGCGTTCCTTGAAGGACCGATACGGGCTCGCGGGTCCGGAAACCAAGCTTGGTATAGAGACAGAGTGAGCGATTGTGGTAACCGGATTGGAGCAAGCGCACGCCGACCGCTTTCTGCTGGACCGCGCGATCAAGGACGTCCTGCATCAAGCGCCCACCCACGCCGCGATTCTGTCCAGTCGGATCAACTGTGATCGGCCCGACGCCAGCAATAATCGATCGCTCGTCGAGGAAGTTGCTGCCGACGATGCGCCCTTCGCTCTCTGCCACGACCGAGTAGAAGTCGCGATGAGCCAGGAACATCGATAGCAGTCCCCTGGCTTCTTCTGGCGTAGGGAAGTCCGGCGGAAAATTATGGGCGGTGCAGATCGCCTTAAAGGCTTCATAGCAAATATTACCGCAGGCCGGAGCATCGGCCGGTGTGCCCGGACGAAGAACAATGCCCACTGTCTCATGCTCCCGTTCGCGTAGTTGACGTCCCGCATTAGTGCGCTGGATGTCAAACCGATCGGGATCCAGGGTCGAGCTTGGCGCCTTTCGCCCTTCTGTCAGCGCCGTGATCGGTGTCTTCAACATCTTGTCCTCCTCTGTGAACGCACGCGGATCAATATTGCCGACGAGGCTAGATCGCTGGAGGCCGGACGTCGTGAGCTGTTAACGCCCTTTCGGTGGTACGGACGCGCCCCGAGCTAGGCGTGATCTCCAGCGTGAGCGACTGGTGAATGACCGAACCGATAGCGAAACCTCCGCGCAAAATGCGTGTAATCGCGAAAGCCACAGGCGTAGGCGATGTCGCTGACAGCATGGCCCGCGCCCAGAATTTTCCGGCGACGCAGAAGGCGTGCGGCGTGATCCAGGCGAACCGAATAGATGAATTCGCTGCAGGTCGAGCCGCGCTGGGTAAAGAGCTTCTGCAAATAGCGCAGCGAAATACCCGCTTCGGCCGCCACTTCGCACGGACCGAAATCCGGATCGGCAAAGCGATCCTTGCTGATGCTGCAGATGCGCCTGAAGAGCTTTTCCGTATTCTGGGAACAGGGTACAGGATTCGACGGAGCGAATAATGCTCCGAGGAAATCGTAAACCGCGAGCTGCATATAGTTGTCGGTTGGCACCGACATTGAGTGCAGGTCGTCCCCACTTTCCAGAATTAGTTGGTAGAGTAGACGTCCTGCACACGTTCCGGAGCGAGCGCGGAGGCAACCCTGCGGCTCGAACCCAAGATGGACCATCAGCGGTTGGCGCGGTAACTGCACCGACAGCCACTGTTCGTGGCCGTCATTGAGATAGGTCACCGGGCGGGCAGAATCGATTAGCGTGACTTCGCCCGCAGCAAGTGGCGCAGCCTGATCATCCTGGATGATCGTTGATCGTCCAGTAATCTGAAATACGGCATAGAAGTGGTCGACGCCGTCGAGGCGAACATCCTTTTGCGTCCGCTCACAACAGCGAGCATTGCCGCTGATATCGGACGCATTGAATCCGTAAATGCTGCGAGAGCGCACCCTGCCAACAAAGGCTTTGGGGTCGTCGGGGGTATAGAGACCCCAGTTTGGCCGCAGCAGATCTCTCCACTGCTCGTAGTTCAGCTCAGCTGTGCCGAGCAAATCAGCATTCGGATGCGTTATCATCTCCACTCCGGCAGTGAATGACGCTGCGCGGCATGCGTCCGGTCGGCTTTGCTCAGGTCGCGGCGATTGCGAGTCTGGCGAGTAAATGAATGGTCGTCCGGCGAATGGCTAAACGCGGCCTGCGTGGCGTCAGATGTGTTGACAATTTGAATTATCCGCATGGGCTCGAAATAATTCGCGAGTTGATGCGGAGAATTTGCCGGCTGCCCGCTACCGCATTATTTCTGGCGCGAAGAATACGATTACCACCGTAATCCTGGCCGTCGCGCTTTTGCCATTTTTGAATGGCTGACCGGTAATGCGAAGCCGCATCCAGTGCCCCTCTCGCGAGGCCCACTCGGATCAACTTCCAGCTTCCGCCGCATCGTCAACGAGATGCACCTGAGCGCCTGGAGCAGTGGGGCTGACCGGCCCCGCCTGCAGACCGTAGGTGAGAGAACCTGTTGCCTCCGTCGCTACCCAGATAGAGCGAAGCGGTGTGCTAAACTCGACACCGAAGCCCCGTTGCAGTCGCGGTGAGCAAAAGCTCCCCGCCAGTCAAGCAGAACCGTCGCGACTTGACGCTCCGGTTGCGCATCCTTTGACGCGTGAATGGCAAGCCGAGCTGCCAGGTCCATCCATGCCGCTCGATCGCGTTCAGCACCCCGTCAGGAGCGAAACGCTCGAGCAGAATCATCGGAGCGCAGACGTGGACGCATTCGAAAAGCGTGTAGAGTCCAGAACAGTGGACCATTGGACGTGCAACAATTGCGATATGGTCCTCATCCGGTCCGAAATGCCCACAGACACTTCCGAGTGCGGTCAACGTCGACTGGGGATGGATGTTGGGAACACCGGTCATCCCCGAGGTTGCGATCAGATGGCGGGCATTTATTCAGTGCGGCTTGATCATGCCGCGTGTCTTACCAGCGCCGCCATTCGACGAAGACTGAACAGCCACTCAGCGTGATAGCTGTACTTGCGGCTTTCGCGACTATACGCATTGCCCGCGCCTTCCGTCGCAGATTTGGCCATGCCCCCAGCGTTAACGTTCGGAGCGCCGGCACCGGCATGGTGCGCGTCGGTACGCATGAAAGTACACGATAGGCTCACGACGCCGACCCTTCAGTGGACTAAATATAACTCGTCTGCAGTGCCATCGAGGCACGTTCGCAGAGGTAGCCATACCTGACGAAGTTATGCCGGTCGTTTGGATAGTAATCCTTGCACTCGGTTGGTTGTTTTACCGTGACGACGCAAATCATTGTGCGCCTTAGAGTGCAATGACGTAGGGCGGCGGAAAAACCTCAGGGAATATCGAGGGATCAAAATGAAGCAAATCAGCCGCAGAACCATGCTTGGAACGGCCGCCGCGATGGTGGCCGTGCCGGCTTTCGCCAATGGATGTCCGGTGGGACCGCCGCAGCATCTCAAGGGCCCCCTGGTGTTCATGGATTATGATCAGCTCGAACTCGATGCGTCTTACGACCAGGTCTATTACGAGCCTCTCATTGCCGAGGTGAGCCAGCGCCTTAACAGCAACAGCGATGCAACCCGCTCCCGTGTCGGTACCCCGCAGCGCGCGGCCTACGGACCGACCGAAATCGAACAGCTCGACATTTACCGGACCGGCCGCCCCAACGCGCCGGTCTTCGTCTTCATCCATGGTGGCAACTGGCTAGTGGGCTCGGCAAAGCAGTACGGCTACCCGGCCGAGATGTTCATCAATGCTGGGGCGCACTATGTCGCGTTGGACTTTATCGCCGTCAAAGAAGCCGGCGGGGATCTCGGGATGATGGCGGCTCAAGTACGGCGAGGCATCGCTTGGGTCTACAAGAACGCCTCGAGCTTCGGCGGTGATCCGGAGCGTATCTTTATCGGTGGCCATTCCTCGGGCGGACACCTCTGCGGCGTTGCTCTCGCAACTGATTGGCAAAAGGACTTTGGACTTCCGGAAAACACGGTGAAAGGCGGATTATGCATGAGCGGCATTTACGAGATGACACCAGTGCGGCTCTCGTGGCGGCGTACATACGTAAATTTCACCGACGCGATGGCTGAGGCCATGAGTGCACAGCGTCATATCGACAAGCTACACGCACCGATAACTGTGACTTATGGGACCTTGGAGACTCCAGAGTTTCAGCGCCAGAGTCGTGACTTCGCAGCTGCGGTCAAAGCGACCGGCAAACCGGTGGAGATCATCGAAGCACCAAACTACCATCATTTGGAGATGGCAGAATCGCTCGGCAATCCCTATGGACCAAATGGTCGCGCGGCGCTCACGCTGATGAAACTTGCGGCATAATGCCCCGCAAGCACTGTAGGTCTCCGTCTCAACGATACGGTTTCTGCGATCATCTATTTGGCGCCCTATTTGCGCCGACTGATCTACCGGCGATCACTATCAGAGCGCTGGCAACGAAGTGGTGCGCGAGAATCAGCATCAAAGTGCGCGTTAGGCTCACGACGCGCTCCGACCCGTGACGTAGGCTCTCTGCAAGACCCGTGAGGACTAATCTTGCGGAGACGCCAATATGAAGAGTACGGGAGCATTGTCACAGGAGCCTGTTTTTACTTGCCATTACTCACCCACCAATGGAAGCAATAAACATTGATTTCAAGGGGTTAGCGCATCGCTTCGAGCGAGTGAAGCATGGTCGAGCCGCGCCTTGGCTTCGCGCACCCGATTGTCCCGAATGAAACCGTCGAACAGGTCCCAGGTGAGCTGAAGCCCGACGCTCCACGTGGTTTTTTGCGGGTAAAACGTCGTGCCGTTCGGCCCGAGGTTCAGGCTGTCGAGCTCGCGATCGACGCGGCCCAGTTCGCCGTCTACAGATAGCTTGGGAAAGTAGTCGGCACGCGCTCGATCGAGCTCCGCCTCGCGCGCCCTCACATCCGCGAACTTCGCTGCGAGGTCCGGGCGGGTGGAGACGGCCTGCTCTAGCAACGAATCCACTGATGCCGGCAGCCCTTTCGGAAGCGGCAGGGAAGAGAGTGATGAAACCTGCGGCGGCAGGGAAGCCGGCGAGATCCCAATCGCCTGCGCGAGCAGCGCCTCGGCGGCGGACACGTCGCGGCGCGCACTGGCTATGTCGAATTGCTGCTGCAATACCACCTGGCGCGCAAGGAGCGTATCAGTGACCGAGGCGAGGCCGCTGCGGCTGCGGATACCAGTCGCCTGTTCCACTGCGGTCGCAGCCTTCAGCGCTGTCTCTCGGGCTGTGACCCGGGCGCGGCTCGCATCGAAGGCGAAATACGCTTTCTGCACCGCGAATATCACGCTTTGCTGCTTACGATTGAACTGTAGATTGGCGGCAAGCAGCGTCTGGGCCGCATTGTTGAGATCCGCGGTGCGCCGACCGAAGTCCAGCAACAGCCAATCCAGCCGTAGCAACGGCTCGAAGACACCGGTGCGAACCAGGAACGGTCCCATCATGTCGTAATCCGGTAGCTGGGCATAGCTTGCCATGCCGATGGCGCCGAGCGTCGGCAGATAAGCGCCTTCTGCGATGCCAAGCTTGGCGGCGGCGGCGCGTGTTGCTTGCCACGCCTCGCGTGTCTCGGGGTTGGTTTGCTGCGCAAGGTCGATCAGATTCGGCAGGTCGTAGACGCGCCCGGGCTGAATTGCGGCGGGTGACGAGCCCGACCGAACAGCAAACGCGTCGAGCGTGCTCTTCCCGCCGGGAATGCGCGTCGCCTCTTCCGGCGCCCACGACCTCGTCGCGGAGGGCGGCGTGAGCGCATTGGGATCTTTAGCCAGCTGCGGCTGGATCGCTTCGCAACCCGCCAACAAGCCGGCCAAGCCGGCCAGTGACGCCTTCAGCTGCGCGGTGCGGGCCGCCTTCGACGGACGTGGAGGGCTCGAGCGATGGGCATGGAACCCGAGCCGACTCATATCCGGCAAGCGAATGCGATGAAGATGCAGCCGGGGTTATCCGCGAGATGTGCGCTCAGAAAATCGCTGGCCGGGCCGTGAGTTTGGGCGCCGAGCGCCACTGAGTCAAATAGTACCTCCAACGCGCCGCGCAACGACGCATCGTCACCAACAATGACAATCGCCCTTTCGCTCGTCTGGAGCGGCATCGCTGGGGCCTATTTAGGGGACACCCCAGATTTTAGCATGGCAGAGATCCTGGCGTGGATCAAACCGGGCGATTGTGAGTCTGCACGCACGCGGCGCCGGATTAGATCTAGGTCAATGGTGGCCGCAATGATTTGGGCCGCAGGTTCGTTTTGATGCGTTCGCCACACCGTCGTGGACACGACCGCTTTTTGCGCCAACCTGCCCTACGAGGTGGACTCTCGAATGGCTGAAACCGAGGGATTCTGCTCACTAATGGGGTCATATGTGGAC
>Ga0210406_10006160_pt1 | contig 12475 bp, 7 predicted proteins | sample IncBWC30MmetaG_FD_155454 | JGI IMG/M metagenome (GOLD analysis project Ga0210406, IMG submission 155454) | Forest soil microbial communities from Barre Woods Harvard Forest LTER site, Petersham, Massachusetts, United States - Inc-BW-C-30-M | ecosystem: Environmental > Terrestrial > Soil >...
ACGCGCTGCACTTCCGGATCCTTGTCCGAGCAGCCATCGGCGACGACAATGGCGCGGTAGTCCAAGTCCGCTGCATGGCGTAAGGTCGAGAGCACGACGCCCTGTGTGAGGATCCCCGTGAGCAACAACGTATCGATGTTGTTGGACCGCAGGATCATATCGAGATTGGTTCCCGTGAAAGCGCTCACACGTTGCTTGGTCACTACGACATCGCCGGGTTGAGGAGTGAGTTCCGGGTAGATCTCGGCGGTGGGGTCGCCCTCGGCAAGAAGCCCGGCAGCTTTAAGGCTGCTGAATACAGAGTTTCGCTCGCTTATTTCCGGATAGCCAAGCTGAAAGCCGACGACCACATGAATCACCATTGCGCCGGAATTGCGCGCAGCAACGGCGAGGCGCTTCACTCGACCCAAGAGCGCCTCCTTATCAACGGCGTAGGAATCGACCACCATTCGCTGAAAATCCATCAAGAGAAGGGCGGTCATTCTTGGTCTGATAGATAGTTTGCCGGTCACGCTCACGCTCCAATGTTGTAGGCTAATTCGTGCCGGCCCGGGAGACGGCCATGGATCCGGCGTCGGCCGCCGCGCCGGCATTCTGCGGACCGTGCTCGCTCCAGCCGCCGCCCAGCGCCTTATACAACGTCACGAGATTCTGCAGTCGCGAGAGCTTCACGCCCACCAGAGTCAGCTGCGCCGCATACAACGATCGTTGCGAATCGAGCACGCCCAGATAGTCATCGACGCCGTCGCGGAAGCGCATTTCCGATAGCCGATAGGTCTCACTGGTCGCCTCGAGGAGCGCCTGATCGGCGGCGATCTGGCTGTCGAGCGTGCCGCGGCCGGCGAGGGCGTCGGCGACTTCGCGAAATGCTGTCTGGATCGCTTGCTCGTACTGCACGATGCTGACATTCTTCTGCACCTTCGCCAGATCGAGTGCGGCGACATGGGCTCCGGCCGCGAAGATCGGCAGGCTGATCTGCGGCGAAAAGGTCCAGGCCGTCGAGCCGTGATCAAACAATCCGGACAGCTGCGTGCTGGCGGTGCCGTAGTTGCCGGTCAGCGTAATGCTCGGGAAGAACGCGGCCCGCGCCGCACCGATGCTGGCGTTCGATGCCCTCAGATTGTGCTCGGCGGCGAGTATGTCGGGACGCCGCACCAAGAGATCCGAGGGCAGACCGGCCGGCAGGTCGGCCAGCAGCTGCTGCTCGTCGAGTCCGGCGCCGGGTGGCAGATCGGCCGGCAGCGGCGTGCCGAGCAGCAGCACCAATGCGTTCTGATCCTGCGCGACCTGGCGCGCGAACTGGGCGAGATTGGCGCGCGCGGTATCGACCGAGGTTTCCGCCTGCCGCAGGTCGAGTGCGGTGGCAATCCCTCCCTCGTAACTGCGCTGAGTGAGGCGGTACGAGTCCTGCTGGCTGCTCAGCGTCTCTGCCGTGATGCGCAGCAGTTCCTGATCCGCGAGCAGGGTCAGATAGGTGTTCGCCACTTCCGCAACCAGGGTGATCTGCGTGCTGCGGCGGGTTTCGACAAAGCCGAAATACTGTTGCAGGCGCTGGTGATTGAGACTGCGGAGGCGACCGAACAGGTCGATCTCATAGGAGGTGAAACCGATGCCGGTGTCGAAGTAGCGAAAGGTGCTGTAACTGCTGCTGCTGCCCGCGATGCTGCCGCTGGAGGCGGCCGCGATACCCAACACGCCAGGTGGATATTTCTCCACTTGCTCCACGCCGGTTGCCGCGATCGTCGGAAACAAATCGGCGCGCTGGATCCGATACTGGGCGCGCGCCGCGGCGATGTTGAGCGCAGCGATCCGCGCGTCCGGGTTGTGTTGCAGGGCCAATTCGATCAGTGTCTGCAGACGCGCATCGGTGAAGAAATCGCGCCAGCCGATGTCGGCTGCCGCCGGGGCCGCGCCGGTGCCGGCACTGATGCCGGGCGTCGCCACGGGCGTGCTGTCGGGCCAGACTTCAGTCACCGGCGCATCGGGGCGTCGGTAACTCGGTTCCATCGTGCAGCCACCGATGCCCATCAGGGCGATTGCGGCGCCGATCACGGTCGCCGGCAGGGTGTGCGGCTTGCTGACAGAGAGGGCGTGACAGATGTTCATGCGGGGTCCTCCACTTGTCCGCCGTCGAGCTGTGGCAACGGCGGGTCGTGCCGCACGGTTTTTTTGCCGCCGAGCAATTTAACCGTCGCGACGAAGAACACCGGTACGAAGAAAATGGCCAATACCGTCGCCGACAGCATGCCGCCGATGACGCCGGTGCCGATGGCGTTCTGACCACCGGAGCCGGCACCCGTTGAAATCGCCAGCGGCAGCACGCCGAGCATGAAGGCCAGCGAGGTCATCAGAATCGGCCGCAGACGCTGACGGGCCGCGTGCACCGTCGCCTCGATCAGCTCCATGCCTTTATCGTGATTTTCTTTGGCGAACTCGACGATCAGAATCGCGTTCTTTGCCGACAGCCCAACCGTGGTCAGCAGGCCCACCTGGAAAAACACGTCGTTGGCCAGACCCCGCAGCAAAGTCGCGAGGATGGCGCCGATCACGCCGAGAGGCACCACCAGCATCACCGCCACCGGGACCGACCAGCTCTCGTACAGGGCGGCCAGACACAGGAACACCACGATCAGCGAAAAGGCATACAGCGCCGGCGCCTGTGATCCCGATAGGCGTTCTTCATACGACAGACCGGTCCATTCGAGATCGAAGCCCGGCGGCAACTTTTTCGCGTAGCGTGCCATGGCATCGAGCGCGGCTCCGGTGCTTATGCCGGCGACCGGTGCACCCAGGATTTCGACCGAGGGCACGCCGTTATAACGCTCGAGCTTGGGCGAACCTTGGTCCCACTTTGTATCGGCAAACGCCGAGAACGGCACCATCTGCCCGGCCGAGTTACGCACGTACCAATCGGTCAGATCCTGCGGCAACATGCGCGATGGCGCATCGCCCTGGATGAACACGCGCTTGACGCGACCCCGGTCGATGAAGTTGTTGACGAATTGCGAGCCCCAGGCCGCCGACAGCGTGTTATTGATGTCGGTGATCGTGAGCCCCAGCGCACTGGCCTTTTCCCAGTTGACGTCGAATTTGTACTGCGGCTCATCGTCGAGCCCATTGGCGCGTACTTGTTGGAGTTGCGGATCCTTGCGCGCCATGCCCAGCAGTTCGTCGCGCACTTGCATCAGCTTGTCGTGCCCTTGATTGGTCCGATCCAGCAGTTCAAGGTCGAAGCCGGTGGCGTTCCCAAGTTCCAGCGCCGCAGGGGGTGCGAACGCAAAAGCCTGGGCATCGGCAATTTTCTGCAGACGTTGGTTTGCGCGAGCCGCGACCGCTTGCACGCGATTACGCGCGCCGGGCCGATCATCCCAGGGTTTCATGCGTACGAACACGAGGCCGGAAGTTTGGCCGTGGCCCGCGAAGTTGAAGCCGGAGACGGTGAATACGCCCTCGACTGCCTGCTTCTCGTCATTGAGGAAGTAGTCGCGGACTTCGGCCAGCGCCAACCCGGCGCGTTCGCTGGTCGCCCCCGGCGGCGTGGTGACCTGTGCGAATAGAACACCTTGGTCTTCGTCGGGCAGAAACGACTTCGGAATGCGCGTGAACAACAGAGCCATCAATCCGACGATGACGGCGAACACCACCAAGTAGCGGCCCCTGCGGTTCACCACGCGCACCACGGCGCGCTCGTACTTCTGGCTGCCGCGCTCGAAGTTACGATTGAACCAGCCGAATAGACCTCGTTGCCGGTGAAGTCCCTTCTCGGCCGGTTTGAGGAGAGTGGCACACAGGGCCGGGCTGAAGAACAATGCCACCAGCACGGACAGCGTCATGGCCGACACCATGGTGATGGAGAACTGTCGATAGATCACGCCGGTGGACCCGCCAAAGAACGCCATCGGCAGGAACACGGCCGATAGTACCAGAGCGATACCGACCAGCGCGCCCGTGATTTGGTCCATCGACTTGCGCGTCGCGTCGCGCGGCGACAGACCTTCCTCTCGCATCACACGCTCGACATTCTCGACCACCACGATGGCGTCGTCGACCAGCAGGCCGATCGCCAGCACCATGGCGAACATGGTGAGCACATTGATCGAATACCCAAAGGCCTGCAGCACCCCGAACGTTCCGAGCAGCACCACCGGAACAGCGATGGTCGGGATGAAGGTGGCGCGGATGTTCTGCAGGAACAGCAGCATCACGAAGAACACCAAAACGATCGCCTCGAGCAATGTCTTGACCACCTCTTTGATCGAGATGCGCACGAAGGGCGTAGTGTCATACGGATAGATCGCCCGCAGACCCTGCGGGTACACCGGTTTCAGCTGCTCCATGGTGGCGTGCACTGCCTTTGCGGTATCGAGCGCATTGGCGCCGGAGGCGAGCTTCACGGCAATCGCTGCGGCGGGTTTGCCGTTATAGCGCACGTCGTCGTAGGTGTAGGTCTCGCTGCCCAGGCCGATCCGGGCCACATCGTGCAAACGTACCTGCGAGCCGTCGGTATTCACCTTCAGCAGGATGGCGCCGAACTGCTCGGATGTGTGCAGGCGAGTCGGACCGATGATGGTTGCATTCAGCTGCTGGCCTTTCGCCGACGGCAGGCCGCCGAGTTCGCCGGAAGCGATTTGCACGTTCTGCGCCGAGATTGCATTGCTGACGTCGACCGGCGTCAATCCGTAGTTGTTCAGCTTGGCCGGATCGAGCCAAATTCGCATCGCATACTGCGCGCCGAACAACTGATAGTCTCCAACGCCCGGTGTGCGGCTCAAGGGGTCTTGTACGTTGCTCGCGATGAAGTCGGCGATGTCGCCGCTACCCAATCTGCCGTCGTCCGACACGAAACCGACTGCCATCAAGAAGTTCTTGGTCGCCTTGGCAACACGGATCCCTTGTTGCTGCACTTCCAGCGGCAGCAGCGGTGTCGCCAACTGCAGCTTGTTCTGCACCTGAACCTGGGCGGTATCCGGATTGGTGCCCTGCTCAAAGTTGAGCGTGATGGTCATGCTCCCGTCCTTATCGCTTTCGGACGAGAAATAAAGCAGATGATCAATGCCGGACAGCTGCTGTTCGATCACCTGCACGACGGTGCTTTGCACGGTATCGGCCGAGGCCCCCGGATAGGTGACGGTGATCTCGACGGCGGGCGGCGCGATGCTCGGATATTGCGCGACCGGCAAAGTAACGACGGCGATGGCGCCCGCCATCATCAGGACGATGGCGATCACCCAGGCGAAGATCGGGCGTTCGATGAAGAACTTGGACACGATGGCTCCTGGCTATGGCGTCAGCGTTCGGGAGTTGGCGGGTCCCTCGACGCCGGTGGGATTCGTGGAGGCGACCCGCCCGCTGTTGAGTTGGTCCGGCGACACTTCGGTGGGCTTAACCACTGCAACTCCGGACCCGAGCCGCTGAAGTCCGACAACGATCACCCTGTCGCCGGCCGCGACGCCGTCGCTCACCAGCCATTGGTCGCCGATGGCCCGCTCGGTTTTGACCACGCGCGCGCTGACCGTGTTATTGGCGCCCACCACCATTGTGGTCGCTTCGCCACGCGCGTTGTGCGTGATTGCGCGCTGCGGGACCAGCAGCCCGCGCTCGTTGACGCCTTCCTCGATCCGCTCGTGCACGAACATGCCCGGCAGCAGAATGTGCCGCGGATTCGGAAATACGGCACGCAGTGTCACCGAACCGGTCCCGGAGTCGACTGCGACTTCGGCGAACTGCAGCGTTCCGCTCTGCTCGTAGCGAGTATTGTCCTCCAGCATCAGCTGGGCCCGTGCCTGGCTTTCGCCGACCTTTTTCAGCTGCCCGCTGGCGAACTCACGCTGTAAGCGCAATAACATGGTGCTGGGTTGGGTTACGTCGACGTAGATCGGATCGAGCTGCTGCACGACGACCAATGCCGTGCGCTGATTGGCATCCACCAGCGCGCCTTCGGTTACCGAAGAACGGCCGGTCCGTCCGGAAATCGGCGAGAACATCCGGGTGTACGCCAGGTTGATGTGTGCGGTATCGACCGCGGCCTGGGCCGAGGCGATATCCGCCGCTGCCTGGCTTTCCGCGGCAATGGCGTTGTCGTAGTTCTGCTGACTGACGGCGTGCGCCTCCGCCAGCGGTTTATAACGTTGCGCCAGCAGCGCGGCAGATTTCAATGTCGCACGGGCGCGTGCCAGCGACGCTTGCGCGCTTTCCAGATTGGCCTGAAACGGTGCCGGATCGATTTGATACAACTGCTGTCCCGCCTTCACTTCGCTGCCCTCGGTGAACAGTCGTTTGATGATCACGCCGCTCACTTGTGGGCGCACTTCGGCGATGCGGTAGGCCGCCATGCGGCCGGGCAGGTCGGTGGTGATGGTCACGGGCTGGGGATGCAGCGTCACCACGCCGACTTCCGGCGGCGGGCTGGGCGGCACTGCTGTCTTGCCGGACGAGCACGCGGCCAACCCTGCGCTGCAGAGTAGACAGAGGCCGGCTGCTCTGTGAAGAGCGAAGAAACTGCGTTTGCGCATAGTGATTCCTTTTTCGCGATTGCGATTGACTGCGAGCGGTCCGTTACCGAACAACGAACGGATCATCACGCTCAGTGAATAACGGCCTGAACGCAGCTGGTTGAGCTGCGTCTTTCGAGCTTCAGAGCTGCTTACGATGGACTTCAATTCCGCCGGAGATCGCCTGTTTAATCGTGGGATTCACGAAATGCTCATGCGGGAAGCCCATTTCGACACGGCTTATGGCGTCCAGCCGCTTGATTTGATCGGGGCTGAGATGTGTATTCAAAGAGCCCAGGTTATTTTCCAACTGCGCAAGTTTGCTTGCGCCTAACAGAACGGATGTCACTGTCGACTTGGAGAGGAGCCAGGCAAGCGCTACTTGCGCAGGAGACTTTTGAACTTCAGAGGCCACCTTCTTTACTTCATCGACGATCTGCATGTTTCGTTCTGTAAATTTGCCCAGAGTTTCAATGGCATTTTTTCTAGAACCCTGAAACCCGGTCGACCCAGACTTATTGAGGAAGTCTTCCTTTGGGTACTTTCCAGATAAGAGGCCGTTTGAAAGCGGCGAAAATGGAACAACTCCGAGTCCCATTTCATTTGCCATGGGTATCAGATCCCGCTCCGTGGTTCGCTCGATGAGGTTGTATTCTATTTGCAGCGCTACCAGCGGAGACCAACCACGAAGATCGGCGATGGCTTGCATTCTCGCGATCTGCCATGCGGGAGTATCCGAAATTCCCACATAGAGAACTTTTCCCGCGCGAACAAGGTCATCCATCGCCCGCAAAATTTCTTCGACAGGCGTCGTACCATCCCAGATGTGCAGGTAGAGCAGGTCGATGTAGTCAGTCTCGAGTCTTTGAAGACTTGTTTCAACCGAACGAACCATGCTCTTACGATGGTTTCCGCCGCCATTGGGGTCGCCAGGATGGGTACTGAATGTGTATTTGGTGGAAAGAACGATTTGTTGGCGTTTCTGGCCGAGCAATTCTCCCAGCATCCTTTCGGATGAACCATTGGTGTAAAAGTTTGCGGTATCAACAAAGTTTCCGCCGTTATCGATATACAGATCGAGCATCTTGCGGGCTTCATCAATGCCGGTTCCCCAGCCCCACTCCGTACCAAAACTCATTGCGCCGAGAGCCAGTTCGGAAACGCGCAGACCGCTCTTACCAAGCAAGTAATACTTCATGGTCGTCTCTCCAGCCATTCGAGTGCGCTTCAGTGGACATGTACAAGCTTGTCAAAGACCATGCATCATGTCAAGTCGAGACGGACAAAGTAGACATTTATTGCCATACATGTCAAGCTAATCATATGGATGGAAAAGAATCGGCAAGGCAGGCACACGTTCTCGAGACAGCGATGACTGTCTTTCTCCGGCACGGCTTTAGAAAAACATCCATGGAGGATATCGCGCAGGCGGCGGGCATCTCACGTCAGGGCATTTATCTTCATTTCAAAGATAAAGATGCAATCTTCAGCGCTTCAATTCAGAAATCCTTGGACGAGGGGGCGCAAGCCGCCAATAGGATATTGGATGATGAGAGCCTGGCGCTGAAAGAAAAGCTGCTTAGAGCATTGGATGAGTGGTTTGGCCGGCATGTCGGACTGCTTCATCCTGAAGCGTCCGATCTCAAGGGGCAATGTGAGCGCGTTCTCGGCGACGCTATCGGGAATAGTCGCTCTTCTTTTAAAAAGAAGCTTGAGAAGGTCATTCTGGCGCAGTCTGCGAAGAAGACCAAGGGCGCTGATAAACGTGCTGCGACCATTGCCGACATGCTTTACACATGTGGAGAGACTTGGAAACATGGTTTCTCCTCGCGGCAAGAGTTCTCAAAGAAGATGTGCGACGCAATCCTCTTATGCTGTCGAGATCTATGAGATTCATCGATCCTTCTTCAATTGTCTCTTTTGAGTCGCGGTATATCTGTCAAGGGGATATGCCGACGGGGTAGATATATGTTGGACGGCGTTTCACTCGATCAACTGCGCACTTTTATCGCAGCTGCCGATGAGGGCAGTTTCTCGGCGGCCGGTCGACGTCTGCGTCGTGCCCAGTCCGTGGTGAGCCAGACCCTGGCCAATCTTGAAGGCCAACTCGGCGTGAAGCTGTTCGATCGCCGCGGACATCTTCCGGTGCTGACGGACCAAGGCCGCGCGCTTCTTGGCGATGCTCGCGCGGTGGCGGGCGACATAGACCTCCTCAAGGCACGTGCCAAAAGTTTGGCCGGCGGCCTCGAGCCTGAACTGAGCGTGGCCGTCGACGTCATGTTTCCGGACGCGACTTTCACCGCTGGAGTGGCCGCATTCCAGAAGGAATTCCCCGCGACGCTGCTCAGATTCGACATCGAGTCGAGTGCCGTGATCGAGCCCGTGCTCGACGGGCGCTGCGCCATCGGCATTGTGGGATCTTGGGCGGCGGCGCCACCGCAACTGACTCACGAGCCGCTGCTGGCGATCAGTCTGCACACAGTCGTCGCTGCACAGCACCCGCTGGCAACTCAGCGCGGGCAGATTCCGCTGTCGATCCTCGCCGAACATATTCAGCTCACGCACATCGATCCGTCCGACATTTCGCGAGGCTACGAACCCCGTCTAAAGATCCCGAAGGTCTGGCGCCTTTCCCACCTGGGTGCCAAGCTTGCGTTTCTGCGCGCGGGCTTCGGGTTTGGCGGCATGCCGCTGCATGTTATAGCGGCGGATCTTGCGAGCGGCGCGCTCGTGGAGATCACGACCGAGGATGCGCCTCTCGGGGGACGCATAATAGAAATGTGGGCGGTCTATAGGACCGACAGCCCGCCGGGGCCGGCGGGGCGTTGGTTCATCGACCGCATCAAGAAAGAACAGGCGCCGCTCCTGAAGCGAGAGCCATCTCGATCGGCGCCGATTGCCCCCGCGCGCCGGCGCGCATCCAAACGTTTGCCGACATCGAAACGAAATGGCAATGGAAAAGACCTGACGAAAGCCCGGATCCCCGCTCCTTAGAATCAGCGGAGCGCAACACTCGTGTGCCGCCCGCTGGCGAGAGCCCGGAGTATCTCAGTCTCGCCGCAGACGCCCAGAATTCTACCGTCTTCAGCGAGCAACACCGGGTGACCCGTGCTCTGGCGTAGCTGAATGATGGATTGCAGCGAAAGCGAGGCGGGCGCAACGGCTACTCCCAAGGCAAGCTGGCTCAGATCGGCATCGTCTTTGATATGACAGAGCAAATGCGAGACGCCATCCAGCCGCAACTCGAGAGCCTGGTCCGCCGCATTCAGGGACAGTCGATAGCGCCGCCCATCATCGAGCCACACGCAACCCGCATCGCCGGCCATGTTCGCGCGATGTAGCATGATCATGCTGCCGGTCAGCACGGTGAGCGGATTCATGTGGCGCACGAACTCGGCCACATAGTCATCCGCGGGTGCCAGTACGATGTCTTCGGCGGTGCCCGTTTGAACGATTCGGCCGTTCTGAAGAATCGAAATGTGATCGCCCAGCCGCAGCGCCTCGTCCAAGTCGTGGCTGACGAACAGGATGCTCTTTTTCACGAGAGCCTGCAGCGTGAGAAGTTCGTCCTGCAACTTGCCTCGGATGAGGGGGTCAAGCGCTGAAAATGGTTCATCCATCAACAGGATATCGGCATCCGTCGCAAACGCGCGGGCCAATCCGACGCGTTGCTGCATACCGCCCGAAAGTTCACTGACGTAACGGTCGGCCCACTGCGTCAGTCCGACCAGTTCCAGTTTCTCGTCGACGACTGTCCTGCGCTTTGCGGCGGCTTCGCCGCGAAGTTCCAGGCCAAAGCCGACGTTTTCCCGAACAGTGCGCCACGGCAGCAAGCCGAATTGCTGGAACACCACGGCCACGCGCTCGCGCCGCAAACGTCGCATTTGCAATGTGCCGCAGGTAGCTACGTCGATGGTGGAGTCGCCGTCTCGCACCAGCACGTGACCGCGGGTGACGGGGTTCAAACCGTTTGCGGCACGCAACAGAGTGGACTTGCCGGAGCCCGACAGGCCCATCAGCACCGAAATTTCGCCGCAGGCAACACTCAGATTCGCGCCCGCCACACCGACGATGACGCCATATTTGTTTTGAATGTCAGTGCGTGTACCGCCGGCGTCGAGCGCGGCGAGCGCATCACGCAAACCTACGCGTCCGGCGCGGTCCGCGCTCGCGAACAGAATATCGACGTCCTTGAATTCAATCGCAGAGTTCATCGCGGCGCTCCGCGTTCTGACGGTCTGCTCATGCGGTCCAATATGATGGCCAGCAATACGATGGTGAAACCGGCTTCGAAGCCCATACCGACCTGCACCGAATTCAACGCGCGCACCACCGGTACACCGAGTCCGCCGGCGCCAACCAGAGCGGCGATCACCACCATCGAGAGACTGAGCATGATGCATTGAGTGATTCCCGCCACGATGGTCGGTGCGGCGCTCGGCAATTCCACTTTCCACAAAAGCTGCATGGGCGTGGCGCCAAACGCCTCGCCGGCCTCGATGAGCGGCTTCGGTACCGAGGAGATGCCCAGATGGGTGAGGCGAATCGGGGCCGGCAGCGCAAAGATCACCGTCGAAATCAGCCCGGGAACCACGCCGAGTCCGAACAAGACGAGAGTCGGAATCAAGTACACGAAAGTCGGCAGCGTTTGCATCAAGTCGAGCGCCGGTCGCAGCGCCGCGAACAACCGTGGCCGATGCGCGGCAGCGATACCTATGGGCACGCCGATGGCCGCCGATGCCACGGTGGCGACCATGACGAGCGCCAGGGTTTCGATCGTGGCCAACCAATAACCCTGATTGAGTATGAACAGCAGCGCCAACGCGACGAAGGCGGCCAGGGCAACGGAACGGCGTAAGGCCCAGGCGAGAGCGGCGACGGCAACGATCAACGCCGGCGCGGGCAGGGTGCGCAACAGCGCCGTCACGCCGTTGACCAGGCCGCGAATCACGATGGAGATTCCATCGAATAGAAAAGTGCCATGCGTCTTGATGTAGTCGATCGCCACCGCCATCGCATCGCCCACCGGAATCTTATGATCGACAATCCATTGTTCGAAGCCACCCGGGCGCGGCGGCCGGATCGCCTGGGTCACGGCGGCGTCGGCGGGGTGGCCATCAAAGGTCAGCACCCCCTCGAGCCATGCTTTGGCCGCGCCCGGATTGGCTTTCAGCCACTTCGTTGCCGCGATCTCGGGTGCCTCGTGCAGGTCCAATATGGCCGCCATCATTTCGCTCTCGCCGCGCAACGAAAACTTGAGATTCCTGAGCAATCTGCCGATGTTGGGGCACTCGGCGCCGTAGCCCCTGCGGGTCACGGTGTAAATGGTTGCGCCGCCGAAATGGGGGCCGAAGACTTCATCGCCTCCGCTGAGATATTTCAACGCGAAGCGCATGTTCATGGGATGCGGCTCCCACGCCAGAAACACGACCGGGGTCTTCTCGCGATAGGCGCGTTCCACTTGAGCCAACATGCCTTGCTCGCTGGACTCGATCAATTTGAAATCGCCGAGACCAAATTGATTTTGCTTCAGCATTTCCAGCACGTGGCGGTTGCCGTCATTGCCGGGCTCGATCCCGTAGATGGAATTATTGAGCGCCGGCGCGAAATGCTGAATATCCTTGAAGTCTTTCAGACCCGCCGCGTAGGTGTAGGCGGGAACCGCCAGGGTGTACTTGGCGCCGGTCAGATTCGCTCCAATCACCTCGACCGAGCCGTCGTTCACGTACCGGCTTCGGTCGGCCTCTTGGGCCGGCATCCAATTGCCCAAGAACACGTCGATGTCCTTATTGTGAAGAGACGCAAAGGTGACCGGAACCGAAAGCACCGTAACGGTCGGCGAATAGCCAATGGTGTGGAGTAACTGGCTAACCAGTGCTGTCGTAGCGGTCACATCCGTCCAGCCCACGTCGGAAAAGCGGACTATTTGGCAACTCAAAGGCTCACCCGTGGCGCTCGCCACCGGGGTGCTGGGCACTGGGGCG
>Ga0210406_10006162_pt1 | contig 12474 bp, 7 predicted proteins | sample IncBWC30MmetaG_FD_155454 | JGI IMG/M metagenome (GOLD analysis project Ga0210406, IMG submission 155454) | Forest soil microbial communities from Barre Woods Harvard Forest LTER site, Petersham, Massachusetts, United States - Inc-BW-C-30-M | ecosystem: Environmental > Terrestrial > Soil >...
CGGTGTTCGGCCCTTCAGCCGCAGCGCAGCGGTGCGCGACTCCTTGGCCGGCATAAACCTGGCATCCATCGACATTCCGCAAGTGCTGGGCTATGCCCGCATCGCCGGCATGCCCTTGGTTACCGGCCTTTACACCGCGCTGCTGCCCCTGCTGGCATTTACGATTTTCGGCTCATCACGCCATCTGGTCGTCGCGGCAGACTCGGCCACGGCGGCCATCTTCTCCGGCTCACTGTCGCAAATGGCTGCACCCGGCAGCGAGAAGTACATCGCCTTGGTCGGTGCAGTGGCGTTGCTCACCGCCCTCTGGCTGCTGGCTGCGCGCATTTTCAAGCTGGGCTTTCTCGCAGACTTCCTTTCGCGCACGGTGCTGACGGGCTTTCTCGCCGGCGTCGGCCTGCAGGTGGGTATTGCGATGCTCGGCGACATGTTCGGGATTGCCGCACCCTCGCGCTTCTCGCTCGTGCGGCTGTGGGAAGTCACGCGAAATTTGGGCCACAGCAATCTTCCGACGCTGTTGCTCTCGGTGCTGGTTGCAGGCGCTATTTTGCTGGGAAACCGCTTTCTGCGGCGCTGGCCGATATCGCTGCTGGCCGTGGTCGGGACCATTGCCGCGAGCGCCACATTCCATCTCGATGCCCAAGGCATCGCAGTCATCGGGTCGATTGCAGGCGGTCTGCCGTCGATCAGGCTGCCCGCCGTTACCTGGAGTGAAGTGCTGGCGCTGGTCCCGGTGTCGGTTTCCTGCTTCGTGATGATAGTTGCGCAAAGCGCGGCGACCGCGCGCAGTTTCGCCGTGCGCTACCACGAAAAAATTGATACCGATGCCGACATTCTCGGCTTGTCGGCCGCCAATCTGGCCGCCGCGGTGAGCGGCACCTTCGTCGTGAACGGCAGTCCCACCCAGACCGCGGTCGCGGACCATGTCGGTGCGCGCAGCCAGATTGCACAGTGGGTGCTGGCCGGGGCCGTGCTGCTGGTGCTGTGGGCGGCAACCGCCCCGCTTCAATACCTGCCGCGCTGCGTGCTGGCGTCCATCGTGTTCACGATCGCGGTGGGAATGATCGACCTGCGCCGTCTACGCGGCATTCGCCGCGAGAGTCCCGGCGAGTACTATCTCGCCATCGCCACCGCCGCAACCGTGGTTGCCCTGGGCGTCGAGGAAGGTATCCTGCTCGCAATTGCGCTGTCGCTCTTCAGGCATGTGCGCCACAGCTACCGCCCGCACACGATGATACTCGCGCCCGATGCCACCGGCCGATGGATCCCCATACCCGCCACTCCCGGCACGATGACGGAACCCGGCATCATCGTCTATCGCTTCGGCGCGGACCTGTTCTACGCCAACCAAAACCGCTTCACCGACGAGGTGCGCGCGCTCGTGGCCCACGTGCCGACGCCCATTCATTGCTTCATCGTCGATGCCGGCGCCATCACCGACATCGACTACTCCGCCGCCCAGTCCCTGCTCGAACTCCTCGAGGATCTCGAACGCCAAAAGGTCAGCATGGTCTTTGGCCGCGTAAACTACTACCTGCGGTCCGACATGGACCGCCACGGCATCACAGCCGCCATCGGTGAAGGGTGCATCTTCCCGACACTCCACGAAGCCATCGCCGCGGCACACGTGGCTGACAAAGGATAATAGGAGGGATCCCTGCGACTCCTAATTCCGACTGTGTCCTGTCTGCTCCGGCAACGTCCGTTGGTTCGCCGAGGTAGTCGGTGCGACGAGCTCGTGTTCCACTTCAGATTGAACAACGGCCGCTTCGAGCAGTTTAATCCTTCGGTGGATGTCTTCCAAAGGATCGGCATCCATAGATAGCGCCAAGTTGCTCGCCATCCGCCAAAAGCCTCTCCATTTTTCGCCGATCTGTTTGATCATGACTCTCGCTCAAATGGCCATAGACGGTTTACAATCGTGGAAAAATCGTGTGCCTTCGGTGAATTAATTCTGTCTTCTGAGCATACGATCGACCGATTGGCTCATTTGTTTCAAAATAAACCCAGGCGCCACGCGACTCATGATTTTGAGCTGATTCGACTGACCCGGGCGAATTTCAAATCGATCGGTTTGCATTCCTTTGACGGCGACTCTAACCATGTCGTCCACCTTCATGAAAGAAGCGCCTTTCAGGTCTTCAGCATTAAAGCCATCCAAGAGTCCGGTTTGTATCGCAGGCGGCGCCAGGTCAAATACTTTCACCTTACTGTTTCTCAGTTGCACACGAAGAGATTCGGTGAACGAATGCAGACCGGCCTTGGTGGCGCAATAAACCGGTGAAATGGGCAATGGAACAAATGCCAACCCCGACGAAACGTTCATGATTGCCGCCTCTGATTTTGTTTTCAGATGCGGCAAGAATTGCTTCACCATACGAATCGGCCCGCTCAAGTTGATTTCAATCTCCCGAGTGATGTCTTCGAGGCTTCCAGCTTTGTCGTGAATATTGATCTCACGCATGATGCCGGCGTTGTTGATCAAAATATTGAGCGCAGGAAATTGTTTGGTGACCTTTTCGTAAAGAACGGCGATCGCCTGAGGATCGGATACGTCGCTTCGAAAGGTGTGAATGTTTGGAAAGGCCGCTTTCGCACGGTCCATCTTAGCTTGATCGCGGCCCGTGATAAGAATCGTGTTACCAAGTGCCGTGAGTTGTCTGGTGAGTTCGTAACCGATGCCACTCGCGCCGCCGGTGATCAGAATCGTATTGCTAGTGAGTTTCATAACTAAAATCCAAAAAATTATATGATCTGGCTGGGCGGTGTTCGAATAAACGCTCGGTGAGCTCAATCAACCTTGTAAACGCTGCCGGTTTGCGCCCCCAAGATGGCGCGCTTGTAGGCTTGTCCAACTTTCCATCCTTCGACCGGAATCACGCCGGGAAAGAACGAACCCATATGCGCTTCGGATTCTTTTAGGATCGTGGGATTTACCACATTGATGCGCAGTCCCTTGGGAAGCTCGATTGCGGTAGCCCGGACAAAACCTTCCAATGCGCCCGAGACGGTTGCACCCGCCACGCCGGCGAAGATCGGTTCTTCGTTGAGCACGCCCGAGACCAAAGTGAATGATCCCTTTTCGTTGATGAACTTGATTGCCTCCTGAACCAGATTAATCTGACCCATGAGCTTGCTTCCCAGCGAGAACTGCCACTTTTCAGCCGTGAGTTCCGAAAGCGGAGCAAAAGCGACTTCACCTGCTGCAATGGCAACGGCATCAAACGAGCCGACGGCTTGATAAAGCTTCCTGACACTTTCGCGGTTCTCGATCTCGACTCGGAAATCGCCCGATTTGCGTCCGACCTTGACTATCTCATGTCCAGCACCCGCCAACGCCTTTTGAACCAGTTCCCCGATCTTTCCGTTTGCGCCAATTAAAACAATTTTCATAAAAGCTCCATTCTCGTTTTTGATCTCAGGATCAACTATCTCGTCATTCAGGCGCGGTGTCAGTTGACTGACTCATTACCGATGCGCGGTTTGTCCGGCCCGCTTCAGGCTCCACCATATGCGCCTGCGTGTTCAGTCCGCCTTGTGTCTCACAAGCTTTGAATCCAACTCTTGAGGCGTTTGGTCTCCATCGCCACAAGATCGGAGTCATGAAAGGAATGAGCCAGGACCGAAACGCCTTGCATGGCGGAAAGAAGATGCACGGCAAGGCCGTTGGAGTCTTTCCCCTTCCCGAGTGCCCGAAACTGGCTCTCGATCCAGGCCAGGTGTTGAGCGAAGATCTCGGTCGCTCTGGTGGCGACCGTACCGCCCGCCTTGTGGAGCTCGGAGCAAAACGTCCCGACCGCGCAGCCGCGCTGTGCCAAGAAATCCTTGTTCTCGAAGACGCCTTGGACGCAGGCGCAAAGCCGATCCTTCGGCGATCCTGCTTCGTTCCATCGCTGCCGCTGCGCGGACAGCTGCGCTAGCCTCAGCTCGACGATCGCCTCGCCCATCTCGTCCTTGGTCTTGAAGTAATAGTATACGTTGCCCAGAGGAACCTCGGCTTCGCGCGCGATGTCGGCAAGCGAGGTGGCGCCGAACCCGTTTTGGTACGCCAAGTCCATTGCCGCACTCACCAGCCGCGATCGTTTGTCGATATGTGTCCTAGGCATGTTCACTCATAAGTCAGTCAACCAACTCAGTATGACGAGGATACGCAAACCGGTCAAGCCCCCGGCTTGTTGCCACCGGACGAACTAACGTCTGTTATCGCTTACAGATATACCTCTTCGTCATGACTTTGCCGTTTGTATCGTGACAGTTCAGCGATGGCTCCTACGAGATGGTAGAAACTGCTTGCCGGCGATGCGCCCACTGAAAAGCTGCCCTCTGCGGAACGTTCGTCTCGCCATAATCCCGGAATATCGGTTTCAAGATAACGAAGGACGGTGCCGGCCGCCTCAACACCGATATCGACAAATTTCGCGTCATTCGTGATTTCAAGGGCCAAAAGCGCGGCCTTGAGGCGCTCGGTTTGCGGCCAGAGTCTGGCTTTCGCGTCGTGGATGGAGCCGTCGCTTAGTATCGCGTTGACTGCCGCCCCATCACGGATGCCGCATAGTTCCCCGTACTCGATTAGGCGTAGGGCGGCGGAGCGGTATCGACCAATGTTTTTGCCGCGACATCGCATCAATATCCATGCCCATTCGAACTGATGACCCGGATCTATGATGAGTCCAGCGAGTCCCGGCGCCGGTTCCCATGTCGAGCAAAAAGTCTCGTGAATGGCGCCGCTCTCCGGATTGATAAAACGAGTGACGGCAAGCTCCGCGAGTTCCTCGACCAGAGCGGTCCAGCTTAAATCCTTGCCGATCTCGCTCCAGGCAAGACAAGCTTCCAGCAAGTGCATGTGCGGATTGGCTTCACGCACGTTGCGTGTTGCATCATCCGATAGAAAGCCGCCGTTCGGTAGACGCCAGCGATGTTCCATCAAGTTGCGGAGTTCGAGGGCGCGGCGCTCGAGGTCAGTCCGATCCTCGAGGATATGCGCAGCGGATGACAGTCCCAGCAGTACGAAAGCATGATCGTAGAGCAGCGCGTTCTGATCGAGCGGGGCACCGGTTGGCTCTATCAGGGTGCGATACAAGCCATCGGGCCGCCGATAGCAGTCCTCCATGTATCGCAGCCCGCGACGAATGATCGGTGCTGTGTCGTTTTGCCATCCCAGCGCCGAAGCTTGTGCGAACGCATAGATTTGACGCGGTTGTACTCGCAAGCGGCGGGGGCTTAAGAGCGGTGTTGTATTGGCGGAGAGCGCCTCGATGAATCCACCATTGCGCGGATCGATGCCATGACGTGACCAGAGGGGATAGGCAGCGACCACGAGCCAGTCCACCAGCCATGTGCGCAGCGTTGAGAGCGATGTCACTGAATCGGCCACCGGCGAGCCGCGCCCCGCACACCGGCCTGTTTAGTGCCCCTAAAGTCGACGCCAATTTGAATCATGTGCTCAGCGCTTCTCATATATGAGCCGGTGCAACTTCATTATATCACCCGTAAACATATTTTTATTGATAAAAACTCTCTGCTGAACTAGGATTGGCAAATCGGGATGGTTGGCTGAAAAAATTAAATCAGGGGGAGCAATGCACAGAACCAGAACAGGCCTGTCGTTTCGCGCGAATTTTCTGACCGCCGCGGCCGCAACAGCCATGCTAGTAGGTCAATTCGCAGCGGCACAAACCGCCGGCGTGTCTGCCGCGAAAAGCGATGATGCTCTCGAGGAGATCATCGTTACCGGAACGCCGATTGCGCAGAAGATTCTCGATACGTCCTTCGCAATTACCGTGATTGATTCCGAGACCTTGAAGAATTCGCCCGCCCTGGGGCTCGCTGCACTTCTGCAGAACGTTCCCGGCATATACGGCGAGGCGAGCGCCGGAGAAATGAATCTCAATATATCCCCTCGCGGCGTAAGAGGCGGCTTCCTCACTTACATCAGCCTGCAGGAAGACGGCCTGCCGATCTTCTACAACGGATTTCTCGAGGAACTGGAGTTTCGTCCCGATCTATACACTGATCGCGTGGAAGTCACTCGAGGCGGCCCCTCCGGTGTGTTCGCCTCGAATGGCGCCGGCGCCATCGTAAACTTCATTTCCCGAAAGGCCTCCGACAAGCCCGAGGGAGAAGCCGCGCTGACCTATTACACCTATGGCCAAGCTCGAGTGGATTTCTTTTACGGCACGCCGATCGGCAATTCCGGCACTACCTCGGCCACGGTCGGTGGCTTTTGGCGGGTCGGCGATGGCGTGAAGAACGTTGACTACGACGTCAATCACGGCGGGCAATTTAGGTTCAATATCACGCACGCCATCGACAATGGTGAAATCTCGCTGAGCTACAAACTCATCGATGATCACACCCAGTTCTATCTACCCCAACCTGTAAAAATCACGCAAGACGGCAATATCCAACGAATCTCACCGATTTCGGGATTCAACGCCTTGACGGACTATCTGCAGGGGCCACAGACCCAGAACGTCAGTATCAAAACCCCAAACGGCACACCCCAAAACGTGAATCTCGGCGATGGAATTTACGAACATTCCAACACGGTGACCTTGGCGGCCAAGTACGACTGGCAAAACGGTCTGACTTGGAAGGATTCGTTGCGCTTCGCCAATATTCAAACCGTCGACAATGATCTGCGCAATTTTGGCAACAATAGCGTGATCCAGGACGCCAACACGTTTTTGGCGAGCAGTCCCTTGGTAGCGAATTTGATCGCGACCTACGCAGGGCAAGGTGCCGTGGGCGCCAAGCTGGTCCAAGTGTCGACCGGTAAAACCATCGCCAACCCGGCCGCCATGAATGGCAACGGTTTGCTGACGCAGATGGGAGCCAATCAATACTCCCAAGGCCTCAACGAAGTCATTAACGATGCTCAGTTCAACTTCTCCATCGCCAATAACCTGACCACGCTCGGTTGGCTGGCGTGGGACCAGCATATGAATGTCGCGCAAAATGGCGTCAACCTTTTAATGGATGTGACCAATCACGCCAATCTCATTGACGTGGCAGCCGTCAATGCCGCTGGGGCGACGGTCGGACACCTGACCAACAACGGCGTGCTCTCCTACGACGATGGCTACGCCAATGGTACGGTCGGGGTGATCTCCAATTCCATCTACCTCAATGATCAGTGGCACCCGATCGATCCTCTGCGCCTGGATGCCGGCCTGCGTCATGAGTGGGTCCAGTATCGAAACACTTCTGAAAATACCGTGGCCAACGTTCCCCTAACCGGGGTGGTCATGCCGAATGTCATAGCCGACCAGGTAGCGAGCGGTTACGGCGATGGCACTTTCACGTCGGGAAAGGTGGGCTATAGCGGCACGGCGTGGACGGTCGGAGCGAACTATGAGATAACCAACCACCTCGCGGTCTATGGACGCTATTCGGATGGTATCGATTCGGGCATTGCCAACTTTGCGGTGTTTTGTCCGGGCAACGGCTGCTATCCCAATGCGTTGACGCGACTTGATTTCAGCGAATTGGGCATCCGCTTTTCGACTTCGAAGTTCTACGCGGAACTGACCGGTTTCCGCTCCGTGAACAAGAACATTTCGGAAGTGACCGGCAATACCGGACAGCAGGTCTTTCTGAACAATACTGCTTACGGCGTGGAGATCGACAGCAAGTGGGTGCCGATCAGCATGTTCAACTTGGATCTTACCGGCGTCGTGCAGCACTCGGATATTAGCGGCGTGGGTGGCAGCACCAGCTTCGATGGCAACCAGATCGATCGGTTGCCGAATGTCGAACTGCACTTGACTCCGACGGTTTTGTCGCCCGATGGTCGAGCGTCAGGTTACGTCACCGTTTCCTACTATGGGAAGCGCTGGGGAGATCTTGCGAATACGCTGCAGTTGGATGCGTATACGGATCTTGCCGCTGGAGTGGCCTACAAAATCACTAAAAGCATGACCCTGTCGGTGCAAGGTACCAACCTGACCAACAAGTTCTCGATCACCGAGGGTAATCCACGGGGCAATTCGGTAATCGCAGGCACGAACGCTTATGGTTACGCTCGAGCGAACTTGCCGCGCGCCGGGGAAGTGAAGCTCGACGTGAGGTTCTAAGTGCGGAAGGAGGCGTTAGGAACTTGTAATTGAACAATATTGATCTGGCGATACTGGCCCTTTACTTCCTCGGGATGATCGCCATCGGCGTGGTCCATTCGCGCCGGTCATCAAGTAGCGTGCGGTCCTATTTTCTCGGCAATAATACCGGCAAGTGGTGGATGTTGGCGGCATCGGGTGCGGCCTCCAATTTCGACGTTGCGGGAACCATGTTCCTCGTGTCGCTGTTCTACGTAGCGGGGTTTCACGGATTCTGGATGTTGTGGAGTTGGTCCTTCTTCAACGCCGCGTTCCTGATGTCGTACATGGCCATGTGGATACGGCGTACGGGCGTGATGACGGCCGTCGAGTTGATGAGGGTCCGCTTTGGCGAAGATCGAGGCGGGCGCATGGCGCGCACCGCGGGCGCCATTCTCATGGTGACCTTTCTGATCTTCAGCATTGGCTATGCTTATGCTGGGTTGAGTAAGTTCATGCCGGTGCTGGTGCCGGGCGTGGCCCCCGAGAACGCCAAGATGCTCACGGTGCTCGTGATGTCCCTGACCACCCTGTACGTGACCATCGGTGGATTCACGAGCGTGGTTCTGGCGGATGTCATCCAGTTGATTCTCTCCAGCAGCGCCGGGATTGCGATCGGGGTGCTCGTGTACTTCAAGCTCGACCCAACAACAATACAGACGTTGCACTCCAAGTTCTCGCTTGTTGCGACCCCGACGGCTGTTAATTTCCCCGCCGGCTATGAAAGTTGGAACAATTTTGGATACCTTGCGATCTACCTCGCGATATCCGGTCTCTTGCTCAACATGAGCGGCGCGGGCGGTCACTATGGCGAGCAGCGGTTTTTGGCAACGCGCTCGAGCGCCGATGCCGCAAAGGCTGGATGGGCCTGGGGATTCTTCAGTCTGCCGCGCTGGTCGATGATCGCAGGCTTCGTATTTTTGGCAGCGTCGGGGCTGGTCGGAAGCCCGGATCCTGAGAAGATTCTCCCGGTAGTCATCGTGCAAATGATTCCCGCCGGATTGCGCGGGTTTCTGGTCGCGGCGCTACTGGCAGCCTTCATGGCATCGTTTAGTTCGACCGTGAACGCCGCGGCGTCCATGGTGGTATGCGACCTGGTGCAACCCGCAAAGCCGAATCTTTCCGTAAAGGCGTCGATTCGGGTGAGTTACCTGGCGACGGTTCTAGTGGTGGCGATCGGTATTGCGATCGGCACGCAGGCGGAATCGATAAAAAGCATTTGGGTATGGATGCTGGCAGGGGTCATCGGCGCGACGTTGGTCCCCAATGTGTTGCGATGGCACTGGTGGCGGTTCAACGGTTGGGGCTATGCTGCGGGAATCTTTGCAGGCTTGGGCACCGCGATGCTTTTCGGAATAGGTCAAACGGCTGGGTGGTTTGGTGCCCGCAGCTTGCCCGAATACGTCTATGCACCGGTCATCTGGGTGGCGAGCATAGCCGGGTGCCTGGCTGGTTCCCTGCTGACGAAGCCTACCTCGATGGAGACCCTGAAAATCTTTTATACGCGCGTACGACCCTTTGGATTCTGGAAGCCGGTCAGAGCGTTGAGCGACAGCAATCGGCGGATCACCTCGCTGTGCTTTGTACTACCCAACGTGGCTTTGGGATTCGTTGCCCTGTTCGCGTGTTTTCTGTCGGTTTTTTTCCTGATTGGACATTATTTTGAGTACCTAGGCTGGTCGACGGGCACTGTCCTCGTGTGCGCGATATTCCTCTACCATAGTTGGTACAAGAAATTGCCCGTCGAGTGCGCGGACTAGACTGCGCTCGTAAATCGAATGCAGACTCATCACTTGCTGCAGCTTGTGCCTAATCGGGTCGCCGCGACAGTCGAGCGATTGAAACGGCAAATCTGGACGCGGGTGCGGGAGATCGCCGTGGAGGCTACCGAATCGAGCGAGCAGCACACGATTTGGTCGGACGCGCTCTCCCGGCCGCGATCGAAGGTCTTACGGGGCAGTCTCTGGGAGCGCTTGTATGATCAGCGCTGGTGCCGCCTCGAGCTGCCGGACCCTGAGCAAGATTTGCCTGGCGAATTGCATCTTGAGTGGCGTGATCAGGCCGAAGCCACGCTCTATGTTGATGGCGTGCCGTACTTCGGTTTCGATGTAGCACATCGATATTGTCCGCTGCCGCCGCAGGTCAGCGAAGTTTGGGTGGAATCGGTGTGTGTTCAGACGGGCATTTGGCACCCTGAGGCCACAGGTCTATCTTCTTCAGGAAGCGTCTTCGAAGGCGCATATGTGGTTCGCCGTGATGATGAGATCTGGCATGCGTATCATGATTTGAATTCTCTGTTTGAAGTGATGCTGGCGGACCGACCCGGTGGCTCGACTCTCAATCAAGTTGGACACCAGCCGATGCTGAGCCGCGCGGATCCTGGCTACCGAAAGCTCCTGCGCATGCTGGATCAATCGATCGATGCCTACGATCGCGGTGGAGTCGCTGATCTGCGAAAAGCTCTGGCCTTGGTTTATGAGGAATTTCGCGAGGCGAAGCCGCGGTTCCAAGCGACATTGACGGGGCATGCCCACATAGACTTGGTGTGGCTGTGGCCGGAAAAAGTGGGTGAAGCAAAGGCTATTCACACATTTGCGACCACGGATCGATTGATGGACGCGTACCCGGAGTTGCGATTTGTTCACAGTCAGCCTGCTGCCTACGAAGCGGTTGAACGCCGCGCACCCGAGCTCCTAAGGCGGGTCAAGCGCAGGATGGATAGCGGGCAATGGGAAGCAACCGGCGTCCTGTATGTGGAGAGCGATACCCAGCTCCCCTGCGGTGAGGCCCTGGCGAGAAGCTTTACCCTCGGACAGCAGGCTTTTGAGACCCTGCGCGGTGAGCCGGCGAAGGTGGTATGGCTGCCCGACGTATTCGGCTATACCAGTTGTCTGCCGCAGCTCATGAAGCTTACCGGCGCTCAGTATTTCTTTACCAACAAGGTCTCGTGGTCGGCGATCAACCGCTTCCCGGTGTCGAGTTTCCTCTGGCGTGGCTCCGATGGCAGTGAAGTCATTGCTCATGTGCTCCAGGAGGTGAGCTACAACGGTACGGCGCAGCCGGATGCGATCAGACAGGGCGCGGAAGGGCATCTGCAGAGCGATGTGCATCCTGAATATCTGTATCCCACCGGCTACGGCGATGGCGGCGGAGGCGTGACCGCGGAAATTTGTGAGCGGGCGCGGCGACTGGCGAGCGTTCGCGGCTTTCCGGCGATCGCCTGGGACTTGCCCGAGGCGTTTTTTTCGCGCCTCGCCGAACGCCGCGATTTGCTGCCCACGTATCGGGGGGAATTTTATCTCGAGTATCATCGCGGCACTTTTACGACGCATGCCAGCCTCAAGGCGGCGTTTCGCGGCTTGGAGAAAGCATTGCAGATCCGTGAAGCGGCGGCCGTGGCCGCCGGCACGGCACCTGATTTGAACCCCTGCTGGCGACGCATGATCTTTGCGCAATTTCACGACTATATTCCCGGAAGTTCGATTCCCGAAGTGTACGCGGAGGGGCTGCCTGAATTGGACCGCATGGCCCAGGAACTTGCGGTTGCCGCCCGGACGGAACTGGCCAGTGCCGGTGCGGATCCCGTGGGCGTGCCATGTCTTTTCAATCCGCTGGCCATCCCACGCGATGTGTTGACCGGCGGGGGTCTTATGCGGTTGCCGCCGCTCGGCGGCGTCGCAGTGGCGAGCCCTGCGACACGCGTCGCCCCCATCGTCATTGGCGATCACACGCTCGCGAATGAGCATCTCTTCATGCGGATCGACGAGTTCGGGGAGCTCGCAGAACTTACCGTCGATGGTGAGCCGGTGGCGTTGCTGCCGGGCGGCGGGATGTACCTTTATCCCGACCGACCGGCTCACTTTGAGGCGTGGGACATCGATCGACAGGCATTGAGCCTGGGTCAGCGAGTGATAAGCGCGCCTGACATATCGGTGGAGACCGACTTCGAAGGTCTTCGCGCAGCCTGGGTGGTGCGCCGCCCGATTGGCAACGCCAGCACGTCAACTCTGCGCTATGTGCTCGAAGCCGGATCGCGGGTGTTGCGCATTGACATAGCACTCGATTGGCACGAATCGGAGACCTTGCTCAAACTGCACTTCAAGACCGATTATCACGGTACTCAAGTCCGCTACGGGACGCCGTTTGGCAGCACATTGCGGCCGCAACAACCCGGCGCCCTCACAGCGGAGGCCATGTGGGAAGTCCCGGCAAGCCGCTGGATGGCCGGAACTGATGACGGCGGCCGGTGCGGCATGTTCATCGTTGCGGAATCGAAATATGGATATAGCAGCCATGATGGGGATTGGGCAGTTTCGCTGGTGCGAAGCCCACGAATCACGGGATTCGAAGCTCACCGCGCCGCTTATCCCTCGAGCCTGAG
>Ga0210406_10006163_pt1 | contig 12473 bp, 11 predicted proteins | sample IncBWC30MmetaG_FD_155454 | JGI IMG/M metagenome (GOLD analysis project Ga0210406, IMG submission 155454) | Forest soil microbial communities from Barre Woods Harvard Forest LTER site, Petersham, Massachusetts, United States - Inc-BW-C-30-M | ecosystem: Environmental > Terrestrial > Soil >...
GCGCCGAGTTCTTCGCCCCACCGGGTCAGGGGCTTTGGTCATTGCATCGCCCATTCGCCGAACGCCGACACGCCGATACGCCGATACGCCTGATTGACGCTCGGCAACTCTTCCAGCTAGGATGTGCCGGCTGATCCAATAGACGGATCGCACGTCAGAAAAAAATCATGCACCCCCCAGTTACGATCATTACCCTTTTTCTGTGTGTAGCGTTTTGTTTGCGCCAGGCAGAATTCGACCCAGCACTAGTCGTATCCCAGTCTCTTGACGCAGTGTCACGAAGGAGAAAAAGATGAGCACCGCTGTCAAAGGCGAACTCAGCGATAGCCAACGCCGCTCGATGCTCGTTCGGGCAGTAGTTGCAAGCACAATCGGTACCTCTATCGAGTGGTATGATTTCTTTCTATACAGCATCGTCACGGGGCTCGTTTTCGCGAAAACCTTTTTCCCGGATGCCGACGCGAATACCGGCTTGCTCAGTTCATTCGGCATCTATTTCGGCGGGTTCGCCGCCCGGCCCATCGGTGCCTATATCTTTGGGCATTACGGGGACCGCATCGGAAGAAAAGGAGCGTTGATTGCGACTCTTCTGTTAATGGGCATCGCGACGTTCTTAGTCGCGTTTGTTCCCGGATACAATCAGATTGGCGTCTGGGGCGCCGTCATTCTGACTTTTTTGCGGATCGTGCAGGGAATTGGGGTTGGCGGTGAATGGGGCGGCTCGGTTTTGCTGGCGATGGAATGGACGAAAACGTTTGGGCGCCGAGGATTCATTGCCGCCTGGCCGCAATTTGGGGTGCCGGTCGGGTCTTTTTTAGCGAATCTGGCGGTCCTGGGATTCAGTTACGCGCTTAGCGGAAATCAATTCTTCGTTTGGGGCTGGCGCATTCCCTTTTTGTTCAGCGGCGTGCTCGTGGCGATTGGCCTCTGGATCAGGCTTGGTATCCTGGAGACTCCGACTTTCTCCAAAATAGTGGCAGAGAACAAGGTCGAGAAACTTCCAGCGGCTAAGGTATTGGCGCGGCAACCGAAATCCGTGATTTTGTCGGCGCTCATTCGCCTGGCGGAACAGACCCCTTATTATATCTTCACTGCGTTCGTTTTCTCCTACGCCGTCGGCCACTTGAAGATGGACAGAAACCTTCTTTTGGGCGCTATCATGGGTTTCGCCGTGATCGAGTTTTTTTGCATCCCGTTTTTCGGTTTTCTATCGGACAAGATCGGCCGCAAAACGATGTATCTCATCGGCGCGGTCACCATGGCGGTCTACGGCTTCATTTTCTTCGCCCTGCTGGATTCCGGCAATCTGGTCCTCATGGTCCTCGGTGCGATGCTTGGGTCGATCCCGCATAGCATGGTTTACGGTCCACAGGCGGCGCTCATCGCCGAACAGTTTACTCCCCGGATGCGTTACAGCGGCGCTTCGCTGGGCTATCAGCTTGCCTCCCTTATAGCGGGCGGCCCTTCTCCCTTGATCGCAGCTTGGCTCTTCATTCAGTTCAAGTCTGGCACTGCTATCTCCTGTTACATTGCCATCTGCGCCGTCATCGCCATTATTGCGACGTTGTTCATGACCGATTACTCCCGCAAAGACATCGACGAAGAGTACACTCACGTTGGTCAGTAGAATTTTTGACTTGCCTGCACCATCGAACTTTTGCGATTTGAAGTGAACCGCACTACACCTGTCAGCCGATCAATTTATATAGCCTAACTAGAGAACCAAGGGGGTCGGCTTAAAACCGAGGGATGAGCGGCATGTTATCGCGCGCGTCAAAGGCAAGAAAGGGAACTATTGCGATTTCGGTCATCTGCGTTTTCAGCGGGTTGACCGGGCTGACGAACAGCGGCTTGGCTAGTCCCGAGAACGCTGACTGGGTCCAGCTTTGCAAGAATGACAGCTTAGCGATTTTTTCGAGGTCGCATCCGGGTTGCCCGATAAAGGAGCTCCGCGCAGTAGGATCAATCGACGCTCCCAATTGGGTCGTAAAAAATGTTATCGACGGGGTGGAAGACTACCCGAGCTTCATGCCTTACACGACCAAAATTCAAATCATCGAGCGCAAATTGCATCAAGTAATTAGCTATTTCCGTCTGGACCCGCCTTTGGTGGGCGCACGCGATATAACCGTGTCGGTGTGGAGCCAAGCAGAAAAACACGAAGATGGGACCATCAGCTATCTATTCCACTGGGAACCAGTGAACTCGCTAGGACCGATCCCGACTCCTGGTGTGATCCGAATAAACCTGGACCAAGGTTCCTGGAACCTCGACCCAACCGATGGCGGCAAGAAGACGATTGCAACTTACACGATTCTGACTGACGGCGGTGGAGGGTTGCCAGCCTTCGTCATCAATTTCGCGAATCGGCAGGGCATCGAAAGTTTATTTTCGGCGATCCGAAAACAGATTGGGCTGACTAAGTATTCCCAGAACAAGCCGAGCGAGTGAAGAGCGTATGGGCGTGTGGGGCAGCCGTTGGGGTGATGGCTGGCGCTCGGAAACTCGGGAGTCAGGGGCTAGTCTTACAAATGCGACTTATGGGACTTATGTGACCGAAGCGGCTGAGGCCGCGCCACCTTTCACCTTTCACCTCTCACGACATCGGCTTTGCCTCCACCTGCGGTTCTCTGTGCTGTAGATCGGCAATCTTTCGCGCGGCTACGCTGACGTCGGCTTGAGTTAAGAGTGCTTTGATGACGACGTCGGCCCGGTGACTCTCTCCGGGAGCAAGTTTTGGGAGGCGGCCGGCTTTGCGTTCTTCCGCCCGGTGAAACGGATAACTTGTGGCGGGCTCCAGACCGGTCACGTATCCGGTTTTCAGCGCGGCTTCATTTTTCCACAGGGTGAAATAAGGCAGCTGCTGCACGTTAAAAGCGACTAGCGCACCCAAGTTTCCATCCGAAGATTGTAACAATGCTTGGGTGAACCCTTTTTGATCCGCCCAAAGTTCGGCGAAATAAACTTGTTCAGTATAACCGGCAGGTTGTGGCCCGGTGTAGAGATTCCATTTTGCCATATCAACCTCGGCGGCCCGGGCATCTCGAGGAGCGACTCGTTTGATCGGAGCCAGGAATTTAGCGCCCGCACCAAGCAACGGCGGACCAAAGTTAACATGATACAGACTCTCCATCTCTTGAGGGATATCCGCTAGATTCAACACCGTATCGTTTAGCACTAACTCACTGCCACCGACCTCGGTCGAAATCTCCGTGGTCAATCGTAGGTGCGGCCCGAACATGAATGATTCGTCGACGATACCGCGCAAGACGAGGCGCGGATTCGGTTCCGGCTCGAATCGGAACTCCAGATAGCTCGCAGGCAGGTAATTGATACGGCCGTGTTGCGTCAGAACTTGTGGTCCGTCAGGGCCGGGCGGACCCATCGACTCCAAGCCGCAGCGTGAGATCCATTCTCCAAATCCGTTCAACCAGCCCTTTCCTCCTCGCTCGGTCAGGTCCACAAATTGGGGATGAACAATTTCGGTTACCGGGGAGTCCCAACCGAGGCGAACTCCTTGAATCTCAGCTCGCCAGAGGTTCATACCTCGGGTTGGGACCACAACGAACTTTAAGAGGCCATTATCGACCTCCACAATCTCGGTCCCTTCCTGGCGCCCGCCGGCCAGACAACTTTTCCTGATGCTCCAGGCGCCTTTCGCGGAGCGGTCATCAGCCTGCGTTGAATCAAATCGCCATTCCTTCAGCGAAATTCCGTGACTGCTATCGGTAAGTACTTTGTTATAGACCATGGGTATGTAGGAGCGAAACGCTGCTAGACTCTCGCCCAGCAGACTCTTGAAAAGCGGCTCCGTAGGAGCCAGATCTTTATAGCACGCGACGCAGAAAAACGCGACCAGCTCCGGAGGAGCGAAATCCAAATGGGGAAACCTTGGCACGCCGCAGGTAAACGCCCATCGATGCCGCTCCTAATGGAGCTGATCGCGTGTACTTTGCGGTGGCTATAAAGATTTCGCTCCTCCGGAGCTAGTGATCGGCTTCGCTGAATCAGTGACCAAGAGCTGCGTTATGTTTTTCAACAGCCTGCCAGGCTATAATCTCTTCAACAATTCGTGCCTCCGCAGCGCTCCCTCTCTACGACGCGATTCCATTTTCCTTCCTTCATGCTAGAGAACAGCATGAAGAGCTACCGCATCGCCACAATTCCCGGTGACGGCATAGGGAAAGAAGTTGTTCCTGAAGGGATCCGCGCGCTGGAAACGGCGGGTCGAAAACATGGGTTCACTTTGCAGTGGACTCAGTTGCCTTGGAGCTGTGAGTTTTACCAAAAGACCGGACGGATGATGCCTGCGGACGGTCTGGATCAACTGAAAGAACATGATGCGATTTTCCTGGGCGCAGTCGGATTTCCTCCGATCCCGGATCACATCTCACTTTGGGGACTGCTGATTCCCATCCGGAGACACTTTCGCCAGTACGCTAATCTGCGTCCGGTGCGGTTAATGCCAGGCGTAGAGTCACCCCTGCGGAACCGTCAAACCGGCGACATTGATTTTCTTATCGTACGTGAAAATAACGAGGGCGAGTATTCCTCGATTGGCGGCCGCATCTATGAAGGCACCGAGGACGAAGTCGTCACACAGCAATCAGTGTTCACCCGGCGAGGAGTCGACCGAATTCTGCGGTTCGCGTTCGAGTTAGCCCAGTCACGGCCCAAGAAGCATCTGACATCCGCCACCAAGAGTAATGGGATTACCGTCACGATGCCATTTTGGGATGAACGGGTGAAGGCGATGGCTGCGCAATATCCCGGTGTGCGAGTCGATCAGTATCACATCGATATTTTGACCGCGCACTTTGTTCAACACCCGGATTGGTTCGACGTCGTAGTAGGTTCAAACCTTTTCGGCGATATCCTCAGCGACTTAGGCCCAGCCGTTACTGGCACTATCGGCATCGCGCCTTCGGCTAACCTTAATCCGGAGCGAGAATTTCCTTCCATGTTCGAGCCGGTTCACGGGTCGGCACCAGACATCGCCGGAAAGGGTATTGCCAACCCGATTGGCCAGATCTGGAGCGGGGCTATGATGTTAGAACATTTGGGAGAACCAGACGCCGCGGCATCGGTTTTAAAGGCGATCGAGAGTATATTGGTCGACGGACCGCGCACGCGCGATATGGGTGGAAAAGCAGAAACGATCGAGGTCGGCCAGGCAATCGCGGAAGCGGTGAGATAGCGAACGAGAACGAGCGGGAGCGCCGGAAACGAGCGAGAACGGATTGAGAAGAAACGCCATGCGAGATGCATCTGCCCGAGCTTAGGCCAAAGAGTTCAGCCTGTTCATCGGCGTGTTCGTCCAACGATTGCTTCGTTTCCGCTCGTTCTCGGCGCTCCTGCTCGATCCCGCTCGTTAAGTCTCGCTCGCTTCCGCTCGTTGATTGTGTTTCTTTTTCTCGGCTTTGCTGATCAGGACGGCTGAATGAACATGCACCGTATCCTCGTTGTCGATGATGATATCGGTGTCTGCACGGTTCTGACCCGGATTCTTAAGGACCAATATGATGTTTACACGAGCCAATCGGTTGGCGGAGCCGTTGAGACTCTGACTGAAAGGTCTTTCGACGCCTATCTGCTCGACTATCGACTGCCTGATGGCACCGGGCTGCAAGTGGCGGAGAAAGTCCGCCAGCAAGGCAGCACTGCCCCCATCATTCTGATCTCCGGGTACGGCGCAACCGACATCGCGGCAGAGTCGACAACTCTCGGCGTCTTTGAGGTTCTCCAAAAGCCATTTACTCGCGAAACCATTTGCGGCGCGCTGGAACGAGCCCTGAGTGACCCGTTGCACGCCACTCTTGCCGAAAACGCCACTGAGACGCGAACAACGGAACCAACGTTTCGGGTCCGCCTCGGAACGTTGCAGGTCATCTTGATCACGGTTGCTTTCCTTTTTGTCGCGTTCTGCATCTTTCTGATGTTTCGTTAGCGGCGAAGTGGCATTCCCCCCAACGAAAGCGACATCGGTTTCATGAGGAATGCCGCTTCGTGCGTTATAAAGCCTGGATTGCCGACAAATGCAGGCGCAGTGTCCCACCATCCAGGCTACTCAGTGAAGAAAACGTCGCTCCCCAGTCTGAAGTCTTTGACCGAAAACGATTATGTCTATTGTTGGACGTCGTACCGAAGACTGCGCAGTATCGTCCTCGCGATGTTCTTGGGAGCGATAGTCGAGGTACGCTTCTTCCTGCCTGGAATTGTTATCGCCGGCACCTTTTTCCTCTACTTCTTGCTGGCCATGTGGCTAGCAAATTGGAACTGCCCTCGCTGTAACCGTTCATTTTTCCGCTACGCATTTCTACGCAGCCTGTTCGGCGCGCGATGTTTCTATTGCCAGTTCCCTAAGTGGGGTATCACCGACGCCGGTGACATGGTGCTACGCCCCAAATTTCCATTTCGCTGGAAGGTAGAGTGGGTCGAGAGCGGGGAGGAAAAAGTGAAAGGTGACAGGTGAAAGGTGAAAAGTTTCCTCCGACCTTTCACATTTCGCTTTTCACCCGTTCCCCCTCGCTGTTTCGCAGCTAGCCGGTTGCTCGTTGTCGGGCGCGATGCGCTGCAACTTTTGCTCGGTTGCCGCAGGCACTCATGCTGCACCATCGGCGCCGGTGATTCTTCGTGGAATCATAGAAAAGCAGGTCGCAACTTTCATCGGCACACTTTCGAATCAACGCCGGGTTCGCATTGCAAAGGAGATCCGCCGCCGATTCGGCGAGCGGGGCTAGCAACGTCAACGGGTCGGTCATCTCCGAGATAAAACGTCGTTCGAGCTGAGTAGACCGTCGTTCGATTTGAAAATGGCCGTCTCTTTTTTCAAGCAGGCCATTTATCGCTCGGATCGGGCCAAGCGGCACCGCCTTACGGTCAATAATTGCCTCGGCTGCAGACCGGATCGACTTCCGGAGCTCCCGGGCGGTGCTCAGAACGCGTTCACTCGCCTTTGCCGGACAATGTTTTACCAGTGCGACTGCTTCAGGAGATGCAAGCAAGCCAGCCTGCTTCAACCAATCCCGGAGACTCTCAAAGGTCGCTAATCGATCTTGATGTTCTCCGGACCGTCGGAATTCAGTACCGACAAAGTCGAGGGACAGATGATCTGCCAAAAAAGAGAAGTTCTGTTTTTGCGCCATAAGCCGCCACACCCGGACTCACCCAGCCCAGGCAACAGCGTTGGTTTGTATTTGATTTTCGGCGCTGTTAACAGCCTTATCTCATGCCTGGCTTCAATCGTCCTCGTCCTCGTGCTCGAAACTTGGTGGTCTCGGCCGTTCCATCGCCACAATCTTGCAAAATTCAATGCTGGGTTATGACGAGCGCTACGAGAAAAGAGGCTTTTCAATCGAACACGAGGGACGAGCCTACCCCGCCGTAGGCCTTCCTCCGTCGTCCGGCAGCCGCCGGACTATGGAGGACAAGTCGGGCGAACTCAGTCGAGTCGCTTGGCGAAGGCGGGAGGACAATTAACCACCCTTACGCCCACAACCTCGGCAAAAAGTAGGCACCTAACGCAAGAAATATTCCGATTAGAACCGCGACGGCACCATGCGGTATTCCATTTAAAACATGGATAACTCCCGAAACGAAAAAGACACCGGCAAGAATCCAACCTAAGGCCGCCGCCGTGATAGTAAGCAATGCAAAGAGACTAACGGAGACACCGCGTGAATCGCGGTCGATTCCAGCCGTGCTGATGCCGTGACTCGGCACGGTGTCGGACTTGGCCGGCATCTTATCCTGACTAGCCGTCGTAGCTACGTTGTCTCTAACCAGATGCGTGCGCGCGGCCACTAACGGGTCCAGCCAAAGACCGGCGCCAATTGTCAGCGCCAATGCCAGAGCCAACGTCAACGCCAATGAACCAATCAAGAAAGGCCGGGCCTTTTTTTCCGTCGCAACGCCAATCCTGCGACTCTCCCGATCGATCCACGATCGAACTTCTGCGGCTTGCCACCTACGATAATGATCTCTTTCCAACAATCCTTTGAGTAATGGATGCCAACCCTTGGGAATCGTTTCAGGAATCGGCACTTTACCTTGTACAAGGCGATAGTGAAGCAACCGGTCACTTCTGAGCTTGGCAGCGATCGGTTCGCCGGTGAGTGCCTCGATCAATATGATCCCAAGAGACCAGAAGTCGCTGGCCCGGGAATACATACCGGTCAAGGTCTCCGGCGCCGAGTACAACAGCGTACCGTAGGGTTGAGTCAGTGCGGTGGCGTCAGAGATGGCTGCTAAACCGAAATCGGCGAGCACTAGATCGAGTGGTGCCTGGGAACGCACTAAGATGTTTGTGGGTTTAAGATCCCGATGTTGAACTCCGATGCGATGAAGCTGTTCCAATCCTTGGGTCACCTGGCTAAGAAGACGGAGCGCGTGTTCTTTACCTAGCGGACCATTCTTCTTAATAAACCCGGCGAGGTTCCCTCCTGGAAAATAGCAGTGGACCTCGAGTGCTCTTCCCTCCCACTCACCTTGGTACAAAGGGATCGACAGCCGGCCGCCGGCTAACCCGGCTAGCAGCTGAGCGACCGCCGGCGACGGTCGCATGAAACTACGATAAAGCTTAAGTGCGTAGCGCTGCCTATCTTCGCCCTCTGCCAGGTAAATGTCAGCCTGGGCGCCGGCCTCAGGAAGGGTTGCTAAAATGCTATAACCTTCGATGGTGGTAGAAACGCCGGGATGCGGCTGTGCCGCGGGCGCGAGCACTTCGCTGCCACCCGAACCCCGAGAGTTCTGGGACAACATACCTGAGGGAAACTTAGTGCGGTTTCCCTTGCGACGCTACGAGAACGTAGCTAACAACGGGCCAGACAACCTGGCCCGTTAGTAGAAAACGATTTAGAGGCAACTACGCCCAGTGACCTTGGATCCAAACCCAGCCCGGACCGCGTTTGTCGTAGTGACCAGGCACCCAATTGGCACCGGGATGCGGTCTCTTAATGTATTGACCGTGTACCCACACATAGTGTCCTCCTCTCCAGACATGATGTCCCGGGTCCCACACCCAATTCGGACCCCGCGAAGGGGGAACTTTTTCCACGATTGCGGTTGGGGGAGCGAGGTTGATGACGACTTGGCCGACCGCGGTTGGCTGTAGCGCCAGACCGCTTGCTAACATCAAAGATGCTAAACCGCCATAAACCAGCCGGTTGACCCCTGATTTGGTGATGCACTTCATTAAGATGTGACGCATAACACCTCATTAAACTCCCCGACGGCGTGGAGGTTTCCGAGAATAAGCGACGCCGATAGCCGAGGACGCCGCGAACGAAGTGCTCTGGCGCGGAATTTGTGGACAGGTGCTGAGAGTCTTTGTCCCGGAGGGACCAGATGATCGTAGCCAGTCAATTTATTGCCTGGTGTCCGCGCAAAAGGGGAACCGTCCCGCAGGGCACGGTACGATTGGGTCCGATGTGCGTGCTACGATCATCTAGTCCCTCTGGGACAAAGTCCGACAGCCCCCTACCCGCCTTGATCCAACTTGTGGATCCGATAAATCAAGTCGTCGTAGTTAACCGCGGCCCGCATAATCTCATTCAGCTGGAACAGCCGCTCATCTTCAGAAGCGTGATTGAACGCGACCCGCGTTTGAGTGGAGTCATGACCAAACACGACTTCGTCCCAATGAATGGTTTGGATTTGTGAAGTGAAACGGGCGACGGCCCGGCCTCGGAAAAAGGCTCGAGTAGTTTCAGGCGGACCGAAGATCGCATTCTTGATGGCTTCCTCGGTCAGAAGCCGCCGCATGCGCCCTTGTCTGACCAGTTCAAAATGCAGTCCCTGCTCCCAAGTGATGTTATGATATTCGAGATCGATCGACTGTAACCACGGATCGCACCAATCCAGGTTCTCACTTTCTTGGAAGGTGTTTAGCAGGTATTTCTTGGCCGCCCAGTCCACGCGATCGACGCAGCGCATTGCTTCAACATCAAGATCGTTGAGCAGATTCTCCCACTCCGCGAGCAACCAGTTCACTTCTGGTTGTGACCGATCGCAGTACTTGAGCGCCTTCGCTAAGTACATTCGTTGGACATCAACGGCGGAAATTTTACGACCATCCTTCAACTCGATGATCCAACTAAAAGTCTGATCCCGGCTGATTGATTTGGTCGCGTCGATCGGCTGCGCCACCTCGAGTTGCGGTGCTTCCCTTTTCTCGATGAGCTCAAGGACAAGCGACATGGTCCCGATCTTCAGTGCAGTCGCGAACTCACTCATGTTGGAGTCGCCCAAAATCACATGGAACCGCCGGTATTTGCCAGGATCGGCATGGGGCTCGTCCCGCGTATTTACGATCGGCCGCCGGTTCATCGTATCGATGCTCACCAGCACGCTAAAAAAGTCAGCTCTTTGCGAAATCTGAAAAACGCCAGGTTGGCCAGCAGAACCCTCACCTTCAATGCCAAGTTTTCCGGCACCCGTGAAGATTTGTCGGGTAACTAGGAACGGGACCACATCTGACACCAAACGATCCCACGGAACCGTCCGGCTCATGATGTAATTATCATGACAACCGTAACTATGGCCCACGAAGTCGGTGTTATTCTTGTAGAGCCGGACCTCTCGCTCCGGGGCAATCTTACGGTTCCGCCGGCGCACACATTCAGCCAGAATTCGCTCTCCCGCCTTGTCTTGAGCGACCACATCTTCAATTAACGTACACTCGGGAGTGGAATACTCCGGATGAGCGTGATCGTTATAGAAACGCGCTCCATTGCTTAAAACCAGATCGCTTTTTATCTCCTCGTAGCTCAGCGGCCGGTTCTTATCGAGTTCGTAGTACACCGACTCGTCAGTGTCCTGCATCAGAGAGTCAGCCCGGAATCCCCGCGCATCTAAGTGCGGGTCTTCCAGATTGTAGTCCCATTTCATCAATGCGCCGTGCTCGGTATAGCAACGCACCAATTCAATGGACTCCGCCACTACATCCACATTTTCGACCCCGTTTACGGTAATACCGTATTCGGTTTCGATGCCAAAAACGCGATTCATCTCGGAATGTGCTCTACACCGTGGCGGACAGGATTAAATAACGTCGGTCGTTTTCGACGCTTTACTTCCTGATCGGACCGGCACTACTTTCACCACGTTCTCGGAATCGTAATCAATTAGTTTCAACCAGTCTTCCACGATATCTGTCGGTGGAAAAATATCGTTCTCCACATACTCAGTGTTAAGCGAGAGTAACAGATCAGATTCGCTGATCCCCTCCTCTTGCATCGTGTTGATGGCACGTTTGATCGCGAGTTCTTTAGCTCGCTCCACTACGGACGCGATAATAGCGCCGCTAACCAAATCTCCCCGGTAGAGCGTCTCACGCTTGCCACTTCTGAGCGTGATATCCAAAAACCGGTTCTCTTCTCTTCTGCCAAACTGAGTGTCAACCACTTTGGTCACTAGATAATCTACCGTTTCTTCTATCCCACCTTTCTGTTCAACCAATTCCGGGTCATAAGGTAAATCGGTGGTTAGGTAGATCTTGTAGATATCGTAGGCAGATGCTCGGTCCGGACGGCTAACTTTTATTTTCCGATCGATTCGACCCGGGCGCAGAATTGCCGGATCGATCAAGTCCGCTCGGTTCGACGCCAAGATAATGACCACTTGGCTCAGCGACTCGATGCCATCCATCTCAGTACAGAACATTGGCACCAAAGTTGAAAGAATGCTCGAGTAGCGCCCGGCGCGGCGGGTCCCGAGAATACTCTCGGCTTCATCTATGAAGACGAAAGGCATGAATCCTTCTTTCCGCTTCTCTCGCGCGGTATTGAAGATCTCGCGAACCGTGCGTTCGGACTCGCCCACCCACATATTCAGAATCTCGGGCCCTTTGATGTGCATGAAGAACTGCTGCATCTCTTCGCCCGTCTTTTCCTTGAGTTGTCTCGTGAGGTTGTAAGCCGTGGCTTTCCCCAGCAGCGTCTTTCCGCAGCCTGGAGGTCCATAAAGCAGAAATCCTTTCGGAGTCTGATGATGGAACTTGGAGAAAAGATCCGCGTGTAATAGCGGTAACTCGATAGCGTCCTTGATGGCGCCGAGCGCTTCTTCTTGACCTCCGACCATGCTCCAGGGAATCTCCGGCACCGCCTCTAAATAGTAATCTTGAGTCGTCGGCCGGCTTAAAACTTCGATCGCGATCCTGAAGTTAGAGTCCACTCGGACCTCGTCGCCAACCTTAAGATTGCTTTTCAACAGGTCCTGCGACCGTTGCAGCACAATGGACTGAACGCCATGTTCTTGTCCCACCCGCAGCCGGTCGCTACTCAGGATTTCCGTGATCTTCGTGACAGGGCCGGCCAGATCGTATCCCAGGTCGCCGACGATTACGTATGCTTCATTCACCAACACACGCGTCCCTTTCTTCAACTTGTTGACGTTGATCCTGGGGTCGACGTTGCAATAGTAATCGGAACCGCCCACTACGATTTGGGCTGTTTCTTTGTTTGGGCTGCCAAGGT
>Ga0210406_10006165_pt1 | contig 12471 bp, 10 predicted proteins | sample IncBWC30MmetaG_FD_155454 | JGI IMG/M metagenome (GOLD analysis project Ga0210406, IMG submission 155454) | Forest soil microbial communities from Barre Woods Harvard Forest LTER site, Petersham, Massachusetts, United States - Inc-BW-C-30-M | ecosystem: Environmental > Terrestrial > Soil >...
TCAGTTGCGCCGAATCATCCCATTTGCAAGCTAGAGTGCACCAAGAGTGCACCAAAACAAGCGTTTCGCACTCGCGAGATATCCGAAGCCTTGTTCGCAATTTGGCGCGATTGAGCACAATTCGCATGCCACGTATCGGACACTACGAATGTGGGCAGGTCCAAATTAAATAGCAGCGATATTGGCCCGTGCGGTTGCCACGGCAACGCTACCGTCAGTAATGAAACCGGTAGCGAACTTGGACCAGGATTTCGCGCGGATTCAGATAGTGTGTTCCGCCAAAGGTGAAGCTGTTATCCAGTAGGACGCGGCGGTTTGCGATGTTTATGCCCTGAACGTTCACAGAAAAGCCTTCGCCGAAGCTCTTGCCGAGCGAGAGGTCGAACGTGGTGTGCGGCTGTAGATGGTCGCCGGGAACGGTTGGGTCGCCATTCGTAAACCCCGAGGCGTAGTAGACATCCGTTGACGCATAGCTGCGCCACGGCAGAGTGTACTGTCCGCCGAAATGCAAGGTGTTACGTTGATCGTGATCCAACAGCCCAAATCCATCCCCAAACGAGAAATCAGTCAGACCGCCGTTAATGTCGCCGAATCCAAGGGCAAGCTGATTGGAGTAGGTCAAATAAACTTGGGCCCGATTGCGAATGCGGGGCGAACGCAGGGTGAGCTCCCATCCGTTGATCCGTGCCCCCTGAATGGTGACCGGAAAGAAAATGTCGGAGTTGTTCAAGTTGTTGTGATCGAAGAAATTGCTCGCTCGTGTTAGAAAATTGTCGGCGTCGAGTGTCCATCCCTTGAATGGAATGGTGACGCCAAACTGGTGCTCTTCGTCTCGCTCACCATGGAGAGGAACGAATCCGAGGTTCTGGTTGGTAACGAATTGCAGAAGCGGGCCGGACGCCGTGAGAAGTGGCGGCGCTTGATAAAAATGGCCGTAGAAGCCACGAAAGACCCAATTCAGTTTCGGGATTCGCACGGAAGCGCCGACGCGAGGACTAGTTGCGTTTTCGACTACACCTCCGGAAAAATGGGTTTGGCGAAGACCGGCATTCAGGGTGAGCCAGGAAGTCGCTTTTAGTTGGTCTTCCGCGTAAACCGCAACCAGGCTGCCTACCGGTTTCTCGACATCAGGCGGGTCCAGGTTAGGCGCGCTGTTGTCATTAAAAATCAATCCAAACAACTGGTTATCCTGCTGTGCAAAGCCGTAGATGCCTGCTCGCAGATTGTTACGGTCCTTGACCCATGAGATCGCTACCTGGCCGCCCTCATACTTGGAAGAGCGTTTCTCCGTTGTGGAACTCGGCAGATCCAAGAGACTGCTCTCGTAGTCTGCTCGGTTGAAGTGATAGAAGGGCGAAACTGTGAGCATCAATCCTGGGCTAAACGTACGTACCCAGGAAAACGTCACGAAGGAATCGGTCTCACGGTTCGCATCGTGAAGGAATGTACCTTGGGTGTTTGGATCGTTTGGATCGAAGGGTACCTGGTAGGAATCGCGTCGGATCTGCGCGACCAGCCGCAATTGGTCCTGGGAGTCGGCGTTGTAGATCAGCGAAGTAAATCCCCCGAAGCCATTCGCCGCGTCATGAATCACGGCGCTCGTGGGAGTCTGCAAGCCTAAATTTGTGCGATTGCCGCTCACGCTGGCGTAATAGGCGAATCGGTTGCTGTGGCCTCCAAAATTCAGCTGATCGTCAGTTTGATAGAAATTTCCGGCACTGAGGATGAGCTCGGCCTCATTGTTCCTCTCGAAACCGGTGCGCGGAGCCACATTGAAAATGCCATAGGTTCGATCACCATAATCCGCTGCGTAGCTGCCTCTTTGCGCTTCGACCGTGTCGATGTCTTTTGGGTCGATCTGCGGCCCAAGATTGCTCGCGATATTGGTGTTGGGGATTGGCACTCCGTCGATAAGCCAGCTGACTTGGTGTCCCCCGCGAATGTGAAGCTGGTCGTGCGTGAAATAAGACCCGGGAACATAGTCCGTAATAAGAGCTAAGCTGTTGGTCCGGAATGCGCCGGGTGTTTGTTGAATCTGCTCGCGGTCAACGAGTGTGGTCGGGGTTATTGATTCCGTTTGTCCTGGGGCAGCCTCGGCCGAAACGGTAATCGACTGAATTTGCGACTCTAACGCCAACTCAAAATGCAAGATTGGCGCCGTGCCCGACAGGACGGTCAACGCTTGTTCCTTAGTAGCAAAACCCGCCTTGGAAACTGTTACCGTATATTCCGCCACCGGCACGCTATCAAAATGAAATTCGCCGTTGGCGTTAGATTGCGCCGTCAATGCAAAAGCCGACGCTTTCGCCTTCAGGACGACCCGAGCGTCAGGCACGGGACGATGTTGGGGATCGTGCACAAGTCCTCGCACAGTCCCGAAAATCGTCGCACTTGAAATCGAAACAACCAGCAATAAAGAAGACACGACAAGAAGACACAACCTGCGCATACACGCCTCCGCATTTCCTTTTAGTTTTGTTCGAGCTAGAGATGGCCGTGCGGGTTTACGTGCGAGGAGGTTGGAAGGGTGGAATCTCGAAACCTGCCAGGGAAAGAATGGTTCCAGTAAAGTGAATCGTGCTAGTTGCGCCAGCAGCTATCAGCTTCATAGGAAGCCAGAGGACGGCTGGAGGCAAAGGTGATGCGAGACCTAAGTCCAAAGTATGACCGCAACCCGACTTCATTACGCAGTCTCGCTTCGTCGATTTTCCGTGATGGCACTCCATATCATCTGTTTGCATTTCAGCTGTTAGCTCGGCGGTCTCGTGCGTTCCGCCATGCATCATCGGGCAAAGAGGCGGACACTGCTTGGCCGTGCCCGATTGAACCGCACACAGCGACACCAACGGCGCGACCATCAGAGCCAGGATAAGAATGGACGCCTTTATGCGAAGCATACAATGCAAAATCCTACTCCTTCAATCGTCTTTGTGCCAACGGTGAGTTCCGATTTGGAGATCTCATGGGCTCCGGCTTGAGTTTGGCCTAGGGCTATCAGGCGAGTCCGCTCTGTTTTGCCCATTGGATCGCGCAAAAGGCTTTGTCGCCTTAGACGTGCTACCTTCAGAAGCGTTTCCGAGTTGTTAGAGAATCAGCGTTTCCTCACGAGCCGCCGCGTCGCCCTCGCGCCCCTGACCGATTGACTGCCTTTCTCTGGAAATTTATTCCCGGGCTGAAGCTGAAAAGATTCGTTCGAGCGAATATTAAAAGCTTCCTACGCCTAAGCGCTGGAAGAGCGCAGGTTCGAACTGACAACCGCCACTTTCCACCAAACTGTTATCTAGTAGGTACCCGAAACTCTGACCGAATGAACGGTTTGAGCCCTTCCTCACCCGTCAACCGAAGACAGAGCAGGTTGCCCTCGCGCTCGAGGTCAATGTGAAAATCAAAAAAGGGACAGCACTTGCCCTCGGCCACCACCCAGTCGGCCAGCTCCCCGACCGAGACATTCGATGGACTGTACTGGAATTCGTAACCCTTTTCTGTTTCCACGATCTCCCTCCGTGCCGTGATCAGCTTGTCGGTCAATTGCTTGTGGTGCTCACGCTCGGCTGGATTCAGAGCTTTGATGTTGCAGTAGAATTTGTTTTGCGTCGTCAGCACCTGTTTCTCCTTTTCTTTGGTCTTCGTCTGCTGCGGTGACGCCTGCACCAACGCGCCACTCGAAAGCAAAGTAGCAAGCCCCGCAACAACCGCTACACGCCGCTTGCGCTTTCGTCCGTTTCGTTCTCGCTGTACTCTCATGATTTTCCCCTATGAGACTTGGCACGTCCCATTGCAAAATGCTAGAACTTAAAGTCAGGTTTAAGTCAAGCATCGATATATGGGGCCTAGGGGAGGGCAACGAAATGAAGATAGGCGAACTCGCCGGCCGTTCGGGGCTAAACGCTTCCGCGATCCGTTACTACGAAACACGAGGATTGCTCCCCGCGCCGCACCGTGCGGGCGGCCAACGGCGGTTCCCCGCGAACGCACTCGACCGGGTGCTCCTCATCCGCTTTGCGAGCGAGATGGGATTCACGTTGAGCGAGATCAAAGTTTTTCTCAACGGCTTGCGGGACGACGTGCCAGTTGGGCCGCGCTGGAAAAAACTCGCGCACCGAAAAATTCAAGAAGTCCAGAGGGGCATCCAGCGCGCGCGGCGTCTGAAATCGCTCCTCGAACACCTACTGCATTGTCGGTGCATTTCACTTGAAGTCTGTGTTAAGCGACTCAGCCTCAGTCCCAACCTTCGACTCATCGGACGCGGCACCAAACCTCTCTCGAATTAGCTGTTACTCACTTCGGATAACCACTTTCTAGCAGCTCGATCGGTTCATGGCGGTTGAAGAAGTGCGATGGTGGCGCCGACGAGTGATAGAGGCTAGGATCATCTTTGCGGACAAGTCCACACCTCAGAATTCCAGGCGCAATTGAAACGCAATCATGCGTGGCGTGCTGTCACCACCCAACCCGACGCCGAGCAGGCCGGTCGGCGGAGAGGTCGTGTATGTCAGCGCTCCAAACCCGGTCTGTGTGGAAGGCTTCCCCGGAATCCCGGCAAGCACCATGCTCGGAAGCCCGAAATTCGGATGGTTGAAAACATTGAAGAACTGAGTGTCGAAACGTAGCTTTACACGCTCGGTTACGTGAAACCATTTCGTCAGATAAAAATCGCTCCAAGCAAAATCGGGACCGCGGAGCGCGTTGCGGCCGAGGTTGCCGAATTGACAAGTCTTGGGACTGTCTCCGCCAGTGCATGCGCCTGTGCTGGGATCCACTGCGGAGACGAACGCATTTGGGTTGAGCCATTGCACCGTACCGGGTTGGGTGACGCTGGCAATCGCTTGGTGTTCATAGAGCGGTACACCTGGAATCACACTAGCGAATTGCGGCCCGCTGCCGTTGACTATCCCGTTGCCATTCGCGGAATAGGGCGTACTCAGAACAGAAAAAGGAATCCCACTGTGCCAAAAGACGGTTCCCGACACCTGCCAGTCATTCAGAGCATAGGCGAGGGATCGATTCTTAAATTTCAGGGGGATCTGATAAACGTATTGCGCGTTGAGATTGTTGCGGATGTCGTAGTCACAGGGACCATAGTCTCGCGCTAAGTCTCTGGGGAGCGGCGACAAGATTCCTCCGGCCGAGAACTGCAGGAATCCTCCATTGGAGACGGTGTCCATGCAGCGGCTCCATGTGTAGTTCAGTTGTCCCATGAAGCCGTGGCCGAGGCGCTTCGTTGCGGTGATTTGCAAACCGTTGTAATGACTGTTCGCGCCCGTAGAGAATTGCGTTACGGCGCCGAATCGGGGATCCGTCGATTGCGCATAAGGAAACGGCGCAAAACAACCCGCGCACACCGTTTGAAAGCCATTCACTTGGGTAAGATATGGCTGGTTGACAGCCCGGGTGCCAACATATTGCGCATGGATGCTTGCTGCCGATCCAAACTGATGTTCCAGGCCGAGACTCCACTCCATGAAGTAGGGAGCGTGAAGTTTTCCATCGGGCACCGCAGTGATGGCAACGGGAGGCAGACAGGTTGCAGGGTTCGCCTGAGCAGACGCGCAGGAAAGCTGACCCTGCGAAAAGCCAGAACTAAACGTTCGATTTGCGGCCACGGTTGCGTCAATGGCGCTGCCAGGCACTCCGGGTGCAATGCCTGTTCCACCGACCGTTCCAAGAAGCCCGCCCTGGAATGTTTGGACATAGGGCGGATTGACGCCAACTACATCAGCGATGGCGCCGGGCAATAGGTCACTGAAGATCCCGAAGCCGGCGCGCAGCATTGAGTTCGGTTCAAATCGCCAGGCGACAGCTGTTCTAGGTTGCAGGATCGCGAGCGGAGTCGACGAAAATACGTGGCCAAGACTTGGCTGAATGCTTGCGTTCAGCGGTTGATTCACATCATGCGAGATAGAATCGAAAGATCCGTTCAAACGAGCGATATGCGCATGTGGATTCAACGGATTGGAATTCAATGTGTCTCGGATTCCGAACGTCCAGGTCAGCCTCTGAGTTACCTTCCAGGTGTCCTGCGCATAGAAATCGAGATTGAGAAAGTTGAAGGGTTCGTTTGCCGAGGTAGGAAAGGTCTTTGCCGCGGTCGAGGCCACTCCATAAATGTATTGCGCCAGCGTGGTGTAAGTCACCGTCGGCACCGAACCCTCGCCAAAGTCATAATCGTTCAGGCGAAAAATACGGGTATTGGTTCCAAACCGCAGTTCGTGCGCACCGTGACTCCAGGCGAGGTTGTCGTTGATGAAGAACCGAGTGGCGCGCCTTCCCTGGACCCAAGTGTTGTCCAGTCCCCCGATCTTAGTGAAAGGGGCATTCGCGCCGCTGGTTTGCAGCACGATGGGAAACGCGGAGAGAGTCTTCTGAAAATCCGCAGGTCCGAATAGACTTCCGTACCAGGAAAACGCCGGGTTGAAGTAGTTCACAAGATTCTGCGAAGAGACGTGGGTATATCCCGCTGCAAAGGAGTACAGCGGTTGCGGGGAAAGCGCGTTGAATAAGGGGTTGATGGGATCGGTATAGGCGGCCTGGAGTCCGTTGTCCGTCTGAAAGCGGAACCACGTCGTGTTCTTCTCATTGATGTTGTAATCAATTCGAATTGTCTGGACCTGTTCATGATCCGTGCTCGAATGCGAGACGCTCTGACGATTGGCACAACCGTTTCCGTCATTCGCAATTACCGGCGCAACTCCACCGACATCGAACGGACAGCCAAGTACCGTAAGAGGCGTTCCGTTGGTATTTCCGTAAAGCGAAAACATCTTCTGATAGAACGGCACCGACCCCGGCGACGGTTGGTAAACGGACCCGGTGACGGAATCAGTTCCACCCAGAGGAAGTTGTTGCAACACGTAACTCTGGAACGCCGGAGTCGGGACGGTGGCGGCCGTGACAATGGGTAGCGCAATCCGAACCCACTCGCTGTCGAAAAAGAAAAACAACTTGTCGTGGATAATCGGGCCGCCAACACTGCCTCCAAAGTGATTCAGTGTCGAGCGCGGTTTGTGATTTCCTGGGGTGGCATTTGTGAAATAGTTAGCCGCGTTGAACTTCGAACCATTCCACAACTCATAGAGATTTCCGTGTAACTGGTTTGAACCGGCCTTCGTAACATAGTTGACCTGCGACGCGCCGTACCGCCCCTGATCGACTGCATAGGAAAGCGTATTGACCGTAACTTCCGCTATCGAATTCAATCCGAGAACGAGGTTCGTCGAGAGTCCGCTGTTCAGATTCGTCAGTGGGTCATTCGTTTCCAACCCATCGACGATATAGCCGTTCGACAGAGCCGGCAGTCCATTGAACTCAACGTTGCCATACCCGTTCGTGCCGCCGACGAAATCATTCCCGCTCCCGGCCGTGTTGACAAGCGCCCCTGCCGCAAACTGAAGCGGATACGTTAAATCGCCCCCCGGATTGGGTAGATTCTCCAGTGCTGGTGCACTCAAGTTTGTCGAGGTGTTTGCGTTCCCCGGATTGATGAGCGGGGCCTCGCTGCTCACCTCCACCGTCTCCTTGGATTCCGCCACCCTCAGTGCAAATTGGACCGACTGCTTCTGTCCCAAGCCAGAAACTACATTGTCATTCTGCTGAGGATTGAAGCCCTCTGCCTCTGCTTTGACTGAGTAGGTGCCGGGCTTTAGCTGCGGAAAATTGAAGCGCCCCTGCTCGTCGGCTGTGGCACGGCGTTGCAGGCCCGTCTCCCGATTAGTGATAGTGACCAGAGCGCCGGGAATGGCGGTACTGGTCGCATCGGTCACTTGGCCCGCGATTGCGCTGGTGGTTTCACCCTGTGGCAACGCTTTCGCCGCGCAGAGTAGCGCAACACCCACTAGAAGAAGGCCTGGCACAATAGCGCATGGCATGAGCGAAATGCCAACTTTCTCGATTGCCTTGGTCTCCGGGCAATCGCCTACAGACCAAGTGCCGCAACCATACGTAACAGCCGCGAATCAGGCTATATATTAAGCATGGTTAAGTGTACAAGTAAAGCGTAGTTCAGTTCAGGAGAATAACGGCGTTTCCCCTGAAATCGCCCACTAATCCTTGGTCTGTTCCTTCACAGACCCCTGGTTCCCACAACGAGATCGAGTGGTGATACAGTGGAGCCAGAATCATGATGATCACGATTTCCAAGGAAAACTATCTCAAAGCCATTGCAGAGGCCGAGGCGGAAGGCAACACCGTGATCTCCGCACTCCTTGCTCATTGGCTTTCCGTAACGCCACCAGCGGTAACCGCCGCCCTCAAGCGGCTGCGAAGAGATGATCTAGTCACCATTACTAAGGGCGGCCGGATTCAACTCACTTCCGAAGGACGCAAGGTCGCCGAACGAACCATTCTTCGCCATCACCTAATCGAGCGCATGCTGTCAGAGGTTTTCGGGATGGAATGGGTTGACGTTCACGATGAAGCAGAGCGTTTGGAGCATGCCGTTTCTCCCGCATTTGAGAAGAGACTCGTCAAGGTGCTCGGACACAAAGGGACCTGCCCTCACGGAAATGGTCTGGCCGTGATGAGTCCCGAGCAACGGCGCAAGAAGGGACAGCGCTTGCTCAGTGAAGCCGAGGCGGGCTCAAAATACCGAGTGTGCAGCGTTTACGAAAGGGACCGCAGGCTGTTGGAATTTCTGCAAGAAAACGGAATCCGTCCGGGCACTCATTTGAAAGTCGAGTCTCGGAACTACGATGGGACGTCTATTCTAAGGGTTGAAAGAAAGCGAATGGCGCTGGGTTCTCCGGTGGCGGAGAAGGTCTGGGTAGCACAAGAACACCAGTAGAGTCTTTCATTAATCTCACTTAATACAATCTGATATACTGCAGTTAATGTTCGCTAGTGTATCTGTACATCTCCTCCCCCGCGATGAAAATACCGCCGGGGAATCGAAGGAGACCATGAGGAATCGCCGGTGAACTTAGGACCTCTGTCTGGGGTAACGCCGCAAGCTGTCCCCCAAGAAGATGTCGTCATTACCCACGAGGACGTGGATCGTGCTCACGACCGGGTGCGCGTCTCCGCGGCGCGCACCCAGCGGGGTTTCTTCTCCAGATTTCGTCTGCTATGGCTGCTCATTGGACCTGGAATTCTTGTCATGCTGGGTGAGAATGACGGCCCGAGTATGATTTCCTACGCAGCGACGGGCGCGCGATTTGGAATTGGGTTCTTCATCCCCTTCGTCATCCTCACGTTTTGTATGGCCATCGTCGTACAAGAAATGACCATGCGTCTCGGTTCCGCCACGCATCGCGGTCACGCGGAATTGATCTTTGACCGCTTTGGGCCGTTCTGGGGTTGGTTCTCCATGATCGACTTGGGCATCGGCAATTTCCTCACTCTGATCACCGAGTTTATTGCCATTCGCGCGGGCTTGGGATTTTTTGGCGTGCCCGCTTGGGCGGCGGTCGGAAGCGCACTTGTGTTTCTGTGCTCGGCCGTGATGATGCACCGTTATTGGACGTGGGAACGAACCCTGCTCGCCTTGGCCATATTCAATCTCATTTTCGTTCCCGTGGCCCTGCTTACGCACCCGAATTGGCATTCTGTGGGAAGGGCACTCATCACCTGGAAGCCGCTCCCGGGAGGTTTGAGCCAAGACACTCTGATCATCGTGCTGGCGGACATCGGCGCGACCGTCACCCCTTGGATGCTGTTCTTTCAGCAGAGCGCAACGGTTGACAAGGGTCTGACCACAAAAGACATTCATCTCGGTCGCATCGATACGGTGGTAGGAGCTGCCCTGGCGGCAATAGCTGCGGTTGCGACCATCCTTGCCACCGCCCCCTTGTTCGCTCACCACATCACAGCCGAGAACCTTCAGGGGGCAGAATTTGCCCAAGCACTTCAGCCGTTGATCGGGCGATTCGGCGCGGCCTTGTTTGCACTTGGCATCGTCGAAGCGGGAATGGTTGCCTCTGTGACGATTTCCATTTCTTCCGCTTATGCCTTCGGAGAAGTAACTCGCAGGCCGCACAGCCTGAACCTGCCGGTCTCGCAAGGAAAGGCTTTCTACTCGGTGTTGTTTCTTTGCGCGGCGGCTGCCGGCGCGATCGTCTTAATCCCTGGGCTTCCGCTTGTCTATGTGGTTCTGCTCGTCAACGTGGTCGCCGTGTTGGCGATGCCGCCGGCTCTCGTATTCCTCTTCATGCTTGCGAACGACCGCGAAGTCATGGGCGATCTTGCGAGTTCCCGGTGGGCGAACGTGCTCGCCACTGGCGTCGTCGTTTTTCTGACGCTGGCTGGCCTACTCTTCGGCATCAGTGCGATTGCGCCCAATGTCTTCGCGTTTCTAGGCGGAAAGTAGGAGGACCGGAAGATGCCCTCAAAACACAAAGCCCCCATTGCGATCAGTTCTTCCGATCAACAACTGGTTCTGTCGTCGCTCGAACCGGAACAATTCGCCCGACTAAAAAAGCACCTGATTCCGCGGCGGCACCTGAAAGGTCCTGAAAAGTTCGTGATGTGGTCTCTTCGAATCTATCTGCTGTTCATGATGGTCGTAGTCGTATACCAAGTGTGGACCAGCCTGCGTTAGAGCATCCATCCAAGACCGGCCTAAGCTACAGAACCGTATTCCGTCGGGACCGAGTTCCAAGCCGCTACCTTATTAAGGCAGCGCTGGCACGGTTTTCCAAACCGCCGATTTTTGAGTTGCAAGAGTCAGTGTGAGTTGCTCTGAGGTGTTGTACGGTGATCTAAGGTCTTCTCAGTTGCAGCGGTTTGCTAAATCTACCTGCCCTGTTCGTACTCACCACGTTTCATATCTTTTGAATAACTTAGCACGCTGTCAGTTGCACTGAATCATCCCATTTGCACGCTAGAGTGCACCAAGAGTGCACCAAATCGAGCCCTTCCGCGCTCGCATGATAGCCGCAATTTTGCGAAGCAGGAACTCCTGGAATCGTTCTGGCGGCATCATGGAAGGTGCAGCGGCTGCCAACAGATGAACCTCTCATCTGGGGATTAATCCAAGTTCCTGCTGCAGAGTCAGGTTGTCTTCGATGTGCCAATTCTCAGCGATGCGTCCATCGGCGACGCGATAAATGTCGGTGGCGATGAAATTGATCGTCCGGCCTTGGCCCTGGATCTGCCCGAAGCGCCCCGTAAAGTGCCCGCGGAAACGCGATGTGCGACGACACGATCTCCGGCCACGATCATCTGTTCAATTTCGGAGCGGAGGTCCGGGATCGCAAGGCGCATCAGCCTCGAGGCTGCCAGCGGTCCGGCAATTCCCTGGAGGCGCCCAGCCGGCAGTGTATTGTCGACAAAATTCGGCGCCAGCATGCGCGTGCTAGTGTTTCGTCCCCGGTGTTCCAGAAGGTATCGTAGCGCCGCGCTGCGATGATTTGAGTGTTGGCTTCTTCTTTCGGCAAACTGTGATCGACGATCAGGTCATGCGGCTCAAGCAGCAGTGGGGTGTCGACCGCGAAGATATGGATCATTGGTATCGAGAACGTCATCACAATTGCCATTAAGTTAGAAGTCGCACTTCAGCAGTGCTGCGACGCAAACCACTTGCGCGGCCGGTTACAAACCAGACCTTAGATAGGAAGACATGAAAAGCGTGACGGTAGACAACTTAAATGTTTGGGAGGAGGGCCGGAGATCGACAGCGAGGCAATCGGAGGCCGCGCCGGCCTGGAGCCGACGGAAGAAGAGGTACGACACACCCCCGAGAACCCCGGTCCCACCGACTAGCTCCACGCCTCGACCCGACGTGCCGCAAAGCGAGCGGCATGGAGGTGTCATGCGCGAATAGAATCGAGGACGAAATTCAGTGTTTTGTGCAAACTCTTCCGGTACGAAAGGGGTGTGTGATGCCGATCGAGTAGCGAATTCTGCGCGAAGCTGACGATGATGTGCGCTACCTCCGCGGGGCGAGCTGAGGATCGGCGAAAACCGAATTCGTCATCCCGCGCGCCTTGTTGCAGGAGGCCAGTCAAGAGTTTCTCTCCATGGCGCAGGCACTCCTCCACGACGGCACCACCAAGCCGGAGGTTTGCTTGGAACAGCTCATGGCCGCTGGTTGTGCCGTGAACAATGTCGGAGGTTGCGCCGTACTGAGCCAGGACCATTGCACGGATTCGTTCCGCGGCAGACCCTTTCTTGGCGGCCGCGGTTTCAGCAAGGTTCCAGGAGCGTGCGTTGAATTGCTCCAGCCCGGCAACAAAGAGGTCTTCTTTCCTTTTCCAATAAAGGTAAACCGTGGCACGCGCTAATCCTGCTTCCTCTGCGACATCGTTGATCGAGGTTCGGCGATAGCCAAACTTGCTGAACCGCCGAATCGCCGCTTCGAGAATCCTTTCCCGCGTGTCGTCGGATTTGGTCCTGGCGGGTTTGTGCACGCTCAATGATGCCACTTTCACCATCCAAGTGGAATCAAGTCTGCGAGAACCCTCTCGATCCAAAGAATCGCTCGCGGCGTGGTATACAAAATAGACTATTAATGCCATATCGTCTATATTCGTTAAACTC
>Ga0210406_10006167_pt1 | contig 12468 bp, 15 predicted proteins | sample IncBWC30MmetaG_FD_155454 | JGI IMG/M metagenome (GOLD analysis project Ga0210406, IMG submission 155454) | Forest soil microbial communities from Barre Woods Harvard Forest LTER site, Petersham, Massachusetts, United States - Inc-BW-C-30-M | ecosystem: Environmental > Terrestrial > Soil >...
GCGATGCAGATGGTGGCGCCGAACTCGCCGCAATGGTTCAACACCGGCCTGCACTGGGCCTATGGCGTCGATGGTCCCGGCCAGGGCCATTATTACGTCGACTACAAGACCGGTAAGCTGACCAAGTCGAAGTCGGCCTACGAGCATCCGCAGCCGCATGCCTGCTTCATCCAGGGCATCGAGGACGACCTCGTCAACGAGGGCGGCATCATGGATCTGTGGGTGCGCGAGGCGCGGCTGTTCAAATATGGCTCCGGCACCGGCTCGAACTTCTCGCGGCTGCGCGGCGAAGGCGAAAAGCTGTCCGGCGGCGGCCGCTCGTCCGGCCTGATGAGCTTCCTGAAGATCGGCGACCGCGCGGCCGGCGCGATCAAGTCCGGCGGCACCACGCGCCGCGCGGCCAAGATGGTCGTGGTTGATGCCGATCACCCCGACATCGAGACCTATATCGACTGGAAGGTGAAGGAGGAGCAGAAAGTCGCCGCTCTCGTCACCGGCTCCAAGATCAACCAGAGGCATCTGAAAGCCGTGATGAAGGCCTGCGTCAATTGCGAAGGCTCCGGCGACGACTGCTTCGATCCCGAGAAGAACCCGGCGCTCCGCCGCGAGATCAAGCTCGCGCGGCGCAACCTGGTGCCCGACAATTACATCAAGCGGGTGATCCAGTTCGCCAAGCAGGGCTACAAGGACATCCAGTTCGACATCTATGACACCGACTGGGATTCGGAGGCCTATCTCACGGTCTCCGGCCAGAATTCCAACAACTCGGTGTCGCTGAAGGACAACTTCCTGCGCGCGGTCGAGACCGACGGCGACTGGAGCCTGATCGGGCGCACCAACAAGAAGGTGACGAAGACACTGAAGGCGCGCGATCTCTGGGAGAAGATCGGCTATGCCGCCTGGGCCTCGGCCGATCCCGGGCTGCACTTCAACACCACGATGAACGACTGGCACACCTGCAAGGCGTCCGGCGACATCCGCGCGTCCAATCCGTGCTCGGAATACATGTTCCTGGACGACACGGCGTGTAACCTCGCCTCGGCCAATCTGCTCGCATTCTACAACACGACCTCTGCGCATTTCTCCGCCGCAGGCGGGACCCCCACGCATTTCTCCGCCGCGGGCGGGACCCCCACCCTCCCCTCCCCCGCGAGCGGGGGAGGGTTAGGGAGGGGGCGCTTCGACGTCGCGGCTTATGAGCATCTCTGCCGGCTCTGGACGCTCGTGCTCGAAATCTCCGTGCTGATGGCGCAATTCCCCTCGAAGGCGATCGCCGAGCTCTCCTACGAGTTCCGCACGCTGGGCTTAGGGTTCGCGAATATCGGCGGCCTGTTGATGACCATGGGCCTGCCCTATGATTCCCGCGAAGCCCGCTCGCTGTGCGGCACGCTGAGCGCGATCATGACCGGCATCGCCTACAAGACCTCGGCCGAGATGGCGGCCGAGCTTGGCACCTTCCCCGGCTACAAGAAGAACGCGCAGCACATGCTGCGGGTGATCCGCAATCACCGCCGCGCCGCGCATGGCGAGGCGTCGGGCTATGAGGCGCTCTCCGTCAACCCGGTGCCGCTCGACCGCGCCGCCTGCCCGCAGGCCGATCTGATCGCCCATGCCAAGGCGGCTTGGGACGATGCGCTCTCGCTCGGCGAGCAGCACGGCTATCGCAACGCGCAGACCACGGTGGTGGCGCCGACCGGCACCATCGGCCTGGTGATGGATTGCGACACGACCGGCATCGAGCCTGATTTCGCGCTGGTGAAGTTCAAGAAGCTCGCCGGCGGCGGCTATTTCAAGATCATCAACCGCGCGGTGCCCGAAGCGCTGCGCGCGCTGGGCTATCGCGAGAGCGAGATCGCGGAAATCGAGGCCTATGCGGTCGGCCACGGCTCGCTGGCGAACGCCCCCGGCATCAACGTCACGACCTTGAAGGCCAAGGGCTTCACCGAGGAGGCGATCGCGAAGGTGGAAAAGGCGCTGCCGACCGCCTTCGACATCAAGTTCGCCTTCAACAAATGGACCTTCGGCGAGGAGTTCATCCGCGACCAGCTCGGCATCGGCGCGGAAGCCTTGGCCGCGCCGAATTTCGACCTGCTCTCGGCGGTGGGCTTCACCAAGCGCGAGATCGAGGCGGCGAACGTGCACATCTGCGGCGCGATGACGGTGGAAGGCGCGCCGCATCTGAAGGCCGAACACTATCCGGTGTTCGACTGCGCCAATCCCTGCGGCAAGATCGGCAAGCGGTATCTCTCGGTGGAAAGCCACATCCGCATGATGGCGGCCTCGCAGCCTTTCATCTCGGGTGCGATCAGCAAGACCATCAACATGCCGAACGATGCGACGGTCGAGGACTGCAAGGCGGCCTATATGCTGTCCTGGAAACTGGCCTTGAAAGCCAACGCGCTCTATCGCGACGGCTCGAAACTATCGCAGCCGCTCAACGCGCAGCTCATCTCTGACGATGAGGACGAGGACGATGCGGTCGAGGCGCTCTACGAGAAGCCGATGGCCGCGCGTGCCGCGCAGATCTCCGAGCGCGTGGTCGAGAAGCTGGTCGAGCGCATTGTCGTGATGCGCGAGCGCGAGAAGATGCCGGATCGCCGCAAGGGCTACACCCAGAAAGCGGTCGTCGGCGGCCACAAGGTCTATCTGCGCACCGGCGAATATGACGACGGCCGACTCGGCGAGATCTTCATCGACATGCACAAGGAGGGCGCGGCGCTGCGCTCCTTCATCAACAACTTCGCGATTGCGGTGTCGCTGGGCCTGCAATACGGCGTGCCGCTGGAGGAATATGTCGACGCCTTCACCTTCACCCGCTTCGAGCCGGCGGGCCCCGTGCAGGGCAACGACTCCATCAAATACGCGACCTCGATCCTCGACTATGTGTTCCGCGAGCTCGCCGTCAGCTATCTCGCGCGCTTCGACCTCGCCCATGTCGATCCGACCGAGTCGAGCTTCGACGCGCTCGGCAAGGGCGTCGGCGAGGGCAAGGCCGACCCCGACGCGCCGGGCCAGCAGGCGACGAAGTATCTCTCGCGCGGCCTCACCCGCTCGCGCACGGATAATCTCGTCGTGATGCGCGGTACCCCCTCCCCGACTGGAGGCTCCGCAAGCGACACGAGCCGCGGCGGCACCAACGTCACCGCCCTCTCCTCCCACGGCGCAACCGGCCGAGCCGGTAGCGACGCGGTGGAAGGTGCCGTCGCGCTGAAGCAGGAAACCCAGCACGACCTGTCTCCAACGGAAAAGCTCCAAGCCCTGCACTTCGCCAAAGCCGGCACAACGCAGGCCGTGCTGCCCAGCAAGGCGGAGCGTCGCGCCGAGGCGAAGGCCAAGGGCTACGAAGGCGAGATGTGCTCGGAGTGCGGGAATTTCACGCTGGTGCGGAATGGGACTTGTATGAAGTGCGATACGTGTGGTTCGACCACCGGCTGCTCGTAAAAGCAGCCGAGTGACGTGGTGGCGCGACGATGCAACGGGATGCGCGTTTTCAAGAGGCGAATGGAGCTGAGATATGACCAAGCAACCTGGACTCGATGGCCGCCACCGCGACACAAACGGTGAAATCCATCGAAAGATGGGACAAACCCGTATCGGCACTCTGCGAAAGACTTATGGTGACGACTTCGCTGAGGGCTGGCGCACCGATAAGAAGCTTGAAAACCTTCTTAGAGATACCGGCGCGAAATCCCTTAACGACTTTCGCAAGAATTACGACAAATAAGCTGCCTTACTCGGATCGGTCACATTCCCATGAAGATACAAAGGGCGGCCGAAAGCGGCCGCCTTCAGCTTGTCGAAAACCGCGACCTCATTCTGAAGGCATGGCATGACTATTTCGGCAACCAGCGCTCGCTTTGACGAGCACACGATGTGGGTCGAATTGTCCGACGGGCGAACGCTCGGCGTGCCGATCGCATGGTTTTCTCGCCTGTTGCGGGCCACACCGGCCGAACGCGAGCAGGTTGAGCTGAGCCGGGTCGGACTGCATTGGGAAACGCTTGACGAAGACATATCGATCGCAGGTCTGCTGGCCGGACGTGGTGATATCACCCGCTCAACGGAGCATGCAGCTTAGCTGTCAGCGATGGGTTTCGCTCGCGCTCAACTCATCCTACGACTGCATAAGACTTCCGTCGTCATTCCGGGATGGTGCGCAGCACCAGACCCGGAATGACGTTGTGACTTAATGGTTACCTTGTCAGCTCACAAACCGGCCACCCGTTCCCATGTCCGCGCCGCCCACCACCAAGCCCTCCTCCCCGCAAGACGCATGCCAAGAAAAAGCAAGAGCTTCCTCCCTCGCCTTCGCCGCTGGCGGCGACGCTTGCGTTGGGCACGGCGGAAGCTTGCGAGAGTGCCGGGGGCGGTTCGGATCGTGGGCGTCGTGGCGATCCTGCTTGTGGTCGTTTCGCTGACGAACCTCATTTATCACGTGGTCCGCAAGCCGACTGAAATGTTCTTCTTCGTCGGCAACGCGCTCGACAAGGAGCCGGCCGAGACGTGGCGGCAATACGGACCGCTGTTCCGCGCCTATTCCACCAGCACGATCACGCCCGAATTGCTGGCCGCGTTGGCGCAGACCGAGAGCACCGGCAACCCGGTGGCGCGCACCTACTGGCGCTGGCGGCTGAGCTCGAATCCTCTCGCGGTCTACCAGCCCGCATCGAGCGCTGTCGGCCTCTACCAGATGACAGATGGGGCTTACGCCGAGGCCGCGCGGTCCTGCATCCGCAAGAACGCTGTCGTGGATGCCGACTGCGGGTTGACCAGCCTCTATATCCGCACGATCCCGAGCCATGCCGTCGAGCTGGCGGCCGTGTATCTGGACCGCAATGTCGCGGCCGTTCTCGCTCGCGTGGGCGATGTGACGGCAAGCCCGCAGCAGAAGCAGGATCTCGCCGCGATCATCCATCTCTGCGGCGCGGGACCCGCCGAGGCGTTCATGCGCCGTGGTTTTCACCTCATGGCCGGCGAGCGCTGCGGCGATCACCTCGTCGCGGCCTATCTCGCCAGGGTCAATGAGATGAAGCGGCAGTTCCTTCGCCTTGCGGCCGACGCCCGGAATTAGCGTCATGCTATTGCCATTTGCGCGGCCTTCTATGGTTGGTTAGCTCGCCACCCTCTCCGCATATTCGTGCAGGCGCCCCGCTCCAATTTCGAGAGCCGTCATGACTGAAATTCCAAGGTTGTCGCCCACGCTGATCGTCTTGTCCGGGCTGCCGGGTTCGGGAAAGACCGCGCTGGCCGAAAGCCTCTCCCGCGCCCTATCCGTCCCGATCTTCTCGGTCGACCCGATCGAAGCGGCGATGTGGCGCGCTGGCCTCGCCAAGACCGAAACCGGAGTCGCGGCCTATGAGGTCGCGCGCGCTGGCCGACGAGCATCTCCGTCTTCGGCATGCCGTCATCGTCGATGCGGTCAACGCGGTCGAGGCGCCGCGCGCCGCCTGGCGCAACCTGGCAGCGAAACATCGCGTCAGCCTCAAAGTCATCGAATGCGTCTGCTCGGATGAAACGATCCACCGGCAGCGAATCGAAGGGCGGGTCCGTAGCGTCGCCGGCACGCACGAGCTGACCTGGCCGCGCCTGCTGCAGCGACGTGCCGAATACGAAGCATGGACCGATCCCCGGCTGGTCCTGGATACATCGCACACGTCACCCGCCCAGGTGCTTGCGCAAGCAATGAATTACGCGCGTAATGCCTAAGCACGACGGATGTTCATAACGGCGGAAGCGTAAAGCGGCATCCCAAAAATACGGCTGTCCGGAATAACGCGTTGAAATGCGAATCTTCATCCACGAGGGGCCATTCCTCGGCGCCGCGGCACGTTGAGTGGCCGTAAGCTACGGAAGCAACGGGATTATTGGTCGCCCTTCACATTGCGGCTGAACCATTTATATATCTATCCAGCGAATTCAGCCCCCTCGCCACGGGAAACCTGCCATGGCCGACATCACGGTCCATCTCGACGACGAGCTCTACGACAGGGCCTCGCGGGTTGCCGGACTAGACAACGTGAGCGTGAAGGAACTTGTCGAGGAGGTCATGCGCCGCCACTTGGACTACGTTGAGGTGGTGGAGGACTTTTCGAAAATGCCGCCGTTCTCGCTTGAGAACTATGAGCTTCATCGCGATCCCGATGAAAGCGATGAGGATTACGCATTTAGGCGCTCACTTTTCCAGTGAGGCCTGAATGGCTCCGCCTTTCCGACGCGGCGACATGGTCTGGAGTTACTTCCCCTTCGCTGAAACTCCCGACGTTCCTGCTCGGACGCGTCATGCGGTCATCATAATCGGCGCTTTTTCCGCGACTGAAGCCTCCAGAATGCTGGGACTGCCGGTGTCGTCCTATGGGGCCGCGGTAGCAGTCTACACCTCGTCCCAAGTTAAGAAATTCGGCGAAAATTTTCCGATCGGAATCATCCAGGTGCCCTTGGACAGGGCGCGCCAGAACAAGAACAAGTCCGCATTCTTCATTGATACACGAGTCCGGGCATATCTTCCGATCCACAAGGACTACTTTCCCGATCTGGATGCGCCAAATCATGGACTGATCACGTCTATCGATCAGGGATTGTTCAGACGGGTAATGGAGGAGTTTGCGCGGGTGAACGAGCGGGCAAGGGAGCAGATCGTCGCGGTGGGACCGCTCCGGCCTCGCTAAACGCGTCAACGCCCTCGTTTGCTACTCCTCACCCTTCTTGTTCTGAAAAGGCAACGGCGTGCGGGCGAGGTCGCAGATGGCTTCGATCAGCAGACGGACTGTCTGGGCTTCCCAATCGATCTGGTCGATCGGCTCTTCCCAGCAGCGGGACATCACATAGGCCGCGTGCCGCGCTTTCACGCCCAATCCCGCGATCGTGCGTGCGGGGGTTGCCATGATCGCCTGCTCGATCGGGTCGAGACGAGTCAGAACGGCTTCCACCAGTTTCATCCTGACGTAAGTATCAGCACCCGCAGGCATACCGTCCTGAATGGCTGTCCGCTGAGCGGCGGCCAATTCGGCAACGATGGTTTCGAACTGGGCCGCGAGCGCGAGCAAGATGCTGTCGGCATCAGGCGCGTTCGCCCGTCCATTTTTCTGAGCCGCAGACAGTGCCAGCGGCACGTGCGGTTGGTTTTTCGAGGTGCTGATCACAGTCAACGCTAGCCTCCTCTATTGAGACAACCTATAATTGCTATCCAAGACACTTTGCATACGTTCCGCTGGCTGACCGTCCGGCCCGCAAAGCCTGTGGAATTTATTTTATAAAGTCATCCAGCTCGGCTCCGCCATGGAAAATGTTCCATGGCAACTTTCTAAATCCAGTGGCCTACCGTGCAGATGGCACGGAGGGACATCCACGCCGCACGGCGGATCTTGGCGCAACAGGTGCGCCGTCTGAGGGTTGCGCGCGAATTGAGCCAGGAGGATCTGGCTCACGCGGCCGATCTGTCACAGGATCAAATCAGCGAGATCGAGAATGCGAAACACAGCACCAGGCTGGACAATATTCAGCGTCTGGCTGTTGCCTTGGGCGTCACCGTCGCCGAGCTTCTCGGCGAAGAGCGCTGAGTCCGACGCTGCAATCGAGCGTGACGTCCAGGCGGGCAAACTGGATACGCTAGCGGACGAGGTTCCCAGGCCCGCCCGGCGCGCGCTAGGTCATGCTGCCCGGCATGAAGCAGCGGATGTCGATCCGCACGGGGCCACCCAACGGGCTGATGTAGACAGGCCACACCATCGTCCGGCCGGCCCGGTTCGGTTCCTTGATCACGGCTTCGTCGGGAACGTCCCACCACTGGCCTGCGATGTGGACGCGATAATGCCCGTCTTTCGATTCCCAATCGACATCCGACAACGCCGTCCCGTCGGCATCGGAGCAACAAGGGCCTTTGGATGAGCGCAGGCCTTCGAACCAGCCATGAAGCGGAGAGTTGGCATAGCGGCCATCGAGATCCCGGGCGGCCGCCTGATGAATTGCTGCAATATGGCCGGCAACAACAAGTGCAAAAACCGACGCCACGGGGATGATCCCGTCTCGCCAACCTGTCTCGGTCGCAGTCATCGCGTGAGAACCTTTCGAAAGTCATGGGGAGCCGGAAAGGATGACGGCAACATCCATCCGGGCCGCACGGCCCATAGGTGCCGCGACCTGCATGAACGAGCCATCATCCAGGCTCGATGTTTTGTCCTGTGCAGGGTTTTGCAAAACCGATGCCAAGCAGGATGAAGTCGGCAACAAGGAAATGCCGGAGCCGTAGTTTCACGGCCTGCGCCAAGAACAACGGGGCGGGGTGATGGTCACGCGAGTCGGCTGATAAAGCAGCGAAGGACCGTCGGCGGATGACGCCTTCGGCTCATCCGCCGCTACGGCCTGTCTGGGGCACCCTGTCAAATGACGGCTCGTCTCGCTATGCTGATACGGGCTGCATGGCGAGGCGATCAACATGAACGGGAATCGATATTACGGGGTTCGGGTCGAGGGCGCGAAATACGGCGTGGGCTTTGGCTCGGCCCTGGCCATGGCAATCTCCTACACCAACAATCATTCGATCCTGTGGGCCATTATCCACGGCATCCTGGGCTGGCTCTACGTGATCTATATCGCGCTGTTCCGGTCATAGTGGCCGTGCCATCCGATCCGGCCCACGGCATGACCGTGATTTCGATTCAGTCGCAGGTCGCCTACGGCCATGTCGGCAACAGCGCGGCCGTCTTTCCGATGCAGATGCATGGCATCGACGTGATCGCGGTGCCCACCACCTTGCTGAGCAACCGGCCGGGTTATCCGACCATCCGTGGCCGCGTGCTCGATGCGCAACTTGTCGCCGATCTCTTGCGCGGCGTCGAGGAGCGCGGCGCGCTCGACACCGCTCAGATGATCCTGTCGGGCTATCTCGGCTCGGTGGAGATCGCCGCGGTGGTCGCCGACTTCGTCCAGCGCGCCAAGAACCACGTCAAGGCCCGCAACCCCACGCTCGCATATTGCTGCGATCCCGTGCTCGGAGATCGCGACCGGGGCCTGTTCGTCCAGGCCGGCATCCCGCCGCTGGTGCGTGACCGGCTGTGCGGGCTTGCGGACCTCATCACGCCCAATCATTTCGAGTTCGAATGGCTGTGCGGGGCGAAGGCCGCCACGATCGATCAGATGATCGCGCAGGCGCAAGCTCTCATGGCGCGCGGTCCGTCCACGATCGTCGTCACGAGTGCCGAGCTCGCCGACACGCCGGACGGCCAGATCGAGACCGTGGCCATCGAACGGTCCGAGGAACGGCGGGAGCTACGATCCAAGGGTTTCGAGGCTTTCAAGGCTTTGAAAGCTTTCAAGGCTTGGCGCGTGCGCACGCCGAAGCTGCCCATCAGCCCGTCCGGGACCGGCGATCTATTTGCCGCGCTCTTGGTCTCCGCGCGCGTTCGCGGATCCGACACGCCGGATGCGCTGGGCCACGCCGCATCGGCCATCTTTGCCGTGCTGGAGCGTACCGCGACGCGCGGGACCGAGGAAATGCGCATTGTCGAGACCGCCGCGCTGCTCGCTCATCCGCCGCGCCGGTTCGACGCCATCGAAGTCGGCTGAAGGCCAGCCGGCGAAGATCGGACGCAGGGCCTTTTGTCATGGCGGCTGCTGTTCTAGAATTCGCGGAAAACACATTGTAGGGGAGATCGGATCATGCGGGTGCGAAAATGCGTTCCGGCGATTCTCTGTTTGTTGGGAATGGCTGCGGTTGCCTCGTCCGCGCACGCGCTGACGCAGGATGAGATTCTCGCCAAGCTTGAATCCGCGGGCTATTCGCAGATCCGGCAAATCCCAACCGGCAAGATCAAATCGTTCAGGGCCGTCAAGAATGGGAAGGAAGTGTCCATCATCGTTGACAGCACCGGCCACATCAAGGAGCTGCAATAGTGCGCGGCGCGTTAGCAACCATTCAGAATCGTCGTCCCGGCGAACGCCGGGACCCATAGCCACAGGCTTGCATTGTTTCCGACGGTGGTGGCACCAGCCTGCTCAATAACATCTCCCTGCGGCTATGGGTCCCCGCGTTCGCGGGGACGACATCGAAATTGTAGCTTTTACTGCATGGTGATCGCCGAATATTCAGTTCGGGCATTCTTATATTTTGTCGTCCCCGCCTTCGCGGAGACGACCGAGAGGACCGAAAGCCATGATACAAAACTTTCCATCGAGCCGGCCGGCATCTGGCTTGAACCTTAAGGAAATCGGCAGTGCTGCGTAGAGCGACCCCCGAGCGGCTGAGCGCCTTCTCTGATGGTGTGTTTGCCGTCCTGATCACCGTGCTGGTCCTGGAACTGCGGCCGCCGGAACGCCCGACCTTCGAGGCGCTGCTGGCGCTCTGGCCGACCTGGCTGAGCTACGCGGTCAGCTATCTCTTCATCGCGATCGTCTGGGCCAATCATCATTACCTTCTGCGCTACGCCGACGAGGCGACCCCTCGCCTGCTGTGGTTCAATTTCGCGCATCTGTTTTCGATGTCGCTGCTTCCGCTCTCCACCGCCTGGATGGCGGTCAGCGAGCTGGCGCCGCAGCCGGTCGCGTTCTATGCGGCGGTCTTCTTCCTGGTGAACGCGACTTACATCGCGCTGATTTGGGAGCTGATCGATCGGACGCCCGGTGAGATGATCCCACCGAAAGTGCGCAGGATCATGCGCGTCCGCTCGCTCATCACGCTGTGCTGCTTCGCCTTGGCTGCCGTGGTCGCGCTGAAATATCCGCTGGCCGGGCTCGGGCTTTGTATCTGTTGCCTGGTCGTCTATCTGAAGCCCGAGCCGCTGGGTCTAGAAGGTTAAGCGCGCCGGTGGCAGATCGACGCGCGCAGCTGCACGGTCATTGCCGCGAAGCTCGGCCTGAGCTAAAGCCGGTCATGCCTACGCAGGCGGGGGATGACGCCTTCGGCCGATCCGACCTACGCACCGTCATTCCGGGGCAGCCCGTCAGGGCTGAACCCGGAATCACGAGATTCCGGGTTCGATGCGGAGCCTGTCATCGGGCCGCGCTTCGCGCGGACCCGGTGGCATCGCCCCGGAATGACGACCAAGAGTGAGTAAGGCCTCGATCGATTTGTCCACCGGATTTATCCAGCAACCCGCGTGGTGGGAGGGACGATGTCTCGCTGGCTTGTCGGCATTGCGATATCTGCAACCGTCATTTCATCTGGCGCGTTGTCCCAGCAGTCACTGCAGGAGCTGGAGAGGGCCACCCAGTTTGAGCGGGCATTGCGGGCCGTCGATGCGATCAAGTATCGGAAAAGACTGCAATGCGTTGTGTCGACCGCAAACCGATCAGTTTGTGAGTGTCTTGCGCAGAAATTGCCCGTGGACACTTATGTCCGTAGCTACGTCTCGATCGTCAATCGCGACAAGGATGGGCAAGACTACGGACAATTGTCCGCCGCGGACAGGGCCATCGTGGACCGATGCGTCGCCGATAGTCCTCTATTTTGAGAAACGTTCGGCCTTCGAATTCACCAAGACCGACTTCAATCCTGGCATGCGTTCGGCGATCGCCGTTAATCACTCCGCAAATTCCACGCGCCCGCCGATTTTGCGTTAACGCCTTGGTTATTTCTTTGCCTGCATTTTCACGGTCTCATTCGACAAAGAGGCACCATGTCTGACATCAGCATTCCCGGCGGACGCATCCGTTCCTTCGTTGAGCGGATCGAGAACTTGGACAGTGAATTGCAGGAGTTGAACGAACAGAAAAAGGAAGTCTTCGCGGAGGCCAAGGGAGAAGGTTTCGACGTGAAAATCCTCAAGGAAATCATCAAGCTGAGAAAGCAGGACAAGGACGAGCGCGACGAGCACGAGACGCTGCTCGACATGTATCTGAGGGCGATGGAAACAGCCGAGCGGGAGCCGGCGGCCAAAGCGGCTTAGGGCCACAAGACGGCTTAGGCGCGCAAGGCGGATGAGCGAAGCGTCATCCGCCTTCAATCTCTCAACTCTGGCCCGCCCGGTTGCGCTGCGCTGACCCGCCGCGCGTGCGCGCAAGGCCCTTTTACGCCTGGCGGGTCAATGTTATATCCCTGGCATGACCACCGCCGAGGATATCGAGAAAGCTGTCGAACAGCTCTCCCCCCCAAGAGCTGGCGCGATTTCGCGCCTGGTTCGAGACATTCGACGCGCAGCAGTTCGACGCAGCGATCGAGCGCGACGCGCGGGCTGGCAAACTTGATGCGCTCGCGGATGAAGCTTTGGCCGCGCATATGGGGCAGGTCCGCGAAACCTAACGACCTGTTGGACGTCAAAATGTCGCAGGGCCGAAGAACGGACCAACGAAGCGTCATCCGCCTTGAATTCCTCAACTCTGGGTCGGCGGGTTACACCACGTGCATCCGATGCGCGCTGTGGCTACCGTCAGCTTATTCTCTGATGTCGCTTCGCTTGTCCGGCCTTGCGGGAGGCCGAGCGGTATGGGTCAGATCAACTGACGATACGCACGCGTGATCTGAGGACATGATAGCTG
>Ga0210406_10006168_pt1 | contig 12466 bp, 7 predicted proteins | sample IncBWC30MmetaG_FD_155454 | JGI IMG/M metagenome (GOLD analysis project Ga0210406, IMG submission 155454) | Forest soil microbial communities from Barre Woods Harvard Forest LTER site, Petersham, Massachusetts, United States - Inc-BW-C-30-M | ecosystem: Environmental > Terrestrial > Soil >...
CTGAGGATTTTGGTGCGGGTGCGCGGCCGCGTACAGCCGCTTATGGGAGAGATTCCAGGGATCATTCGGGAACTGGATCGCGACGTGCAAGTTTCGTTGAAACCTATGGACGAGAATCTCGAGATCTGGATCTGGCCGTCGCGAGCGGGCGCAATGCTGGCAGCGGCTTTCGGGCTGCTGGCGCTGACGCTGGCCGCGGTAGGAATCTACGGAGTGGTGGCCTACACGGTAAGCCGGCGAACGCACGAGATCGGCATCCATGTAACTCTTGGAGCGCAACGCGCCGATGTGCTGCGGATGGTCCTGGGGCACGGCATGGCGCTTGTGGCGGTGGGTGGAGGGGCCGGCCTGGCCGCGGGGTTCGCGATATCAAGGCTGTTGGCCACATTTCTATACGGGCTGCCCGCGGGCGACCCGGTCACGTTCGCCACCGTGGCCGCTGGGCTGGCGCTGGTTGCGCTGATCGCCAACTACGTTCCGGCGCGGCGCGCCCTGCGGGTGGATCCGGTGGTGGCACTGAGATATGAATAGGCCGGTAGAGTCCCCCGTTTCGAAGAACAGTAGAATCGTAGCGCAGGGCTGCCGCGCCGTTTGCGGAAGACCTGCGGCTGTTTCTTCATACGACCGATTTTCGTAACACTGTGTTATGTTCGGTAGTTTCTATTGAACATGACAGTATTCGCTAAAGCGCCGTGCCGCGTAGACATGGCGGGTGGCACCATCGATATCTGGCCGCTCTATTTGTTCCACGCGGGCGCGGTCACAGTGAATTTCGCGGTGGACCGCTATGCCAGTTGCCGGCTTGCGGCGCGCGGGGATCGCAAGATCATTCTACGCTCGCGCGATCTGCGGGGAGAAGAAGAGTTCGCTTCACTCGAAGCGCTGGGGGCATCCAAGAAATACCGGCTTCCATTGCTCGCCTACCTGGTCAAATTCTTTGCTCCCGAGACGGGCATCGAGCTGGATACCGACTCCGAGGCTCCGGCGGGCGCCGGGATCGCGGGATCATCCACGCTGATCATCGCGGTTTCCTCGGCGTTGAACCGGCTGACCGAGGCGGGCCACAAGCTGGAAAAGCTCCGCGAGATCGCCCAGAATATCGAGGCCCAAATCATCCGTGTGCCGACGGGTGCGCAGGATTACTACCCGGCAATGTACGGCGGCGCGAACGCCATTGAACTGGGCGAGGCCGGGGTTGCGCGCAAAGCGCTGGCCGTCGATCTTGATGATCTAAACGAGCGCATCGTGCTGGCGTATACGGGTGAGCCGCGGAATTCAGGAATCAACAATTGGGAAGTCATGAAGGCGCACATTGACGGCGACCGCGCGGTCGATCGCAATTTCGACCACATCGCGGCCATTGCAAAGGCCATGCGGCAGGCGCTCGAACGCGGCGACTGGAAAGAAGCGGCGCGCCTTTTACGCGAGGAATGGACCAACCGCAAGAAAAATGCGCCGGGGATCACGACTCCTCTGATTGACCGGTTGGTGGAAACGACCCGTCGCGCAGGGGCTGTGGGCGCCAAAGTCTGCGGGGCGGGCGGCGGCGGCTGCGTTTTCTTTCTGGTGGAGCGCGGCGCCAAGGAACGCGTGGCCGGCGTGATTGCGCGCGAGGGGGCCACGGTGTTGCCGGTGCGCGTGGCGCCCCAAGGCGTGCGCCTTCGGACGGCCGCCGACTGATTATGCCGGTGCACGTCGATCCGCTGCGGATCGGTCTTCAGGTTGGCCTGTACATCTTCTTTTTTGTGTTGTGCCTGTGGCTTTTTGCGCTGGCCGGTCTGGGAACTTTCATCGGATTGTGGGCCGGCTCGGCCCTGGCTACATTCATGTCAGCTGTGTTTACCAATGTGCTGGCGCTGCGCATTTACGAAGGCCGGAGACTCTCGGACATCGGATTCCACTGGAATCCAGCCTCGCGGTGGAATCTGGCGTGGGGATTGGCGGGCGGAATCGCGGGGGCGCTGGTGGTGCTTGCCGGACCGCTTGTGGCGGGCGCGGCCAGCATGCATGCGGACGCGAGCGAAGGACACTGGCGCACATTCGTCTTCATCACCCTGATTTTGATCTTGGGCGCGGCCGGCGAAGAGATTTTATTTCGCGGGTACGGATTTCAAGTGCTTTTGCGGAGCACCGGTCCGTACACGGCGATTCTGCCAGTGGGCGTGCTGTTCGGGGCGATGCACTCGTCGAATCCTCATGCCTCGAACCTTGGCCTGGTGAACACTGCCGGGTTCGGCATGCTGTTTGGGTACGCGTTCTGGCGTAGCCGGGACCTGTGGCTTCCCTTCGGTCTGCACTTCGGGTGGAACTTTACACTGCCGTTCTTTGGCACGAGCCTCAGTGGAGTTAAAATGGGGGTGACTGGTTATGAACTCCAGTGGAAGGCTGGAGAGTTGTGGAGCGGTGGGGAATATGGGCCCGAGGCGAGCATTTCGACATCTATTGTCCTCCTCGCGATTTTCATTTTTCTGTGGAAAGCGCCGATTCGTTCGCAGCCGAACCTCCTGCTGGACGCGCCCAAGGATCAATCGGATGCGCTGCCTGACGGCCGCGGCGCTGATGCTGGGGCTGGCGGCTCTCCCCGTTCCTCTCCGAAGCGCTGATAAGCTGACCTACGACGAGCGCGTCGAGCTGGTGCGGGGCCTGATGGCTGAGTATGCCACGGTTAAGACATTCCTGCCCCGATCCAAGAAACCGCTGGAATTCGAATCGACGGGAAAGTACGACAAGGCCAAGTGGGAAGAAGCCGCCAAACAATTCGGGCCGGCGGCGCGCTCCGGCGATATGGTGCAGATTACCAGAATCTCGCTCGAAGACGACAAGATCGGCCTCGAAATTAATGGCGGCCTCAAGAGCGGAAAGCACTGGTACGATCGTGTGCAAATCGGTATGGGGCAGCAAACATCCCCCGTTTCCAATGGCAGCATAAACCCCACTACCGGGACGAACCTCGAAATCCTTTTTCACAAGACGCTGGCGGGTCTGACGTCGGCGGAAGTGAAGAAAATTCTCACTCCCCTGTTCGATTTCGAAAAGCGATCCGCCACCGAGCTTTATTCGGATACCCTGCCACCGGCCATTAAGAAGGCCATATCCGACAAGCGCGTTCTGGAAGGGATGGACCGGGACCAAGTTCTGCTGGCCATGGGGCATCCCACGCACAAATCGCGCGAAATCAAGGACGGACTGGAGACTGAGGACTGGGTGTACGGCACGCCTCCGGGCAAGATAACTTTCGTTACTTTCAACGGCAACAAAGTAATCAAGGTGAAGGAGTCGTTTGCTGGCCTGGGTAGCGAGGCTGCGGGGTCCGAGCAGACTCCGCGATAGCCGTTACGGCCACGGACGCAAAAAATATTTAAAAAGAACGTAGCAAAGGGCCGATGAGATGCAATGAAGGAGTCTTTCATGGGCATTTCGCCGATATCGAATGTTAGAGCCACGTACGGGACTGTTGGCGTAGCGCCCAGCGCCGATACGCAACAGCCAGCCAAGAATTCCAACAATACGCAACCCGCCGATTCGGTCCAACTCAGCGCCAAGGCCAAGGCGCAACTGGGTGGCGATACCGACCGGGATGGCGACAGCAAGTAGTTTTCCCATCAATTTGCGGGAGTTGTCATGACCTGCTCGATGGCTGCGAGAAGTTCCGCGGCTCTGATGGGTTTCGTAATATAGCTGTCCATGCCGGCATCCAGGCAGCGCTCGCAGTCACCTTTCATGGCGTGAGCGGTTACTGCGATGATGGGCAGGTGGTTTGCGCTCCCGCGTTCTCTTTCGCGAATCGCCATTGTGGCGGAGAGCCCGTCCATTTCCGGCATTTGAACGTCCATTAGGATCAGATCAAAAGCCTGCGTCTCGAGAGCAGATAGCACTTCCCGGCCGTTCGAGGCCGCCACGACGCTGTGCCCGTGCTTTTCGAGAAGACGCACCGCCAGCTTCTTGTTCACTACATTGTCTTCAGCCAGGAGGATTCGGAATTTTCTTTGCTTCCCTGGCGAAGCCCCGGAAGACGGTGGCACGGTGAGAATCTGCGAGCTCGGCTGGTTTAGTGGTTGGAGTACGGCTACATCCGGTCTGAACGGTACTGTGAAATGGAAGGTGCTTCCCTGTCCCGTAGCGCTTTCCATCCAGATGCGGCCGCCCATCAACTCGACCAGTCTTCGTGAAATGGTTAAGCCAAGGCCGGTGCCACCATACCGGCGGGCCGTGGACCCATCCGCCTGGGAAAAGGCTTCGAAAACGGCGGCTTGCTTCTCTGGCGGAATCCCGATGCCCGTGTCCCGAACGAGGAAGTGCAGCCAGGCGGAGCCCTTCTCCCGCAATTCCAGGCGCACTTCGAGCGTCACTTCTCCCTGTTCGGTGAACTTGATGGCATTCCCGACGAGGTTGTTGATGATCTGCCGCAGCCGGTCTGGGTCTCCGGCCAGCACCTCCGGGACGCCCGGCAGCCTGCGGTAGTGCAGTTCCAAATGCTTTTGGTGCGCGCGAAGCGAGAGAGCCTTCAACGCGGGCCCGAGTGTATCCTGCAGGTTGAATTCGATCGCGGCGAACTCCAGTTTTCCCGCTTCGATTTTGGAGAAGTCGAGAATGTCGTTGATTACCGTCAAGAGGGCATCGGCGGAGGACTGCACAATTTCGAGGTACTCGCGCCGCTCCGGGTCCAGCAGGCCGGCAAGGGCCAGTTCCGTCATTCCTATGATTCCATTCATGGGCGTCCGAATTTCATGACTCATATTGGCCAGAAATTCGCTTTTCAAGCGATTGGCTTCTTCGGCCCGCGCTTTCTCCAAGAGCACATTGGCTTTTTCCAGTTGTAGCTCGCGAGTCCGTTGTTCCACGGCCAGCTCGAGCCGGCGCTGATCTTTGCGGATGACAGCGACCCGCCAGCGCCAGAACAGGCGCAGAATCGTGAAGAGCGACATAACCAGAAAGCCGCGTGCCCACCATTCCTCCCACCAAGGTGGGAGGATGCGAAAGGAGAGTACGGCGGGTTTCGCGCTCCAGACTCCACTGGGACTGCGGGCAGCAACTTCGAAGGTGTAAAATCCCGGCGGCGTACTGGCGTAGCGAACTTCGCGCTGCGATGTTTCCACCCAGTCTTCTTCCAAGCCCTGCAGCCGGTAGTGGAAACGGACCGCCCCCTCATTGACAAAGCTCAAGCCGGCAAAACCGAGGACCAGGGAGTGGTCTTTGGCGGGGAATTCCAGACCGGATGTGGGATCGAACAACCGGCCTCCCGACCGAACTGAAATCAAGACCACGGGAGGCGCCACTGTGGGAATAGGGCGCGCCAACGGGTGGTAGCGCGAGAGGCCACGGCTGGTTCCAATCCACACATTTCCCTCATGGTCGGCAAACAGCGAACGGTTCGCGCAATCCTCCCATAGCAGCCCTTCGGCCTGGCCGTAATGATGCCAGTTCTCGCCGTCGAAAGCATCCGCACCCTCGTTCGAAGTGGCCCATACCCAGCCCCGCGAGTCGGTTGTGACGGCCGACATATTGTCGGCCTTCAGGCCGTTGCGGTCGGTGAAATGCTGCAGCCGGAATCTGTCGCGAACCATCGTAAGCTTGGAAACACCCGGTGCTTCGTGATAGGTGATCCAGATGCCGCTGTCAGGCCCCTCGTTAAGTGTTTCCAGTCGATTGCTGCGGAGCCCGTCTTTCGTCGTAAAGCGCCTCCACTCGCCCCCTTCCATGCGCAGAAGTCCCTCCGAGCCCGCGAACCACTGTCGTCCCTTGGAATCGAATAACACGTGGCCGAAGACTTCGCCGGAGGAGCTGAGGGGCAGAATCTGACGTTCAAACCTCTCCCCTTGGCCCGGGGAAGGGCTCCGAAACAGCGCTCCTTTCGTGATAACCCACAAACGTCCGTCCGGCGCAAACACCAGGCTGATCACGCTGTTTTCCTGGGGTGTCAAACCGAGGTGGTAACGCCGGATGCTGCCATTCGAGGGATCGAGCTGCGAGATTCCGCCGGGGGAGCTGCCTACCCAAAGCGCACCGCCGGAAGTCGAAACAATGGCACGGACTTTGGTTCCTGCCAGACCGTCTCTCTCTCCCCACGGCCGCGATACTTTGCCATCCGCTCCGATTCGCTGCAGCCCGTTCTCAGTACCCACCCAGAGGACCCCCGTGCGGTCCCGATGAATGGCCTGGAGGTTGCTCCCCGCCAGTCCTTCCAAGCGGGTCCACGATTCCCATTGTTCGTAACCCAGCCAGCGTGCGAGGCCCGCGCCCGCCAGGCCGAGCCAGATGGAACCCTCGCGGTCTTGAAGAACACAACAGGTGGGATTGACCGGAAGGCCCTGCTCGATTCCGACGGTCTCCCACCGGCCCGCGGTCAGGCGGCTCACGCCCGATTCCGTAGGGACGAACAGACGTCCGTCCCGATCGAGGCTAAGAGCGGCGGATAGACGGGCATGCGCCAGGTCATAGGTGTTTGCGGCGAAGGATCGGGCGCCTTTGGGCCGCACCAGGAGCCTGCGAAGGCTGCGAATCCAGAGATTGCCTTCGTTATCGGTTACAATCGCGCCCCACTGGTCTGGAATGACACCCGCTTTACTACCGAAAACGGCGATGCCTTTCGCCCCCAGGCTGCACAGCCGGTCGCCGCAGCCAAACCATACTGCTCCGTCCGGATCGATGTGTACACTATAAGCGGAGCGATCCTTGACTTGTTCGGGATTCTCGTAATGGCGGAACTTGTAGCCCTGGTTCCCCGGCTCACCGGCATACAGTCCCTCACTGCTCGCCACGTATAGCCGCCCCCGCGCATCGACTGCCAGGCTGGACTGCCCGGTGACCACCAGGTGCGCGGGTGAATCGACAAAGTGCAGACCGCCATCGCGCACGCGGGCCAATCCATTCCTTGTTCCGGCCCACAAGGCGCCGTCCGGTGTTTCGCCGAGCGCCTCGATGAAGTTGCCAGCAGGGTCCTGTGCATAGTATCCGAGAAATTGCGCGCCATCATACCGGAACAAACCTCCGGCCGTGCCTATCCACAGGAATCCTGTATGATCCTGCAGCATGCAGTGGACTTCGGGGTCTTTCAAGCCGTCGGCGTGGCTGTAGTACTTGAAGCGGTAACGCTGCGCCGAGACGGTTAACGGCGCCAGACAAGCGAGCAGGACGGCGCAACGGGCGAAGGATCTGGGCACAAGTCTGGACACACGACAACCGATGCAGTGGACGATCTGGGTCGCCCTTTATCTTATCGGCCAAACTTCCGTGGTTCTGTAACCCGGATCTTCCGCCCACAACGTGTTAACTTGGTACGTTTTTGATGCCCGACGACGCTTTACACCCGTATGGCCGCATGGCTGCGCTCAAGCGCGCCGATGAGTTGGCAGCCTATATCGAGCGCCTGGGCGTCGCGCTCGGATTCGACCGCGAGCTTACGGCAGGCGAACACGCCCCATTAGGACAGGCGTATTCATTGGGCGAGCAGCGCATCGGGAACCGTTTCTGCATCCTTCCGATGGAGGGATGGGATGGCACCGAAGATGGCAGGCCGTCGGCGCTCACCTTCCGGCGGTGGAGGCATTTCGGAGAAAGCGGAGCGAAACTGATTTGGGGCGGGGAAGCCGTCGCCGTCAGCCACGATGGGCGCGCCAATCCGAATCAATTACTCGCGAGCGATCACACGCAAGCCTCGCTCGCGGATCTGCGCCGCGCGCTGGTGTCGGCGCACCAGGAACGATTCGGTTCGAGCGATGACTTATTCGTTGGCTTGCAACTGACGCATTCCGGGCGATTCGCGCGGCCGAATCAAAAGAACCGGCTCGAACCGCGCATTCTCTATCACCACCCGCTGCTCGATCCCAAGTTTGGCATCGATCCCGGGCACGCATGCCTGACCGATGGAGAAATCGGCAAGATCATCGAGAACTTCGTCCGGGCGGCGGTGCGCGCGCAGGACGCCGGTTTCGCTTTTGTCGATATCAAACATTGTCATGGCTATCTGGGGCACGAATTTCTGAGCGCGCGCAGACGGCCGGGCAGGTACGGGGGAACGCTCGAAAACCGGACGCGTTTCCTGACAGAGATCGTCCAGGGCGTCCGGCGCGACGCGCCCGGCTTGTTGATTGGAGTCCGTCTCAGCGCCTTCGACCTTATCCCCTTTCGCATGGGGAGCGACCGGCGGGGGGAACCAGAGGAATTCACGGGACCATACGACTGTGGCTTTGGAGTGGATGCGTCGAACCCGCTGCGGATCGACCTGACCGAGACCTTTCGTCTCCTCGACGTGCTTGATCGGCTCGCGATCCGGCTAGTCTGCATCTCGGGCGGCAGTCCTTATTACAATCCTCACATCCAGCGGCCGGCGCTGTTTCCGCCTTCCGATGGTTACGAGCCGCCGGAAGATCCGCTGGCCGGCGCTGCCCGGCTGATCGCGGTGACGAGCGAAATCAAGGCGCGTTATCCGCACATGGCCATCGTCGGAACCGGATACTCCTACCTGCAGGAATGGCTGCCACACGTGGCGCAACACTATGTGAGGACCAGGCAGGTGGATTTCGTAGGTCTTGGCCGGGTGGTGCTCGCCTACCACGATCTGCCGGCCGACGTGCTGCGCGGTGCGCCGCTCCAGACCCGGCGGCTATGCCGTACTTTCAGCGATTGCACCACCGGTCCCCGCAACGGGCTGGTGTCCGGCTGTTTTCCGCTCGACCCTTTCTACCGCGGCCATCCGCAGGCGGCGCTGCTAAAGGTTGCCAAACAGCAGGTCAAGATCTGAGAGAGCCTTTTTCAGCAAAACGAGCGGCTAACTGAGCCGCGCCCAAAGGAAGCGGTTGCCGTCAGGACAAACTCGCCATTCTCACGCCCGTGCCGCTCAAGCCGCTCTCCCGATCCGCAAACGGGCGGACGGCTGTGCCACTATAGAATTCTCGATGAAGATTGCGTTGGGCCAAATCAATACCACAGTGGGCGATCTCGGCGGAAACGCCGATCGCATGGTGTCGGTGGCGCGAGAGGCGGCCCGCGGTGGAGCCGATCTGGTGATATTTCCCGAGCTTTCCATCACGGGCTATCCGCCACGCGACCTGTTGGAAAAGGCGACATTCATCGATCGCTCCGAGGAGCAGCTCGAGCACCTGGCGAAGGAGACATCCAGCCTGGCCCTCGGGATTGTCTGCGGGTATGTGGGCCGCGCGCCTGCTTCCGCGGGCAAGATGGCGACGAATAGCGCGGCCGTTTTGAAGAAGGGCGACGTGGTTTTCCGGCAGAACAAGATGCTGCTCCCCACCTACGATGTCTTCGACGAAGCGAGATACTTCGTTCCGGCGGAACATCAGACGATCTGGCTCGCTGGCGACGCCGAGGTGGCGCTTACCATCTGCGAGGACGCATGGAATGACAAACAATTCTGGGAACGCCAGCTTTACCGGCGCGATCCGGTGGACGAGCTGGTTTCCTTGGGTGGCGAGGTTCTCATCAGTATTAACGCCTCGCCCTACCACATGGGCAAGCGCGCGCTGCGCCGCGAAATCTTCATCGCGACGGCGCGGCATCACTGCGTCCCGGTGATTTACGTGAATCAGGTGGGCGGCAATGATTCGCTGATCTTCGACGGCACAAGTTTTGCGGTCGACCGGGAAGGCCACGTGATCGCCACTGCGGCTTCCTTCCAGGAAGACCTCGTTTTCGTGGATCTGGCAACGAAGGAGGGGGATCAACATCAAAATCTGCCCGATGAATGCGAGGCCGCGTATGAAGCTTTGGTGCTCGGTACCCGCGACTATATTCGGAAATGCGGGTTCCAACGGGTACTATTGGGGTTGAGCGGCGGCGTTGATTCCTCGCTTACGGCGGTGATTGCCGCAGATGCCGTAGGCGCCGAAAACGTGGTTGGCGTCGGAATGCCAGGGCCCTTTTCGTCCGCGGGGAGCATAGACGACTCGCGAGCGCTGGCGTCAAATCTGGGGATACGCTTCGAACTGGCTTCCATCACGCCGGTGTACGAGGAGTATTTGAAAACGCTGGACCCGATATTCGGCGGAGCGCCTCGTGACGTGACCGAGGAGAATTTACAGGCGCGTCTGCGCGGCGTGACGCTGATGGCTCTCTCGAACAAGTGGTGCGCCATCGTGCTCACCACCGGAAACAAGAGCGAGCTTGCGGTGGGGTATTGCACGCTATACGGCGATATGTGCGGCGGCCTGGCGGTGATTAGCGATGTGCCCAAGACCTTGGTCTACTCTCTCGCGAGAGTGGCGAACCGGCGGCATCCGGGCGCAATTCCGGAGACAGTCTTCGAGAAGCCGCCTTCCGCCGAACTGCGGCCCAATCAGAAGGACAGCGACTCGATTCCTCCTTATGACGTTCTGGATCCAATTCTGCGCGCGTACGTGGAGGATGATATGTCTCCGCAGCAGATAGCCGAGCAACTGAAGGCGCCACTCGAACTGGTGAAGAAACTCATCAATCAGGTGGACCGGAATGAGTACAAACGCCAGCAGGCCGCGCCGGGCCTGAAAGTAACTTCGAAAGCCTTTGGCATCGGCCGGCGATTTCCTATTGCTCAAAAATACACCGAATGAAAATCAGCATCGTGCGGTTGAAATCTCTTTCACTCGCGGGCGGGTGCTCGCTATCACTGATCGCGGGGGCGGCGCTGGTGCTGTCGCAGCCAGTGCCCCCGGAGCATGTGGGCCCACTCCCAGGCGGCGGCTTTCTGCTCAACAGCGGATGGCGCCTTATGCCAGCCGGCCAGCAAGTGCCACTCGATACATTTCCGATGTCGTCGGCGCTGTCTCCGGATGGACGATACCTGCTGGTTCTGAACGGCGGGTACAAGCCACCGTCCATCAGTGTTCTCGATACCGGTGCGGCACGTGAAATCTCGCGCGTTCCTATCGCCGACGGCTGGCTCGGCCTGACATTTTCTGCCAAAGGAGATCACGTATACGTGGGCGGAGGTTCTCGCGCCGCCGTCTTCGAATTCACCTTCGCCCAAGGCGTTTTGCAGTCTGCGCGTACCTTTGTGGTGGTGCCCGAGGACAAGAGGACCAACCGCGATTTCATCGGCGATATCGCGATTAGTCCCGACGGGCGTCTCATCTATGCGGCAGACCTCTATCATGATTCGGTCGTCATTATTAACCCGCAATCCGGCATGGTGATCGAGCGCGTCAAGACGGGGCGGCGACCTTACCGCATTCTGTTTCATCCGGACGGGAAGTCGTTCTTTGTCACCAGCTGGACCGATGGCTCACTCGGCCAGTATCAGACGGAAAGCGGCAGCTTGATTGCCAGCTTGCGGATTGGACCGCATCCCACGGACATGGTGTGGCGGGACGGAAAGAATGAACCCGCTGAAGGCGAACCTTCGTGGGTGGCCCGCCTGTTCGTCTCGGCTGCGAACACAAATAACGTGTACACCGTAGGCGTCTCGGCATCGAATGAACTGCAGGTGGTCGAGTCCATCAATCTGTCGATGACTCCGCGGCAGCCGCTCGGCATGACGCCGAGCGCACTCGCACTGTCGCCGCATGGCAACCGGCTGTATGTGGTTTGTTCGGATGCGAACGCGGTGGGAGTTGTGGATGTCTCGCAAGACCGCAGCGACGTGATGGGTTTTGTTCCCACGGGATGGTATCCCACGGCGGCGCGCGCCCTCGGCGATGGCCGGCTGGTGGTGCTGAACGGGCGCGGTCTGCGGTCGTTTCCCAACCCGCACGGCCCGAATCCGGCGCGCAGGCCTGAAGCCGCTTATCTCGGAGCGACGGCAGTCGAGTATGTGGGCCGCATCCAAACCGGCACGGCGTCGTTTATCGATCCCATTAACGATGCCCAGTTGCGCGAGTACTCGAAGACCGTCCTCGAGAATTCGCCTTATCGGGATGCACGCTTGGACGACGCCGGAACGGGAAGCGTGGGACCCATCCCCAACCGTCCGGGATTGACGTCACCGATTGAAAATGTGATCTACATCGTGAAAGAGAATCGTACCTACGACCAGGTGCTGGGCGACATGAAGGAAGGCAATGGGGACGCCTCTTTGGTGCTCTTTGGCGATCAGGTGACTCCGAACCACCACAAGCTGGCGCGCGAATTTGTGCTGCTGGACAATTTCTATGTGAACTCCGACGTCAGCGCGGACGGGCACAACTGGTCTACCGCGGGCATTGCTTCGGATTATGTGCAGAAGATGTGGCCCAACAGCTATGCGGGCCGGCGCAAGCTTTACGATTACGAAGGCCAGGAGCAGACGTCACATCCCGCCGCCGGGTACCTTTGGACCAACGCCGCCGTCGCTGGGATTACGATGCGAAATTACGGGTACTTTGCCAGCAATCGCAAGTCACCCGCCGCGGGCCAGACACAAGTGGAAGGAGTCCGCGACACCGTTCTGAGCACGGTGACTAACCTCCAATATCGGGGTTTCGACCTGGAGTATCCGGACGTGGAGCGTGCCAAGGTTTTTCTGCACGACTTGGCGGAGTTTGAGAAAAGCGGACAG
>Ga0210406_10006169_pt1 | contig 12465 bp, 10 predicted proteins | sample IncBWC30MmetaG_FD_155454 | JGI IMG/M metagenome (GOLD analysis project Ga0210406, IMG submission 155454) | Forest soil microbial communities from Barre Woods Harvard Forest LTER site, Petersham, Massachusetts, United States - Inc-BW-C-30-M | ecosystem: Environmental > Terrestrial > Soil >...
CCGCCGCTTCGGCCAGCGGCTCCGCGCCGCTTCAATCGTCGCCCGCACCGCCGTTGGGTGATGCGCGAAATCGTCCACAACCAAAATCCCTCCGTGCTCGCCCTTCACATCCATTCGACGCTTTACGCTGCGAAACGTTGCCAATGCCTTCCCAAGCGAGTCGGCGCTTATGCCGCGGCCGTGAGCCACGGCAATCGCGGCCAGCGAGTTGAGCACGTTGTGCCGCCCCGTGGCAGCCAGCGCAAATTCGCCAAACGGTTTGCCTTTGTGCCGCACTCGGAATTTCGTCTTTTCGCCATCGACCGCAACTGCGTCCGCAATCCAATCATTGCCTTCCGAAAACCCGTACGTCTCCACCGGACAAAACGCCTTGCTCGCCGCCCGCCGCAAGGCTGGGCCCGAGTCTTCGGTGTCGCCCCAAATCACCACCCGCCCCGTTCGCGGCACCAAGTTCACCAGCCGCCGGAACGCCAGCTCATACGCCTCGAAATCCGCATAGATATCCGCGTGATCGAATTCCAACGATGTGATGATTAAATCGTCCGGATGGTAGTGAAAGAATTTCGGCCCGCGATCCCAGAATGCCGTCTCGTACTCGTCGCCTTCCAAAATAAAATCCGCCCCGCCGCCCAGCCCGTAACTCTTCCCGAAGTTCTCCGCCACGCCGCCCACCAAAAAATTCGGCTGCCGCCCCGCGCTGTGAAAAATCCACGCCAGCATCGCTGTCGTCGTGGTCTTTCCGTGCGTGCCGCTGACCACGATGGAATGCCGTCCCGGCAAGAACACTTCCTCCAAAATCTCCGGCAACGAGCGGTACGGAATCTTGCGGTCCAGCACTTCCTCCAACTCCGGATTCCCGCGCGCAATGATGTTCCCGACAATCACCAAATGCGGCGCCGGCTGCAGATGCGCCGCATCAAACGTGTTGTAAAACGAAATCCCCAGGCTATCCAGCAGCGTGGAAGCCGGCGGGTACACGCCGCTGTCCGACCCCGTCACGCGAAACCCGTGCTCGCGCAACATTCCCGCCAGCGGCGCCATCGCCGAGCCGCCAATTCCAATCACGTGTACGTGCTTCGCCTCGCTCATCGCGTAACTGCGGCCTCCAGAATCTCCAACGTGCCATCGCCTTGCGCGTTCAAACGCGCCTTCACGCCCAGCGGAATGGTGAGCATCGGCCGCAACGTGTGGCCAACCGGTGCGCCAAACACGACCGGCACACCCAGCGGTCCGAGAATTCGCGCGCAAACGTCGCGCACTGTCGGACTGCCGGCCATCGGGGGCTCGCACTCCGGAAAATCCCCCAGCACGATTCCCTTCACGCCATCCAGCTTCCCCGCCTGTTGGAAATGCATCAACACGCGGTCCACCTGGTACGGCCTCATCCCGCGATCTTCCAAAATCAAAATGGCGCCGCGCGTGTCCAACTCCCATGTCGTGCCGAAAGTTGCCTCTACCAGCGTCATGGCCCCGCCAAGCAGCCGCCCCTCCGCTTCTCCGCCAACGAGCGCCTCCCCACGCAGCGGAATCGTCCATCCGCCGTCCGTCTTTCTGACTGCGTTCAGCAAAGATGCTTCGTCGTAGCCGTTCGCCGCACCCGCGCCCGCAGCAAGTCCTGCCGCCGCCATCGGCCCGTAAAATGTCACCCACCGACATTTCTGCCACAGAAAAATCTGCAGTGAACTCAAATCACTGAACCCTATAACCGCCTTGGGCTCCCTTGCGGCCGAAGCAAGTTTCGCGTCCAACAAATAATTCGAGCCGTAGCCGCCACGCAAGCCAACGAGCCCGTCAACCTTCGCATCCCCTAACAACCTCACGAACTCGGCGCGCCGCACCTCCGCGCTCGCGGCGAAATAACCTTCAGGCCGCTGCGCTGCGGGGATTTCCGCGGCAAACCCCAGTCGCCTCAACTCCGCCACTCCAGCTGCAACCTTCGCGTCACTTCCCTGCGAAGCAGGCGCAAACACCGCAACGCGCGCACCACGCTCCAGAGCCTTGGGTTTGCGCACTGCTGCTCCGGATTTGACTCCGGAGCTCGCCGTCGTATTCGGCGTCATTCGCGGTGCCCCTCGATCGGTGTCACCTCGGTCACCACGCCCACGCGATTCATCCTTTCCACAATCTGTTCCTGCTGCCGATGACTGACCTCCGCCTGAAACTCCACAATCGAGTTCACGCCGACCATGGATACCCGAAACTGTTGCGGCTTGAACTTCAGCTCCACAAACAACCGCTGCACTTCCCCTGCGATGTTCTCGGCATGGCTCGCTGTAATCCGAAAGCCCAAAATCCGCACCTTCAGGTTCGTCCACTGCGCCACCCACCCCAGGACCACCAGGCCAAACAGCACCACTCCCGTCGCATACGCCCCGACGGCGTAAAGCCCTCCGCCGACCGCCATTCCGATGGCCGCCTCCACAAAAATCGTCGCCGCGGTCGTCAACCCAACCAGCCCGCCGGCTTCCCGCAGAATCGCCCCCGCGCCCAGAAAACCGATCCCTTGCACAAGATTGGAAGCAATGCGCGTAGAGGACGTGTCGCCATAGATTTTCGCGAGCTCGAAGGAAAGTATGGTGAATAGGGCCGAGCCCATGCAAACGAAAGCGCTCGTGCGGATTCCCGCGGGGCGCCGGTGCAGATCGCGCTCGACCCCAATCGCGGCGCCGAGTAGCGCCGCAAAAGCCAGACGCAAAAAGACTTCACGAAGTGAAAACATTTGGATTTGCGCGAGTCTCGCTCGCAACGACGCCATCTTACTATTTAGAGCTTGAATTGCGTCAATTTCGCGAAATGCCGTGCTCTGGCGTGTATCTCGCGGCGTTTCAGGGTCCGTAGGCGCTCGAGCCCGAATTTCTCCACGCAAAAGCTGCCCATCACCGACCCGTAGACCATCGCGCGGCGCAGCGACGCATCACTTTTATTCCCCACGCTTGCCAGATAGCCCATGAACCCCCCGGCAAAGCAATCGCCGGCTCCCGTGGGATCGTGCGGCTCCTCCAGCGGAAATGCCGGCACGCAGAATACGCCGCGCTTGTCCACCAGCATCGCGCCGTACTCGCCGCGCTTCACCACCAGTGTCGATGGCCCCATCTTGAAAATGTGCCGCGCCGCGCGCAACAGATTGTGCTCATTCGAAAGTTGCCGCGTCTCTATGTCGTTGATCATCAAAATATCCACGTGCTTCAGCGTTTCGCGCAAATCCGCATTCGTTCGTTCGATCCAGTAATTCATGGTGTCGAGCGCTGCGATCTTGGGCCGCTTGCGCACCTGGTGCAACACGTCGCGCTGCAAATCCGGCGCAATGTTGGCGAGAAATACGAATTGAGACGTGCGGTAGCGTTCCGGAAGCCGCGGCTTGAAGTCTGCGAACACGTTCAGTTCGGTGGCCAGCGTGACGCGCTCGTTAAGATTTTCCGAGTATTTCCCGGCCCAGAAAAACGTCTTTCCCGGCGCGCGCTCCAACCCATCCACGTCGATATGCCGCCCGCGAAAAATCTCCGCGTCCTTGGCAGTAAAGTCGTCGCCCACAACGGCTACGAGGCTTACGTGCGTGAAGAAACTTGCCGCCACGGAAAAATACGTCGCCGCGCCCCCCAGTGTGCGGTCCACTTTCCCATACGGACTCTCCAGCGCATCAAACGCCACGGAGCCGACCACGAGTAAGGACACAGTTTTCTCCTAGCGAAGATATTTGCCGATGATGGAAGCCAGCCGCTTCTTGGTCGCCGGCGGAACCAATTTCAAGTCCGTGATCAACGCGTGCTTTAGGGCCGCGCCGCACTTGCAACCGTGCTCGGCGGGCATGTCACGCACTGCCTCCCGCAGCACCTTCTGCGCGTTCTCCGCATTTTGGTTCAGCGTGGCAATAATCTGCGTGGCCGTCACCGATTCGTGTTCCGGGTGCCAGCAGTCGTAGTCCGTAATCATCGCGATGGTGGCGTAGCAAAGCTCCGCCTCGCGCGCCAGCTTCGCCTCCGTGACATTGGTCATCCCGATCACTTCGAACCGCAGTTGCCGGTGCACATGCGCTTCCGCGAGCGTCGAAAATTGCGGCCCTTCGATGCAAACATACGTCCCGCGCCGGTGCACTTTCACCGCGCAGTGCACGCTGGCATCGGCGAGCACCGCCGACACTTGCGGGCACGTTGGCTTGTCGAACGCCACGTGCGCGACGAGCCCGCCGCCAAAAAATGTCGACACGCGATTCTTCGTGCGGTCCACAAATTGGTCGGGCACCAGGAATTCTCCCGGCCGCAAGTCCTCCTGGAGCGAGCCCACCGCACTCACGGAAATAATCCGTTCGACACCAAGCTGCTTCATCGCGCAAATATTCGCGCGAAAGTTGATCTCGCTGGGCAGAATACGGTGCCCGCGGCCATGCCGCGCCAAAAACGCCACGCGCTTCCCTTCCAGCGTGCCAAGCACGATGGCGTCCGACGGATCCCCGAACGGCGTCTTCACCCGAATCTCGCGCGTCTCCGTCAACCCGGCCATGGAGTAAAGTCCGCTGCCGCCAATGATGCCGATCGTCGCCGTCGCTGCGCCCTGGCCGCCTTTTTTGCCCCGCGCCGCTGTCATTCGTCTCCCCCAATACGTTTTGCGCCCGTCACGCCGCCCCGTCCAGTCCGCTGCGCGCCAAAATCTCGTTCACCGCCGAAAACGGATCCTTCTTTCTTTCCGCCACTTCTTCCGCCAACTGCGTCAACCTCGCCTCGCCGCCTGCGCCCCCCAGCGCTCGCTGCAACAGCCGGGACTCCAGTAATTCGATCAACCGCTGCTTCCAATGCTCCACGTGCTTGCGCTTGCGCTCGCCGCTCGCCTCAAAATGCTTGCGAAACCGCGCAATCGCCCCCGCCAGCACATCGATTCCCTTGTTCTCCGAGGCCACCGTGCGCACTACCGGCGGATGCCAGCCGTCGCGCGGCATCACCAGCGACAGCATGGCGTTCAACTGCTGCTCCAGCCGGTCCGCACCCTCGCGATCGGACTTGTTCAGCACAAAAATATCGCCGATCTCCATCAGCCCGGCCTTCATATTCTGAATGTCGTCACCCATCCCAGGCACCAGCAACACCACCACGCAATCCGCCAGCCGCACGATATCGATCTCGTCTTGCCCGACTCCCACCGTCTCGATCAGCACGTGCTGCTTGCCTGCGGCGTCGAGCAGCAGCGCCACCTCCGCCGTCGCCCGCGCCAGCCCGCCCAGGAATCCGCGCGTAGCCATCGAGCGAATGAACATCCCGGCGTCTCCGGCATGCCCCTGCATACGGATGCGGTCCCCCAGAATCGCGCCTCCCGAGTAGGGACTCGTCGGGTCCACCGCAATCACTCCGACCTGCTCCTGCTGCCCGCGGTAGTGCGCAGACAACCGGTCGACCAGCGTGCTCTTCCCCGTCCCCGGCGCTCCCGTCACTCCCGTCAGATACGCCTTTCCCGTTCGCGGAAACAGCAGCCGCAGCAATTCCTCCGCCTCCGGATGGTGATTCTCGATCGCGGTAATCGCTCGCGAAAGCGCTCGCACGTCGCCGGCGCACACCCGCTCCGCCCAATTCTCAATCGACTGCGACATTACTTTCCTGTGGAGCGCTCGACCAGGCCAGACGCATCACCCTATTTTGTCTTGCCAAGTAGCTGGCGGGCAATAACCAATCGCTGAATTTCGCTGGTCCCCTCGCCGATGGTGCAGAGCTTCACGTCGCGATAATACTTTTCCGCCGGGTAGTCCTTGATGAACCCATATCCGCCGTGGATTTGCACGCACTCATTGGCCACGCGCACTGCCACTTCACTGGCGAAAAGCTTGGCCATGCTCGACTCGCGCGTGAACCGTGCATTCCCGCGATCCGCAAGCCACGCCGCTTGATACACCAGCAGTCGCGCCGCCTCCACCTGCGTGGCCATGTCCGCCAGCTTGAACTGAATGGCCTGGAATTCACTGATCGCCTGGCCAAACTGTTTCCGCTGCTTGGCGTATTTCGTGGCCGCTTCCAACGCCCCCTGCGCCATTCCCAGTGCAAGCGCCGCGATCGAAATTCGCCCGCCGTCCAGGATCTTCAGGCTGCCGATGAATCCTTCTCCCTCGGCGCCCAACAGGTTTTCTTCCGGCACCCGGCAGTCGGAGAAAATCACTTCCGAAGTGTCGCTCGCCCGCATCCCCAGTTTATTTTCTTTCTTCCCCGGCTTGAATCCTGGCATTCCCTTTTCCAGGATAAACGCGCTGATCCCGTGCGAATTCTTCGTTTTGTCCGTCACCGCCATGGCCACGCAAACGTCTGCGTAGTGACCGTTGGTGGTAAATGTCTTCGCCCCATTGAGCACCCAGTGCTTGCCGTCTCTCTTTGCCGTGGTCCGTGTGCCGCCCGCGTCGGAACCGGCTTCCGGTTCGGTAAGCGACCACGCCCCGATCTTCTTCCCCTGCGCCAGCGGCGCGAGATATTTCTTCTTCTGCACTTCGTTCCCGAATTTGAAAATGTGATTGCTGCAAAGCGAATTGTGCGCCGCCACAATCAAGCCAACCGAACCGTCCACCCGCGACAGCTCCTCAATCGCAATCGCATATTCGATGTATCCCAAGCCCGCGCCGCCATATTGCTCCGGAAAAATCACGCCCAGCAGCCCCATCTCCCCCAGCTTCGGCATGATCTCCATCGGAAAATGCGAAGCCTCGTCCCACTCCATCACGTGCGGCGCAATCTCACCTTCGGCAAATTTGCGCACGCTCCGCCGCAATTGCTCCTGCTCTTCGGTAAACGTGAAATCCACGGGGTCCTCGGTAAACCTAAGTTTTGCCTATACCCGGACAAAGCCTGGCTTATGAGTATTCTAACGCTGGCCGGCTACCAACCTATCGGATAGTTATGCGCTTTGTTCTGTTCGTCCAACCACGCCTTTAGCGGCGCAAAATAATCCGCCAGCGCGCTCGCGTCCATTTCCTTCTCGCCGGTCAGCGTCTCCAGCGCCTGCTGCCACGGCTTGCTCTGCCCCAGCGCGAGCATATCGTTCAGCCGCTTTCCGGCAACTTTGTTGTCGTAGATCGAGCAGCGATGCAGCGGCCCCGAATACCCCGCTTCCCGGCAAAGCGCCCGCTGAAATTGATATTGCAAAATACGCGCAAGAAAATACCGCATGTAAGGCACGTTCGCCGGAACATGATATTTCGCGCCAGCATCAAAATCCGCCTCCGTGCGAGCCACCGGCGGCGCCACGCCCTGATATTTCAGCCGCAAATCCCACCAGGCCTTGTTGTACTCCCCTGGCTTGATCTGCCCCGAAAACACTTCCCATCGCCACTTGTCGATCGTCAGCCCGAACGGCAAAAACGCTACCTTCTCCAGCGCCTGCGCCAGCAGGTAATCAATATCTCCGGAAGCCGGCGGCACTTTCCCGATCAATCCAATCTGCTTCAGATATTCCGGCGTGACCGACAACGCAATCGTGTCCCCCACCGCCTCGTGAAATCCATCATTCGCGCTGTTTCGAAACAGCGGCGGCTGTGTACTGTACGCGCGCTGATAAAAGTTGTGCCCCAGCTCGTGATGAATCGTTCGGAAATCTTCTTCGGTAATCTGAATGCACACCTTGATGCGCAGATCGTCTTTAAAATCGATATCCCACGCGCTCGCGTGGCATACCACGTCGCGGTCCGCCGGCTTGGTGAACAGTGACCGCTCCCAAAACGTCTTTGGCAGCGGCGCGAATCCCAGCGAAGCAAAGAATCCCTCCCCGTACTTCACCATGCCGCGCGCGTCCGTCTTACGCTCCCGCAATATCTTCGTCAGGTCGTAGCTCTGCTCTGGCTTCGGCGAATCCATCAGCGGGTAAACGTTGTTCCATTCCTGCGCCCAGATATTCCCCAGCAGGTGCGCCGGAATTGGTCCTTTCGGCGGCACGACATCGTTCCCATATTTCTTCGCAAGTTGTCCGCGCACGTAGGCGTGCAGCGACAAATACAGTGGCCGCAACTGCTCCCACAAACGATCCAGCTCCTTCGCAAACGCATCCGGCGGCATGTCGTAATTCGACCGCCACAGTGCCCCTACATCCGCAAATCCCAGTTCCTGCGAGCCTTTGCCTCCGAGCTCGACCATGCGCGCGTACCGCTGACGCATCGGCGCGCCCACCGTATGCCACCCAATCCACGCGTGTTTCAGTTCTTCCGGGTCGCGGCTCTCCGCCATCAGCGTACCCACCGCGGTCACGTCCAGGCACTTGCCCTGTTCGCCCTGCGGACACCACTTCCCCCGCCCATAATCTCCGTCCAGCGACGCCAGGATTCCCGCTAGCTCTTTCTGACCTGCCGGATTGTTCGGCGCCGGAAAACCGCTCGCTAGCTTCAGCAGCATCATCTTCCGTGCCATGAGCGGCGGCAGCTTCAAACCATCGAAGCGCGCCGCCTGCTTGGCCAGCTCCACGCTCAGTGTGTTGAGCACTTCGCCCGCGTCCGCAGCCATCGCTTCCGTGTCAACCGTAATGAAATTTTCCTCCACCCACGATGCTTGCTGCAGCTTCACTCCCAAATCCAGGATTCTTTTCTCCGCGTCGTCCAGGAACGCCTTCGCTTCTTCCACTGTCGGCGCCGCCGCGTTGCTCTCCCTCGCCCGACGCATGTTGTTGTGCGGCTTCTCTTGTGGCGCAGCCGTCTCGGACTTCGCCATTTCCGCGAACGCAGACGCCATCGCTGCCGCAAGGACGCAAGTCGCAATCACAATCCTCAATCGATCCCGAAAATTCCTCATGCCCCCGCCTTCTGCGCCTGTGCCGCCACGTCCCGCAAAACCACCAACGCTCGCTCGATTCCCTCGCGGCTCACATCCACGTGCGTCACCAACCGCACCGAATATAGCGCCGTGTCCTGCGCCCAAATCCCGCGCCGGTGCAGCGCTTCGCACAATTCCACCGCCGTCTTCCCAATTTCCGAGCAATCGAAAATCACGATGTTGCTCCGCACCTTCGCCGCATCGATTCGCAATCCGTGAATCTGCGCGATCCTCTCCGCCAACCGCCGCGCATTCTCATGATCGATATGCAGCCGGCCCGGCGATTTCTCCAGCGCAATCAACCCCGCCGCGGCGATTACGCCCGTCTGGCGCATCCCGCCGCCAAACATCTTCCGGTACACGCGCCCTTTCTCAATAAACGCGCGCGTTCCCACAATCATCGACCCCACCGGCGCGCCCAATCCCTTCGACAAACAAAACATCACCGAATCCACCTTGCGCGTCATGTGCGAAACCTTTTCTCCCAAAGCGGTAGCTGCGTTGAACACACGCGCGCCGTCGAGATGCACCTTCAAGCCAGCCTCATGCGCCTGCTCGCAAATCTCCTCCACCTGCGCCGTCGGATATACTGTCCCGCCCCACATGTTGACCGTGTTCTCCAGGCAAATCAGCGCCGTCTGCGAGTCGTAATAAATCTTCGGACGAATCACCGCCTCAATCAGCTTCCAGCTCAAAATCCCGTCTTCCGCGCGCGCCACCCGTGGCATGCATCCCGCAATCGCCGACATCGAAGCCAGTTCGTACAAATTCACATGGCTGCGCTCCTCGCAAATCACCTCGTCGCCATGATGCGTCCAAACCTTGATCGCAACCAGATTCCCCATACACCCGGTCGGCACAAACAGCGACGCCTCTTTGCCGAAAATCTCCGCCGCCCGCGCCTCCAACTGGTTCACCGTCGGGTCTTCCCCATAAACGTCGTCCCCAACCTCGGCCGAAGCCATAGCCGCCCGCATCTCCGCGTTTGGCCGCGTGACGGTATCGCTGCGCAAATCCACCACCCCATCCCTCGCCGCAGCAACCCGATTCAAATCCATAACCGCATCCGTCCGAGTCTCAGTAGCCACGTCACTCCCCTTCTTCTCTGCGCCCTCTGCGCCTCTGCGGTGAAATTCTTGATTTTTCTTTATTTCATCAATTCCACGAAGACTTCGTTCGAGACGCTCACCCGCCCTGGCGCCAACCGCACCAAGCCCCCCGCCCGCTCAATCAACCCTGCAGACTTCAATCGTTCAAATCGCGAGTCCAACGAGACTCCGTACTCCCGCTCGATCCGCCCAACGTCGATCCCCTCCATCTGCCGCAACCCCAAAAACAATTCCTCCTCCAGCGCGCTCTCCGGAGTCAGCTTCTCGTGCTGCTCCACCGGCAGCCGCCCCGCCATCACCGCATTCACATAACCCGCCGCATCATGCGCGTTCGCCCAGCGTTCCGTCCCCGAAAACGAATGCGCCCCCGCCCCAAATCCCAAATACGCCTCGCGCCTCCAGTATTTCAAGTTGTGCCGCGAAGCAAATCCCGGCTTCGCCCAATTGGAAATCTCATAATGCCCGTACCCCGCCGCCTCCAAAATCCCGCAAGCCGTCTCATAGAATTCCGCCATCTCGTCATCGCTGGGCACATCTCCCGCGCTGTACCGCTTTCCCCCGCGCAAAATCTCCCCGCCCAGCCGACTGCCTTCATCCACCTCTAGCAAATAAACCGAAACATGCTCCGGCGCCAGTTCCACCAGCGAATCCAGCGACTCCGTCCAGCTCCCCCGCGTCTGCTTCGGCAGCCCCGCAATCAAATCGAAACCGATATTCGCAATCCCCGCCGCCCGCAAAATTGCCGCCGCCCGGTACACATCCGCCCGCCGGTGCATCCGCCCCGCTGCCTGCAACTCCTCATCGCAAAACGACTGCACCCCAAAACTAACGCGATTAATCCCTGCCCCGACCCAAGCCGCGGCTTTCTCCTCCGACACCGTCTCCGGATCCGCCTCCAACGTGACTTCCCTCAGCTCGCTGACAAAATTCTCCTTCACGGAGCCGACTATGCGTCCCAAGTGCCCCGGATCGAGCAAGCTCGGCGTTCCCCCTCCAATGTAAATCGTATCCACCACCGCATCCGCAATCCCATCCGGCAGTTCCACCCCCGCCGCCGCATAAAATTCCCGCCGCCGCGCAATCTCCTCGCAAGCGCACGCCACATAAGGCGCAAACCGCGCAGACGACACCACCCCCGTATGGAAGTTGCAATAAGTGCACTTCGTCTGACAAAACGGCACCTGCACATAAATCCCAAGCGTATTCATGGCCAGCAAAACTTTAGCACACCGCTCCTCGTAGGGGCGCAGCACTGCTGCGCCCCAGCTTGCCGAGGCGCAAGGATTTCGTCCCTCCCTTTAGCTCTTTTCCCCTTCCACCCTAACAAACATCCTCCGCTCCCGCGGCCCATCAAACTCGCAAAGAAAAATCCCCTGCCACCGCCCCAACAACAATTTCCCCTGTTCCACAAAAATCACCTGGCTAGCTCCCACCATCACCGCCTTCGCATGCGAATCCGTATTCCCCTCGCTGTGCCGGTAAGGCCCCGCGTGCGGCACTAATCGATCGAATATGCCCTCGAGGTCCGAAGCCACATCCGGGTCCGCATGCTCATTGATCGTCACGCCCGCCGTAGTATGCGGCACATACACATAACAAACGCCGCTTCCCACGCCAGCCTCCTTTACCACCCGCTCCACCGCCGCCGTCACATCCACCAACTGCGTCCTCCGCCCCGTCTTCACCCGCAAAGTGCGCATCGCATGACTCTCCGGCCGTAAAGTCTAGCACCCGCCGTCCGCGAACCTCTTCGTCTTCTCTGTGTCCTCTGTGCTCTCCGTGACCTCTGTGTTAAATTCTTGCCGTTGCCTAACCGCCTCCAAGACAAAGTCGTCGTCGTAACCGGCGCCGCCCAAGGCATCGGCTTCGCCTGCGCCCGCCAATGTGCCGTCGAAGGTGCGACGGTAGTCCTCGCCGACATCCAGAAAGACCGCGGCGAACAAGCCGCCGCCGCAATCCGCAAGGAAGGCGGCCACGCCTCCTTCCACCCCGTCGACGTCCGCGACGAGTCCCAATGCGCCGCCCTCGTCGACCACGCCCTCCGCACCCACAAACAGCTCGACGGCCTGGTCAACAACGCCGGCTGGTTCCCCCGCGCCACCCTGGAGCAAACCACCACGCAGCTCTGGGAAGAGGTCCTCAACGTCAACCTGCGCAGCGCCTTCTATTGCTGCAAGTACGCCGTCCCCAAGATGCGCGAAGCCCGGGCCGGCAGCATCGTCAACATGGGCTCCATCTGCGGCATCCAAAGCCTGCCCAATCTCGTAGCTTACGGCGCAGCAAAGGGCGGTCTGCTCGCCCTCACCCGCACCCTAGCCGGTGCCCTCGCCGAGCACCGCATCCGCGTCAATTACGTCATCCCCGGCTGGGTGTTCACCGAAGGCGAGCTAGCCATCCAAAAAGGAGAAGGCCGCACCCCCGAAGACCTCCGCAAAGCCGGCGAAAAACTAGCCTTCGGCCGCGCCCAGACGCCCCAGGAGACCGCCTACGCCGTCGTCTACCTCCTAAGCGACGAATCCGCCCAAGTCACCGGCACCACACTGCACCTCGACGCCGGCGCCTCCACCCTCCCCATCCAGCCGGGCACCTACCCC
>Ga0210406_10006171_pt1 | contig 12462 bp, 8 predicted proteins | sample IncBWC30MmetaG_FD_155454 | JGI IMG/M metagenome (GOLD analysis project Ga0210406, IMG submission 155454) | Forest soil microbial communities from Barre Woods Harvard Forest LTER site, Petersham, Massachusetts, United States - Inc-BW-C-30-M | ecosystem: Environmental > Terrestrial > Soil >...
GCGACCTCTTGCCGCCGTTAGAATATTTGCCAGCAGCCTGGCGGGCCTCGCGCTGTTGCGTCGGGTAAGGCAGGTTGTGTGGAACCGGCGGCGCCGCGATACAGAATCGCGCAAGATCCTCATCATTGGCGGGGGTCCGGTCGCTCGATCGATTGCCCGGGCACTGCGCAACGATCCTCTCCACCGCGCAACCGTCTGTGGCTTCGTCGATGACGACCTGCCTCTTTCGCCGGCAGTATTGGGGCGAATTGCAGACCTGGATTGGCTTGCTCGCGCCGAATTCATCGATGAAGTCATCCTCGCTCTTCCTGGTCAGCCCGCCCAGGCGCGAGTAGCTGCCGAGGCCGCGTTCCGTAACCACCTGGATATTCGCGCCGTTCCCGATCTGCCTCCGGGTCCGTGGCCAGAATCGGGCATCGATCGCATCGGAGAAGTCCCGGTCATTACCCTTCATCGCGAACCATTACCCAGCGCCGCCCTATTTCTGAAGCGTTCGCTGGATGTCACGGGCGCGATGATCGGTCTTGTCTTGGTCAGTCCTCTGATGGCGATCGTGGCGCTGCTGATTCGTCTGGACTCGCCCGGTCCGGTCGTTTACTCGGCGGAACGCACGGGCGCGAAAGGGCGCCGTTTCCGTTGCTACAAGTTTCGCTCCATGGTGACCGACGCCGCACACCTCAAGGAAGACTTGCGCGCCCGCAACCAGCGAGAAGGCCCGATCTTCAAGATCGACGACGACCCCAGAATCACCCGCATCGGCCGCATTATCCGCCGCTACAGTCTCGACGAATTGCCTCAACTCTGGAACGTGCTGCGCGGGGAGATGAGCCTGGTTGGACCGCGGCCTCATCCGATCGACGAGGTCAACCACTACGAACTCCACCAGTTCCGGCGCCTGGACGTAAAACCCGGCATCACGGGTCTCTGGCAGATTACGGCGCGCGGCTGTCCGTCGTTCGAACTCAACATGCACCTCGACCTCACTTACATCGAGAACTGGAGTCTGCGCCTCGACCTGCGCATCCTCGCCAGCACATTTCGCGTGCTGTTTGCGCCGGAAGGAGCCTGAAGCAACATGGGCACATTAACCACAACCAGCCACGCCCTGGCTTTAACCGGGGACAGTGACGACAACCCGCTTTGGCGCGTTGCCGGTCTGCTCCTTCGCCCCCTTCATCTGGGATTGGCTTTTCCTTCCATCCTCTATGTGGCCGCGATGACCGTTTTCTTGTTTCGGCCGCCCGACCTCTTTTCTTTTTACGCGGACCGAATCGCGTTCGGCATCCTGGTCTTCTTCGTTGCTCTTCGTACTATGGCTCTCCGCGACAAGATCCCATTCGTTGCCGCACTCAGTTTGCCCATGCTCGGTCTCACGGTGCTGGCCGTGTTCCGCGCGCTTCGGGAGCCGTTTGACGCACAAGCCTGGAGCATTATCGCCAGCAAATTCATCGTCCCCTTTGCGCTGTTTCACCTCGCTGTGCTGGTCTTCCGAGGCGCATCGCAACGAAGACACTTCGAAGTCTTCGCCATCTTTGCGCTCGCCTATCTCGTGTTCATCGCCATCGCCTTCCTCGCGGATGCCCACTCCTTCATATTTCCCCGTTTCATTCTCGACCAGAATCTTGGTTTTCACGCGGACCGCGCTCGCGGCCCATTTCTCCAGGCAGTGGCCAACGGAGTTTCGTTGAACATCCTTGGGATCCTCGTCATTGCCCTCCCGCAAGAGCGCAAAACCCTTGTCAGGCTGCTTTGGCTCGTTCTGCCGCTGGCCGTGCTCGCGACCATGACGCGCGCCGTTTGGATCTCGTTCGCCGTCTCCACCATCATTCTCGGATTCCGTCTGGTCGAGCGCCGGCTGCAAGCGGTGTGCACCTTGTTGGCGGTTGCGGGTCTCCTCGTTGGCTTGGCAATCGGACTCAGCAGCCATTCGCTGGAAACTGCTCTATGGGACCGCACCGGCGAACGCGGTCCGGTGGATGCCCGCCTATCCGTGTACGACGCCGGATGGGCGATGTTCCAGGAACGGCCATTCACAGGGTGGGCTGCCGGTGGTATGTACGCCGAACTTGCCCGCCGCATGGACGGTTTCCACCTGCGCACCTTCTACGTGCATAACACTTACCTCGCATTGCTGGTCGAGTTTGGAGTGCCGGGGTTGGCTCTCTACGGCCTTCTTTTCTTCAACCTCTTCCGACTGTCGGGGCACGGTCCGCCTGGTGAGTCCGGCGCTGTCGCTTCTCTGCGCAAGGTCTGGCCTATCTTGCTCAGCGTTTATCTGTTCAACGCCTTCTTCGTCGACATGGCATACCAGTTTGTCATTGGACTCATGTTCACCGTTGCCGGCATGCTCTGCGCTTCCGAGGAGTCCGTCGCATGACCACCGTTGCCTACATCGCCAACGAGTTTCCTTCGCCGTTCGAGCCTTACGTGATCGACGAAATCGCGGAACTGCGCCGTCGCGGGGCGCAAGTGATCTGCTGCAGCGGGAAACGCGTCTCGCCGAATGACCTCAGCCTGGCAGAACGCGCTTTCTGGAAAGAGACGCGGTTTTTTCAGCCGCTCTCCGACGATGAGCTTATACGGGCAATGCGCCGTCTCGCCTCCGATCCCCGCAGCCTCTGGCAACTGGTGCGGCCATTGTTGTGGGAGCGCGGAGCATCCCCGACCCGCCGGATTCGTACGCTGGGCCACACGGTGATGGGTGCCGCACTGGCAGACCAACTGGCGCCACTTAATGTCGAACACATCCACGCCCATCACGGATACTTCGCCTCATGGATGGCCTTAGCCGCGGCCCGTTTCCTCGGAATCGGCTTCAGTTTCACCCTCCACGGCTCCGACTTGCTGCAGCGCGCCGATCTGCTTTCGGCCAAGCTGCGTGCGTGCCAGTTCTGCGTAACCGTCTCGGATTTCAACCGCCAGCATATTCTCCGCAACTACCCTTCGACGCCCTCAGAGAAAATTATCGTGCAACGTCTTGGCGTTGATCGCGTGCTTTCCTGGCCCACACCCGCACTTTCCGCCGAAGCGGACCAGCGGCGGTTCTGTCTTCTCTCCGTAGGACGCCTGCATGAGGTAAAGGATTATCGCTTCCTGATCGAGGCTTGCGCCGCGCTTCGCGATCAAGGCCTCGACTTCCTCTGCTGGATCGTCGGCGAAGGGCCGGAGCGGCCGGCTCTTGAACGCCAGATTATGGCGTCAGGGCTTCAAGGGCGTATTTACCTGATCGGTCAAGTGCCTCGCGCCGACCTTCCCGGCTACTACCGCTACGCCGACCTGGTCGTCATGACCAGCAAAAGCGAAGGAATCCCGGTAGTTCTGATGGAGGCCATGGCTCACGAAAAACTCGTGCTGGCGCCAGCGATCACCGGAATTCCCGAACTGGTCGAGCATCAGCGCACTGGATTTCTTTATCAGCCCGGCTCTTTGCCCGATTTCGTCAGTGCCGTCAGTTGGATTCAGGCCCACAAAGCTTCCCTGGCCGGAATCCAACACGCGGCCGCGGCCAGCATCGCCGCTTCCTATAATCGCCAGCGAAATCTACGTACCTTTGCGGAGCAATTCCTGGCCCGCATTTCCCAATCGGAGGTTGACCATGCGCATCCTGTATTGCAACAAATTCGACTATCCGTTTAGCGGCACTGAAGCGTACCTCTTCGACCTCATCCACCAGATGGATAAGCGCGGCCAGGAGACTGCTCTTTTCAGCATGGACCACGGCCGTACTCCGGCTTTCGCGGGCCGTAGTTATCGCATACCGCATATTGACTTCAAGGATCCAAACGCTGGGTTCCTGAAGAAGATTAAAATGGCGGCGCACGCCCTCTATTCACCTTCGGCCAGGCGCGCTATGCGCAAGTGTCTGGCTGATTTTTCACCCGATCTAGCCCACGTTCGCGGAATCTATCACCACCTATCGCCGTCGATCCTTTGGGAACTGAAGCGCCAAGGGATCCCCGTGCTCTACCACCTGAACGACTTCAAGATTTTGTGCCCAACCTACAATTTTGTCGCCAATGGGAGTCCCTGCGAACTCTGCAGTCACGGCGCTTTCCACCACGCCGCCACCAAGGGTTGCTATGCCGGCCCGCGTTCGAGCGCCGTGGTTCTTGCCGCCGAAGCATACCTGCACAAATGGTTGAGAACTTACGAACGCTGCGTGGACATGTTCCTGGCTCCCAGCGAATTCGTGCGCGACAAGTTGATCGCCAGCGGGTTTCCTGGGCAACGCATCGAAGTTTTACCCCACTTCCAAGCTTTGCCCGACGATGAACAGCTCCCCACCGACGAAGGATACATCCTGTACTTTGGCCGACTCTCGGCAGAGAAAGGCGTGTATGAACTCTTGCGCGCCATGGTGCGCCTGCCACACACTCCACTGATCATCGCGGGAGACGGTCCCGAGCGTCCCCGACTCGAGGCTCTGGCACGGGAATTGGACTTGAACAATGTGCTGTTCGAGGGCATGGTCCATGGCGAGAAACTCCAGAAACTCATCGCCGGTTGCAGCTTCTCCGTGTTTCCATCCCACGCCTACGAAACCTTGGGCAAATCTATTCTGGAATCCTATGCCTGGGGACGCCCCGTCATCGCCTCCGATCTCGGTTCGCGCCGCGAACTTGTCCAACACGGCGTCACCGGCCTCCTCTATTCCGACGGGGACCGAGAGCAGCTAGCTCATTCCATCGGGTTTCTGTTTGACCGTCCCGACCTCATCGACAAGATGGGCGCCGCAGCTCGCAGTCGCGTGAAAGCAAACCACGACCCCGATCAACATATGGAGAAGCTGCTCGAACTCTACGACCGGCTCACATCCTCCAAGAGGGGTCTGTCCTTCTCCTCCGTCGCGGAGCAGCCCCGTCCACGCCGCAGCGTTCGCGTCGCCTTCATCGGCGGCCGCGGCGTCGTCTCCAAGTACAGCGGCATCGAGTCTTATTACGAGCAGGCTGGCCACGAATTGGCGCGCCTGGGACACGAAGTCACCGTATATTGCCGCAGTTATTTCACTCCTCCCATGGACAGGCACAACGGCATGCGCGTGCGGCGGTTGCCAACCATCCGCTCCAAGCATCTGGAAACTGTCGTCCACACCCTGTTGAGCACAGCGCATGCCATGACGTCGGATTACGATGTCGTCCATTACCACTGCCTGGGACCTGCGCTGTTTTCTTTTCTTCCGCGGCTTGCGGGTAAGAAGACCGTCGTCACCGTGCAGGGTCTCGACTGGCAGCGCGGCAAGTGGGGCCGGATCGCGTCGCGCATACTGCGCTGGGGAGAGGCGGCTGCTGTTTCCTCGCCTGATGCCACCATGGTGGTCTCACGCACGCTGCAGCAGCATTACCGCCAACAGTACAAGCGCGATACTATCTACGTCCCCAACGGAGCCACGGTCGCGCCCCGGCGCCTCCCCCGGAAACTGATCGAGTGGGATCTCCTCGCCGACAATTACGTCCTTTTCTTAGGCAGATTTTCGCCGGAAAAAAACTGCCATCTTCTGATCAATGCCTTCGAAAACCTCCACACCGGCATGAAACTGGTACTCGCCGGAGGATCAAGTCACTCCGATTCCTACGCCAAGAGCTTGCGTCGCCACGAATCCGACAAGATCCGTTTCCTTCCCTGGGTCTCTGGAAGCGATCTCGAAGAGCTTCTCTCCAATGCCGCTCTTTTCGTGCTTCCGTCTGAACTTGAGGGCCTGTCTTTGGCTCTTCTCGATGCCATGGCGGCCGGCGTCTGCGTGCTGACCAGCGATATTCCGGAAAATAATGAAGTGGTCGATGGCGCCGGCTTCACCTTCCACCGCGGCGACCAGGCAGATCTTGAGCGTATGCTCGACTTGCTAATCCACAATCCCGAACTTCGCCGTCAGTCCGCAGCCCGCGAACGCCAGCGGATTCAGGGCCAGTATCTCTGGCCCGAAATCGCGCGTTCTATCGAAAAGGCCTATTACAACGTACTAGGCTGGAGCCCGAGTGAGCATGCGCCGAGCGAGCAGATCCAGATCCGCTCCGCAGTCCGGTAGTGCCGATTAGTCGAGCCTTACCCGTCTGAGGCGAGCGCGACCGTAGGTGCCTGGTGTGGATACCCGCTAGCGAAGCGGTAACGACTTCGCGTCTGTCTTTGATTAGAATCGGAATGCCGGGTCCTTACACGATGCGGCACACCCAGCATGGAAGATCTCATCCTCGTCACCGGTGGCGCGGGCTTCATTGGCTCGAACTTCATTCTCCAATGGATTGCCTCTGCACCGGCGCGCATCGTGAATCTCGACAAGCTGACATACGCGGGCAATCTCAACAACCTGCGTGCGATCGAGGCCCATCCGCGCTATCGCTTCGAGCAAGGCGACATCGTCGATCGAGATTTCTTGCGCAACTTGCTGCGGCGCGAACAACCGCGTGCAATCGTTCACTTCGCCGCCGAGAGCCACGTCGACCGCTCCATCCATGGGCCCGATGATTTCGTCCGCACCAACGTCAACGGCACATTCAGTCTGCTCGAGGAAGCACGCGCCTACTGGTTGGCGCTTCCGGAATCAGATCGCGGCTCGTTCCGTTTTCTGCACGTCTCTACCGATGAAGTCTACGGATCGCTCGGCCCCAGCGACCCGGCCTTCAGCGAGACCACTCCCTACAATCCTAACAGTCCGTACTCCGCGTCCAAGGCGGCTTCCGATCACCTGGTCCGCGCCTATCACCACACCTATGGCCTTCCTGTTCTGACCACTAACTGCTCCAATAATTACGGGCCTCACCAGTTTCCCGAGAAGCTTATTCCGCTCATGATTCTGAACGCATGCGCCGGCAAGCCCCTCCCGGTGTATGGCGACGGCGAAAACGTGCGCGACTGGCTCTATGTCGAGGATCACTGCCGCGCCATTCGCGAAGTGCTCTCCCGCGGACGCGTCGGAGAAACCTACAACATCGGCGGGCGAAGCGAAAAAAAGAACCTCGACATTGTCGCGATCATTTGCGGACTACTCGACGAGTTGCGCCCGAACGACCCGGCCGTGCCGCACGGCAAGCTCGTCTCGTTCGTCAAAGACCGTCCCGGCCACGATCGCCGCTACGCGATGGACACCCGCAAGATCGAGCGCGAACTGAACTGGCATCCGCTGGAGACGTTTGAGAGCGGGATCGGCAAAACCGTCCGCTGGTATCTTGAACACGAAGACTGGGTACGTGATGTCACCAGCGGCAGCTATCGTCAATGGATGGCGAAGCATTACTCCACCGAGCATTGAGAGAAAAAGCTGAGAGGAAAGGCCGAGACGGAAAGTCGCCACGAAGCGCCGAGACTCGAAACGCGACATGACAAAGAACACATGACGAAGAACGCTCCACCAAATTACAAAGGCATCATTCTCGCTGGAGGATCAGGCACGCGCCTCTATCCCGTAACTCACGTGCTTCCGAAGAGCCTGCTGCCGGTGTACGACAAACCGATGGTGTACTATCCCCTCTCCACGCTGATGCTGGCCGGCATCCGCGAAATTCTGCTCATCTCGACGCCCGAGGATCTGCCCCGCTTTCAGCACCTGCTCGGCGATGGTTCCCGGTACGGCGTCCATTTCCACTACGCACCGCAACCGAAGCCCGAAGGCATCGCTCAGGCGTTTTTGATCGGCAAGGATTTCATCGGCTCCAGCGGTTGCGCGCTGGTGCTCGGCGACAACATTTTCTACGGACACGACCTCGTCAAGGAATTGCTCGCAGCTACGCTCCAGCCCAAAGGAGCCCGCATTTTTGCTTACCCCGTTAACGATCCCGAGCGCTACGGCGTCGTCGAGTTCGATCCGCACGGAAAGACGCCAAAGGCGCTCAGCATTGAAGAGAAGCCGAAGCAGCCGAAATCCCGTTACGCTGTTACCGGACTTTATTTTTACGATAATCAAGTCGTCGAAATTGCCGCCGGCCTCAAACCCTCTAAGCGCGGCGAACTCGAAATCACCGACGTCAACCGCGTCTATCTTGAGCGCAATCAACTCAATGTCTGCGTGATGGGCCGAGGCATGGCCTGGCTCGACACCGGCACACACGAAGCGTTGATGGAAGCTTCGTTATTCATTCAGACCCTGGAGAAACGCCAAGGCCTCATGGTCGCCTGCCCCGAGGAAATCGCCTATCGCTCCGGCTACATCACCGCCGCGCAACTGGAAGCGCTGGCGCAGCCGATGCGCAACAATGGATACGGCGCCTACCTGCTGCAATTGCTGTGGGAGCGCGTTTTCTGATTTCGAAAGAGGCTTCCGTGATGTTCGACAAAGATCTGCTGATGAAAACCTAGCCATGAAGAATAGCTGTCTAGCAGTATTACTGTTGAGCTGTCTAACTAGTACGGTTTGCGCCCAGGAGCAGGCTCCCCAGCTTTTGGTTAAGGCTACTCAGTGTCTGGAGGCCAAGAAACACTTACCGCCTTCGACAGCAACGACACTGAGCTTCGGATACTTGGTCGATTCGAAGCCCTACCCAGGGGAGAAAGTTCTTTATATCGTAAATTACACGGGATCTGATCTTTCTGAAGGCATGGTATTTGCTATCTTCTTAGAGCAGCACGACGGACGACGAATTTTCAACATACAAAACAATGCCAAGTTTGCCCGGTCAAAGAATGACATCGAGGGCGTAGATTTTGTAGAACCTCCACTAGGCGGTATATGGACACAGGAGCACCTCGCGGCAGCCATCAAACGAATCGAACGACAGCCAAGATTCGACCTTCGTGTTAAGGATCTGCTGACACCATCTCTGACTCAGTGTGAATCTTATGCGGACAGAAAGTAGCAGGGGCCGGGAGCGACATCCGGGATCAGGGTCTTACTTACATACCAAGTGCGTCCGATGAAAAAAATCGCCACCAGCCTTCCCGGACTTCTACTCCTCGAACCGCGTGTATTCGGCGACGACCGCGGCTTCTTTCTGGAAAGCTACAACCAGCGCGCATTTGCCGAACTCGGCATTCCAGAGCCATTCGTACAAGACAACCATTCCTATTCCGAAAAAAATGTCATCCGCGGCTTGCACTACCAGATTCGCCAGCCCCAGGGAAAACTCGTGCGCGCCATTACCGGCGAGATTCTTGATGTCGCCCTCGACCTCCGCCGCAGCTCTCCTACCTTCGGAAAGTGGGAAGCCATCAAACTATCCGGCGAGAACAAACACATGTTATGGATTCCGCGCGGATTTGCTCACGGCTTCCGAGTCGTGTCCCCGACCGCCCATGTCCTGTACAAGACCACGGACTTTTATGCGCCCGAGCACGAACGCACGGTGGCGTGGAATGATCCCGCTTTGGATATCGCCTGGCAACTCGACGACGAACCCCTCATCTCGGCAAAAGACCAGCGGGGCGTGCCCTTCGCGCAGGCTGAAAAATTCGACTAGCGCCGCCTCAATTCAGCCGGAACTCGATCGCAATCGTGGTTTCGACCTCAACTGGCTTGCCGCTGGATAGGTACGGCTCAAATTTCCAGGACTGCACGGCCGCCGTCGCCGACTGCGCCAGCAAATCAGGTCCGGACACAGGCCGCAAGCGTTTCACGCTTCCATCCGGCGCAATCACCGCATCCATCACCACCAATCCCTGCAAGCCCGCCTTCCGCGCAGCTTCCGGATAAACCGGCTCCACCTTGGTTACAATCCGCTTCTCCATGGTTTCGGGAGAGACTCGCAATCCCGACTGCGCAACCGTAGCGCGCGCTTCCAGTTCGTTCCACGACCACTGCCACTGCCACCATCCCAGGCCGGCCAGCGCCAGCATGCAGACGCACAGCGCATAAAATCCGCCCTGTCCAATGCGAATTCTGGGCCCTGGCTTAGCAGGCAGCTCCGCGACGGCCACCGGCGCTACCGCCGTTGCAGGCTCGTCTATCTCTTCTTTTTTGAAATCGTGTTTGGAATCTCGGAACTCCAGTGGCTCTGAAGCCGAGCGGTAAATCCAATACCGAATCATCTCCCGCTGCTCCACCGACAGCCCCACAAACTCAAACCCGCAACGGAGGCGTGACTGATAACGCACCAGCGCTCGCGCCCGAACCGGTACGCCAACATTCGGAAGCCGCAGCTCGACCGCCACCTGTAGGCCCGCGGCCAGTTCTCCGGCCACCACCGCGCCCACACCGGCTTCGCTGATGTCGGTGCAGCGCCCCGGCAAATTGTCGGGGACCCCGGATCGCAGTGCGATCAAGTCCAGGGGAACGTTGATGGGGTGCCGGTTGAAACCGCGCTCTCGCGTTTCTTCTAACACCGGCGATCGAGCTGCACTCATCAGACTGCCTCCGCGAGGTCGCAAATCCTAGGTCCAAAATCCTGTCATGCGGCTGGAATCAACCGACTTGAATCAACAACGAAGGTGGCGCTCGCGAGGATCGTTCCTCTGAGTATATCGGAAACGGCGAAGCGGAAATGCCGAAATAGTTTTCTCCCGGCTTCATTCCCGGGAGTGCTCTCCTACTCCATATCCCGCCAGTTTGGCCCCACTCCGATTTCCACCAGTAGCGGAACCTCGAGTGAATACGCCTTCTCCATGTGCTCACGCACCAGCGATTTCATTGCGTCCAGTTCGTTCTCCGGCACTTCGAACACAAGTTCATCGTGCACCTGCAACGTCATCCGCGACTTCAGTCCGCGCTTTCGGACCTCCTCATCAATCCCGATCATCGCCAGCTTGATCAGATCGGCGGCCGTTCCCTGCAGCGGAGTGTTCACCGCCGTGCGCTCTGCAAACCCGCGCTGGGTGGCGTTCTTGCTGTTAATGTCAGGAATCGGACGGATGCGTCCAAACAGCGTCTTCACTCTCTGATCGCGCCGCGTCTGCTCGAGCGTTGCGTCGATGAACGCCCGCACTCCCGCGTATTTTTCAAAATACGCATCAATGAATTTTCTGGCCTCACTCGGCTCAATACCCAAATTCTGCGAAAGCCCAAACGGCGACAAACCATAAACAATCCCGAAGTTCACCACCTTCGCCTGCCGCCGATGATCCGGCGTAACCATCAGCGGCGGAACACCAAACACCTGTGACGCCGTCAGCGTGTGAATGTCATCCCCGCGCCGAAACGCCTCGACCAGTAGTTTGTCCTCCGAAAGATGTGCCAGCAGCCGCAGTTCGATCTGCGAATAATCCGCCGCCATCAGGACGTGCCCCGGCTCGGCAATAAACGCCGCCCGAATCTCTCGCCCGAGTTCCGTGCGAATCGGAATGTTCTGCAGGTTCGGATTCGTCGAAGACAGCCTTCCCGTTGCCGTCCCGGTCTGCCCGAAAGTCGTATGCACGCGGCCGCTCTGGTTGCGAATAAGCGCGGGCAACGCATCCACATAAGTCGACTTCAACTTCGTCAGTTGCCGGTACTCCAGCACCAGCCGCGGAACTTCGTGATCCGCCGCCAGTCCTTCCAATACATCCACCGCCGTGGAAATCTTTTTCCCTTTCCCGTATTTCACCGGCATCGGCAGAGCCAGCTTGTTGAACAGCACATCCCCCAGTTGCTTCGGCGAATTAATGTTGAACTCCAAGCCGCAACGCTCATAAATGTCCCGAGCCTTGGCGTCTGCCTCGCGCAGCAATTTAACCGACATCTCGCCCAGCGCCGCCGGATCAATCTTCACGCCCGCTTCTTCCATGCGCGCCAGCACCGGCACGAGCGGCGCATCGATTTCCTCGTAAACTGACGTCAGTCCCTGGTCATCAACTTCTTTGCGGAGCGCGCTCGCCAGCCTGCCCGTGACATCCGCCGCTTCCGCCAGGTTGCCGCTCAGCTTCAGATTGAATCTCCGCAGCGCAACTTCCGGCAACGCATGCGAGGAATAAGTTGGGTTGAGCAGGTAGGAATACAGCATCGGATCGTGCTCCACTCCAGCCAGCACAACACTCTGCTCATCGAAATAGTGGAGTGCGGACTTGAAATCGTGAACCGTCTTCGGCACGCCGGAATCTTCGAGCGCGCTTTTCACTCGATCAGCGAGCGCCCTGTCTTCCAGCGTCAACATCGCCCCAGCGCCCGGCGCATTCGAAACAGCAATACGCTTCGTAACTCCGGCACTTTCATCCTCACTTTGATCATCCGCATCCGCGGGCTGCAAGGCCAGAAACCCCGACTGTGCAGGCTGAGGCTCCTCGTCTTCCGCCGCGCTCTCGATGTGAATGCTCTCACTATCCTCTGTCGGAATTGCCAGAGCAAGCGGCGCGTTCCCGCTCAACCCCTTCAAATACTCCTCAAATTCCGCCTTCGACTTGATCTCCCGGTAGTCGCCCTCTTTCACTTCAACTACGGGAAGCAGTTCTTTCAGCAAAGATGTAAATTCGAGCTCAGCAAACAGCGCTCGCAGAGATTCAACGTCAGGGTCGCCCGCTTTCATCGCGGTCACATCCAGTTCGACCGCCACGTCGGTATCAATCGTCACCAGTTGCTTGCTGTATAGGATATTGTCGCGATTGTTCTGCAGCGATTCCCGATACGACTTC
>Ga0210406_10006172_pt1 | contig 12462 bp, 9 predicted proteins | sample IncBWC30MmetaG_FD_155454 | JGI IMG/M metagenome (GOLD analysis project Ga0210406, IMG submission 155454) | Forest soil microbial communities from Barre Woods Harvard Forest LTER site, Petersham, Massachusetts, United States - Inc-BW-C-30-M | ecosystem: Environmental > Terrestrial > Soil >...
GCGGGCCACGACCGAAACAACGGCGGCTCCGCCGCCGCGCGCGGCGATGCCAATCCTGGCCTTCTTTTTCGCCGCTACCTGGTTCGTGCAGGGAGCGATGGCGGCGCATTTACCGGGATTGCTGCAGGCCGCGGGTGCATCCTCAACCGCGGCGATCGCCGTCGCGTCACTGGTCGGCCCGGCTCAAGTCGGCGCCCGCATCGTCGAGTTTGGGCTATTGCGCTCGTTCCACCCGATCTCCTCGGCGCGGTTCGCTTCGGCACTGCATCCGATTGGCGCCGCGTTCCTTGTCGCATTCGGTGCTCCCGGGATCATCGCATTCGCGCTGTTGCATGGCGCCGGCAACGGCATGATCACGATCGCCAAGGGCACTTTGCCATTGGCATTGTTCGGCCCGGGTGGATACGGGCTGCGCAGCGGTTTGCTGTCGGCACCGGCCCGGATGCTGCAAGCGGCGTCGCCGTTTCTATTTGGCTTGCTGCTCGACCAGGTCGGGATCGGCGCGGTCGGATTATCAGCTGGGCTGTGCCTTGCCGCTTTCGCCTCGCTGTTCCTGTTGCGGCTGCGCGGCGCCGTCGCGGCGCATCCCTCGCCGGTCCGCGGTTCAGGCGCGAATCGCTGGACGACGCTATTGTCCAGGAATCGCCTCCTCCCACGGTAGGTATGTTAGCCGAGGCCAAATTGGGCGCCACCGATCGACTTTCGCCTCGTAAATGGCGCGTGTTATCTGCCGTTTGTTCGGTCTGACGACGAGGCCGAACAAATCGTCAAGTCCGAAGGGTGCGCGCGACCTGATCGCCAACGCCGCCTATCTGGCCTGCCTGCGCTTGCAGGAGGCGCTCGGCGACCGATTGCCCGTGCAGCTCGATCTGGCGCATCGTGGCGCGCTGTCGCGCGAGCCGTGGCGCGCCTTCGGCGGCGTGGCCGACACCGGTTCTGCGCTGCCGCTCGCCGACGTGATCGATACGCTGGTAATCGAGGCGGACGGCACTGTTTCTCCGGTTCAGCATGGGTTCGACCGCACGCACGCCCTGGGCAACTTGATCGAGGCGCCGCTCCCGGTGCTCGCGTCCCGTTGGCGCGCGCGGCGGCCCGGCGCGGCTGCGTGCCCGATGCGCGGCGGCAGTGGCAAAGGCGGTGGCCGAGCCGCACGATCTGCCTGCCTTCAACTGGCACGAGGCGCTCGCCGCCGCCTGATCCCGCTCTTTTTCTGCAGAATTTTCCATTTAGCCTGCCCCTCTCGAAAACCCTCGTTTTTAAGAGGGATTCGCTTGGTGCGTTTTTCTTGAGTGATCTGAACATGGCGGGCCGCTACGGCGGAAACCGCCGATAGTCGTGCAGGCGAGCCCTATTGATCATGGGCTAGGCATTATCCGCTTCTGCCCCTTTCGCCTCCGAGCGTATGCTGCGGTTTCAACGCCAGCCCTAGCCGAGGGCGAGAGCGCGGAGCTGGCACCCATGATCACAGAGCCGATCCAACTCAAGCTACGCCCTTTTAGCCAAACCGATTTTGGGCGCTTGATCTCGTGGGTCTCGACCCCGGAGACGCTCGGCCAGTGGTGCGCCGCGTTCTTTCGCTATCCGCTCGACGAAGACCAACTCCAGCGATACTTGGACAGTGCGTCTCAGCCAAACGTCCGAACAATCTTCACCGCGCTCGCACCATCGGGCGAGGCCGTGGGGCATATTGAGGTCAGCATGATTTGGCCGCATCTCTCTAGCCGCCTCTCGCGCATTATCGTCGCACCCGGCCGCCGCGGAGAAGGCGTCGGCGGGGCGATGGTGGCCCGCGCCGCCGCGTTCTCGTTCGAGACCCATCACGTAGCCCGCATCGACCTGGGAGTAGCAGCGGAGAACGCCGTGGCGATCGCCTGCTATCGGCGGCAGGGCTTCGATCACGTCGGTACTTGGCCGCAAGCTATCCGCATGGGGAGGCAGACCATCGATGTGTGCTGGATGACCCTCATTCGAACGGACTGGGCGCGATCCCTGGCAGCAGATGCCGCATCGGGGTGATCGGGTCGGCATAAATCTTGACTTCTGCACTGCCCGATTAAGGGTGGGAAGCGTGCCTCATCCCCGGCGTGATCGGTCCGCCCACATGTCGATCGAGGGCAGTCCTAGCTCCGCGCGAGCCTTGTCGATGAGGTCATGGAACGCCGCAGTTGCAATGAGACCGGACTCTAGGGCGTTCCCGGGACGATACACGGCTAATTCGAATAAATCCGCGCATTCTGCTGATGCACCGTGTGCATCGTAGTGAGGGCGGGGAACGATGGCGGTCCCCCCTGGCGATAGTTCGTTGATGACTCACCGCTGGAGGGAAGTGGATTCGAACCATCGGTCCCCCTCCCGAGATTGTCGTCGATCCGAGCGGTTCGCGCAGAGATCATAGGGCGAAGTACGGATGCCTTTCGGCGAGACCGAGAGTTCGATGTCTCTGCCCTCCAGGGAAGACTCAGCACCTCCTCCCAAAGTCAGTGTTCGACCGACCCGGGTCCGATCGCTGGAACTTGGCATCCTCGAAGCAATGATCGATCCGATCGAGGATGACCTGGACGATCGCTGCGATGTCGGCGAGCCAGGTCCGAGTTGGGCCGACATGGGCGGGATAGGGCCTTCGAAAAGCTTACTCCTCCGGCATCCCGGCTTTGCGAAGGCCGTCCAAATAGGTGGCTTCGGCCAGCGCACTGGTCTTGGGTACCCCGTACGATACGGTTCGTTTAAGAAGGGCTATTGTCGAATAACGACCATCACCGCTCAGCCTCCTCGCTTCAGCAAGTTCGGCGGCGGCGTGGTCGGTCTCGCCATTAAGGGCGTAGGCCGAGGCGAGCTGGCTGTGAAAAATCGGTACACCAGGCGCGGCGCTGCGCGCTTTTTCGAGCCAGATGATCGCCTCGTCGATGTGCGATTGCAGCAGATGCACGGTCCCAATCAGGCCGTAGCAATGGCCAATGCGGGGATCGCGAGGACTGAGGCGAATGGCTTGCTCCACGAGGGGGGTCACTTCCTCAATCGACCCGGCGTAGAGCTTGCACCAGGCGAGGCCGTGCAATGCTGCCACCAAGTTGTGATTCGATGCGAGCGCCGCCTCGTATTCGGGAATGGCCTCCTTCCATCGTTTCAGAGCGAGCAGCACGTGGCCTTTGACGTTATGCGCAAATGAATAGCGGCGCGACGCCGCCAGGACTTGATCAACCAGCGTTTCTGCGCGTGCGAGGTCGGTCGCCGCCGCGTCGGCCAGTCCATTGAGCACGGGGACCACCAGTACGAGCGCCAATCGGACCTGTGCGTCGACAGATTGCGGATCGAGCGCCAGTGCCTGCTCGAACAAATTAATTGCGTCCCTGTAGGTGCCACGCGTCGGTGGCTTCAGTAACAACGCACGCCCCCGGAGAATGTAGTCCAGCGCGTCGGGATGCTCGGTCGGTCGAGCGGCCTCCGCAGCGATTAGCTCGACGCCGAGCGCGTGTGCGAGACGGCTCGTGATCTCGTCTTGCAGGGCGAACAGATCGCCCGCATCGCCGTCGAAGCGCTCCGCCCAGAGATGGGTATCGGTCTCGGCGTCAATCAGTTGGGCGTTGACGCGGACCCGGTTGTCAGCCCGCCTGACGCTGCCTTCCAGTACGTAGCGGACACAAAGCTCGCGTCCGATCTGCCTTGTGTCGACCTGTTTGTCCCGGTAGGTGAACGCGGTATTGCGCGAGATCACGAGCATTCCCGCGAGCCGCGACAGATCGGTCGTCAGATCCTCGGTGATCCCATCCGCGAAATATTGCTGGCCCTTGTCGTCGCTTAGATTGCTAAAGGGTAGCACCACGATCGACAAGCGTGGCGCAACGGCGGGCTGCGGAACTGCCGCGGGGGGTGGCGCGCTTGAATTCGGCAGAGCGGCGACGGCTTCGGGACGCAATGCATAGACCCGCACAGGCCGCGCGATGTTCTTGACGCTCTGCTCGCCGATGTCGTCGAACCCATAAGCGAGCTTGTCGCGGATGTGGTCGTGCACCATCCCGGAGACACAAATCCCACCGGGCTCGGCGAGCGCTTCTAGCCGCGCCGCGACATTTACACCGTCGCCGAAGATATCGTATGCCTCAACGATCACGTCTCCGAGGTTAATGCCGATACGGAATCTAATACGCCGCGCATCGGTAACCATCGGCTCACGGTCGACCATCCCTCGCTGCACCTCGACGGCACAGCGCACGGCGTCCACAACACTCGAAAATTCCGCCAACAAGCCGTCGCCAGTGTTCTTTACAGTACGGCCCCTGTGCTGCTTGATCTTCGGATCAACTAGCTCCCCGAGGTGCGCTTTGAGGCGTTCGTGTGTGCCTTCCTCGTCCAAGCCCATCAGTCGGGAATAGCCCGCGACATCGAGGGCGAGAATCGCGGTCAGGCGGCGGGTGGCGGTCATTCGTCGGGGAACCCCGCTCGGCGTAGGCCCACGTCGAGCGTCTTCGTGCGGAGCGCCAGATACGCTGGGTCGATCTCCCAGGGGTGTTGTGTACGGTATCGTGCCAGCGAGCTAACCCCCGGTTCGAGCTCGATCGCCTTGGTTAGAGCCGCTCTTGCTTCATCGAGATCACCCTTCAACCCGAGTGTGCCCGCAAGCCAGAAGTGAATGTACCAGTACAGCGGATTTGCAGCGCGCCCTCTCCTGAGGAGATCAGCTGCTTGATCCACATGTCCTAAGAGGAGATGACACGCACCCAACTCCGCCAAGACCACGCCCAAATTTGGGCCATGCGGACTGAGACGGATTGCTTTCTCCAGATAGGGAATAGCCGCTTCTGGTTGGCCGCGGAATGCCAGCATGAGACCGAGCTGGCAAGCCGCAAGGTCGTTATTGCGATCGAGCGCAAAGGCCCTCTCCAACTCGATCTGCGCTTCGGTCAATGCTCCCTGACTTCGGCGGAGCATGCCCATCGCAAGGTGGGCCTTCGCTAGGTTCGAATCTTGTTCAATAGCCACAAGAAGCAACTGTTCGGCTCGCGCTTGATCTTGTGGAGGAGAGGGACTCCACCCGTCGAGCAAATTAATGACCAACGTTGTTGCAAGATTGACCTTTGCATCAATCGATTCGGGGTCGATAAGCAACGCGCGTTCGAAAGCCCGCTGAGCTTCTTGGCGGGCCTGCAACGAAGTCGAGCGGATTAAACAGGCCCGTCCGCGCAGGACCAACGCCTGCGCATCGGGATTGGCAACTCCTTCTCGCGCGATCCGGCGGCCAGCCGCCACGGCTAGCTGGAGGTCAAATGTCCGCGCTAGACGGCCCGTAATCTCGCCCTGCGCCTCACCGAGATTGGCGCGGTCGATGGCGAACCTGTCCGCCCAGAGGTGCGCGCCGTTTTCCGCATCTATCAGCTGTACATTAACCTGGAGTTGGTTACCAGCGCGCCGCACGCTGCCTTCGATGGCGTATCGAACGCCGAGATCACGGCCAAGCAGCTTCACGTCGACGGGTTTGCCCTTGTAGGTAAAGGCGGTGCTCCGGGCGATCACGAAGCTGCCGGATATCCGCGAGAGATCGGTGGTCAGATCGTCGGTGATCCCGTCGGCGAAATATTCCTGCTCCGGATCGCTCGAAAGGTTCTTAAATGGCAGAACTACAATCGACAACCGTGGCAGGTTACTCGATATAACCGGTTTCCTGCCCTCTGGCGGAGTTGGGGCTGGCGCTAATGACGCCACTGCCGCGATGCTCATCGCGTAGACGCGGACCGATCGCGCAATGTTCTTGACGCTCTGCTCCCCCATATCCTCGAACGGATAGAGCAGCTTGTCCCGGATCTGGTCACGCACCATCCGAGAGACGCAGATCCCGCCGGGCTCGGCGAGCGCCTCCAGTCGCGCAGCTATGTTGACGCCATCTCCGTAGATGTCGTCCTCTTCGGCGATCACGTCGCCGAGGTTGATGCCAATGCGAAACTCGATCCGCTGATCGACCGGGGTAGCCGCATTGCGCTCAGACATCCCGCGTTGAACATCGACCGCGCAGCGCACTGCATCAACGACACTCGCAAATTCCACCAACAAGCCGTCGCCAGTGTTCTTTACGGTACGGCCCCGATGCTCCTTGATCTTCGGATCAACCAACTGCCCGAGATGCGCTTTGAGGCGTTCGTGCGTGCCTTCCTCGTCAACGCCCATCAGAAGCGAATAGCCCGCCACATCGAGGGCGAGGATTGCAGCGAGGCGACGGGTCGAGGCCATGGCTGCGGCAGCCCACCTTGGGGAGATCGAACAGGGCTCAACTATAGCACGGCACCCACGACCCGGCGAAACCGCCTTCAACCCACCGATGCAATACGATCAGTTTCATCATCGGGGCGATCGCCTTCCCCGGGTTTAGGCTTTCGGACAAGTCCGGGAGCAGTTCAGGACCGTGTGGCCGATGTCGGTCTGACGATGCTCGGTCTCGGCTTGCCGATGTAAGACAATTCCGATTCTTTTATCAGTCGAGGATTTCCGCACCTCTTAACGATGCTTTCAGTTGTGTGAGAGCCTGTTCGAGGCAGTTGCTGCGAGCGGCGTCGAACGCCTGCCGGCCCAGCGCCGATACGCACGCCGCGAGCGATCGCTGCGCGACAGCGTGGTGGTGACCGATCGCGATTGGGCGATGCTCCAAGAGCTGCTCGTATGACCCTACCGACGTAGGTCGGTGCTGTTGCTGGATTAGCCCGGTTTTGTTTGCCTGCTTAGCCCGCGCTCGCTTCTTGCCGCGGGTTGTCCGGTATCGGAGTATAACTATGCACCGGGCGCGATGTTGCCGCTGCATCCGCCTGAGACTTAGGACCACGGGTTCGACATGGAAAGCCAGGTCTTCGACTATATCGTGGTGGGTGCCGGCTCGGCCGGATCGGTCCTCGCCAACCGGCTGAGCGCCGATCCGAAGCACCGGGTGCTGGTCCTTGAGGCGGGCCGGGAAAGTCACCCCTGGTCGCGGATCCCGGTCGGTTTCGCCAGGCTGATCCAGAACCCGGCGGCCAACTGGCTATACTCCTCGGAGCCCGACGACGGCACCGGCCAGCGCCGCATCCCGATTCCGCGCGGTAAATTGCTGGGCGGCTCGTCGTCGATAAACGGCATGGTGTTCGTGCGCGGCCAATCGCAGGACTACGACACCTGGGCGCAGCTCGGCAATCGCGGCTGGAGCTACCGAGAGGTGCTGCCGATCTTCAAGGATATGGAAAGCTACCAGGGCGACGGGGACGACGAATACCGGGGGCGCAACGGGCCGCTGAAGGTCAGCGAAAGCAACGAAAGCGGCCCGCTTTACAACGCTCTGATCAAAGCGGCGGGCCAGGTCGGCATCACCTACACGAAGGATTACAACGGCGCGCAGCAGGACGGCATCGGCATGACGCAGACGACGATCCGCGGCGGTCGTCGCATGAGCACCGCGGTGTGCTACCTCGACCCGGCGCGCCGTCGCCCGAACCTCAAAATCCAGGCCAATGCGCTGACCGAGTGTCTGCTGTTCGATGGAAAACGCTGCGTTGGCGTCCGCTACACTCTCGGCGGACAGCAATACGAAGCCCGCGCCAGCCGCGAAGTCATCGTCAGCGGCGGTTCGATCAACTCGCCGCAACTCCTGGAGTTGTCCGGCATCGGCCGTCCGGACGTGCTCAAGGCGGCGGGCATCGAGGTGCGCCACGAGCTCCGCGGGGTCGGCGAAAACCTGCGTGACCATTACTCGCCGCGCATGAAATGGGCGGTGCCGCACGCGCTCGGAATGACCTACAACGCCAAGGCGCGCGGCCTCGGCATGGCCTGGCAGGCGCTGCGATATGCGACGACGCATAAAGGGCTTCTCGGCCTGCCGGCGGCACCGATCCGCGCCTATGTCCGCACCCGCCCTGGGCTCGATGCGCCGGACGCCGCGATCTCGTGGATCCCGTTTCTGGTCGGCGACAATTTCCAGCTGGCTAAAGATTCCGGCGTCACTGCGATCATGAACATCCTCCGTTCGGAGAGCACCGGCAGCATCCATGTCACTTCAAGATCGCCAAACACACCGCCGGCGATCCGCTTCAATTTCCTCGCCGCCAATCTCGACCGCGAGGTGACGCTCGAAGCGATGCGCATCACCCGTCGCATCATGGCGGCGCCGCCGATGCGCGACGTCGCGAACGACGAGATCGCTCCCGGCGTCAATATCCAGCGCGACGACGAATTGCTTGATTGGGTCCGATACAATGCCGAGACCACCTATCATCCGGTCGGCACCTGCAAAATGGGTTCGGACCCGATGGCGGTGGTCGACGACCAGTTGCGGATGCGCGGCATCGAGGGGCTCCGCATCGCCGACGCCTCGATCATGCCGACGCTGACCTCGGGCAATACCAATGCGCCGTCGATAATGATCGGCGAAAAGGCATCTCGAATGATCCTTGCTGCGGCGGCCTGACCGCGCGGCATCGAATATTGACGGAGGGACCAGATGGCATCGTCACCACAGCACACCACCGGCACGAATACGTATGTCGAGGTTGTCCCGCTGACGCTGCACATCGGCGCGGAGATCCGCGGCGTCGATCTCAGCAAGCCGCTGCCACCCGAACAATTGAAGGAGGTGCGTGACGCCTTCCTGAAATGGAAGGTCGTGTTCTTCCGCGGCCAGAACCTCGATCATGCGCAGCACGTCGCGATGGCCCGCCAGTTCGGCGAGCCGACGATCGGACATGCTGTGTTCGGCCATGTCGAGGGCTACCCCGAGGTCTACTCGGTCGCCAAAAACCGCACCGCCAACGAGAATCGCGAACAGATGATGGTGACGCCGTGGTCTGGCTGGCACACCGACATCACCGCGGCGGTCAACCCGCCGTGTGCCTCTATCCTGCGCGGTGTGACGATCCCGCCCTATGGCGGTGATACGTTCTGGACCAATCTCGTTGCCGCTTATCAGGGGCTGTCGCCGACGATGCGCGGGTTTGTCGACGGGCTCCGCGCGGTGCACAAAAACGTGGCGCGCGAGAACCCCAAGGCGGGGGGCCAATACAACGAGCGCATCAAGCGCCGGCCTCTGGCCAGCGAGCACCCGCTGGTGGCGGTGCACGCCGAGACCGGCGAGCGCGTGCTGTTCGCCAGCCCCTCCTACATCAAGTCGATCGTCGGGCTGACACCGCGCGAAGGCCAGAAGCTGCTCGAACTGATCTGGGAACACGTGACGCGGCCGGAATACACGGTCCGTTTCAAATGGAATGCAGGCGACATTGCGTTCTGGGACAACCGCTCGACCTCGCACCTGGCGCCGACCGACATCTTCCAGTCGGATTTCGATCGCCAGCTCTACCGCATCACGCTGGTCGGGCAGCCGCTCGTCGGTATCGACGGCCGGCCTTCCACGGCCATCGAGGGGCTGCCAATCCTATCCTCGGCGGAAGAGCTGCGGATGATGGCGGCGGCGGAATAGCCGGGGTCTCCCGTTGACGCCGCGCCGCTACGGCCCTCTTCAATATGTGCCGATCACCCACCGCCCGAAGCTGACTTGGCCGGGCGGCGCCAGGGTGGCGCTATGGGTCAATCCCAACATCGAGTTCTTTGGGCTCAACGACGTGATGCCCGGGAACCTCAACGAACGGATGCCGCGCGAGCATACCAAGATACCGAATGTCCGCAACTGGGCGGTGCGGGATTATGGCAACCGGATCGGCATCTGGCGGATCATGGAGGTGTTGACGCGGTATGGCATCCGCGCCAGCGCCGCGCTGAACAGCGAGGTGTGCGATCATCACCCGGAGATCATCGAGGAGGCCGGACGGCTAGGCTGGGAGCTAATCGGCCACAACGAGACCAACGCGCTGCGGCTGACCGAAATGGACGGTGCGCGGGAGCGCGACGCGGTGCGGGCAACAATCGACCGCATCGACGCGGCTTCGGGCAAGCGCCCGGTCGGCTGGCTCGGCGCGGGTCTCGCCGAAACCTGGAACACGCTCGATTACCTAGCCGAAGCTGGCATCCGTTATGTCTGCGACTGGGTCAACGACGACCAGCCTTACCTGTTCGAGATCGGCAACCCGCCACTCGTGTCACTACCGTATTCGGTGCAGACCAACGACGTGCCCGCCTATTTCGAGATGAAGGTGTCGGTGCCGGAATTCGAAGCGATGCTGCGGCGCCAGTTCGACACGCTTTACCGCGAGGGCGAGACGGTCCCCCGCGTCATGGCGATCGCGGTCCACCCCTTCGTCACCGGCCAGCCGCATCGGATCGGCGCTCTCGATGCCGCGCTCGAATACATCTGCTCGCATCCCGGTGTCTGGCGCGCGACCGGCTGGGAGATCGTGCAGCACTTCCTGGCTCAGCAACAGAAAAGAGCGGCGACTGCTCTATAGACCCGCCATCCCGGCACGGCATCTTCTCTGTTCACACCTGGGGTGCGGTGAAACCGACCGGAGCGCCCCGCTTTACTCGCTACGAGGTCCTGGGGTTTGGTGTCGCCAACGGCGCCCCGGCCGTGCGCACCGACCGGATGGGATGGGACCGGATAATTACTGGTTCGGGGCTCGGCCGCACATATCGCTCGAGCGGCGCGGGCCAGGGGTCGATGCAATGATCGAGCAGGTTCGGCTCGCCGTCGCGAACTACCCCTATCCCAATACGTACCGCCCGTGGCCCGGCCCCAACAGCAACACCTTCCTGGCCCATATCGCCCGGCAGGTTCCCGAGTTGGTAATCCAGCTTCCCTCAAATGCGGTCGGCAAGGATTTCCTGCCGGGTGGTCGGCTGTTCGCTACCGCGCCTAGCGAATCCGGCTTTCAGGTGTCGCTCTACGGGCTCGCCGGCATCCTGCTCGCCGGCCGCGAGGGTCTCGAGGTGAACCTGCTGGGTCTCAGTCTCGGAGTGTGCGGCACAAATTATGATAGCATCGGACCGCCCAAGAACGACCGGGGGTGCCGTTCAATGCAGTCTGGGCGCTCGAGCCAGCGCAGCTTCGGCTTCGTCGACCAAATGCCGCATGATTTCAGCTACACTCAGCACCTCTCTGACTCCTCCGGCGGTCTGTCCCGCCCAAACCAGCGTTTCTCGACGCCGTCCCCGTCGGATTCTCTCGGCAATTTCAGCCCAAAGGCGTTCGCCGCTGCGGCGCGCCTCGTCCCGTTTGCTGTTCCATTCATCCAGGAACGGCGTGCGCAGTGTTCGCCCGACGGTGCCGTATCCGACCGTGCCCGGCACCGGAATGATGTCGTTGATGACCTCTGCTTTCACCGCGTCCTCAGAGTGGGCCTCGATGATTGCTTGCTTCCAATCGTCGTCAATGGGGGCTTCTTTGGATGCCAGGAATCGTGTGCCGATGTTGACCCCGACCGCTCCCAGCATGAAAGCTGCGGCGATGCCGCGTCCATCATAGATACCGCCCGCGGCGACAACCGGGATTGGTGACACCGCATCGACGACTTGCGGTACTAGCGCCATCGCGCTTATGACCCCGGTGTAGCCACCGGCCTCGCTGCCTTGTGCGATGATCACATCGACACCGCGATCGGCTGCCTGGATGGCCTGACCGACCGTTGTGACCTGCACCATGACGAGAGACCCGACATCATGGGCCTGGCGGATCAAATCGCCCGGATCGTCTATCGCGAACGAGATTACGGCTGGCCGCGCCCGCAGGGTGTGACGAAAGGCGTCGGCATCCAAGGCTTGCGGGATGTGATTGATCGCGAAATTGCGGTTGGTCAGGGTGGGCAATAGGTCGATGTCCCGCTTCACCGCATCGGTGGCACGAAACAGCGATCCAACGCTGCCTAACCCCCCTGATTGGAGACCGCGGCGGCGAATTCCGCCGAAGTCGCGCCAGCCCCCATCCCCGCGAGTATGATCGGCAGGTCGATGCCGAGGAGGTCGCACAAGCCTGTCCTAAGCATGTTTTCCTCCTCCCTGACCGGCGTGTGTTGCTAGTCGATGCGCTGTCGTCGGAAGCGTCCCCGAAATATTAGCATAATCTGCTGGGAGGGATCATCCGGCCGGAGCGGCGCCCTCCGGGCAAGCACATCATGGATGGTCTACCGGCTCCTATCCCGCTGGCGCGGGCTCGACCACTTCAAGGCCTACATCTGGTCGGCGGCAGTGGCCCACAACCTGGTGCTGCTCGCCCGCCTCAAACCGGCCTAGCTTCGCCAGCCGCGGCCGGTGACAGCGCAGCCGGCCAAATCGGCCCGTCCGATCCTGCTCGCTAGATGATCCCCTCGCGCTGCGCCGCTACTACCACGTGAAAATGCGCCGGCGTCCCCCAACCACACCACCGCCCGCGTTGCTACGCCACTGAAAATCATGCATTTATGGACGGGCACTAGGCTAAGCTTAGCGCCTACAGAGCCGAGCATCCTCCGTGGCTGGGCTGGCCTCAGCCGCGCTCACGGGGTTCCGCGCAGACCCGACCGACCCGCGGCTCCGGCTCAGCCCCGGGGCCCCGGTCCCAAAAATGACACAGGAAAAGGACAGTAAACCCGG
>Ga0210406_10006173_pt1 | contig 12461 bp, 14 predicted proteins | sample IncBWC30MmetaG_FD_155454 | JGI IMG/M metagenome (GOLD analysis project Ga0210406, IMG submission 155454) | Forest soil microbial communities from Barre Woods Harvard Forest LTER site, Petersham, Massachusetts, United States - Inc-BW-C-30-M | ecosystem: Environmental > Terrestrial > Soil >...
AGAAATCGCTCATGGATCCCATCGATATCGGCGATCTGATCGCGCGCGGAGCGAAGACGCCGCTCGAAGAGCTGCGCCTGGAAATCTACCAGCGCGTCAATGCGCTCGGCATCGGCGCCCAAGGCTTGGGCGGCCTGACCACGGTGCTAGACGTCAAGGTGTTGGATTATCCGACGCACGCGGCATCGTTGCCCGTGGCCGTGATTCCCAATTGCGCCGCCACCCGTCATATCCACTTCACCCTGGATGGCGCAGGTCCCGCGGTCCTGACGCCGCCGGACCTCAATTTGTGGCCCAAGGTCAAGTGGTCAGCGGATGCCGCCGCGCGCCGCGTGTCGCTCGATGGCCTGACCAAGCAGGAAATCGCGACGTGGAAGCCGGGCGAACGAATGCTGCTCTCCGGCAAGCTGCTGACCGGCCGCGACGCCGCGCACAAGCGCATCTGCGCATTGCTCGAGGCCGGCAAGCCGCTGCCCGACGGCTTGGATTTCACCGGTCGCGTGATCTACTACGTAGGTCCTGTCGATCCCGTCGGCAGCGAAGTCGTGGGGCCGGCGGGTCCGACCACCGCCAATCGCATGGATCGATTTACGGACACCATGCTCGGCAAGTCCGGATTGCTGGCGATGGTGGGGAAGGCCGAGCGCGGACCTGAGACGGTCGCCTCCATTGCCAGGCACCGTTCCGCCTATTTGATTGCGGTCGGCGGAGCGGCCTTTCTCGTGTCGAATGCCATTCGCGCCAGCCGCATCATTGCCTTCGCGGAACTCGGCATGGAAGCCGTGTACGAGTTCGACGTCAAAGACATGCCGGTCACAGTGGCGGTGAGCGCGAGCGGCGAGTCGGTGCACGAAACCGGACCGAAGCAATGGGCCGGCAAATTCGCCGGAATTCCTGTCACGGTGGAATGATTTTCGCCAATGCTTCCCTGGTGCTTTTTCAAGCATAGGAATAGAGTACGCGCCCGGTTTAAAAATCGAGTAGATTCAGCGTCATGCGTTTTGCGAAGCAATACGACGTCATCGTGATCGGCGGCGGCCATGCCGGCACCGAAGCGGCGCTCGCGGCTGCCCGCTTGGGGCAAAGCACGCTGCTGCTCACGCACAGCATCGAGACCTTGGGACAAATGAGCTGCAATCCCGCGATCGGCGGCATCGGCAAAGGCCACTTGGTCAAAGAAATTGACGCCCTCGGCGGCGCGATGGCGCGGGCGACGGATCAGGCCGGCATCCAGTTCCGGACCTTGAACTTGAGCAAGGGACCGGCTGTGAGGGCCACCCGCGCACAGGCGGACCGACAGCTATACCGGCGCGCGATTCGCCGAATTCTCGAGTCCCAGCCGCATTTGTCGCTGTTTCAACAGGAAGCGGCCGATATCTTGCTGCAAGGCGAACGGGTCGTGGGTGTCGTTACTACCAGCGGCGTTGAATTCCGCGCGACGGCCGTGGTGCTCACCGTCGGTACGTTCCTGGGCGGCAAAATTCACGTGGGCCTCGAGAGCCATGCGGGTGGCCGCGCCGGCGATCCTCCTTCCCTGAAGCTGGCATCGCGGTTGCGCGAATTGAAATTGCGCGTCGGACGATTGAAGACCGGCACGCCGCCGCGCATCGACGGGCGCAGCATCGATTTCTCCGCGCTGCGCGAGCAGCACAGCGACGATCCTCGGCCGGTTTTTTCCTACCTCGGCACGCGCGCGGAGCATCCGCGCCAGCTCCCCTGCCACATCACGGCGACCAACGAACGCACTCACGACATCATTCGCGCCGCCACCGCGCGCTCGCCGCTGTTCTCCGGCGTGATTGAGGGTGTCGGCCCGCGCTACTGCCCGTCGGTCGAGGACAAGGTGGTGCGATTCGCCGACAAGCACTCGCACCAGATCTTCGTTGAACCCGAAGGCCTGGATACGCACGAGATTTACCCCAACGGCATCTCGACCAGCCTGCCATTCGACGTGCAGTACGAATTCGTGCGCACCATCGCAGGATTCGAGCAGGCACACATCACGCGGCCGGGCTACGCCATCGAATATGATTTTTTTGATCCGCGCGATTTGAAGTACAGCCTCGAAAGCAAGTACCTGTCCGGCCTGTACTTCGCCGGCCAGATCAATGGCACCACCGGCTACGAGGAAGCGGCCGCGCAAGGGCTGCTCGCAGGCTTGAACGCGGCACGCCAGGTTCAGCAGCGCGCTGCCTGGTGTCCGAAACGCAGCGAAGCTTATCTTGGCGTACTGGTCGATGACTTGATCACGCGCGGCGCCACCGAGCCGTACCGGATGTTCACCAGCCGCGCCGAATACCGCCTGTCCTTGCGCGAGGACAATGCGGATCTGCGCCTGACGCCGCAGGGAAGGGAATTCGGGCTGGTTGACGATTCGCGCTGGGAATTCTTTCAGCGCAAGCGCGCCGTCGTCGACGATGAGATCGACCGGCTGAGCCGCGCGGTCGTGCACCCGCTGCAAGTCGATGCTGCACTTCTCGGCAAACTGGGCGCGCCGCTGTCGCGGGAGGCCCATGCCTTTGACCTGTTGCGCCGGCCGGAGATTTCTTACGACGATTTGCAGTGCGTCGTGCCGATGGCGGCGGCCGATTGGCATGGCGATGAGCGCTTGAGCGAACAGGTGAAACTGCAGCTCGAAGTGCAGGCGAAATATTCGGGCTATTTGCAGCGCCAGAGCGATGAGATCGAGCGCCAGCAACGCTACGAAGAATTGCGCCTGCCCGCCGATATCGACTATTCACAAGTCGGTGGATTGTCGAACGAGGCGCGTGAGCGGCTCGGCGATGTGCGTCCTGAAACGCTGGGACAAGCGGCGCGAATTCCGGGGCTCACGCCGGCCGCGGTTTCGCTGCTGCTGGTGCATCTGAAGAAGCGCGATCGCGCTGCGTAAACCGCGCGCCACCTCAAAGGCTGTGATGAAGAGCTTTCTTTACGATTTTATCGTGCCGGGACTCGACGGCAGCGCCAACATCCTGGCGGGCCTAAAGGGCAACGCGGCATTGGTGGTGAACGTGGCCAGCAAATGCGGCTATACGCCGCAATACGCGGGCCTCGAGGATCTTCATCAGGAACTGAAATCAGAGAATTTCACCGTGATTGGTTTTCCGTGCAACCAATTCGGCGCCCAGGAACCCGGCACAGCGGCGGAAATTCAAACATTCTGCTCAGTCAATTTCGGCGTGACGTTTCCGCTGTCGGCCAAGATCGACGTCAACGGCCCCCGTCGCCATCCGCTGTATGCGTGGCTGACGGCGCCCGAAAACGGCTTTCCCGGCGACATCGAGTGGAATTTTGAGAAATTTCTCATCGATCGCGACGGCCGGGTGATCTCCCGATATCCGGCGGGAACCAAGCCTTCCGATCCCACACTGCTGCAAGATTTGGCGAACGTTTTATAGTGCACGCCGGCAAATTCCGCCGTCAGGCCGCTATCAGTGGCAATTTGCCCGCCCACTCTTTAACATCAGCGCACTTGAATTACCCCTAAGAAGGCTCGGAGAACTAGATGCTTTCTCGATTGAATCCCGTAGGTCTGATCGCAGGCGCGGCGCTATTTTTGAGTTTGTCACCGGGCGCGCATGCAGCCGGCGATCCGGTCCAGGGCGAGAAAAAGTTCTATACCTGTTATGGATGCCACGGGGTCATCAATTACAAAAACGCCTATCCGGATTACAGCGTGCCGAAACTGCGCCACCAGAACGGCGCTTATCTGATTGCGGCACTGCAGGAGTATCGCGAGGGCACACGGCCCCATGCCACCATGCACGCGCAAGCGGCCTCGCTGTCGGATCAGGATATCGAAGACATTGCTGCCTACTTGCAGGGCACGGAAGAGGTGAAACCCGGCACACCCGGCGCTTCGTCCAAGGCGCCGAAGCAAGTGGCGGCTTGCATCGCTTGTCACGGTGAGGGCGGTCTCGGCGTCGAAGCGCCATTGACACCTAAGCCGCCGGTGCTGGCCGGACAGCACGTGGATTACCTCGAACAAGCGCTCACCGCGTATCGCAACGGCCGGCGCAAGAACGTCGTCATGGACAGCATGGCGCAACTGCTCACCAGCGAGGAAGATGTCAGGATCGCCGCCGCCTACTTTGCGGAGCATCCCTCGCCGCTGACCACCGCGACCAGCGACAGCAAATAACACGCCCCGCGGCCACGGCGAATTCCCAAAGAGCGGCTCCTACTGGCGCAGCATCGTCAAGAACTGCGCGAATGTCGCGTAGTAAGCGTCGCGGTTCTGTTTCTTTCGATACCCATGACCTTCGTCGGCGGCCAGCAGATACCACACCTCGCGGCCTTTGGCGCGCAGCTTGTTGACGATCTGTTCCGCTTCGGAGAGCGGCACCCGCGGATCGTTCTTGCCGTGAACCACCAGCAGCGGGACGGTGATGCGATCGGCATTGGTCAGGGGCGAGATGCGCCTCAAGAAGCTGCGCATCTCCAGATCGCGTTCATCGCCGTATTCGGCGCGGCGCTGGTTTTGCCGGTACGGCGCCGTATTGGTCAGAAAACTCACGAAGTCGCCGATGCCCGCCACATCCACGCCGCCGCGCAATCGGTCGCTGTAATTGACCAGCGTTGCCAACGCCAAATAACCGCCATATGAGCCGCCCGCAACCACCACGTGCTTGGCATCGAAGGCGCTCTGCTGTCTGATCCAGACCAGCATCGCGCCGACGTCTTTCACGGCGTCCTCGCGCAGCATGCCGTTATCGAGCGCCAGGTAACTCTTGCCGTATCCCGACGAGCCGCGCACGTTGGGCGCAATGACCGCGAAGCCCAGCTCATTGACCACATATTGAATCCAGGGATCGAAGCCCGGACGGAACTGCGATTCAGGTCCGCCGTGCAGTGAGATGAGCACCGGATGCGGCCCTGACGTGGCGGGCTCGTAGACATACAGCGGAATCTGGCGAGCGGTGCCGTCCGTACGGTCGAATGTCGGAAATTGCGCAAGGCGCGGCAGGACAAATTTGCCAAGGTCGACCGGACCCGCTTCGCTGGCCGTCCAGGGCTCAAGCTGATTCTCCGCGACACTCAAAACGTAGGCGTCCCGCGGCTGATTCGCCGCCGCGAAGCCGAAGGCGAGTCGCTTGCCTTCCGGATCGAAGCTCAAGGAACCGATGATCCCGGGCGTGCGCAGCTTCGGCGGCGTGAGGTCCTGGTGCGTGCGCAAATCCAGCAGGTTGAGTTTGCCGGCGCCGGCTTCATTGCTGACGTAGGCCAGGTAGTGGCCATCGCGTGAAATCGCCAATTCCTCGATGTCCCAGGGGATGTGCCCTGAGATGATGGTTTTCTCATTGGTGAAGAGATTGATGTAGCGCAGCCGCGCAAACTCTCCGTCGCCGTCCGAAATGAAATACACGCCCTGGCCGTCGCGCGTGAATTTGGCGCCTGCTATGCCAACCTTTGCCGCGGAAGGGTCGACCTCGCGTTTTTGTCCGGAATTCAAATCGACGATGTACAGATAGCCTTCGGCAGCCGACACCTCCTTGAGCACCAGCAGCTTCGAATCGTCGGGCGACCAATCGAGCACCGACCAGTCGGCGCCGCTCGAGTCGCCGGTCAGTGCGAGGCGCGGCAAGCTGCCTGATTCCGGGTCCACGATATCGATGTCATAGGTATGGCCATCCCGGGCGGTGCTGAAGAAGGCCACTTCATTCCCACTGTTTGACCACCGCGGCGCGCCGTTCAGGGATTTGCCGTCGGTCAGCAATTTTGCCGCCGGTTCGCCCGCTCGCTGGTAGTAGAGCTGGGCATTCTCATTGCCGCCCACGTCCTTGAGATAGACGTAGGCATTGCGCGACGGGTTGGGCGAAAATGCCGCTTGAGTTACAGGTTCGTTGAGGAAAGTCAGTTGACGCCGGGCGCCGCCCGCCTGCTCAACCAGATGCAGCTGATCGACATCGCCGAAACGAGTCGAGATCAGCAGTTGGCCCTTGGGCGACCAGCCGAGCGGCGTCGCCTGGCGCGCATTGAGGTAACCCTCCAACTTTTCGGCGAGATCCGCGGGAACCCGCGGAATGTTGTCGAAGGTCAGGTTGCCGCGCTCGACGCGGGAGGTGACGAGGACCTCGGAATCGGCCAAGAGCGGCGCGGCTATCAGCAGCAACAAATAAATTCGTTTCATGACTACTATGTTCTCACACCGAGGGATAATGAGATCGATGGCGGACTTCGAGCATTTGATTGAATCTTACGACGTCCGCGATCAATTGGACGACATCGCGAGCGCGGACCCGGCCGCTTACTTGCACCGCTGCTTTGCCGAAGGCATCTCCGCACCCGCACTGTCCTGGCCGCGCGTTCAACAGTTGGCCGTTTGCGCAATGGTGCTCGACGCCATCGTCAATGACCGGGACTACGAATTCCTTGAACGCGAGCTGATTGCCGATTGGCGCGTTCATTACGCGAAGGCTTGCTTGAAGATGAAGGACTTGAGTCTGCAGGCGCTTCGCCGGGTGCTCGAGCACGAACGGCCCAAAGATGCCGACGCGGCGGCCGAACTTGAAACGCTGGTCAATCGATTGGCGGGGACTTAAATGAATTGCGCCCTGCGGCATGCTCGCTGGGCCGTGCCGGCCGCTGCCGTCTGCATGCTGGCCGCTTGTGCCGCTTCCAAGCCTAAGATCGCGCCGCTGCCGGCTGCGCCGCCCCCTCTCGATGCCTCCTATGACTGGCATGTGCTGCTCATCGCGCCTTTCGGCAGCGTCCTCAAAGACATCCCGTTGGCACTGCACGAGGTGTTGGTGTTTCGCGACGAGGAACACAGCGCCTCGCCTGCCGATGACCCGGAGTGTTACGCCGCCGAGGGGGCGGCCCCGCGCTTCATGACGCGTTCGCCGTCTTCGTACCTGCTGTGCTTCAATCACGGCAGGTTGTCACGCATTGAAGCCACCGTGCCGCTGCCGAAGAACGAGTCTGCTCAAATTGTCGCGGATGCCTGCGCCCTGTGGATCAAGAATGGCGCCGAACGCTCGGAAGCCTGCGAAGGCGCCGAGGGCGGCATTGCTTTCGCGGCACGCATCGAAGACGCGCCGAATGAAGAGGATACTCAGCTGACCATGCAACTCGACGCGTCTGAGTCCGATCAAGCGTCCGATCACGCCGCTGACCGCACCCCTGACCGGTAGTCACGGGCTCCTCAGCATGCGAGATGCGGAACGCGACCTACTCGCCTCGGGCGCGAAAGAACTTGGAATCGACCTGGGCACCAGCGCCGAATCGCTGCTGCGGCTGGTGGATGAGCTGGAGCAGGGCAACGCGCTGTTTAATTTGACCGCGATCCGCGATCGCCCCGGCATGCTTCGAAAACACGTGCTCGACAGTTTGAGTTTGCAGCCCTACCTGCGGGGCGAGCGCGTGGCCGATGTCGGCACCGGTGCGGGCTTTCCGGGCCTGGTGCTGGCGATAGTCAATCCGGAGCGCCGGTTCACGCTGATCGAGGCGACCGGGAAGAAGGCGCGATTCGTCGAGCAAACCACGGAGCGCTTATGCTTGCGCAATGTGCTCGTCGCCAATTCTCGTGCGGAAACCTATAGACCGCTCGAACTTTTCGATACAGTGGTGGCTCGAGCCCTGTCGTCGCTGGCGGATTTCGTGGCCTATGCCGGCCATTTGTGCGCGCCGGGCGGGCGATTGCTGGCGATGAAGGGCAGGCGGCCGGATGATGAGATTTCCGCACTGCCGCGATCGTTCCGCGCATTGGCAGTGCATCGCTTGAGTGTGCCGGGCCTGACTGACGAGCGGCATCTGGTGGAGCTGGTGCGGAGCCCCAAATCGAGCAACACATGAAACGGGCCAAGACATGAAACGGGTCATCGCAGTGGCCAATCAAAAAGGCGGCGTGGGCAAGACCACGACCGCCGTGAATCTGGCTGCGTCGTTGACTGCGACCAAGCGCCGCGTCCTGCTCATCGACCTGGATCCTCAAGGCAATGCCACCATGGGATGCGGGGTGGACAAGCATGCGCAATCGCGCACCAGCTGCGATGTCCTGTTGGGCGATTGCGGCGCCGTTGAAGCATTGGTGCCGGTCGAATATGGCGGTTTCATGCTGATGCCGGCGAATCAGGATCTCACCGCCGCTGAAGTTCGCCTGCTCACCATGACGGTTGGGCGCGAGTTCAAATTGCGCAATGCCATCGCGCCGGTGCGCGAGGATTTCGACGTGATTCTCGTCGACTGTCCACCGTCGCTGAATATGCTGACCTTGAATGCACTCGTCGCGGCAGACTCCGTGATGGTTCCCATGCAGTGCGAGTACTACGCGCTCGAAGGCTTGACCTCTTTGATGCAGACCGTCGAGCAAATCAAGGACAGCATCAATCCGGTGCTGGAAATCGAAGGATTGCTGCGCACCATGTTCGACCCGCGCAACAATCTGGCCAATGAAGTATCGGCACAGCTCACCGAACATTTCGGCGAAAAGGTGTTTCGCACGGTGATTCCGCGCAATGTCAGGCTGGCGGAAGCGCCCAGTTTCGGCAGGCCGGTCTTGTTTCACGACAAGGAGTCGCGGGGCGCGCTCGCCTATCTGGCCCTTGCCGGCGAAATGATTCGCCGCGACGAGCTGCCGGGCGAGCCTGTACCGCCGGACGGGCCTGTACCGCCGGACGGGCCTGTACCGCCGGACGCGCCCGTTCTGCCGGACGCGCCCGTATAATCGCCCACAAGGGTCCAAGCGTTTACGGGAAATGGCTATGTCCGGCAAAAAGCTGTCTTTAGGTCGAGGCCTGGCTGAGCTCAGCCCACTGCTGGCGCGGCGCGCCTTGAGCCCTGAGGCCGAAAAGGCGCCGCCGGTGCTGGTCGGCGACCGTCTGGCCTCTCTGCCCGTGGATTTATTGCAGCGGGGCAAGTATCAGCCGCGCGCCGACATGCGTCCCGAGACCTTGGGCGAATTGGCCGACTCCATCAAATCACGCGGGTTGGTGCAGCCCATCCTGGTACGGCCCTTGCCGAGGCCGAGTCCCACCGAATCGCAGCGCTACGAAATCATCGCCGGCGAACGGCGCTGGCGGGCCGCGCAAATGGCGGGACTGGCGGAGATTCCTGCCGTGATTCGCGATGTGGCCGACGAAGACGCAGTCGCCATGGCGCTGATCGAAAACATTCAGCGCGAGGATCTCAATCCGCTGGAAGAAGCCCGCGCCTTGCTGCGCTTGATCGAAGAGTTCGGCCTGACGCATCAGGCCGCGGCCGAGGCGGTTGGGCGCTCCCGGGCGGCCGTGAGCAATTTGGTCCGCCTCATGGAATTGACGGACGAGGTCAAGGAAATGCTGGAGACGCGCCGGATCGAAATGGGCCATGCACGCGCCCTGCTCGGGCTGGCCGCTCGCCGGCAGCAGATCGAGGTGGCAACGCTGGTCGCCAAAAAATCGCTGTCCGTTCGTGACACCGAGGCATTGGTGCGACGCATCATCAACCCCAAATCCACTGACTCCACCGGCAGTGCAGATAAGGCCGTGGACCCCGATATTCAGCGCTTGGAGACCGACATCGCGGAGAAGCTCGGCGCCAAAGTGGCCTTTCAACACTCAAGCTCGGGCAAGGGCAAGCTCATCGTCAGCTACAACAGTTTGGACGAGCTCGAAGGCATTCTGGCCCACATTCAGTAAAGCGACAAAATACGCTCTGAAACGCCTTGAGAACCAAGGTCGTGATCTCTATAATGCGCCGGCAATTTTGACTGGCGGCGGCTCACAGAATGTGCAAATTGAAGGTAGCGCCGCCGGCCGGTTCCCTTCGCGATGACTGAAGTTCAGAGTCGCGGCAAGCGGATGGTCGTTCGAGTCGTGCTCCTGCAAGCAGGCTGCGCGGCATTAGTCGCGTCTGTGTTTCTTGTATTCAAAGGCTCATCAGCGGGGCTCGCGGCGCTGGTGGGTGGATTGATCGTGGCTGCGGGAAGCGCAGTGTTTGGTTGGCGCATGTTCAAGCCCGGGATTGCCGGCGGCGCCACTCTCACGACTGCGATGTACGCCGGCGTACTGCTGAAGTGGTTATGGTTCGCGATCGCGCTGTATTTGGCGATCGCGCTGTTGAAACTCGGCGCGGCACCACTATTGATTGGAGTAGTGGCGGCGCAATTGGGTTATTGGGTCGGTCTGATCCGGCTCAAATGACGATTGGGGACTTATGCGCTTTGGAATGATGGTTGAGGAAGAAGTGTCGGGCGGGGTGACTGAGTACATCAAGCACCACCTTACGCATCTGACCGTCGATACGGGGCACGGCAGCTTTTGGGCTTTCCACCTCGACAGCATATTTTTCACCCTGGTCATCTCCGCTATTTTCATCACCGTACTCGCGCTGGCCGCGCGCCGCGCCACCAGCGGCGTTCCCGGCAAGCTGCAGTCTGCGATCGAGATGCTGGTGGAATTCGTCGACGACATGGTGAAGGATACGTATCACGGCTCGAACAAGTTCATCGCGCCGCTCGCCATCACGATTTTCTGCATCGTGTTCCTGGAAAACTTCATGGACATCCTGCCGGTGGACGCACTGCCCGCCGCCGCGAAATTGTTTGGCGTGGAGCATCTGCGCACGGTGGCTACGGCCGATCTGAATACCACCGTGGGCATGGCGCTCGGAGTTTTCATCCTGATCCAATGGGTGGGCATCACGCACAAGGGTTTCGGTACGTTTGCGGGAGAGTGGTTCACAGCGCCGTTCCACGCGCACGGCGTGGTCCTCAAGATTCTGCTGGCGCCCATCAATTTCGTATTTCGCGTGATCGAGGAAGTGGTCCGGCCGCTGTCCCTGTCGATGCGGTTGTTCGGCAACATGTATGCCGGCGAGCTCATCTTTTTGTTGATCGCCTGCTTTACCTTGGGCGCTGCCCTCAATCACGTGTCCACCTATGTCCTGGGCGGTGCGCAGTTCATAGCGGGCGCGGTGTGGACCCTGTTTCACTACCTCATCATTACGTTGCAGGCATTTATTTTCATGGTGCTGACCATCGTGTATGTCGGCATTTCGTCCGAAAAGCACTAGATTCAGACTCGTTTCAAGACATTAAAGACCGGAGACAATAATGGACAATGTGACCCAAATCGCTCAACTCATGAGCTCCACCGTGATTGCAGCAGGCTTGGTGATCGGCCTGGGTGGCGCGGGCGCCGCCATCGGCTTCGGCCTTCTCGGCGGTAAATTCCTCGAGAGCTCCGCTCGCCAGCCGGAACTCACCAACATGCTGCAGACCAAGATGTTCATCGTCGCGGGCTTGCTCGACGCCGTGCCCATCATCGGCGTGGCTGTGGGTTTCTTGCTGCTTTACGCCAACCCTTTCTTGGGCGCCTTGGGCCTCAAGTAGAGTTGTCGGCGCCTTTCCGGCGCGGGTTATGGAGTAGCCAATGAACTTAGCAATTACGCTGGTCATACAAGGTGTGGTCTTTTTCCTGGTCGCTTGGGGCGTCATGAAATTTGCCTGGCCGGCCCTGATGTCGGCGATCGAAACCCGGCAGAAAAAGATTGCCGACGGTTTGGCCGCGGCCAACAAGGGCGAACAGGCGCTTGGCGAGGCGGAGGCTCATTCCAAGGAAATCCTTCGCGAAGCGCGCGACCGCGCCGCGCAGATCGTCGACATGGCGGGCAAGCGCTCCAACGAAATGGTCGAAGAAGCCAAGGGCACGGCCGCCGGCGAAGCGCAGCGCATTGTGGCGCAGGCTCACGATGACGTGGCGCGCGAAACCACGCGGGCACGCGAGCAGCTCAGCAAAGAAGTCGGCAGGCTCGCGGTCGAAGGCGCATCACGGCTGTTGGGGCGCGAGATCGATCCGAAGACCCACGCCGATCTGCTGGATAAATTGGCCGCCGAGGTTGCCAATGGCTGAGCGGGCCACCATCGCCCGGCCCTACGCCAAAGCCGCGTTCGAGTACGCGCGCGACGCTGGAGGCTTTGCGGACTGGTCGCAGGGCTTGAAAGCCGCGGCGGAGATCGTGTCCGATCCGCGCGTCGCCGGGCTCACCAAGAGCCCGCAATGGAGTCAGGCCGATCTGGTCAGCATCATTACGGATGTCGCCGGAGCCAAACTCAATCCAGCGATTCAAAATTTTGTGCGGATCTTGGCGGAAAATCATCGGCTGCTGCTGCTGCCGGAAATCAGCGCGCACTTTGAAGCTCTGCGCTCCGCCGTAGAGAACACCGTCGACGTCGAAGTCGTCTCCGCCATCGCGTTGAATGGCGCTCAAACCGACAAGCTCACCCAGGCCTTGAGCGCGCGGCTGAAGCGTACGGTACGCATGCAAATCAGCGTGGACGCGACACTTTTGGGCGGCGCGATAGTGCGTGCCGGAGATTTGGTCATCGACGGTTCATTGAAGGGCCGATTGCAACGACTTGCCACAGAATTGGGAAGCTAGGAACTATTTATGTCCATCAAGGCATCTGAAATCAGCGACCTGATCAAGGCGCGCATCGACAAATTCAAATCCGCCTCCGAGGCGCGCAACGTCGGAACCGT
>Ga0210406_10006175_pt1 | contig 12460 bp, 10 predicted proteins | sample IncBWC30MmetaG_FD_155454 | JGI IMG/M metagenome (GOLD analysis project Ga0210406, IMG submission 155454) | Forest soil microbial communities from Barre Woods Harvard Forest LTER site, Petersham, Massachusetts, United States - Inc-BW-C-30-M | ecosystem: Environmental > Terrestrial > Soil >...
GGTGGTAGGCATTCTGAACGCGTTTAAAGGTATTTCGGAAAACAAAGCGACCGGTCTCGCGGCCGTCGCCGGTGGTATTTCCGAAGCGCTCGTCACTACCGCTATCGGACTTCTGGTCGCGATCCCGGCCGTGATGATGTTCAACTACCTGACTGGCCGCGTGGAAGCGTTCGACGTCGAGATGGACAACTCGTCCAGCGAACTGATCGATTACTTCCTGAAGCGCCGGAGCATGCGCCGGTCCTAATCGGCGGATGTGCCGTTCGGAAATGAGTTGCTGGTCCGGCGCGGAAGAGAGTCTTCCGCGCCGGGCTCTCAGGTCCAACCGTCGCAATCGGTGCGTCCGGACTGAGAGCGTAAAGGGATGAGGTAGAACCTATGGCATTAGCGAAACGGAACGAAGGGTCCAAGGTCAACTCCGATATCAACGTCACCCCGATGGTGGACGTGATGCTGGTGCTGCTGATCATCTTCATGGTGATCACGCCCATGTTGCAGAAGGGCGTCAGCGTGGACTTGGCGAAAGTAAATAATCCGGAACAAATGCCGGATGCGGACAAGGAAGACGCGTTGATCGTGGCTGTCATGCGCGACGGCAAGGTGTTCTTCGGTACCGATCAGATCGCGGTCGACCAACTGACGGGGAAAGTGAAGGACCGTCTGGCGAACCGGGTCGATAAGCGGGTCTACCTGCGAGCGGATGCGCGCGCCAAGTACGGCAGCGTGGTGGAAGTGGTGGATAACGTTCGCGCGGCGGGCGTGGATCAACTCGGCCTGCTGACCGATCAAAAGAAGGAAGTCAAAGGCGCACCCAGCGGTACACCGGCACCGGCACCGGCCGGCGGCCAATAGAGGAGATCGACTATGAGTATGGTAGTTGGCACGAGCGGAGGCCAGAACGCTAACATCAACGTCACACCGCTCATTGATGTGCTGCTGGTGCTACTGATCATCTTCATGGTGATCACCCCACTGACACCGAAAGGTTTGGACGCGCTGGTTCCACAGCCGCCACCGCCCAATCAGAAGCAGGTCAACACGCCTGACCGCACGATCGTGGTGCAGGTGATCGACCGCGGCGCGGGCCAGACGCCTGGCCTCAAGATCAACGGCGAAGACGCGACCTGGGACAACCTGCAAGGGCGTCTGACGGACATCTTCAAGACGCGCGCCGAAAAGGTCATGTTTGTGAAGGGCGACAACCCGATCCCGTTTGCCGATGTGGCGACCGTGATCGACATCGCGCACGCCTCGGGCGTGGATAAAGTTGGCCTGATCACAGCAAAGATCGAAGCGGGCGAGTAGACTGCCACAGACGACTTGGGGCACTTGAACGTCCGGATCGCTGTCGTAACAAGTTTCCGGCTCCAGTGGAAATCACCGGCCCGAGCCCAGGCGGAAACGTCTGGGCGTTGGCTCGTTTTAGATCAGCCGTATCAACGGCGTATGGTAGACCCCAGGATTCCTGGTAAGGGAGACTTATAGCGCAATGAAAATCAGCCTACGAGTGCTAGCGCTGGTGGCGGCAGCCCTCATGCTCTTCTCCACCACCGGCTGCAGTAAGCTGCGGGCTCGCGATCAACTCAACAAGGGCGTGCAAGCCTTTAAAGCCGCGAAGTACGAGGAAGCCATCAACCACTTCCAGGATGCGGTCAGCCTGGATCCCACCCTGATTAACGCCAAGCTCTACCTGGCGACAGCGTATGCCCAGCAATACATTCCGGGAGCCGATACTCCTGACAACAACAAGTTCGCCGAGAAGGCAATCGAGCAGTATCAGGACGTGCTCAGGCAAGATCCCAAGAGCATCAACAGCGTAAAGGGAATCGCATACCTCTATTTGCAGATGAAGCAGTTCGATAAGGCGAAAGAGTATTACCGAAAGGCCACAGAGCTCGACCCGAACGATCCGGAGCCGTACTACTCCGTCGCTGTGATCGATTGGACCCAAACCTACCAGCCCCGCATGGAAGCCCGGGCCAAGGAAGGGATGAAGACCGAGGACTCTCTGCCGGCGAAAAACAAGAAAGTTTGTGCCGAGGTACGGGATAAGAACTCCGCGAACATTCAGGAAGGAATCGACAACCTGAAGAAGGCGCTCGACCTGCGTCCGGATTACGACGACGCTATGGCTTATCTGAACTTGATGTATCGCGAACGGGCCGACGTGCAGTGCGACGATCCGGCAGCGCGATTGGCGGACCTGAAAGAAGCCGACGCCTGGGTGGATAAGACTATGGCTACCAAGAAGGCGAAGGCCGAGAAACAGCCCGGCAGCCAGGGCATTCAGCTGGACAATTCGAAGTAGATTCGCTCGTATCGGTACCGAGCCCCTTCCGCCAGAGGGAGGGGCTTTTTGTTGCTGTGTACGGTCCTTGCGTAGGCTCCCAAGGCGCACGTGGCTTTGTGGTCCGGCACACACCCGTCGGGTAGCGCCCGGCCTCGGAGAGTGTTGAGTTCCAGTAGAATGGCCGAGGCCCTCGCCAGACCCCTATAAGCATGGCTCTCTTCAAGAAAATTCTGATTGCGAATCGCGGCGAGATTGCGGTGCGCGTGATTCGTGCCTGCCGCGAGTTGGGGATTCCTTCCGTGGCTGTGTATTCGGACGTGGACCGGTCTTCCTTGCATGTGCGGAAGGCGGATGAGGCCTATGCGTTGGGTCCAGCGGCGGCGGCAGAGTCGTACTTGAACATCGAAAAGATTCTGGATGCGGCGATGCGGTCGGGAGCGGACGCAATCCATCCAGGCTACGGATTTCTCTCTGAGAATTCGAAGTTTGCGCAGGCCTGCGCCGACGCGGGGATCAAGTTCATTGGGCCGACGGCGGCCTCGATGGACATGATGGGCTCCAAGACCCGGGCTCGGCAGCACATGGAGATCGCGGGCGTGCCGTTCGTGCCTGGGACTTCGCGGGGCTTGGAGTCTGCCGAGGAAGGCGAACGGGTCGCGGAAAAGATTGGCTACCCGGTCATGCTCAAGGCGGCGGCGGGTGGCGGCGGCAAGGGTATGCGACTGGTGCATACCCGTGCAGATCTGAAGGAAGCGCTGAAAGGCGCGCGCAGCGAGGCAGAGCGCTCATTCGGAGATGCGGAGGTCTACGTCGAGAAGGCGATCATCAATCCGCGCCACATCGAAATGCAGGTGCTGGCGGATGAGCACGGCAACACGGTCTATCTAGGCGAGCGCGAATGCTCGATCCAGCGGCGGCACCAGAAGGTCCTAGAGGAAGCGCCTTCGCCGATCGTTGATCCTGACATGCGGCGGCGCATGGGTGAAGTTGCAGTGCGCGTGGCGCAGGCGGCCGGATATACGAATGCGGGCACCATCGAGTTTCTGGTCGATGCTGAGAAGAACTTCTACTTCCTCGAGATGAACACGCGACTGCAAGTGGAGCATCCTGTGACCGAAATCACCACCGGGCTCGACCTGGTGCACCTGCAGATCCGGATCGCGGCCGGGAAAAAGCTGCCGATCCGGCAGGAAGATGTCTCAATTCGTGGACACGCGATCGAATGCCGGATTTACGCGGAAGACCCAGATAACAATTTCTTCCCGAGCCCGGGGAAGATTACGTTATTGCTTTTGCCCTCGGGGCCGGGGATCCGGCGCGATAGTGGCATGTACGAAGGCTGGACGGTTCCCATCGATTACGATCCGTTGCTCGCGAAGCTGATTGGATACGGGACCGACCGGGAGCAAGCCACGGCGCGGCTGATTCGAGCTTTGAACGAATACTTCGTGGGTGGGATCAAGACGAACATGCTGCTCTTCCGGCGGATTCTGAACGATCCGGATTTTCAAACCGGCAAGCTAGACACGGGCTACCTCGACCGATTATTGAAACGCAGGGAAGACAGAACAGGAGTTGATGGGGAGGGTGCGGAACTGGCTGCGATCGCAGCCGGATTATTTGCGGTGCTGGACCCGGCGACCGCAGTCAATGGGGCGGCAGGCGGCGCCACAGTCGAAGCCTCCATGGCATCGCAGTGGAAGCGGGCAGGGCGCGAGAAAGGCTTGCGGTAAGACTCGGATGACGTACGACGTGCTAATCGACGGCAAGAGTTACCGACTCGACCTAGCTCGAGTGGAGGGTGGCTGGGAGTGCCATCTGGACGGGCGGAAGATCGCCATTGATGCGGTGATGCCACGCCGCGATGTTTTATCGATTTTGATCGATGGGAAAGCGTTTGAGATTAAGCGCGAGCGGACCGCGACTGACTTGCATCTGTGGGTAGGACCGGTTCGTCACGAGGTGGTGCTGCGCGATCCGCGGTCGCTGGTCAGCAGGCGTGCGTCGGGTGGCGGCGATCACGGGCCGCGCAAACTGATCGCGCCGATGCCCGGGAAAATCGTGCGCGTACTAGTTGGTGAAGGCGATGAGGTTGAAGCCGGTCAGGGAATGCTCGTGGTAGAAGCCATGAAAATGCAGAACGAGATCAAGTCACCCAAGAAAGGCACCGTAAGAGAGCTGGTTGCCGCCAGTGGAGCTAACGTCAACGCCGGCGACGTGCTCGCTGTGGTGGAATGAACCTGTCCCACCTCGGTAGTAGCGGTCCCGCAGTTTACTTAGGGGTGGCGGTATTTTTCAGAACGTCTTCAGCGTAGTAATTCTCAACCTTCGCCGAGTCGCGCAAAACCTCATAATAGGCGGCCTTGAGCAATTGCTCGCGGCGATCGCGCATCTGCGAGCGGATAGCCTGTTGAACACGCGGATCCTGCAGCTCGCGCTGCCCAGCGGGCTCTTTGGCGACGACCTTCACAATGCGGAATCCGACCAGGCGATGACTGGAGGGATCGACCACTGGAATGACCGGGCTGTACTGGCCGGGTTTGAGCTTCATCACAACGTCGCGAGTCGAAGGATCCGTGCGTTGCAAGGCGGACTCGGGAGTGAATCCCAGATCACCGCCGTTGCCAGCCGTCTCCGGATCCTCGCTGTAATTCATGGCCAGGGTAGCGAAGTCATCCCCGCTGTCTAACCGGTTACCCAGCATCTGAACTTTCTTCCTGGCGTCGGCCTCGTTCTGCGCCTTGTCGTTCTTCAGGTTGTGAACCTGGGGATTGGGCATCGGTGTCACAAAGATCTGCGCGAGATGATACTGGGTCTCGATGAGATTGAACTCCGACTTGTGTGCGTTGTAGTAGTCGCTGATGTCCTGATCGGTGACATTGATCTTCGAAGTGATTTCCTTGTTCAGCACTTTGTCGAGGGTCAGCGAGCGCCGCAGATCGTGCTTGAAATCGTCGAGGGTAATCTTCTTTTCTTTCAGTTTCTGGTCGAACTGGTCGGCGGTGTACGGAGACTTGACCTCGTTTAGCTTGCGCTCGACTTCTTCGTCAGTGGCAAGCAGGCCGAGCTTTTCAGCGCGGCGCATCAAGATTTCGTTGTCAATCAGTTCGCGCAGGATGCTGAGGCGGAGACTGGTGGCTTGCTCTCCCACCGGTTGCTGATCGGAACCTGCGGTCTGGTTCTGATAATACTTGTCCACGTCCGCACGCATGATTTTGCGGCCGTCTACGCTGGCCATGACATCGACCCCGCCCGACTTTGATTGGCAAGCGGCTAGAAGCAAAAGCAGGGACGCTGCCGAAAAAACCAGCGAGCGGCGCAGCAGTGTCGTATTCATCAAGCAAAGCTCCTCAGGAACCTAAGCAGTCACGAATGAAAAGAATGTCTCGGATTCGCGGTAGCGGTGCGCGGGACGGCTGAATCGACGGCGCTCACTTGGCGGCCGGACCAGGCGCGGCGGAAACCGCGGCAGCGGAGGGAACGGGTGCCGGAACCCCCGCTTGCTTCAAGGCTCGGTCAAGCACAGCGCGCAATTCTTCAATCGGCAAAGCGCCTTCGACTTCTTCTCCATTGACGAAAAGCACGGGGGTGGCACTGACTCCGACTTCCTCGCCCTGCTTCATGGAAGCCTGGATACTATCGTCTTTTTGGGCTTTGATGCACGCCTGCAATTTGGCGGTGTCGAGATTGTGCTGCTGCCCCTGCAACAGCGTGATCTTGTCCAGAGCTGCGGTCTGAGCTTCTTGCCCGTGCTCGCCGTTTACTTGTTTCTGATTGGCATGAATGTAATCAGCAAAGTCCCAGTAGGCGTCGTTACTTTGCTGAGCGAGGCAATTCGCGTTCACGGCAGCGTGGATGGCCCAGGGATGAATCTCGACCAGCGGAAAGTCCTTGTATACGAACAGAACCCGGTCGCCGTACTCTTTGAAAATCTGCGGGAATAGGGTCTGGTGCATGCGCGAACAGAAGGGGCACTGGAAGTCGTCAAAGTTCACCACAACTACCTTGGCGTCTTTGTTTCCCCGCGCGGGACGACCCTGGATGTCGATCTTGCTCATTAACTCTTTGTTCGGATCCTTGGTGAGATCCAGTTTGGTCAGCCGCACCAGCGTCTTGCGGTCTTTAGAGAGCAGAAAATCGTAATCCTTTTTCTTTGGGCCGTCGGCGAAGGTGAGTTTTACAGCGTCGTAGTTTGGGAAGTCGCTGGGCGTGAGCGGACCGACCTCGACGTGGACGGAAGAGGGAAGATGATACGACGCGCGCACCTGGCGTTCGATAAGCCCCGCCGTATCGGCGGGTACGGATTGCGCCGAGCAACCCAGACAAACCAGCAAAAGCACCACGAACGATTTATGCAACAACGTCACTAGAATCCGCCTCGCCATTCAAGCTCAAAGTCTAATTATCTCATACGAATACGGTCGCGAGCCCGGTGCGGGATGGGGCTTTAACGAGCGCGGAGCAGGTCGGTTGCGGGCAGGAGCGCGTTCATCGAGCCTGAGCGGAAACCTTCGAGGTCGAGCGTGACGAATCGAAAGCCAAGGCTTCGGAAGATGCGGGTAAACTCGGCGGCCATCTCGGGAGAAAGTGCGCGCGGGAGCTCGTCGAGGGCGATTTCAATGCGGACAGTCTCGCCATGATGGCGCACGCGCACCTGGCGGAAGCCCAGATGATGCAGTGCCTCTTCGCCTTGTTCCACCACCAGCAGTGCCTCGCGAGTGACGGGCCGGCCATACTCAATGCGGGACGAGAGGCAGGCAGATGCAGGTTTGTCCCAGATACGCAAATTCGCTTCACGAGCGAGCTGGCGAATCTCCTGCTTTGAGAGGTTGGCGGCGAGCAGAGGACTGGCTACGTGGTGCTCCCGCGCCGCTTGTTGGCCCGGACGAAAGTCGCCCTGGTCGTCGAGGTTCACGCCATAGACGATTCCATCGAATCCGTTCTTCTGCCGGAATTTTTCCATGACGGTAAATAACTCGTCCTTGCAGTGAAAGCAGCGTTGTCCATCGTTACGGAGGTATTCGGGGCGATCCAGTTCGTCGGTGGTGATCACGGTGACTGGAATCTGCTGCTCGGTCGCGAACGCAATCGCGTCAGAAAGCTGGGTACGGGCGAGGCTGGGGGAATCGGCGATTACGGCCAGCATGTCATCGCCGAGGGCGTGGTGGGCGGCCCACCCTAGGTACGCCGAATCCACGCCGCCCGAATAGGCAACCAGGGTTCGGCCAGCGCTGCGAAGACTCTGAAACAGGGCCACCTGTTTCGCCACTAATTCGTTCGACAGCATGTCCCTATGGTAATACGCGAGCTGGGCCCGCGCACGGGACGGGATCAGTAGAGTCGTTCCTGCTTGCGTAGGTTGCCAAACGAACCGATGTTGGAGAGTGTGAAGTTGAAGCGGTATTCGTTCTCATTGCGAACCGAGCCCAGCGCGAAACGGCGATATTCAATGCTCACCCCGCAGCAGTCCCAGTTGTAGTTGGTTTGTACGGTGCCGTATTGCAGGAACCCCAAGTTCGAGTCGAAGCCGAAGCTGGTCGCGCCGGTGAGCCCGCGCCGGTTCGGATTGCCATATCCGAAGAGCAGACGAAATTGGTTGAACTCCTCGGGAAAGGTGGCGAGGCTTGCGGCGTTACGAGGAGCGCTCACATAAGCGTCGCCTCCGCCGAAGGTAAAGAGTCCCAGGTGGTAGTTGACCAGGACGGTGCTGCTGTTGATGCCTTGGGCCTGGAAATCGTAGTCCAGATCCCATTCGGCATCGGTGTGGGTCCCGGTCTGAAGCCGGAGGCGGGAGATCAGCGGGGACAGATGGCGAGGCTGGGTTAAGAAGGCGGTGGGTGTGAGTTCGGCGGTCGTTGTCAAAACGTTGCGTTGGCCTGCGATGACTGCCCCACCAAACGTTGGGTCTACAAAATATTTCTGGGCCAGGGTCCAGGATAGGATTTCGCGGGCCCGGTTGCCCTTAGGGCAAGGGTTGCCCTCCGGGGCATACGTGCGCTCCCAGGGTTGGCGCGGATCGCCGGGTGCGCCTACCCGCAAGGACGACATGCCTTCGACAGTGCAGTCTTCAGCGTCGTCCGCCACGTTCTTGCCGTAAAAACGATTCACAATCCCGTATTCGACTTCGTGGGTATTGCTGAGGATGTCGCGCGCGTCGAAGCGCAGAATGCTGGCGAAATTGTCTACGCCTGTCACATAGCGGTATGTGGCGTAGGGCTCGACCACGTGCTTCCACTTTTTCCCAAATAGCGGACGATCAAACACACGCGCGACCGCGGGAGGGCGCAGCTCCACTTGTCCTTCGAGCGCCTTCCGGTTGATCGGATCGCTGACAGCCGAACCAAGCGACGTATTCGGAACCAGGCGCTGCGTGTAGACGGTGGTGCGTAACGAGAAAGCAGGGCGCAGGCTCCAGCCCTTCCATAGCAGAGGTAACGAGATAGTCGGCTGGAGATCGAAGCGGCCTACCAGGTCGGCAGTGCTGAACGAAGGCTCGCTGCGGGAGAGTCCTTCTCCCGCTGCATCGATGGACCAGTACAAAGGCGTCCGCCCCAGTTGCCGGTCGACCGAGGTGAATTGAAAGCTGGGCGCGTGCAGAATCGTGATCACGTCGCCGCTGGTGGTGCTCTGAAAGTTCTGGTAACGCTGCACCAGCGCGTTGTACGAGAAGCCGTGCGTGGTATTGGAAAGAAAGGCCTGGGATTTCACTTCCGAATTGACGGCTTGCGTGAAGGTCTCCCCGAACGCCAGGCGGAAGACAAAGGAACTCAGGTAGTCGATGTTAGCGACGGCCCGGAAGTTTCTCGGCAAACTGGCCTCCGCATTCAGGTGCGCTTCCTGCCCTCCCTGATGCTTGCGGTCGACGACGCCGAAGTAGGTGAGATCGGCGTAAGAACTATCCGTGGGACGAGCGCGGAACTCGCCGCGTTGCGACCAGCCCCGCTGCGAGAAATATTCCGTGCCTAGCGTTAAATCCATGCTGCGATTGATGGCCCAATAGAGCGCATCGCCGACGATGGTGCCTTTGGTCGAAGAGCGGCCGAAGGTGGGAATCAAAAAGCCCGACTTGCGAGCGAGCCGTTCTGCGGGAAAAGCTGCATAAGGAAAAAAGAAAGCGGGAACGCCGCGAATCCGGAAGGTGCTGCGATAGACCTGAGCGTTGCCGCCCACGTCAACGATCACTTTGTGGGCATTAAAGGTCCACTTGGGATGGGGGAGTTCGCAGCTTGTGACCGATCCGTCATTCACCACGAAGTGGTCGGGGCCCGTCTTCTGGACCATCTTGCCGGCGAAGATGAATGGACTGGACGAGGTGATCATCGTGGTACCACCCCGCACGCGCAGGCCGATACTACCTACTACGTCATAGAAGGTGCCGCTTTCCATCCGAAGGTTGTAGGTGCCGTGGCTGGCGGAGATGTGCTCGTCGCTTGGACCGCCGTCGAGAACCACGTGCCCTTGGGCAGTCGCGTCCGATGTATCGGAGTTGTAGGTGATCTCGTCCGCGTAAAGGATGTACGTTCGATAACGGATCTCAGACTGTCCGCGCAATTTGTAAGTCGAGCCGTCTTTTTCCTGCTCGATAGCCTGGATGCGCACCTCCTGCTCGCGGGAATCCGGTGCAACATTCGCCAAAGAGGTTTGTAGAGAGTTTGCGGAGGTTTCGCTCGATTGCAACTGGCTGGTTACTAAGCACGGGCGCAGAAGCAGATGACAAACGAACGCCGCCGTGATAATGAATCGAGAGCGGGAGATCATTCGGAAGCGCGGAGCCCGTTCGCCAGTATTGCGGGGACTTCGTGAACTTAGCACGGCGCTGGCTTGCGAAGCAAAGCGCATGGCGGTTGGATTCCGGTTCATTTCCTGCAGTTGGCCGCCTGCTCTGGCCTGATGTTTCTCCGACATTCTGCGATGACTTGCCCGTTGTGCGGCGAGCCATGCACGTGCGCGTCTGACGATCGCCTCTCGGATGGCGGGCGCCGCGGCAGTGCTCCGCCCGGTGGGGCATCGTCGGGTCAGAATGTTGAGGATTCTCCGCGACCGAAGTTCGTTGTGAGTCAGGATGAAGCAGTGCCGGAAGCTGGGTTCTGTTCGGAGTCTGAGATCCAGCCTGGTCTTAAACAACCGGTGATCGAGGAGCAACCGACCTGCGAAGGATCGCCGGCGGTCGAATCAGGGCCCGGAGAACTCACATCGCCTATTCTCGACGTGGCCGATTCGGACACCTGGCGCCAGGAGGTGAGTGCCCGGCTTAGCCGTTACCGCGCGCGCCGCCGTCCGCGTGCGCCCCGTTATCCATCCTTGCGACTAAAGTTTGAAGCTCCGCCGGTTCGGACATCGACCGCCACCTCCGAAGACCCTTTCCCAGGCTCTCAGTCGGCCTCTGTACCACTCACTTGCCAAGCCTTGGCGATGAGCCCGGTGGAAGAAGAAGCGTCGGTGTCTGCTGAAGTCATCCCGGCGACGGCGATCCCAGAGGCTCCCCACGCATCTCCGGTATTCGCCAAGATTCTGGAATTTCCGCGCTGGGGTTATGCACCGCCAGTCTCTCAAAACGAACTAGCGGACCCAATCGTGGAGCGGCCACGCATCCTGGAAGTGCCGGAGGTGGTGCCTCCTCCACCCGCGATGGGAGGAATCACCATTGAGGACACGCGCCCGTTGGAGCCGGAGCGCCGGCCCGGGATCGATATGCCTCTGCGTTCCGCGCCGCTAGGGCTGCGCATATGGGCCGGTCTGGTGGATGGATTGATTGTGCTGGTCGCCGGAGCTGCATTTGAGTCAGTGTTCCATCGTGTAACGGGCGCACCGCCGCCGCTTTGGGAGATGATCGGGATCGGTGCAGCGCTACCGTGCATCCTCTGGGCGGCATATCAATATTTGTTCGTCGTCTACTGCGGAACGACTCTCGGCCTCCGGGCTGCACATCTCAGGATCAGCCGTTTTGACGGCAGCCCAGTCAATCGGAGGAGTCGGCGGTTGCGCGTTCTATGCAGCTTTCTCTCAGCTGTATCCTTAGGGATGGGGTACGCCTGGCAATTCCTGGATGAAGACTCGCTCTGCTGGCACGAGCGAGTGACGCGCACGTACCTCTCGCCTCTCGCGTAAAATCGTTTATCTCTGCGAGAATACTGCGCCGAGGCGACGATGTGAGCACTCCGCATCAGTGTTCGGGCCTCGGCGTCTATGCTATCTTCTAAAGGCTTCTTCCAGCTCTCCCGTTAGAGCTCGATTCCGCATGTCAAGCTTCATAGAAAGCTCTAAACGGCCCGCAGTCAAGGTCTTCGTTGCCACCACGGTGATGTTGACCTTTATCTCGTTCTGGCGTGCGGCCGCCATTGTGCTTTCCGACCTGGCGTCCTCTGCTTATTATGCGGGCGGCGACGCTGAGCAGGTCATCGGCAAGAGTGCCCCCTGGTTCATCCTGGCCGTCATGCTGTTCAGCTATGCGGTTCGGGCGTTGTACATCGAATCCAGCAGCATGTTCGTGCGTGGGGGCGTGTACCGCGTGGTCAAAGAGGCCATGGGGAGCACGCTGGCCAAGTTTTCTGTTTCGGCCCTGCTTTTTGATTACGTTCTTACCGGACCGATCAGCGCAGTGTCCGCGGGGCAATACCTTGCCGGGTTCGTGAAGGATATCGGAGAGTACACCCATCATCCGTTGTCATTTAACGACAACTACTTCTCTGCCGGAGTCGCGATCCTGGTCGTGTTCTATTTCTGGTGGAAGAACATCCAGGGAATCCACGAGTCGAGCGAGAAGGCTCTTCAGATCATGATCATCACTACCGTGATGGTTGTCATCCTGCTGATCTGGTGCTCCATCACAGTGTTTAAAATCGGAATCCATTTGCCGCCCAACCCTTTGCACCCGGGGGTGGTGCCGCTTAGTAAGAAATCGTTGGGATGGCTGAATGGAACCTGGTTCAGCCAACTCCCGTGGGTGATCGCCTTTGTCGGATTCGGCCACTCCGTGCTGGCCATGAGCGGCGAAGAAACGCTGGCCCAGGTGAATCGCGAGATCGAACATCCCAAACTCAAGAACCTGGAAAAGACCGGGCTCGTCATTTTCATCTATAGCCTGTTGTTCACGTCGCTGGTGTCGTTCTTTGCGGTGATGATTATTCCGGATAACGTCCGGCCCGATTTCTTCGCCAACCTGATCGGCGG
>Ga0210406_10006177_pt1 | contig 12459 bp, 10 predicted proteins | sample IncBWC30MmetaG_FD_155454 | JGI IMG/M metagenome (GOLD analysis project Ga0210406, IMG submission 155454) | Forest soil microbial communities from Barre Woods Harvard Forest LTER site, Petersham, Massachusetts, United States - Inc-BW-C-30-M | ecosystem: Environmental > Terrestrial > Soil >...
TTTGCCGACCGTACACCCCGGCCTGAATCGCGAGCTAGACTTTAACGCCTATTCCGTCGAACCCTACGCACGCCATGTACGCCAGTTCAGTCCAATTCGCGGAGCCCAACCAGGAGACTCGACGCCACGGCGCTACCCGGAGGCGCGTGAAGATCTCACCAGTGACTACTTCTGGGTATTCCCCAACTGGATGCTCAACTGTTATCCCGACAATGTCTCGGTGAACATGATCGTTCCCGTTGATGCCGAACGCACGCTGGCGATTTTTGACTGGTATCTGCCCGAGCAGCAGTTGCACACTCCGGCGGCCCAGGCCTCGGTCAACTTCAGCGATCAGATTCAACGGGAAGACATCGCCATTTGTGAAGCCGTGCAGAAGAACCTGCACTCACGCAGCTATGAACGTGGGCGCTTCAGTGCGACGCAGGAAAATGGTGTACACGCTTTTCACAGAATGTATGCGGCGGCGATGAACTTGTGACCGGCCAAACTGCGCCGCAAAGGGGCTGGGAGATGTTTTCGTGGACTCGAGCGGTTGTCCTCTCCCTTCTTACTACTCTGCTTGCAGCTTTCGCATCGGCTCAAACTGTTGATGAAACCCCGGACACGCAAAGCAACGCGGTCGACACCTACATCCATGCTGAGATGCAACGCCGCCAGATTCCCGGGCTCGCCTTGCTGATCGTGCGCGATGGGAAGATTGTGCGCGCGCAAGGCTACGGCTTTGCCAACGTCGAATTAAGAGTGCCAGTACGTCCCGAGACGATCTTTCAATCGGGATCGATGGGCAAGCAGTTTACCGCCATGGCGGTCATGATGCTCGTGGAACAGGGCAAACTCGGCCTCGACGACCCGCTCACCAAGTTCTTCCCCGATGCTCCGGCCGCATGGCGGCAGGTGAAAGTCAAGCACCTGCTAAGCCACACCGGAGGCTTTGGAGACTATCCGAAGGATTTTGATTTTCGCCACGATTACAACGAAGACCAGTTGCTCAAAATCGTTGAGGCGATTCCGCTCGATTTTCCTCCCGGCGCGAAGTGGAGCTACAGCAACCTCGGCTACCTCACGTTGGGCATCCTGATCCACAAAGTGTCGGGGCAGTTTTACGGCGATCTGTTGCATGAGCGGGTCTTCGAGCCGCTGGGCATGAATTCGACGCGCATCATTAGTGAGGCAGACATCATTCCCAACCGAGCAGCCGGATACCGGTTAGTGAAGGGCCAACTGAAAAATCAGGAGTGGGTTTCACCGGTTCTAAATACGACCGCAGATGGCAGCTTGTATTTCTCAATCCTTGACTTGGCCAAGTGGGACACGGCGTTGCGCGAGGGTACGTTGCTGAGCCGCGCTAGCTATGACCAGATGTGGATGCCTTTCGTGCTCAACGATGGCAAGCCCAACCCAGCCGGCTATGGATTCGGCTGGGAGATTCAAAGTATTCACGGACATCGACTGATCGAACACGACGGTGCGTGGCAAGGATTTAACACAAACATCTCCCGTTATGTGGACGACAAGCTGACGATCGTGATGCTGGCGAATTTAGACGGAATGCATCCGGACGACCTCACGCACCATGTGGCTGGGTTGCTAATTCCTGCGTTGATGCCGGAGGAGAAGAAGCCAGCGGAAAAGAAATAGAGCAGATCGCTGCGCTTCGGCTTACGATTGACCTGAGCCTCGAAGAAAGACTACAAAGTGCGGGCATGCTTGACCACTCCAACCGTTTCAAATTCCTCACGATATTGGTTATCGCTATCTCCGCCCAGGCGCTCGGGCAGTCCTATAAATACTTTCGTCTCGGACACACCGAGGACGCCCACACCAAGCCAGTTCCCGGGTATGCGCTCATGGGAGGTGGCAAGGATCTGGATACCGCCTTCAAGTGGTTGTGTGAGCGTGCCTCCGGGGGCGACTTCTTGGTGCTGCGCGCCTCTGGGGATAAGGACTACAACCCCTATATCAATGGCTTGTGCAAGGCGAACTCGGTGGCGACGCTCATTCTGCCTGACAAGGCGGCCGCGCAGGCTCCCCAGGTAGCAGCCATCATGCGACAAGCGGAAGCCATCTTCATCGCCGGCGGCGACCAAGCAAAATACCTGAACTTGTGGGCCGAGACCCCGGTCCAGGAAGAAATCAATGCGGCGATTGAACGAGGTGTTCCGATCGGTGGGACCAGCGCCGGTCTGGCAATCATGGGTGAATTTGTTTATTCGGCCCAGGGCGATGCACCCAATGATCCCGATCTCACTTCCGCGCTCGCGCTCGCCAACCCATTTCATCCGCGCGTCACTGTCCGCCGGCGCTTCATGGAGATTCCAATCCTCAAGAACACTCTCACCGACACACACTTCAGAAAACGCGACCGCATGGGCCGCACGCTGGTCTTTCTTGCTCGCATCGTGCAGGACGGCTGGTCCCAAGATCCGCGGGAGATCGCGGTCGAGGAGAAGGCTGCGGTGTTGCTTGAGCCGGGTGGCGCAGCGGCGGTCGTCGGATCGGGGCCCGCGTACTTCATGCAGGTAACCCAAGCGCCTGGGGTTTGCCGCGCCGGTGAGCCCCTAACGTTTGGCGAAATAGCCGTGCGCCGCGTAGAGCCTAGCGGGCACTTCGATGTCGCCAAGTGGCAGGATGCGGATGGAAGCAGCTACTCACTTTCTGTCGACAAGGGCGTGATCCACTCTACAGCGCCTGGCGGTGATGTCTACTAAGGTCGCTCCATCTCTACTACGATCACTGATCGTAGTAGGAAGACTTTCTCTACAAGAAAAAGTCCGTTGACGCACTCGACGAACTCTGCCAAGATTCCGCCGATTCCAAAGCTTGGGGAAAGCCAGTCTTGATCACACCTACGGTTTCCTCGAAACTGCGTGCGCCCGGGTTTCTTGAGTTCAAAGTTTGCCTGATCGATCCAGGTAAACTTGCCGCCAGTCTGTGATATTCATAGTGGTTTCCTAGGTCCTATCCTTCTCAACGTCCAAGCACCAGGAGACAAAGATATAAAAAAATCTTGCCGCCTTCTTTTTGCAGCTCTTCTTTTCTCTTGTTCGGCGCTGGCGCAAAGCGACGAAGGGCGCATCCTGGGTACGATTACCGACGCGACTGGGAGCGTAGTGGTGGGTGCAAAGGTCACGATCACCAACGCGGCGACGAATGTGAGCCGCGCGATCACTTCAAACAGTGTTGGCGACTATCTCGCACCTACTCTGAGGCCCGGCCAGTATGTGGTAAGCGCCGAGGCTGCCGGTTTCAAGAAGGCCGTGAGCACCCCGGTGACCTTAGAAGTTGCCCGAGACGTGCGCGTCGACCTCAGCTTGCACGCCGGCGGTATCAACGAGGTCATGGAGGTTACCGCGGAAGGCACGCTGGCCGACAGCACTGACTCCACGCTAAACGGAGTGCTTTCCAACAAAGCCATTACCGAACTTCCCCTGCAGGGCAGGGATTTCCAGAACCTGCTCAACCTCCACCCTGGCGTGCAGCGTACCCCAGGCGGGGTTTCCATTCCATCACGTCGAACGGCAACCGTCCTGACGACAACAACTTCTTCATCGATGGCGCCGATGACAACGACGTCTACTATGGAGAGACGGTGCTGAACGACGTTGGGATTCAGGGCACGCCTGCCAGCTTCTTGCCGATCGACGCCATCGAGGAATTCAACACGCAGACTGGGCCCGCCGCGGACTATGGTGTCAAACCCGGTGTCGTCACGAATATCGGAATCAAGTCTGGCACCAATGCCATCCATGGCAGTGCCTACTACTTTCATCGCAACGAAGCCTTCGATGCCCGCAATTACTTCAACCCCTCGCCCCAGCCAGTCGCAGCGCTGCTCCTGCACCAGTTTGGTGCTTCGCTAGGCGGCCCGATCATCAAGGACAAGTGGTTCTACTTCGCAAATTACGAGGGGATCCGGGACAAAGTGGGCAATCCCGGGGTTACCGACAGCCCCGTCACCGTATCGCTAGCGAATCAACTGGGCTCTGACGCTTCCACTACAGTATCGTCGACGCCATCGGCAACTGCAAGGCTGCGGGCGCGTGCAGTCCGCTCAGTCTGAGTCTTTCGAGTCTGTTCCTGCCCAATCCGGGCTTCACCTTGTCTCAGTCCGATCCCGCCGCGATCGACTTCGATTTCATCAATAAGAACAACGGCGACAATTTTGTTTTCAAGACGGACTACGTCCTGAACAGCAAGAACGTACTGAGCGGACGGTGGATCTACAGTTCCACGAAGCAAACCGAAGAAGATACGGTCCCCCTCAGACCCGACTGGCTTTCGACCACCAGTCCGATCAGCCACGTGTTTGGTGCGAGTCTGGCTTCGACTCCTTCGGCAAACTGGAGCAACGAAGCTCGCTTCAGCTTCAACTCCTTTAACGAAGCAATCTTTCCTGTCGATCACACCGTCAACCCAACAGCCTACGGTCTGAACACGGGTGCCACGGATCCGCGACTCTTCGGTTTTCCCCGCATTAGTCCGGGCGGAGAGTTCAATTACATGGGAGGCAATTCCAGTTGGCCGCTGTATACCACACCCAGCAAGACCTATAGCTTCTCGGATACGGCGACATTCACCCGCGGCCGCCACAGCCTGCGCTTCGGAGGAATCGGCCGCTACGGCGATGTAAGCTACTATCGCGCCGGCTACGGACGCGGTCGCATCGACTTCCGCCATCTGGATAACTTCGTTACAGGGGATGTCCGACGTTGGCGCAAACTCTACGGCGATCCGGGGCGCGACGTCTCCCAGAAATCGTTCGGTCTTTTCGCGCAGGACGATTACCGCTTCGCACCGAATCTCACTTTCAACCTCGGGTTGCGCTACGACGTCACCTACCCGATCAAAGACTCGCGAAATCTGCTCGCAAACTATGTACCCACTCTCAGCAACGGGCAACCCAGCGGCGTAGTGCAAGTGGGGAAGGGAATCAGCCAGCCCTATCCAACCAACTACAACAACCTTTCTCCTCGCTTGGGTATGGCCTGGGATGTTTTCGGGAAAGGTAAAACAGTAATCCGCGCGGCCTTCGGCATGATCTTTGAGCAGCCCAGCATTTGCACGTTCATGTTCAACGGGGGTGGACTGAACCTCAACCCCAGCGGCTTGGATAGGGTTACGCCAGGGAACGGGAATATCACTTCGTTTCTGCACGTGCAGACCGACAACACCGGCATCAACTGGAGCCCCGGCGCAAACATCTTCCCGGATGCTTCCGTCAACCTCTGCAAGTTCGACAATGTGAACTTCTTCAACCAGTGCGATCTGTTCGGAGTGAACCAGCATTTGAAGACGCCATATGTGTTCAATTGGAATTTCAACATCCAGCAGCAAGTAGCACCCAACACGCTGTTGCAGGTTGCCTACGTGGCAAACCACGGCGTCAATCTGTACAGCGTTACGGATATCAACCAGGTCAACCCGGCACTCGATGACGGTTTTGAGCAAGTAGGCCGTCCGCTGGTGACGAACTGTCCGGTGTCTCAAGGTGGACTTGGATTTGGCGGACCATGTTTCCCGTACGTCGGATTCCTGAATTACCTCAGCAATCAGTCGAACTCGATTTACCACTCGCTGCAGGTGACTCTCACCAAGCGTTACTCCAAGGGGCTTTATTTGTTGGCCGGTTACACGTATGCGCACGCCATCGATACCGCGACCAGCAACCTGGCTGGAGTTCCGCCGAACAGCCTGAATTACACCGCCGAACTGAGGTAACGGTGACTTTGACATCCGCAACCGATTCACCCTCTCGGCAACCTATGACCTGCCGTCCAAGAAACATTCGTTCGCGCAAATGCTGGAAGGATGGCAGGTCACCAGTGTCCTGACCCTCGAAGGCGGGGAACCGTACACACTGTCAGACATCGGCAATGACACTAGTACCACCGGAGAATTTAATGATCGATGGGATATGACCGGGTCACCCGCGAATATTCACTGGTCGGCTGTGAACTCGATCCCCTATATCGATCCAAGCCAATTCAACACCGATTCGAACGGAAATGTGACGACGGGCATGAACTCCGCAGCGCAACGTTGCGTGAGCCAGGCGTTTTCATTCGGCGGCCAGGATGCAGCGAACCAGTTAGTGGGCGGGCCGTTCGGGATCACCGGCGGATGTTTCGTCTCGGGCAGCACCATCATTACCCCACCTGCGCAGGGTACTCAAGGGAATATGGGTCGCAATGTCTTCCGCGGGCCGTCGTTCCGCAACTGGGATGCTTCCGTGTCCAAGATTTGGCAATTCAACGAGCGCTTCAAGTTACAGCTACGCGGTGAATTCTTTAACCTCGTCAACCACACGAACTTTGACGTATTTACTCTGAACACGGATCTGTCATCGCCCCTGAACCTGGGGTTGGCGCGTTTTACGCCTGACGTGGCGGCGTCGAACCCCGTGATCGGATCGGGAGGATCTCGCCACATCCAGGTCGGAGCGAAGTTGATCTGGTAGCGGTCGGCTAAACCACCTTCACCAGCAGGCACGTCATATCGTCGTGCTGCGGCGTGTTGCCAACGAAGAAATCAATGCCGGCCATGATGCGTTGCATGAGTTGCGCGGGGCTTTCCTGAGAGCCCGTGGCTAGCGTCTGCAGAAGCCGCGTCTCGCCGAACTCCTCGGCGCGGTCGTTCTCTGCCTCAATGACGCCATCGGTGAAGATCACCAGCCAGTCTCCGGGCATCAGCGTGGTAGTGCCGGATTGATAAGCAGCGTCGGCCATGATGCCGATCGGCAAACCGCCCGCCTCAAGACGCTCCAATGCGCCTGACTTTCTGCATAGCATGGGCAGGTTATGGCCGGCATTGACGTAGGTCAGTGTGCGGGTATCCGCGGCGTATTCGCCGATAAAGGCAGTGGTGAAGCGCAGGCCTCCCTGGCTGTTGGTGCAAGCATATTGGTTCATCCCGTGCACCAAGTCGGGCAGGGAATCCGGCTGCCCAGAGAGCGTGCGAAGACTGGCCTGGAAGGTAGCCATCAACATCGCTGCAGGAATGCTCTTGCCGGCTACATCGGCCACGGCCATCAGATAGCGCGGCGATACTCCACCGGCTGAATCCGGACGCGCGAACACATCGTAGTAGTCGCCTGCAACTGTGTTCGCCGCTCGCGTGAGAAATGCGATCTCCACGCCCGGAATCGCCGGGGGTTGATTCGGCAGCAGCCAGTTCTGGATTTCCTTAGCGATCTGAAGGTCACGCTTCATCACTACGCGGTCGCCGACTTCCAGCACCAGCACGAGCAGCAGTGTCAGCCCACCCCAAACGTGAAGATCGAATTCGGCAACCTTCACGTCGCCAGCGCGGTCTTTGTAGGTGAAGCCCCCTACGGGCAGGAACAGAAGGAGCAGAGCGACCAGCATCAGAACGCGCCGCGCAGGCGAAAGCTTCTCGAGAATGGCCCAGAAGAATTTCTCGGCAGTGCGGAGAAACTTGCGGGTGTTGTCGAGAGGTTCTTCGGCGGTCCGAGCGACATCACTCGAGTACAACCGATAACTGGAGCGCGCGTCTTTTTCGAACTGCGCCCAGAGTTGGCTGACCTCCAGGCCCTCAGAGACACGCGCCCAGAACCGATTCACCCGATCCGCGAAGCGGGGCCGGGGAGCGGAGGTTGCCGAGGGAGGGTAGGTTGGGCTCATGAGATCGGGAGAAACGATTATAGAGAAAACTCGGGTGGAAGGAAGGAATGCTTACGATTGCGACATGACTCGCAGCACCAGGAGAGTCATGTCGTCGTGCTGCTTGGCACCCGCAACGAACTGGTCACAGTCTCTAAAAACGCGATCCAGCACTTCCTGAGCCGGCAACCCACTACAGCGTTCCACGGACTGAATGAGCGCATCCTCGCCCCACTCGTCGTCGGAGTTGTTCATCGCCTCGCTGATGCCGTCGGTAAAGGCGACGAAGGTGTCGCCCGGAGCCATCGCGACCGTCCCCTGCTGGTAAGGGAATGTCTCAATCAATCCGATCACCGTGCCCCCAACTTCAAGGCGGATCACCTCCCAGCAGCCCTGCTTGCACCGAAAGAGCATCGGCGGGTTATGTCCGGCATTGACGTAGTCAAAGCGGCCATTGGTCGGATCGTATTGGCCATAGAAGAAAGTTGCGTAGCGATTCGAGGCAGACGAATGGTAAAGAAGACGGTTGATGTTCGCGATCGCGGTCGCGAGATTTTCGGGTGCACGTGTAGCCTCGCCTCGCAGAGAGGCTTGCAGGCTGGCCATCATCAGCGCTGCCGCGATGCCTTTGCCCGCAACGTCGCCGATGGCTACGCCGAGATGCCCCTGGGGCAACGCCAGGAAGTCGTAGTAATCCCCACCCACCGCGAGGGCAGGGCGACAGAAAGCCGCATAGTCTACGCCCTGGATCGCCGGCAACTTCTGCGGGAATAGCCGTTCCTGCACCTCGCGAGCAATCTCCACTTCACGGTTCAAACGCTCGCGCTGCGCGACTTCGTCGGAAATCTTGCGCATCAGGTCGGCGTTTTCGAGCGCGAGCCCGGTTTGCGCCGCAACTGATTTCAGAAGCCGTACATCGGAACCGGTATAGGGCTCTTCGGAACGCTTGGGACCGAGTGAGATGAATCCCAGCAGTTTGTCGCGTACGGCCAGCGGCAAAAGCAATTCGGCGCCCAGCTTGCCAAGCTTAGCGCGCTCGGCGTCATCGACTTCCTCTTCGCGATACAGCCAAGAATCTTGGTTGTTGAGATACACGCGGGCCGGTTCCTTCTGGCGACGGAGGACTTGCACGGTGCCCGCGGTGCGAGCGAAGGTCACATCCGACAAGTCGGCGAATCCCATGGCATACGCCGGTTTGTAAAGATCACCACCCAGTAGCACGGCGACTTGCGGCACGTGCAGGGTTTGCGAGATGCGCGAAGCCACAGTCTCGAGCAGAGACCTTGGCTCTACAATGCTGCGCACCTGGTCGCTCAAGTCGGTCAGTACTTGTTCAGTGTCGTATGCCTCGCGGAAGAATCGACGGTCGATCCATCCACGCAGTTGATCGCCGGCTCTGCGGATAGTAAGAACTGCCACCACTCCTACGGCAATCAAGGCGAGTTTCTGCGGGAGTTTGCGATTAACGTCGCTGGCCATAGTCACCGCGATCGAGGCCACTCCCACGACTGCGATGACTTGAAGCACACGCGTGCCGCGACGGGCGAGTGCGTACTGCAGGCCTTGGCGCACAACCAGGCTCACGTCCATCGCTTTCTGTACGACTATGACGTAGGCCAGCGTGAGCGGGAAAAGCAGCAGGAAAGCTATAACCACAACTATCAGCCACCGCGGGAACATCTCAGAAATCGGCTTGCCCGCTACCAATCCAGAGATCGTCAGAAGCAGGCCCGGAGTCCACGCGGCCGTGGAACCCCAATACAGGATTCGCAGACGCCGCTTCGCATCGGGGGACTGCGTGAGCCCGTACTTGACGCCCATCGCTGCAAAGAAGCTGCCGATCAGCGCATAGGTCATGACACGGGCGACCACGTCGAACGGGCGAGTGGCATGTTCGAGGGGAGCGACCGAACGGTAGTTGCTCAGGCTGCCCACAGCTCCAATTACACTCAGCAGAGACAGCATCGCGTAAGGCAGGGCCAGACCCCACTGCATGTAGTTCCAGATCTTTGCCTCGCGTGAACCGGACGGAAACGGCTCGGGAAAGTAGCGCCCGAATAAGAACATCACAATCGGCAGCATGCTTCCCAGCAGCGAGTGATACAACTCTGCCGCCTCGCGCCAGCCCCGCGGCCAGCCCTGCACTTTGTAGGATTCGAAAATGTGAGGGAAGGTGAGCATCAAGGCGAGCAATAACCAAGCCATCGAATCCCGCGGACGCATAAAGGCTACCCAGAAGCCCAGAGCGACTGAAAATGCAGGAATCAGGAATTGGATGATGATGTCGGCGGAGACCTCCCATAAATCGGGGCGGGTACTCTCGACCGGAAAGCTGATGGTGTGTTCACCGCCTTGTGCGGGCTCACCGGATCGGACTACGACCGTGATGTTTTGCCCGACCGGCGCATTCCGCGAAATCTGAAACCAATCGCCCTCTCCCCGGTAGGGACGACCATTGACAGAGAGAACTTCATCGCCCTTGCGCAAGCCGATTCGCTTCGCGACGCGATCCACGAAGTCAATGCGGTTGCTGCCGTCCTCCGTTGAGAACAGCGGAACGGAACGGCGTTCATCGCGAAGGATGTCGCGGAGGTACGGCACTTCATAGGCCACCGTGATCGCGAACAGGAGCGCGAGGATGGCATAACGAAAGGTCGGACGTCGGGTAGGCACTTTTTCTGAGGTGTTCGTCCGCCATGACTACGGCGGAGGTTCGATTCTACATTGGGGGACGGGTTTCTGGCCGTTGCTCGGCGATTAGGCTGACTTCGGGAAGAGCGCCAACTGCCCGTCCGCGAACAGCCCCGGAGAAGGATGCGTACGTTCGCTGTACCGATCGTAGTCGGTCCTGATGCCATATTTCTGACGCAGCTTGGCCATCAGTTGTGAAAGCCGCTTGCCATAGGCTGGTGGAAGGAATGCTCTCGACTCGTAACGCTCGCGATAAGTTGCTACCAGATCGGGAAACTCGCTTTCCAGAAACGGTAGGAAGATGGTTGCCGAACAAGGCTTCAGGAAAAGAGGAGTCGCGAAAATGTACTTGGCGCCGGAATGGGCGGCAGCTGCGACCAAAGCCTCAAGGTCTGCCGGAGCATCTGTGATGCCGGGCAACACCGGCGCGCAAATCACTCCGGCGGGTACGCCGGCAAGGTTCAGTTGGCGCACTGCCTCTAGCCGCAGATCGGGCCGCGGCGCGCGAGGCTCAAGCCGTCGTGCCAGGTCGATCTTCACGGTCGTGATCGTGATATTTACGAAGAGTCGATTGTGCTGCGCGATTGATCGAAGCAACTCGGCGTCACGCACGACCAAATTCGATTTCGTGACAATTCCCAGTTCCAGGCCCCGGTGGCGGGCGAATTCTTCGAGAATGGCGCGCGTGATCTCGTAACGTCGCTCAGCGGGTTGGTACGGGTCGGTAGCTGTGCCAATCGCGATCTCCTCTCCCGGCTTCACCTTTTTTAATTCCTGACGCAGCAAGTGCGCCGTCTGCTGCTTGACATAGATCTTCCGCTCAAAATCGAGGTCGCTCATCTCCATAAATTCGTGGGTATAGCGCGCGTAGCAGTACTTGCAGGCAAACTCGCAACCCCGGTACGGGTTGATCGTCCACGTGAACGGCAGATTGCGCTGGCTCACGCAGCGGTTCAGCAGGGAACGTGTGGGTAAGGTGAAGTACTCCACGTTGTGACCTTCACGGATGGTCTCGCCCTCGGCCGCCAAGCGCGCAATGCCGATCAGTTTCGGCTTTTCAGGATTGGGCAAATCTGGCAAGAGAGAGTGGTTCGAACAGTCCATGAAATTTCGCCTTTTGTTCGCCATAGACTAACCCTGCTCGTGTGACTGCGTCAAGCCCCGCGCAGTTCTTTGGAAGGCGATTGTGACATCGACAAAACCAACTGAGATCCGCTTGCGAAGCGCGAATGAGTTCCCGTTAGCCCCGATACACTTTCCCGGGAGGCTCCCGCATCAAAATGGAAATTCCGCGGAGAGAGTAGAATCGCGGCCATCGACTTTCGGGGGAGGCCGCTATGCGATCGATCAAAGCTCTTTGTTTCGTAGCGGGCGCAGTGGTGGCAGTCGTTCCGCTTGCAGCGCAAAATCCTAATATTCTGCATCCTCAGGAAATTGAGGTGCAGCATCACGCTTCGCCGGAGGAGATCCGCGACCGCCAGAGCAAGCCTCAATTTCAGAAAGACTCAAAGGAACTTTCGGACCTTTGCGTGTCGATTCCTGCCGACTTGGACAGCCTAAGACGAGGTGTGTTGGGCAAGGACGTGCTCGACAAACTGAAGCGCATGGAGAAACTCTCCAAGCGCGTGCGCGAAGAGTTAAGCCGCACCGGATCACAACCCTAAACCTTCCGCTCACGCATCGCGAAGTTATTGCGAACGAAACGCAGCGGAGAGAACTACCGTAGCGGAGAATGTTAAAGTCACAGGTCGGTTTTGTGTGATCGAGATGCATGATGACGACGATCCTTCTGCTCACTATCTCCAACATCTTTATGACCTTCGCCTGGTACGGACACTTGAAGTACCGCAGCGCGCCGCTTTTCAAAGTGGTTCTGATTAGCTGGTTAATCGCCTTCTTTGAATATTGCTTTCAAGTGCCCGCCAACCGCATTGGCTCGTATGAGTTCTCGGCCGTGCAGTTGAAGACGATCCAGGAAGTGATCACCCTGGCCGTCTTCTAAATTTTCGGTGCTTTATTTAAAGCAGGACTTGAGATGGAACTATCTCCTCGGATTCGCGATGATTGTCGCTGCGGTGTTCGTGACCTTCAAGAGGTGGTAGGGGCAGAGGGTTCTGAGGGCTCCTTACTGAGCCTTAGGGGCGGG
>Ga0210406_10006178_pt1 | contig 12458 bp, 9 predicted proteins | sample IncBWC30MmetaG_FD_155454 | JGI IMG/M metagenome (GOLD analysis project Ga0210406, IMG submission 155454) | Forest soil microbial communities from Barre Woods Harvard Forest LTER site, Petersham, Massachusetts, United States - Inc-BW-C-30-M | ecosystem: Environmental > Terrestrial > Soil >...
GGATGTGGCAGCGTTGTGACCGGCACACTTTTTTCGGGGCACATTGCCGTGGGCGACGAAGTGGAACTGCTGCCCGTCGGGAAATCATTGCGCGTGCGCGGGTTGCAGACGGGGGGCAAAGACGTGGAGTGCGCGGAGGCAGGCCAACGAACTGCAGTGAATCTTGCGGGTATTGAGCACACGGCAATTCAACGCGGAATGGTGCTTTCAGCGCGCGGACGCCTGCGAACTACCCGACGCGCCGATGTGCGGCTGGAGCTTTTGCCGGGCGCACCGGTTCTGAAACACAGGTCACACGTACATTTTCATGCCGGAACTCTGGAAACGATCGGAGAAGTGTACTTACAGGGCGTTCGAGAACTCGGACCGGGAGGGAGCGCGCTGGCGCAGATCCGCTTGCGGGACAATGCAGTGCTGGTTCGCGGCGATAGGTTCATTGTGCGGCAATTTTCCCCGGTGGTGACGATTGGCGGCGGCGTGGTGCTCGATCCACTGGCGCGGCGTTTTACGGCGAAGGACACGGGCCGCGCGCAATTTCTAGCAACGCTGGAGAACGGTTCGCGGGAAGAAATTCTGCGGGCGATGGCAGAGAGAAATATCCTCGGAATCACGGCCGAGGAAATCGTAGTGCGCACAGGTTGGATCGAAGGGGAGATCCAGTCGGCGGGGAAAACACTCGCGGACGAGAATCTTATACGCGTGGTCTCGAGCGAGCCACTGATCCTGCTGGGCGAGGCTTGGTTCGCGGAAATCGGCAAAAAGCTGCTGGCCAGGGTGGAACGGTTTCACAAGGAGAATCCCCTGCTGCCCGGAATTACGCGCGAGGAATTGAAGGGCAGCCTGGGCCGCCGCGTGCGCCCTGAAACATTTGCCGCGGCACTTCAGATCTTGATCGAGCAAAAGAAAATTGCCGTGCAGGGAGAATTCATCAAGAAGGCGGGAACGGAGATTACGCTGGCGCCGGAGGAAGTGCGCGCAAAGGAGCAGATTACGCAAGCGTTTTCCAGTGCGGGGCTCGCGGTGCCTTCCGTGAAGGAGGTGTTGGCGCAACTCAAGATTGAAACCGCGCGAGCGGAAAAACTGGTGCAGATCCTGCTGCGGGAAAAGGTGCTGGTGCGCGTTTCGGCAGACCTGATTTTTCATCACGGCGCGCTGGACGCGCTGACTGGACTTCTGGCTCAGTACAAAAAATCGAAAGGCGAAAAGATTGGCGTACCCGCCTTCAAAGAGCTGACGGGCATCACGCGCAAGTACGCTATTCCGCTGCTCGAGTACCTGGACCGGCAGAGGCAAACACGGCGTGCCGGGGATGAGCGTGTTATCCTATAAGGGTAGATGGGCGGCGGAAGCTTGCTGCGAGCAGGCGATTGCGCTAGGTTGAAGGTGCGCGAAGGCCGTAGCCGCGTGGAGGCAGTTCATGGGTGAATTTAGTATTTTCCACTGGTTGATTGTGCTGGCCATTGTGCTGATTTTCTTTGGTGGGCGCCGCATTCCTGAAGTGATGAAGGGTCTGGGCGAAGGCATACGGAGTTTTAAGGATGGCATGAGCGGCACGTCAACGACGCCGACGCCGCAAGCGCCACCACAAACGCCCGCCGAAAAGCCCACGGAAGAGAAGAAGTAAGCGGCAGCGATTTGAAAGAGTGGCAAAAGGCTCCAGCCGAGGCTGGAGCCTTTTGTATTTTTGGTTGAGAGGAGAGTGTGAGGTGTCCTGAATAGGAACACAAGAAAGTAGAATCTAACGCAGAGGCCGCGGAGGAAGAGCACAGAGAGCGCTGAGAGGAGCCCCCCGCCTCCCTCCTGCGGCGGGCAGGCAGAAGGCGGGCCCTACAGGGAGTTTGACGACCAGCCGAGGGATTTGAGTTCGGTTAGGACTCGAGAGAGTGGGAGGCCGACAACGTTGAAATAGCAGCCTTCGATTCGGGGGATGTATCGCCCGGCCTGGCCCTGGATGGCGTAGGCACCGGCTTTGTCGTAGGGCTCCCGGGTGGCGAGATACGCAGCAAGTTCTTCGTCGGTGATCGGACGGAAGTGAACCATCGTGGACTCGATGAATTGACGGCGTTCTCCGTCCGGAAGCCGAACCAGGGCCACTCCGGTCAGAACGGAATGAGTGCGGCCGGAAAGCTGCTGGAGCATGTGTCGCGCATCTTCGGTGGAGCGGGGCTTGCCGAGGATTTTGTCGTCGAGGACAACGACTGTGTCGGCAGCGAGGACGATCGCCGGACCCACAGCGCGAGCGGTAACGAGGTCCGCCTTGGCATTGGCGAGCCGCTGGACAAGGGCTGCCGGCTTTTCATCCGGAGAAGGGGACTCATCCACCGCGGAAGAGAGAACGGTAAACGGCAGGCCGGCATTGGCGAGAATTTCGGCGCGGCGTGGGGATGAGGACGCGAGGATCAGCTTCATTGGGAACTCGCGGAAAGAATACTACATGGGAAGGCGCGTAATAGCTGCGCTTTGGGGCAGAGAAGCAGGCGCGTCGAAGGAACAGTGAACCAAGTCCACAAAGATGCCCGCGATCGCGGCGAACTCTCAGATGACGACAGATTCGTGATATTCGCCGTAGACGCGGCGGAGAGCGTCCGAGATTTCGCCGACCGTTGCGTAGGCTTCGACAGCGGCGAGAATCGCGGGGAGAAGATTTTCGGTGGTACGAGCCCGGCGTTCGAGTTCCGCAAGCGCGGTGGTGGTCTTGGAGGCATCGCGTTTAGCCCGCACGGCCTGCAAACGCTGCACTTGGTTTCGCTCGATTTCGGAGTCGATGCGCAGGGTCGGAATGCCGCGTTCCTCTGGGGCCACGAAATCGTTCATGCCCACCACGATCTGTTCCTTGGTTTCAACGGCGCGCTGGAAATCGTAAGCGGCGCGTTGAATCTCCGATTGCACGAAGCCCGATTCGATGGCTTTGATCATGCCGCCCATCGCATCAATTTTCGCTAGATACTCCTGAGCGCGCGCTTCGATTTGATTGGTGAGCGCTTCGATGGCGTAGGAACCTGCGACAGGATCGATGGCATTCGCGACGCCCGTTTCATTAGCGATGATCTGCTGTGTACGCAAGGCGATGAGCGCGGATTCTTCGGTGGGCAGGGCAAGAGCCTCGTCCATGGAATTGGTGTGCAACGACTGGCAGCCCCCGAGCACCGCGGCAAGCGCCTGGATGGCCACGCGGACGATGTTGTTCTCCGGTTGCTGCGCGGTGAGCGAGGAGCCGGCGGTTTGCGCGTGGAATCGGAGGAGCAGCGAGCGCGGATCCTGAGCATGAAAACGGTCGCGCATGATTTTGGCCCACAGGCGGCGGGCGGCTCGGAACTTGGCGACTTCTTCGAGCAGGTCATTGTGGGCGTTGAAGAAAAAGGAAAGCTGCGGGGCGAACTCGTCGATGGCCAGCCCGGCGCGGAGAGCGGCTTCGACGTACGCGATGCCGTCGGCGAGGGTGAAGGCAACTTCCTGGACGGCCGTCGAGCCCGCTTCGCGGATGTGATAGCCGGAAATGGAGATGGTGTTCCACTTGGGAAGCGAGTCGCGGCACCAGCCGAAAATGTCGGTAACGATGCGCATGGCGTGCTGCACGGGATAGATATATGTGCCGCGGGCAATGTATTCCTTGAGGATGTCGTTCTGGGTGGTGCCTGAAAGTTTCTTGAGGTCGGCGCCCTGCTTTTTCGCGACCGCGACGTAGAGGCACAGCAGAATTGCGGCGGTCGCGTTGATGGTCATCGAAGTAGAAACATTTTCGAGGGGAATCTGATCGAAGAGCAGTTCCATGTCTTCCAGCGAATCGATGGCCACGCCGACCTTGCCCACTTCGCCAAGCGCTAAAGAATGGTCGGAATCCATGCCGATTTGCGTGGGCAGGTCGAAAGCGACCGAAAGACCCGCTTGCCCCTTGCTGAGCAAGTAGCGGTAACGCTTGTTGGATTCAGCGGCGGAGCCGAATCCTGCGTACTGGCGCATGGTCCAGAAGCGGCCGCGATACATCGTGGGGTAGATGCCGCGCGTATACGGAAATTCGCCGGGATACCCGAGCGCTTCCTCAGGATTCCAGTTGGGAAGCGACTCTTCGGAATACAGGCGCTCGACGGGAAGGCCGGAAAGTGTGGTGAATCGCGGTTTGCGGTCAGTGGCGGCGGTGGATTTGGCCTTGCGATCGGACATGCGGAAACCCGTTCCGGAGCGACGAGAAGAGTGGCCAGCCATCGGCATGGCCTCTAGAGACTATAACTGGCGGGAGCGGCGAAAGGAACTGACGGCAAATACCACGAAGATCCCCGCGACTGCGACCGCCAGTGCGATGAGCCAATAAGCGACGTCACTGGTCCACGCACGGAAGGCAGAGTTGAGCCAGCCGAAAGCGAGGACAGCGAACATTGCACCGATCACTTCGTGAAATATCTGTTTTACAGTACGCCAAAGGCGGCGGAAGCCGCGTGGTTCGCTTGGGAGCAATGCTGCTGACGACGGCGTGGGCATCAAGGCATTTTAACCCAAGACTCGCCGATACCCGCTCCCGGGTCCCCGGCCACAAGGACAGGTTGGAGGCTATGAACAGATTGAAGACAATCTGCAGAAGGTAACTTGTATCGGGTTTCGCGTAGGCCTAGAATCAGGATTGAAGTATTGGGGAGCCGCCCTTGCAACTCGACGATCATCTCAAAAACCTCTTGCGCGAGCTTGGACATGCAATCAACGACACAGTGTCTGAATCCGACAGGATTACCGGGGCGATTGCGGGAGTGCGCGCGCATGGGTACGACATTGTGTTGAAGCTGGATGCAACGATCGGATTGGCGAAGCGCGACGGCCAGGCCGAAGACGGCCCGCGCATCACCACCCAGGACCGGCGTTTCCTCGAATCGCTGCGTATTCAGGTTGACCAGGAATCGATGGAACAGGATGCGGAAAGGAAACCGGTGGCGAGACTCACCATGACGCCACAGGACGTGCGCTTTTTGAAGTCGTTGCGGATTGCGACCGACGATATCGAATGAAAAGGCTGATCCAAACCGCGTGTGCAGGCGCCGTGCTTCTGAGCGCGATGGGAGCTTCGCGCGTGGCGGCGCAGGATCCAGTCGTGCTAGCGCCGATCATCATGGATACGGCAGTCCCGATCGTCGTCAATGCGGTGAAACCCAAACCAAAACCCACCGGCCTGGCAAAGTTTGAAGGCACCGTGATGATCGCCAACATCGCGCAGATCACCCTGAGGTCCAAAGAAAATGACCTGGGCATCCAGACTTTTCCGCTCAGCGAAGCGGCCTCCGCAAAGATGCAGCAGATCATCGACAAGGGCGGCTACCAGTACGGCGACAAGATCAAGCTGGAGTATGACCCGCAATCGCTGAGAGTTGTAAGGTTCAAAGGCAAACCGTCGAAATCCCTCTGATCCCGGAGGGTAAAATGTTGCGCCTGCCTGCCGTCGCCGGACAGTTTTATCCGGCAGATCCCCGTGAACTGACCCGCCTGATTCGAAAATTCACCGTCGAAGAGCCTGGAGCAAAAAAAACTCGAGTCCGCGCCTGCCTGGTACCGCACGCCGGATATATTTATTCCGGGGGTGTCGCGGGAGCTGTGCTTGCGCGAATTATTTTCCCCAAACAGGTTTTGGTTTTAGGAGTGCGACATTCCCCGATAGGCGAGGATCTTGCCATTCTTTCCGAAGGCGCATGGCGGACACCGCTTGGCGATGCCCCTGTGGATGAAATGCTTGCGCAGCGGGTGCGGGAGGCTTGTCCGGGCTTGCGGGAAGACAGCGTCGCTCATAGCCGCGAGCACTCACTGGAAGTGGAACTTCCCTTTTTGCAACTGCTCGCTCCGGGTTTTTCGTTTGTGCCTGTGGCGGTAGGAACGCTGCGGTTCGAGGAGTTGCAGGCGTTGGGTATGGGACTCGCGCGTGTGTTGAAGGAAAGTCAGGAAGAGATTCTGGTGGTTACTTCGTCCGACATGAATCATTACGAGCCCGACGAAACAACTCGCATCAAAGATGCGCAAGCGATCGATCGGATGAAGGCCGTGGATGCCCAAGGTTTATACGAGGTGTGCCGCAAGGAGAAAATTTCCATGTGCGGGTTGGGGCCCGCGGTGGTGATGCTCACGGCGATGAAGGAACTCGGCACAAAGAGCGGCGAACTCGTCCGTTATGCGACATCCGGCGACGTGAACGGCGACCGGAACGCGGTGGTGGGTTACGCGGGAATGATTTTTTCTTAGCCTGGCGGCCGGAAGACAAAAATGTAAGAAGCTGGTCTAAAAGCCAACGTCACATTGAAGAATAAAGAGAACAACCAGAACGAATACTAATTCCGTGTTAGTGCGGATGTCCGCCGCCGCCCCCACCTGCGGCCGACGGGTGTCCGGACGAACCGGCAGACGATCCCGATGAACCTCCGCCGCTCCGGCTGCCGCCTCCCCACGATGCGCCGCCTCCAGAGGGGAAACCGCCTCCAGAACCAGAGGAACCCGCACTGCGCGCCGGCGCAGGAACAGCAGGAGCCCGGGGTGGAGTTCCTGCACGGGCGGAAGCAGGAGCAGGGGCCTGCGGAACCGCTGGCGAACTTGGAATTCCCGGTCTGGCTGGTATACGGGTCGCGGATGCCCCTTGAACTACGCCGGCACTGCCGACAGGCTGCGTTCCGTTGGTGCGGCCGGCTTCAGCGCGCACTTCCCGGGTCGAAGTTGCCGCCGGATTTCCGCTGTTCACGTAACGATGCTCGTGCGCATCGTAAGAGATCGAAGAATTGCGGCCAAGTGAGACGACTCGGCTCCCGGAGGAGCCGGCGACGATGGTACGCGACACTCGGGCAGGCGGAGCACTGGCCGCGAGATTTGAGGCAACCACTTCCGTCGGACCCTTCTTCAAGACCGACCATTTTTCCGAACCGGTCGCGAGAGTGGAATGCGCAATTTGTGAATTCTGAACGGGAAATACTCCCTGGTTCAGGTTCTGCGCAGTCTTACCGGGCTTGTCCCCCGGGTGCAGGGGAACAATGCCAAGTGTGCTGCCGTTGCGAACCCACACGGCGGTAGACGGCCGATAGTAAATGCGGCCGCCGCCAAAACCAAAGCCAGTGGGCGCCCAGACCCAGCCGTAGATGGGCGAGAAAATCCAGCCACCATAGTGATATGGCAACCAACCCCACGGCGCGGAACCGATGAACGTATTACCGAAGAAGGGATCTTGGTACCAACCGCCGTAGCTGAAGGGCGACCAGCCGAAGCTCATGCCAAACGGCCGCCAGCAATATCCGTAGCCGCCCATCGGATACCAGGAACCGTAAGTGTAAAGGTCTCCAAAGCCGGCGGAATAATTCGGCGAATTCACGTACTGCGAAGAATAGTTCGTGGCGGTCACAACGCTGTCAACCCGCCCGGAAACCCAGCGGTCGAAATCGTCGGTATCCGCCGCGCGCCCAATAACCGCTTCGGCGGAGTCGCCCGCATGCACGGAGAGGGATTGGCCCTTGTCGAGAGGGGTGGATTTGTTGTTGCGCAAGACGTTGGCGTGGCCACGTTCGATGCTGACCGTGCTGCCGTCGTCGAAGTTGTCGAGTCGAAACGTCGTGTGCCCAGCGGCTTCGACGGTGAAGTCGCCGCCGGTGACGCTGAAATAATCGCTGTTTGAAGGATTTACATAAAAGGTGGAGGTGCCCTGCCGGACGACCAGGCGGGTGATTCGGTCGCCATCGCGCAGGGAGAGATCATAGAACTCGACGACGGTATTTGCACCGAGGAACGCCATGGCGCCATTTTCGAACTCGACTTCGGCGCGGCCATTGTCCGTGGCGACCACGTAGCCCTGGCGGATTGGAAGATTCAATGGTGCGGCTTGCCAGCCGGCATTGGTGTCGGTCAGGGGGTCGTCACGAAAGCTTGGGGCGAAACGCACATCGCCTTGAACCAGGCTCAGACGAACGATGCGGGCGTGGCCGTTGTCCGCGAAGGCGGCGGAAGAAAGCCCCATGCAGAAAAGGGATAGCGCGCAAACAAGAAGAAAAAGTCGGTGGGTCATGGCAAACCTCTCTCAGATGCGCGGGTCTATTTCGTTAGACGTTAACGCAGTCTGCCACGTTGCGTTACTAAATAGAACAGGGAAAGAAAGGGAAAGGGGCTGAGACGGGGTGTCGGGGAGTTGGGCTGGCCGGACAAACCTCGGGGCGGATAAGATTCCCGAATTGGACTCATAAGAAAATATGATTGCCAAGTCCTTGACAACAGGGCGGTTAAGCAATTACCTTCGCAAGCACAGAGTACTCCACATGTGTCGCTAGTTCCACAATATGAGTTTTTTCCTCGTCGTGCTTTAGTGGCTGTGCCTGCGGGCAAGACCGTAGAAAATTCATTTTAAGTTCGGGCCAGTGATTCGAAAGCATTCCTGGGGGGTGGGAAATGTCAAAAATCATAACAGTACTTATACTATCGACTTTGATTCTTGGGCTCATGGGTGGGAAGGCGGCTTTCGGTCAGGGCGGCGCAACAGGAGCAATCAGCGGGACAGTAGTGGATGTGAACGGCGGGGAAATCTCCGGCGCCGACGTCCAGATCATCAATAGTGCAACTGACGGGTTGGTGCGGCGCCTGACCACGGGCTCGGATGGCTCGTTTGAGGCTACCTTGCTTCCGCCGGCGAAATACTACGTGGTGGTGAACAAATCGGGATTCGCCGAAGCGAAAGCCATCAAAATCGAAGTGCGGGTTACGGAAACGACGCGGCTGAGCATCCCCCTGAAGCCCGGCACAGTCACCGAGAAAATTGAAATTTCGGCGCAGATTACGTCCGTGGAGACGACCAACGCGACGACTGGGCAGACGATCGGATCGGAAACGATTCGAGACTTGCCACTGGCGACGCAGAATTACCAGCAACTCCTTTCGCTCAGCACCGGTGTGCAGGGCGAATTAAACCAATCAACGCAGCTCGGCCGCGGCACCACGAAGATCTATGTGAACGGGCAACGCGAGGACAACAACAACTACCTGATTGAAGGTATCAGCGCTACCGACTACAACGTCGCGCAGAATTATTACGTGCCGCTTCCGAATCCGGATGTGATCCAGGAATTCAAAGTGCAGACGTCGCTCTATGACGCCAGCCAGGGGCGCAACGGCGGAGGCAACGTTAACGCCATTCTGAAAACCGGCACCAGGGAATTGCACGGTGACGTCTATGAGTTTTTCCGCAATGACGCGCTGAATGCGAATGAGTTTTTTCACAATGCCGCCGGGCAGCCCAGGCCGCCGGTGAAACAGAATCTGTTCGGCGCGAGCGCCGGCGGTCCGGTGGTGAAAGAACAGTTTGGATACTTCTTCGTGAACTACCAGGGAACGCGGCAGCGCAGCGCGCTTTCGCCAGGTACCCAGATTAACAATCCGGGCTTGCCCGTTCTTCCCACCAGCAGAGATGCAACCTCCATCGCGGATGCCTTCAGCACGGCGAGCGCTCCGCTTACCGCGAGCATGATTGACCCGGTCGTCCTGAAGCTCTTCCAGGCGAAGAGCGGCCTGTTCGGAGATCCGAACGGCTATTTGATCCCTTCGGTTCCCGGAGCCACCGCCAACCTAGATCCAAACAAGACAACGCCCTACGTAACTGCACCGTACGTCTTCAGCCGGGCAGGCAAATACACTGACGATCAATTCACCACGAACTGGGATAAGGAATTCAACGGCAGCAAGGACAAGCTCGGAGCACGGTTCTTCTTTTCGAATTCGGAAACCAACTTGCCGTTTGGCGCGGGCGGATTACAGGCATCTTTGGGTGGAACATTGCAGAGCAGCATCAGCTCCACCGACCTGGATTTTCCGTTCGACATTCCCGTGGGGGCGCGATTCTTCTCCGTGAATGAGACGCATTTGTTCACCCCAGCAGTGGTCAACGATTTCCGGTTTGGCTACGTGCGGATGAACTACAGCTTGCTGAACCAGCCGCCGGTCACAGCCACGGATTTGGGAATCGACCGGCCGTCGAACAACATCACCCAATCGATCTACAAGTTCACGTTTAACACGTCGGGTTTCCAGATCGGACCCACGCCCCCGGCAAACCAGTATCAGACCCAGAACAACTTGAATTTTGTGGATACAGTCAGCTGGGTGAAGGGCCCGCACGACTTCCGTTTCGGAGGCGAATACACGCGTGTAAACCTGGACAAGCAATTCCCCCAGACCTTCAACGGCCAGATCTTTTTCAACAACAGTGGTGTGTACACGGACTGGCAAAACTTCCTGCAAGGCATAGCTTCCTTCAGTTTTGGTGGAGGCGGCGTGTACAACCACAATTACCACTCCAATATTTATGGTCTCTTTGCGCAAGATGACTGGAAAATCACCAGGAACCTGACGCTGAACCTGGGCGCCCGCGTCGACATTAACGGAGCGTTTTATGACAGTGCCTGCCATATCGGAAATATTGACGAGAATCTGGCGGCTGCAAACAAATACCCCATGGTGTACGGAGGATGCGCGAATGGTTTGAAGGTTTCCGGGTTGACCGGCAGGGGGAGTGACACCACTTTTCACAACGCATATGCGAGCGGACTTGCCCCGCGCGTAGGACTTGCCTATGACCTCGGCGGGCGTCACACGACCACGATTCGCGCCGGCTACGGCATCTACTACGTGCGCGAAGACGTTGGCACGGCGGACCAGTTGTCTTTCCAGGCGCCGTACCTGCCAATCGTCTTCGGCGCCCTGCCGCCCGGCTGCCTGTCGGTGTTCTTCTCGAATAAGTCGCCGTTCCCGGCGAACTGCATACCAGCGAACGCGCCACCGGGCACCACTACAAACTTCAATGCCTTGCCGACGGCGGGGACGCTCGATCCGAATTTCATTCCTTGCCAAGCCGCATTCCTCGGATTCCCACGGTCAGACGGAACTCCGGGACCGGGAGGAGACACCACGCAAGCAGGGCAATTCGCTTGCGCCACGGGAAGCCCAGGATCCATACCAACGCCATTCCTCTTCACACTGGCGGTGCCGCGGCGGTTCGTGACGCCAAGCACGCAGCAATGGAACCTGACCCTGCAAAGGGACCTTGGCAAGAATTGGATCCTGGAGGTTGGGTATGTGGGCACGCACACCATCCATCTGCGGGAAACGCGGACAAACCTGCCCGCGAAACTCGTGAGCCCAACCAACCCGATCACCGTCACGGACTCGACCGGGCACACCTATCAGATTACGGAAAACACCATCATGAACGGCCCGATGCGCAGCCCGATTCCGGCGATCAATGGATACGGCGGCTTCCAGATTTTCGATAACTCCGCCTATGCGCACTATCATGCGCTGCAGACAACCGTTTCGCGGCGGTGGTCGCACGGTTATTTCCAGGCCGCTTACACATGGTCCAGATCGACTGACGTAAACTCCAGCGGAAATACAGCGTTGAACACCGCGTTCAATGATGAATCCAACTTGAGGGCTGGTTACGGCCCTTCCGACTTTGACCGGCCGCACCGGTTTGTCGTGAGTTACCGGTATGACTTGCCTTTCCAAACGAGTGGAACCGGCTGGAAGAAAGTGGCGTTTGGCGACTGGGCGATCAGCGGAATCACTGTAATCCAGTCGGGAACTCCGTTCAGCGTGATCGATTCCAGCGCTGGCTCCGTGTTCCTGGGACCCGGTTACACGACGACATTGACCGGTAACCTTGCGAGCGGCGGTTCGATCTCCAAAGGTTACACGGGCGGCGGAATCGGCAACGAGCTTGCCAACGGGTATCTGAACCCCGCCAATTTCGCCCGCGCTCCGTATCTCTATTTCCCGTCAGGCGTCTGCACGGATCCGTCGGGGAACACCTGCGTGACGTTGTACGGGAATCTGGGCCGCAACACGTTCCGGGGACCCTATCAACAGAACTGGGATTTCTCGCTCCTGAAGAACTTCGCGCTCACAGAGAGGTTCAATCTGCGATTTGCGACCGACTTCTTTAATATCTGGAACCACGCGAACTTTGCGAATCCGTCAATCAACGATGTGGAAACGATTGCGCCCTGCACCATGGGTACTCCGGGCTGCCGAGCCAACGGTTTCACCGGCCCGTTCGGGCAGATCTTCTCGACGGTAGGAACGCCGCGGCTGATTCAGTTCTCGCTGCGTTTGGCGTTCTAACTGAATTACTGTGAACAAATGGCAACGGGGCGCAGCGGTTTGCGTCCCGTTTCGCTTCGGCAGGCTGCAACTTCCGGCAAAGTGATATCATTTTTGGGCTATGGCTAAAATTGCATCGCGTATTGCTCAATTGACGGGCGAAGGTGCCCTGGCGGTCTTCACTCGCGCGAAGGAACTCGAAAAAGCGGGGCGCTCGATTATTCATTTGGAGCTTGGCGAACCGGATTTTCATCCGGCGGCGCCAGTGGTGGATGCGTTGAGGGCAGCCGTGGCACAGGGCCGCGACCGCTACGTGGCGACGCGCGGGATTCCTCCGCTGCGTTCGGCTATAGCGGAGTATCTGAAGC
>Ga0210406_10006179_pt1 | contig 12458 bp, 14 predicted proteins | sample IncBWC30MmetaG_FD_155454 | JGI IMG/M metagenome (GOLD analysis project Ga0210406, IMG submission 155454) | Forest soil microbial communities from Barre Woods Harvard Forest LTER site, Petersham, Massachusetts, United States - Inc-BW-C-30-M | ecosystem: Environmental > Terrestrial > Soil >...
GGGGGGGCGTCGCTGTCGGTGCTGACGGAGGAGGAATTTTTTCAGGGCTCGCTGGGGAATCTGCGGGCGGCTTCTCAGGCGGTGAAGATTCCTTGTCTGCGAAAAGATTTTACCGTGGATGAATTTCAGTTGCTGGAAGCCCGCGCGAATGCGGCCGACGCGGTGCTGCTGATCGTGGCGGCGCTGTCGACCGAAGAGTTGGGTAGGCTCGCAGCAGGGGCGCGCCGGCGCGGGCTGGATGTGTTGTGCGAAGTGCATGATGAGGATGAGCTGCAACGCGCATTGGATGCGGGATGCGATTTGATTGGAGTGAATGCGCGTGACCTGCGAACCTTCGGAGTGAGCCTGGAGACGGCGTTTCGGCTGGCGGAGAAATTCCCCGCAGATGTGGTGCGGGTGGCTGAGAGCGGGATTCATTCTGCCGAGGATGTCGCGCGGCTCCGGGCGGCGGGCTATGACGCGTTCCTGGTAGGGGAGTCGCTGATGCGGGCGGATTCGCCTGGAGACGCATTACGGGAACTGAGGCGAGTACCGAGTCGCGAGTACCGGGTACCGAGCGCAGGGTAGGAAAGTCCCGATGTCGCGCAGGGGACGCGAAACCTGGGCACCCGGCACCCGAATTTTACCGGCCACTGACAACTGGTTTTATGACTTGGGTGAAAATTTGCGGAATGACGAATTTCGCGGACGCGCTGCTGGCGGTGGAGGCCGGAGCGGATGCGGTGGGATTCGTGTTTTATGAGAAGAGTCCGCGGAAGATTTCGGTCGAGGCGGCGCGGCAGATTGTGAAGAAGCTGCCGGCCAGTGTGGAGAAGGTGGGAGTGTTTGTTGATGCCGACTCCGGAACGATTCTCGAAGTCGTGTCGCGCGCTGGGCTGACGGCTGTACAACTACACGGAAGGCAATCGAGGGAAAGCGTTTTGGGTGATCCGCGATCGACCGTAGAGTGCGTGGGGGCCAGGAAGCTTATCGTGATGATTCATGGCGACTCGCTAAAGGACGGCGGGTTCTTCAGGGGAACTGGCGCCGGCCGAAAGCCGTTTGCTGTGCTCTTGGATTCTTCGGCAAGGGGAGTGACGGGTGGGACAGGGACCACTTTTGATTGGGCGAAGACGAGGGGTATGGTCGAAGCCATGAGTCGAAACATGCCGATTATTGTGGCCGGCGGTCTGACACCGACGAACATCGGGGAGGCGATGAGAACTCTTCATCCCTTCGGCGTCGATGTGGCGTCGGGAGTGGAGGCGCGGCCGGGGAAAAAGGATCCGGAGAAGGTGCGGGCCTTTGTGCGGGCAGTGCGGGAAATCGATAGGAAGGCGAGTTAGGGGTGGCTACGAGTCCAAGAACAACAACGGTCAAAATCCCCCTCCTAGCCGCAAAAGACGCGGCCAGGAGGGGGAACTCTCGTGTCTCTATTCCTCGTGCTTCGGGCTCGGTAAACGAGCCCGGGCGGTTTGGGGTTTACGGCGGGCGGTACGTGCCGGAGACTTTGATGGCGGCGCTCGAAGAACTGGAGCGCGAGTATGAGAAGGCGAAGCGCGACCGGAAATTTCAGGCGCGGCTGGAGGAGTTGTTGCGGACGTATGCGGGGCGTCCGACGCCGTTGTTTTTTGCGCGGCGGCTTACTGAGAAATTGGGTGGGGCGAAGATCTATCTGAAGCGCGAAGATCTGCTGCACACCGGCGCCCACAAGATCAATAACTGTCTGGGGCAAGGGCTGCTGGTCGAGCGCATGGGTAAGCAGCGCGTGATCGCGGAGACTGGCGCGGGTCAACACGGCGTTGCCACCGCGACGGTGTGCGCGCTGCTGGGATTTGAGTGCGTCGTCTACATGGGAACGGAGGACATGCGGCGGCAGGAGTTGAATGTGTTCCGCATGCGGCTGCTGGGGGCCCAAGTGCGCGGGGTCGAGTCTGGATCGCGCACCCTGAAAGACGCGATCAATGAGGCGATGCGCGACTGGGTCACGAATGTGCGGACGACCCATTATTTGTTGGGAAGTGTGCTCGGCGCGCATCCATATCCGACGATGGTGCGGGATTTTCATCGCGTGATTGGCCAAGAGGCGCGAGCGCAGATTGTAAAGGCCGAAGGCAAGTTGCCGGCGGCGATTATTGCATGTGTGGGGGGAGGATCAAATTCAATCGGGATTTTCTACGATTTTCTTAAAGACGAGAAAGTACAACTGATCGGGGTCGAGGCCGGCGGCCGCGGCGTGGCGCTGGGCGATCATGCGGCACGATTTCGTGGAGGGTCTCCGGGAGTGCTGCAGGGGACGTACTCTTACGTGCTGCAGGATTCGGAGGGACAGATTGCGCTGACCCATTCGATTTCGGCGGGGCTGGATTATCCGTCGATTGGGCCGGAGCACGCGGCATTGCGGGATGCGGGCCGGGCCGAGTATGTCCCGGCGTCGGATGCGGAGGCGCTCGAGGCCACGACTCTGCTGGCGCGGACGGAAGGGATTATTCCCGCATTGGAGTCTGCGCATGCGGTGGCCGAGCTGGTCAAGCGCGCGCCCAAGATGAAGAAATCCGAGATCGTAATCGCGAACATTTCGGGGCGCGGGGATAAGGATATCGGGATCATGCGGGAGAGCCTGAAAATCGATTGATGAATGATGATTGACGAATGATGATTTCTGATGGTTGATCGAAAACCTCACTAAAGGTTTCTCTGCCTTTCAATATAGAATCAGGGATCAACAATCATCAATCGCTTGCTATGCCACTGACTTTCTACAAAAAGCCGGGGCTCGTCGTGTATGTGACGTGTGGGGACCCGAACCTCGGGACCACGCGCGAGATCGTATTGGCCGCGATTGAGGCGGGGGCGGATGTGATTGAGTTAGGGGTGCCGTTCAGCGATCCGGTGGCGGACGGGCCGGTGATTCAGCGGGCCAGCGAACGGGCATTGAAGCATGGGACGTCGCTGGGGCAGGTGCTGACGCTAGCGGCGGAGGTGCGGCAGCATGCGCAATCTACGGGGTTGATTGTGTTTTCGTATCTCAATCCCATTTTACGGATGGGAATGGAAAAATTCTGCAAAGTAGCTCGGGCCGCGGGGGTGGATGGCGCGCTAGTCACCGATCTGCCGGTGGAAGAGGCGGAGCAATATTTGCGGGCGATGCGTGCGTATGATCTGGCGCCGGTGTTTCTGGCCGCGCCGACGAGTCCGGACGAACGATTACAGCGGATTGCGGACGCGTCGCGCGGTTTTGTATATGCGGTTTCGCGAACGGGCGTGACCGGAGCGCGGCAGAAACTGGCGGACGATGCGCGAAAGTTGGTACGGCGGCTGCGGCGCGTGACCAAGTTGCCGATCGCGCTGGGATTCGGAATTTCGACGGCGGAGCAGTTTGCGGAAGTGGGCGAATTCGCCGATGCCGGGGTGGTGGGCAGTGCGATCGTAGAGACCGTCGAGCGGAATCGGGGCCGGGAGGCGGCGGCCGTGGGAGAGTTTGTCAGAGAGCTGACCGCCTTCAGCGGTCAGCCGTCCGCCATGGCACGGTGAGGAAAGGATCAATTCCCGGGTTTTGATAAATTCCCGCCCTTGCCGCAAAGAAGGCGACAAAGATGGGCCACTCGGAGCTGCATAGCCCAGGCTTATGGACATCGCGGATTGGCGAAAGAAAATTGATGAGCTGGACCGCAGGCTGGTGGACCTGCTGAGCGAGCGGGCTCGGGCTGCGGTCGAGATCGGGCGATTGAAGCGTAACACTTCGTTGCCAATTTATGAGCCCGACCGCGAGCGTATCGTTTTTGCCAATGTGCAGGAAGCGAATCCGGGACCACTGAGCGGTCGGGATCTGGTGCGCATTTACGAGCGCATTATGGATGTCATGCGAAATGTTCAGAAGGAAGAAATTGTGCCGAAGGCTAAAGCGCCGGAGGCAGAGACCGAATTCGATTCGGAAGTGAATGACTGAGCGAGCGCATTGCCGCTCGAGAGCGAAAGCAGATTCCTCGCTTCGCTCGGAATGGCAGAATTTGGTGGGAGCTAAAAGGCTAAAACTGTAAGAGCTAGAAGCTGAGAAATTCTATGATTGTGGCGATGCAGGAAGGCGCGGACGAGCAGCTGATCCAGCAGGTGATTGAGCACCTGGTGAAGATCGGCTTTGAGGTGCACCGCTCGACCGGGGCGCGGATGACGGTGTTGGGCGCGGTGGGGGCGGGGATTGATTTTGACATCCGCAACCTCGAGCTACTGCCGGGCGTGCAGGAAGTCCACCGCATCAGTTCGCCGTATAAGCTCGCGGGCCGGAGTTTCCGTCCAGAAGGTACCGTCGTCAAACTGGCAAACGGAATCGGCGTTGGCGGGAACGAGATCGTGGTGATGGCCGGGCCTTGTTCGGTGGAATCGCGCGAACAGATTTTCATCACGGCCGAGGCGGTGAAGAAGGCGGGCGCAAAAGTGCTGCGGGGCGGGGCGTTTAAGCCGCGGAGTTCTCCCTATTCGTTTCAGGGGCATGGGGAGGACGCGCTGAAGTTGCTGCGCCAGGCGGGCGAGAAATTCGAGTTGTTGGTGATCAGCGAGGTCATGGAGATTTCGCAGATCCCGATGATGTTGCCCTATGTGGACATCCTGCAAGTGGGGGCGCGCAACATGCAGAACTTTAATCTGCTGCGCGAACTTGGAAAAGTGCGCAAGCCGGTGCTGGTGAAGCGCGGGATTGCGGCGACCCTGGAGGAGTTGCTGTTGTCGGCGGAATACATCATGGCGGGCGGGAACTACGACGTGATTCTGTGCGAGCGCGGCATTCGGACTTTTGAGACATATACGCGGAACACGATGGATATTTCTGCGATTCCGATCATTCACAAGCTATCGCATTTGCCGATGACAGCGGATCCGTCGCACGGTACGGGGCGCCGGGACAAGGTGGCGCCGATGGCGCGGGCGTCGGTGGCGGCGGGAGCGGATGCGCTGTTGATTGAAGTGCATTGCGATCCGGACAAGGCATTATCAGATGGGGCGCAATCGCTGTTTCCCGAGCAGTTCGCCAAGTTGATGGAGGAGTTGCGAATGATTGCGCCGGCAGTGGGACGAGCGATTGGGTAACTATATTTCCGTAATTGTGAAATTTAGTAAATTGAACTTCTGCAGCCTGCAATTTCCCAGTCACCAAATTTTCCTGATTACTCAATTGTTCTATGGCGATCCGGCAAATCACGATCATTGGCACCGGGCTGATTGGCGGGTCGCTGGGACTCGCCCTCAGGAAGAAGAAATTTGCCGGGCGGATTGTGGGGTGCGATCGCGAGGGGACGCTGGAGAAAGCGCGCATGCGAGGGGCCATCGACGATGGCACCGCAAATCCGGGGGATGCAGTGCGGGGGAGCCAGGTGGTGGTGCTGGCGACTCCCGTGCTGGCGATTGTCGATCTGATCGAACGTGTCGGTCCTTCGCTTCCCGACAAGGCTTTACTCACCGACGTGGGCAGCACGAAGGCGATGGTCCTGGAGCGCGCGGTGAAAGTTTTTGGCAAGAGTGCGGGTAAGCGGTTTCTGGCGGGACATCCGATGGCGGGGAAAGAAATGAGTGGAGTGGATTATGCGGATGCGGATTTGTTTCAGAAGGCAGTGTGGTTTCTGACTCCTCTGCCCGGGCAAAATTTAAACGATGGGCTGCTGGCTGAGTTTTCGGGATGGATTGATCAGATCGGATCGCGAATCGCCATGTTGCCGGCGGAGGAGCATGACCAGCTGTGTGCCTGGATCAGCCATGTTCCCCAAATGATTTCGACCGCGCTGGCAGCGGCACTGGTAGAAGAGTTTGGCGATCAGGCTCCGCTGCTGCCGGCCGGTGGCCGCGCCCTGCGGGAGATGACGCGGATTGCCGCGAGTCCCTATTCGATGTGGCGCGATATCGCGATCAGCAACCGGCCCAACCTGGAAAGAGCGCTGGGGAAATTGGAGCAGCGCTTGGCGCATATCCGGGAAAATTTGGCCACGCGGCAACTCGCGGAGGAGTTCGAGCTGGCGCATCAGCTGAGGAAGGCTCCGGTTAAGAGAAAATAATTCACCCTGGAGCCTTAGAGGCACAGAGACAAAATCAATTACGCATCTTCAGACCCCGCTCCTGCCCATCGTCGTGAAGCATTCCCCGGTCTTTTTCCATGGCTCTGTGTCTCCGGTCAAATTCATTTAGAATCCTTTTGCGTTATGAACAAAGTTGTGGCGAATGCGGATGAGGCCATCGGCGACGTGTTTGACGGCGCTACCATCATGATCGGAGGCTTTGGGCTGTGCGGGATGCCGGAGAATCTGATTCGAGCGCTGGTGCGCAAAGGTAGCAAGAGCCTGCGGACGATCAGCAACAACGTTGGAGTGGACGGGGTGGGTAATGGGTTGCTGCTGGCAGCGGGGCAGATTGTGCATCACATTGGATCGTACGTGGGGGAGAACAGGCTCCTGGAAGAAATGGTGTTGAAGGGGACGATACGACTGGATCTGGTGCCGCAGGGGACATTTGCCGAGCGCATTCGCGCCGGAGGTGCGGGCATTCCGGCGTTCTATACGCCGACTGGGGTGGGAACTGTGGTCGCCGATGGCAAAGAGACGCGGGAGTTTGACGGGCGCACGTACCTGATGGAACGCGGGCTCAAGGCGGACTTCGCTTTTGTGAAAGCGTGGAAAGGAGATCGCGAAGGGAATTTGATTTATCGGAAGACGGCGCGGAATTTTAATCCCATGATGGCGACGGCGGCCAAGATCACGATTGCCGAAGTGGAACATCTGGTCGATACGGGGGAATTGGATGGAGATCAGATTCATACCCCTTCAATTTATGTGACCCGGATTTTTCAGGGCGAGTTATACGAGCGGCGGATTGAACAAAGGACGGTGAGGAAGGGCTAGTGCCCGCGGCGAGATCTTCCTGCGGCATGGGTGATAAGTTCAGGCGTGCGGGGATCGTTCGAATGCGGTTTGGCTTGGCGTTCGCGAGGCAAAATCCTCGCTCAGAATGAGAAACTAGTTCGGGATCGGGAACGATGAACCGGCTGGGCAAAGATCACGATAAGCGCGAGCGGATTGTGAAGCGGATTGCGCGCGAGCTACGCGATGGGTTCTATGTGAATCTGGGCATTGGCATGCCCACGCTGATCGCAAACCATGTCCCTCGCGGCATGGATGTAACCCTGCAGTCAGAGAACGGAATGTTGGGAATTGGGCCGTACCCGATGGCGGGGCAGGAGGATCCCGACCTGATCAACGCGGGGAAGGAAACGATCAGCGCGATGCCGGGGACTTCGTATTTTTCGAGCGTCGATTCGTTCGCCATGATTCGCGGCGGACATATTGATCTGAGCGTGCTGGGCGCAATGGAAGTCGATGAATCAGGCAGCCTGGCGAATTGGATGATTCCGGGAAAGATGGTCAAGGGCATGGGCGGCGCGATGGACCTGGTCGCCGGGGCGCGTCGCGTGGTGGTGGCGATGGAGCATACGACGCGCGACGGCGCGCCGAAGATTTTAAAGAAATGCACTCTGCCCCTGACCGGAGTGAACGTGGTGGACACGATTGCGACAGAGATGGCTTACATCCGCGTTACCAAGGATGGGCTGGTACTGGAGGAAGTGGCGCCGGGTTTGACGGCTGACGATGTGCAAGGTGCGACGGAAGCGCGACTGATCGTGAGTCCGGGGCTGAGGGTGATGGAAAGTTAGAACCCGCTGGGGGGGCGCAAGTACGACCTCAGATTGCCGAATCCGACAATCCATTACAGTTTGCCTGGTGGGCACATTCTTTCACTGATTCGCGGAACCGCCGAGGCGGCGGTCCCCCGCAAGCTAGGCTGCCGCAATCCTGCGAATCAGGTCTTCCTGCTCCTGCTTGCTTTCCGCGCCGATGGTGAAGGCGTCGAGTACGCCCAGCGACAGGGCATATTTGATCGCTTCGTCCTGACGATTGCGCAGCGTGCCTTGGCCTAGAATCTTCATTCCCACCACCGCTTTTCCGGCGGTCTTCATTTCCTTCAGAACGCTCAGCACGGTGGCGGGATCGGCGTCCATGTAAGCGCCTACGGGATTCATGCGGGCCAGATCGATTTCCACCCACGGAGATTTCGCGGCGGCGCGCAGGGCTTCGATGCTGTGGCAAGAACACCCGTGGGTGCGGATGATCCCTTTCTGTTTGGCGTCAGAGAGCACCTCCATCACCCCTTGGTAACGCTCGGTCCAGTCGGCTTCGGTGACGCAGTGCATCAGACAGACGTCGAGGTAGTCGGTGCCGAGTTCGCGGCGGAAGCGGTCCAGGTCGGCGCGGGCGGTGGCGGGGTCGCGCGCCCAGGTCTTGGTGAGGACGGTGACTTGGTCGCGCTGCACATGCTTGAGGGCTTCGGCGACATGGGGGTGGCTTCCATAAGAGTCGGCGGAATCGAAGAAGCGGAGGCCATGATCGTGACCGTTGAGCAGCAGGTCAGAGAGGCCTTTCACGCCCAGCGCCGTTTGATGCGAGTGATGGCCAGAGCCGACCGTGCCGGTGCCCATGGCGAGGCGACTGGTCTTGATGCCGGTGCTGCCCAGAGTGACGGTATCGGAGGCGGAGAATCTTGCGGGGAGCGTTTGATCCGCGATGGCGTTGAGGATGGATTTGGAGCTGAGCCAGGCCGCCCCCAGGCCCGACGCGGAGCGAACGAGAAATTCGCGGCGGCGCATGCGTCCTCCTAAAGATTTATAAGCTATGGCCCTTGGTTAGAGGCTACACCAGGAAGGCCGCGGATGGAAAGGTCTTGGTCGTCGCAATCGTCGCCGCCGCTTTCGTTTCCCAACCTGTCGTTTCGACTATGAATCTCCTCAGATCCGGAACGGCGCGGCCAGCAAACGGAAGGGCAGCGTGATGACGAGGAAGATGGCCTCGAGGACAGCGTGAACGGCAACGCCGACGATGCGAAACGGCAGCAGGAGGAGCCAGATGAAGGGATAGGCAATCAGGGCCAGCAAGGCTAGAGGCCAGCAGAGAACGAAAAGAATGCACCAGAGCAATAATGCGAACACGGCTGACACCTCCTTAGTTTTCTCTGGGTAGTGGTACGTTCGTGGCGCAGGAAAAGTTCCAGGTTGCGCGGAGCGGTTATTCGAACTGCTTGCGGAAGTTCGCGAGTTGCTCCTGGACTTCCCCTACTTGCTGGCGCAGTCGGGCGACCTCTTCTTCCAGGGCAGCGAGACGGTCGTCGTCGGGGTGTAAGCCGGAGCTCGCGGGCGAGGGCGCCCGCGCCACGCCGAGGATCCCTGCCGCTTCGGAGATAGGTGGTTCGCCGCAGAAAAGGTGCGTGTAGCGGGATTCTTTGCTGCCGGGTGGGCGCGGCAGAATTCGGGCCAGTGGCGGTTCGCGCTGGGCGAGGCGATCGAGGGTCGAAATGATGTCTTCGAGAGCTTCGAAGTGGTACATGCGGTCGGTACGGCTGCGGAGTTCGCCGGGAGTTTGCGGTCCGCGAAGCAGCAGGACGCAGATGACGGCAATTTCGCGGCGATCGAAGTTGAACACCTCTTGCAGGCGGTGTTCGAATTTAGCGACGCGGCTGTCGGCGCCGCTAGCTGGGCCGGCGAGGCGTTTTTCCTGCAGCATGCCGAGAGCCTGACGCACGGTCTCGTCGTCGAGGTTCATTACTGGATGGCGATTGTTTTTCTGATTGCAGGCGTTGACCAGGGCGTTGAGCGAAAGCGGATAGTAGTCGGGCGTGGTGATGTCTTTTTCGATCAGGGAGCCGAGTACGCGGGCTTCGATTTCGGACAGAATGGGGGTCATGGGTAAGCTTTCTTTGGGGATGTCCAGGGTCGATTGTAGCGCCGGCATCGGCGGACCGAAGTGTCCGCCCCAGTACGCCAGAATCTGCCTGCCTGCTTTGGACATGTTCAGGGTCAGCGTTGCTGGTATAGTCTCCGTGAGCGGGTCTTTCTGGCGCTGTCGTCAGGGCAAGGAGCGACGATGCTGCGACTGCTACTGCATTGGGTGCTGAGTGCGATTGCGGTTTGGATTATGGCTCAGGTTGTGCCCGGGATTTCTGTTCACGGGCCGAACAACGCATTGATCGCGGCGCTGGTCATAGGGTTCATCAATGCAACCCTCGGGCTCGTGCTGAAGGTGATCACGTTTCCTCTCACTCTGGTGACATTGGGATTGTTCTGGTTCGTGATCAATGCCCTGATGTTGGAGTTTGCTTCGGCGCTTCTGGCGCCGGGATTTCAGGTGCGGGGGTTCCTGGCCGCATTCATCGGGGCGATTGTGCTCAGCCTGGTCAACATGGTTCTGAAGGCGATCATAATGCCGAGCCGACAGCGATAGAGTTTGTCTTTCCCAAAAATACTGAGCCATGGAGGACGCCGCGGGGCACAGGGAGTTCTGCCGCAGTTTATCCCTCTCTAATTCTTTGCGGGTTGGCCTGACTTCTTCGGTTTGATGGCCTGCCAATCTGCTTCCGTGAGCACCCGTCCCAGATTGCTGAATTCGCCGGCACCTTGCAGGAATTCACCACCGTCCATGCGAATGACTTCGCCGTTGATATAGCCCGAGCCGCCGCTCACCAGAAAAGCCGCGAGATTGGCGAGTTCTTCAACCGTGCCGAATCGGTGGACCGGATTTCGGTCGAGGGCGAGCGTTTCCAGTTCGGGGCGCGGCAGGACTCGGGAGAATGCACCTTGTGTGGGGATGGGGCCGGGCGCAATGGCATTCATGCGAATACCCCGATTGCCCCACTCGACGGCCAGGCTGCGGATAAGAGCTTCGACGCCGGCTTTGGAAACGGCGGAAGGGACGACGTAGGCCGAGCCTACGGGCGCGTAGGTGGCAGAGATGCTGAGGACTATGCCGGGATGTTTAGCTTTGAGCCAGCGACGTCCGCAGGCCATGGTCGCATGGATCGTTCCCATGAGCACGATGCCGATGACGGATTCGAAGGCTCGCGGGGATAGTTCTTCGGTGCGGGCAATGAAATTGCCGGCGGCATTGTTCACGAGTACGTCGAGCGGGCCGGCGCTCCACACCGAATCGATCATTGCTTCCACCGCCTCGAGGTTGCGGACGTCGCAGGAAACAGCGTGGATGATGCCCTTGGCGGAGAGTTCTTTTGCCGTCTGAGTCAGGACTTCTTTGCGCCGGCCACAGATGTAGACGGTGGCGCCGAGTTCGAGGAAGCGTTCGGCCATTCCTTTGCCCAGGCCGGTACCGCCGCCGGTGATGAGGATGCGTTTGTTTTCGAGCAGGTCGGTGCGGAACATGTGGGCCTCGGTTCGGGATTTCTTGAGTATTTGCGTAATTTTGAATTTGAAAACTAAACGTGATGCTGGAGGATTTTCAATTACAAATTACCCGATTACTCAATCGCAGGCTACGCGGAAGCCGTAGTCGGAGTACTGAAAGTCTGGGGGGATGCTGGAACGGGCGGAGCAGCGGGAGGCTTTAATGTGATGTCGCCACGATCCACCGCGAGAAGATTTGCGCTTCGTGGCCTCGGGCCCGCGCGGGTTGCTCTCCGGCGAAACGCTGTAGTAGTTCGGGTCGTACCAGTCGCTGCACCATTCGTGGACGTTGTCACAAATATCGTACAGACCGAACTGGTTGGGAGCGTAGCGCGCGACGGGCTCAGGGCCGGTCTGCCAGCGTGTGGCGTAGTCGGGAAGTGATTGCGGCGGGGCGTCGCCCCAGGGAAAATTTCTCTGTTCCAGGCCGCCGCGGGCGGCGAGTTCCCATTCGGCTTCCGTGGGCAAGCGGTAGGCGCGTGCGGCCTTCTCGGCGAGCCATTCGCAGTATTGCGCGGCTTCGAACCAAGAAACTGCCGCCACGGGTTGGTGGGGATGGTTGAAGTTGGGATCAGACCAGAACGGTGGTTCGGTAGCGCCGGTTGCGCCGAGAAAGCGAGCATATTCGGCGTTGGTGACTTGGGTCGCGGCCAGCAGGAAAGCGTCGACCCAGACGCGATGAACAGGACGTTCGCAGTCCTGCCCGGCGGTTGAACCCATCAGGAACCAGGCCGCTCGGATCTGGACTAGGGATGGTTCCACGGCGAGGGTCGAGGTCTCTGCGGGAGCTGGGCTGAGCGTCAATGCCGTTACCGCGCCTTTCTTGACAAGTTAGAGTTTACCAGCGCCGATAACCGGGAGGACGGGAATGGCAGAGAAGAACCTAGGTTTGAAGGGAAGACCCAGGGAAAAGAGGCGGGAGTGGTAGCCGCGATTACTCCCCTGGTTCGCGTGCCGGAGACGATTCAAACGCGCGGGGGCGTACCGGTCCGTGGGACGATGAACGGCTTCCCCTTTCGCTCGTCGCTCATGCCTGGCGGGGGTCCTCCCTCATCCGCGCTAACTTAAGCAGGATGGGTTGGGGCTTTGACCCTGCCGGCCAGTTTCAGGGCGTTAACTTCCGAGTAGCCGTATCGCAAGCGGTCGCGAAGGTTCGCAGGGGGATTCGCAACCGTTGCCATTTGGTCCTCTTTTCGTCGTTGATGCCCTTAGGCAATTG
>Ga0210406_10006180_pt1 | contig 12457 bp, 18 predicted proteins | sample IncBWC30MmetaG_FD_155454 | JGI IMG/M metagenome (GOLD analysis project Ga0210406, IMG submission 155454) | Forest soil microbial communities from Barre Woods Harvard Forest LTER site, Petersham, Massachusetts, United States - Inc-BW-C-30-M | ecosystem: Environmental > Terrestrial > Soil >...
CCCACTTTATCACGGCTCCCGCGCAATGCCGAGCCCAGACGGCCGCGACTGGTCAACGGAGGTTTACCACTATGAGAACTGGCAACCCATTATCCAACTACGCGGGAGATACCTCCTTCGACTACCCCTTCGACATCGTGCTCCAGTCCGGCGACAATCTGCCCAACGAAGGCATCCGGACAGATACGGACTCGGATTTCATTCTGCTGGGGATGTCGATCAATACTTTCGATTCGATCCTGTTCACGCTGCAATTGAAGGATTCGAACGGGAACTATTTCTCGAGCGCCCCGGTTTTCGCAGCCAATTACGCCGGCCAAGGAAGCGCAAGCTACATGTTTCCAGGACGGCCGCGCATCTTTCCGCCGAACTCCTCATTGGGGGTTGGTATCAAGAATCTCTTTGCCGGTCAGAATACGGTTCAGCTTCTGTTTCGCGGAGAGAAACGGTTCGTGAAGCCTCAGCCTATTTGTGGACCGGAAGCTTTGACCAATAGATTGATAGTGAGGGCGGCGTAAAGTGCTTTTAGTTTGGGCTCGACAGGTCGCTCCGGTTCTCACTCGGCATTGCGCGGGGGCGCTATGGCTTCCATTCCTGTTTCTTCTTTTCGGCAGCCATCACCTGTGCAACGGTGATCGTCTTACCCTGCTTGGCGTAGGGTGTCACCAGTTCAATCAGCCGATCCAGTTCGACAACGCGCGGATGTTGGGCCGGATCTTTCGCGGCAAGCGTGTTCCGATAGTTTGTCAACTGAGCCAGCAGCGCAGCGCGGTATTCCCGAAGCTGGGACAGCACGGCGTTATGCAAAGCGACCCGCTTTCCAGTCCTGAGCGTGAGCCGTCGCGGTATCCGCTCAAAACCGGGCAGCATAAACTGCGCGTCATCCTCGCCAGAGTCAACAGGGATGATACTCCTGCGCTTTCTGGCCATCATCCATTCGATACGTTCCAGCATCCAGGTATCTTTGGCTCTGTCGAAGACATCCCGCTCCGAAGCGTAAGCTCGTTTCGCCAACTCCTTGAGCGGAGTGCCTTTGGGCGCCATCATCAGGACCGTTTCCAGAACGGTGTCTATTTCGTGTTGCAACGCGGCTGTGAGCATGGGGCTACAGAATACCCCTTCAGATTCTCAGAAACAAGCCCTTTTCGATATTCTCAAGGGGCATTCTGTACTGGTACTGTCGTCGGGCACTGGCAGCCAGAACCGGGCAACCCGGCGAACGGAGGTTCACCCAAAATATGAACCAACCAATCTTCAACCCCTGGGCCCCACCACTCCTTAACGGCTTTAACCCTACATCTCCCGATGGATGCGAAGACGTAGACGCAGCCTATGTCTGGCCCGAGAACAACGGCTTCCAGACCATGACGGCCAACCAGCAACTCACGGTGGCCATCGCTCTCGATAATGACGATGATTTCCGGTTTATGGCGTTCCAGTGGAGTCTAAAGGGACTCGATGACGGATTGAACACGCCGGGATTCCTGTACCGGATTCAGGACGACGCCGGCAACTTCATTTCCGATGGATTCGAGTACTGTTTCTGCACTCCGGGAACCTTCGCCAACCCCTGGCCCATGTTTCCGCATGTGACCTACGCGGTACACCAGCGGATCCAGTTCGAAGTCATCAACCTGCACAATGATGTCCAGGGAGTGCAGATTGTATTCCGCGGGCCCAAGCGCTTTCGGAGGGTCGCGTGAGCAAGTTCGTAGCCTCGATCCCGAATCCGCAGCTAACGAACAGCAACACGGGAACCTACGCCACCAATCAGGGACTGGTAAAGGATAGCCTCGGAAATCTGTATTACGTGACCATGGCGCAGTTGGGGCAGGTGGACCCGGTAACCCAGCCCAGCCTGATGATTTACAAGAGCACCGACAGCGGGCACACCTGGACCATCATCGTATCCGATTCAAACCGGGGAACTGATGGAGGATTCGGCGTATCCATAGTGGCGGATGTGCTTTTTCTCTGCATCGTGAATTCGATCATCGCGCCCAATTCCCACCTGGGCATGTATCAGTACAACACGACGACCAATACCTTCGCGGCCGATGACTACGGAGGACCCGCTCCAAACAACGCCCTGAATGGCTTCCTGGCGCAGACATCGCTGAGCGATGGCACTATCGGCATGGCGTACGTGTCACAGGTCGCCGGCGTGACGTTCAACAAGCCTCAATACGTGACCTGGAAAGCCGGCGTCTGGAGCGCGCCTATCAACCTGGCAGACGGCACCAATCAACTCCTGCCGCAATGGATCGTCAAGGAAGTAGCGACCGACCGTGTGCATGTGTTTCTGTACGAGGGATCACCGACCGCGGTCACCGATAGCGGAATCTGGCATATCTCGGCAGAAACCGACGGAACGTTGCATACACTCCAGAATCCCATCGTCGCAACTCCCAACATCAACAATATCTGTGGGCCGATTGGAGCGCCCTGCATCTTCGGCGCCGACACACAGATCGAACTGCCCTACGTCTTCGGAGCAGTCGGCAACTTTACCCCCGGCGTTTCGTCCCTTCGCGTGCTCCGCGGCACGGTAGCAGCCAATCCGGTTTGGACCGATGAACAAGCCGTACCGGCAAACTTTCTGGCGAACAATGACTTAGAGCCATTTCTCGGACTCGGGTATTTTATTGTCTCGGCGGTCAATGTCTCAGGCGGAATCACCATCTTTTTCGGAGTAGACAACAACGAAATCCGAGGAATCGGCAACAATATCCAGTCTTTTCTGTACACCGTGAGCACTACGGCGACCGTAGCCGGATGGGGTACGCCCGCCCTGCTTTTCACAGCGCCATTCCCTTCAGCCTTCAGCAGCCCGTATGCGTTACCGACTTCCGCCAGCGCTTCCGGCGTGGTCATTGGGACGATTGCGGTAACCGGGGACACGCCGCAATACGGAGACTTGCGGCTGTTCTTTATCGGGTCGGATGCGGAACGAGTCAAGACCTGCTTGGGGGAGTCATGAGCCAGCTAAAAAAGAGAACCGGAGTTTGGCTGAGACTTGTCTGCATCTTTCTTGCTGGTGCGAGCGCGGGAGCCTTTGGTGTCGCTCTGTGCGGGATGCTGGCCTGCAACTACGGACAACTGGCCACTCTTCAACCGCGTGGCGCGGACGCAGCGGGCTACCAAGTCTTCGGTGAACAGAAAGACGGGAGCCTGGCTATCCGGGTGAATCTCGAAGCGCCGGCCGTCTTCAAGAATCAGCACGCCGGCATGCAGCCGTACCCAGATCGGCGGATGGGCGATCGTCATCTCTGGACAGATCACCGAGAATGTCGCGTCCTTCACGTCGAAAAGGTCTCCGATTCCGACCTCGACCTCTCCCAACTCATCGCGCAGCGTCATGCCTTAGTGTCCCAGCGGGTGCATGATGTGAATCAGCATGGCCCGGTAGCTCAGAAACAAGACGACATCGAAAATAAGCACGGCAATCAACTTGTTTTTCATGGGTCAACTGTATCATGCCCCGATGCGTTTCGACCCCGCGAAACATCCGTAGCACCGAAACAATCTTGTCTTACGCCCTTGGTACTGGACCAAAGGGCTCACGATTCGGCTTCCGCTGTTCGCAGCTCGTCCCGACCTCCTTGTCTGAAGGACGGGCCACAAGTCCAAAGGCGAGACAGGGTGTCCGACATCTTCCCCTGTTCAGATCCAGCGGGAGCCGGTAGTACAAGTATCTTTTTAGTTTGGGCTCGACAGTCTGCTCCGGTCCACGCCCGGCATTGCGCGAAGGAGGGCTTCATGCCCATCAAGCGCAAGACCGGCAACCCGCGTGAGCCCGTGCTCACCGAGGATCAGAAACGTTTTGTCGCCAGCATGCAGGCGGCTTTCTCCGGTGAGAATCTGCTCACCTACCTGAAGGACGACCCGGAACGCGTGACCAAACTGCTGGCCGGCGCATTCCGCGGCAACAATCTGACCGACGCTGAGCGCGAAGCCATCGCGCAAAGACTCGCCACCGCGCGCAACCCGGTAAACGGCGGTTTACCCCCAAATGGAGGTTTACCCAAAATACCCGCATGAGAGACCTCTACACTCCCTACCAAACCCCGCAAGGCTGCCACGACTCGCCCTTTATCTATCTATTCGATGGAAACGACTTGGTAAACGGAACAGACCAGATCGGCAAGCTGAGCCAAAAACTCGACGCCGATTCGGAGTTCATTCTGCGGCGCATCGCCGGCGCGCAGTCCGTCGGCCAATTCTTCAGCGTGCGGAACAACTCAGGCTCCTACGCCTGGATGCCGCCTATCTCCGTCTTGGGGCCGACCGGAGGAGTTTCGAACCAGGGTGATATCGGCTTCCCGTTTGAGAAATCCTACGGAGGAACGTCCGCGGCCGGCCAGATCCGTTTCGACGTGTTGAACGTGACGAAAGCCCTTGCACCGTCCGGGGGATCGGACTTTATCGCCGCGATCGCCTTCCAGGGTGTGAAGCGATTCCCCTGGGACGTCGAAGCCCCACCGTGCCCGTACCGCCCGCGAAGCTTCGAGTACACGCTAGCTATCCCCGTTGTGGATTGGGTCAGGGGCCAGTACCGACGATTCCACATCAAGATCGACAAGACGGGCGACTTCGAGCTCAATTCCATTTCACAAATCAACGCCACCAACATCCCGGACACGAGAACCGGCGTGTTCAACTACATGCTGTACGACCCGCACAAGTGGCAGATGATGAGCGCGCCGGTTCCCGATGGGCTCATTGTCGATCAGTTGAACGGGATTCTGGTAACCGACCCGGCGCCGATGCCGGGAGTCTTCCCTGCCCCGGCCATGCTGTACCCCAGACTTTCCCAGATCATTGTGGACCTGTATGCGACTCAGTCGACACCACAGGGAGATTGCTGGCAGATTATCTTTCGAGGAATGGAGAGAATCCCGTTAGATGGGAATGCTCCAGTGTATTCGTAAAATGGGAATGCTTTTAGGTTGGGCTCGACAGTTCGCCACACGGTTCGCTCGACAGTGCGCGGGAGCATTGCGGGCAGAAGTGCTGGCGGCCACTGGCAGACGCCTTGACGGTCCAGCCGGCCGCGATTGCATCCTCAGAAATTGCCGTACTCAGCGAGCGCCGATCAATCCGCGCAGGACACTGCGGACCATCGCACAGGATATCCAACGTGAGCATTACGGCCTCCGCGCATCGGTAGCCAGAATAGCAGAACTGGCGAGCGGAGGTTTACCCCAAATCTCATGACGGCCAACGTTACCCAGCCCCCGGTTCCCATTGATACCGTCCTGACCCAAGCCCGGGACGACGTCAACGGATCCCACTACTTTGGACCGTACGCCCTTGGCGCAAACCTCTACGCCGTATTGGTCGATTTTAAGACTTCCCATGTGAACGTCTACAAAAGCACCGACGCCGGACTCACCTGGGCCACGCTGGATAGCGCCAACCGGCCAACCTGCGACAACGCTCTCGATGTCCTGCTCCAAGGAACCATGTTCCATATCGTTTACCTGACTCCCGCGCCGGCCGATGTGCTCAAACACATTTCGTTCGACACGACTACCGATACCTTCGGAGTTGTCTCGGCGGACGGCCCCGGTAATGCGCTGGTGCCCCGGATTGCCCAGTTCGCCAGCGGAGATTTCTGCATCGGCTATAACGATACGGTGGACGTCACCTTCACGGTGAAACTGCTGATTTTCTCAGGCGGCGCATGGGGAGCGGCAACGGGTGTTCCTAATGTCCAGAACAACATCACCGGGCTGATCATCGGGCCGGACAACGTCGCCCGCTGCTTATATTTCAACCAGCACGTCTCCCCGCAAAAAGTGTTGTTCCGAACCTTCACCAACGGCGGAACACTCGGCGCGGAGAATCTGATTTTCAGCTCCACCTACATCCCGAACACCACCATCGACACGTTCGCCATGCTCCCGGTCGGCAAGAGCGTCATCTGGAACAACAGCTTCATCGTGCCCTATTACGGCAATCCCGTCGGCAGCGGCAAGCAAGCTGGAGTGTACGTGGGAACCCCCTACACTGCCCCGGTGTGGACTTTCATTCTGCTGAATACGCTGGCCGTGAGCGTGAACGAATTCGACTGCTATGCGTACACGTTCATCGATGGAGATGGAAATCTGAGAGTGTTCTGGATCTCGATTGATTTCATCGGACACTCGGCGTCAGATCAATTGAACAGCATGTACTACGCCACCAATAGCGGGTTGGGATTCGGCACGCCGTTGCTGTTCTATGACTCGACAGCCAACCCGCCACCGGTACCGGGAGGACTGCTGCACACCATCGGAGCGGCGCTGTTCCCGGATCGCAAGTTTGGTGTAATCACAGCCATCAACGAGGGCGCCGATTGCGTGGGTTTCTTCCTGCGTGATTCTGTCGGACCTAAGGTATGTCTACAATGAGCGAAATGCTTTTAGTTTGGGCTCAACGCGGATCGACGGGCCGGACTCGGCATTGCGCGGGGGAAGTCGCGCCGGGCTTACCTACCCGGCTGCTCGGTTCCACCCGAGAGGTTCTCAATGCGTGGAGACCGTCAAGGGACGGCGAGACGCATCCTGAGAATTCCAGCGCCCCGTTTCCAGGCGCGATATTCGATTGTTCAGATCGTCAACCAGCTTGTAAAGTTGCCAGATGCACCCGAATAGCACAGCAAGAATCACCGGCAACGCCGTGGAGACGAAGGATTCGAGCATCGTCATCCCTGCTCTCCTTCCAATCGTTGAAGGCGTTGCTCATGGATTTCGGCGACATGCAAAAGGCGGGCAATCCCTTCCATCACTTCATCCATTTGCTTGGACCACTTCGCATCACGGTCGCGGTTTTCAGCCGCCATCAGTTCGACTGTTTGCGTCAGTGCCTCGTGACGCTCGGTCAGCTTCTCAAGTCGTTCGTCTATGGTCACTTACTGTCTCCTGCCCGATGGATTCGGGCTAACATCAGTGTGCCAGACTTCGCGCCTATCGTCAATGCACAGAATCACTTAGTACGTACTGCCACCGGGCACTGGCGGTCTGAACCGGGCAGCCCGGCGAGCGGAGGTTTATCACAATGACCCCCACCCAACCCTTCACCGACAATCTAGTCAACTATCCGCAGATCATTGACGGATTCTGCTACTCCGGCCTGTTCGGAGTCCGGCCGCTCAACGGACTGTCCTGGTATTGGAACGCGCTCGCCAACCTGGAAGACTTGCGCCTGGCGGCCGACTCCTACCGGCCGCGGCAGTTTACAGTACCCAAGAACTTCTTCGACTCCCGGAACGCGAACAACGCGAATATCCAACCAGGGGATACGGTGTTTTACGAATTCCAGGTGAAGCCGGGCTCCTGGCTGTGGGGCATCCAGTTTGCCGTGTTCAATGACCAGTTGGCGCAAAGCCTGTTTTCAGTTGTGATCCGGCAAGGGTCAGACCTGCCGTTTTTTGATCGACCGATGACAGCCTCAGGAGTGTATGACGGAAGCCCGATCGATCCATTCAACACAGCCTTACCACCGGTAAACCTACTGCACAAGCCAAGACTGATCGTCGATCCGGCACAGATCAATGTGGAAGTATCGAACGATTCGAATCCAGTTGACATCGAAAACGCGGTCAATGTGCAACTGCTTTTAATGTTTGCAGAGCCTAAGGGGTAAGCATGGGACTGCTTTTAGTTTGGGCTCAACTATTCGGACTGTTCGGAGCGAGTCTTTGCGCGATGGCGTCATCTGGAGATCTTCTTAGCCTCCCGCTTCACAACTTCGCCCCATGTGATATTTTTCTCTTTCTCCGTGTAGGGGGTCATGATTGCGACAACCTTCAAAGCCTCCTCTCTGGCAGGATTAGGCTTTTTCGTAAGCGTTCGGGCCAATCGACGCCATGCCTCAATTTTGGAATCGGCACGGGCAACTGTTTCGCCTGGGGCAACTTCAATTCTGGCCGGAAGGTGCTTGAATCCAAGCATTCCTTCAAAGGTCAGTTGGGGGTTGCTCTCCCGTTTGGTTCTCGCGCGATGCTTCCCAATCAGGCTCGCCAGTTTGGAAATCACCCAAGATCGAATAAAGGGCTCAACAAGTTCCAGGTTGGAATCGTAAAACTCAGCGGCGATATGGCTGCTCGTAACTCCCGGTTCGGCATCTCTGGCCGCCGTTTTGATGGCAATGTCCAACTCTTCAAGCTGGGTCAGTTTGGCCATTTCAATAAGCACCCACTTACAGGTGACAGTCGCAACTTCGCTACAGTCTGCAAGTATGCGCCCGAGCAGTTCTCAGCGCAAGAACTAGCCCTTAAAATCGGTACTACCACCGGGGGCACGACAGCCGGACACCTTCGCGGACTGGTGAACGGCGGTTCACCACAAGGAGTTCTATGCCACTCGGCAATCTAGGAGCCTGTAATACAGATCTACTCCAGGCAGAAGCCTCCATCCGAGCCTTCACCAAAGAGTACTGCAGCATAATGAATCAAAGACCCCAGCCGGTGGGACTCCCGCCCTACATCCAGCCACCCAAGAACGCAACACGCTGGCAACCGGGCAAGGATAAGCCGCTCGTCATCCCGGCCGGACCCGAGACCGCTACCGATCTGCTGGTATGGCAGGAACCGGTACCGCTCGGTTACGACGGCCTGCTCATCGCGCTCACCAACACCTGGAACGGCACCGGTTTTGTCGAAGGATCGGGGGATATCACGTGGCGCGTCAAAATCGATCGCCGATTCATCCCGTTCTATGGGACCATCCCCATCACCCTCGGAAGCCTAGCCGTGCCCTTTGAGGTCGGGGAGCAAGGAATCCCGCTTTTGTCTGGCCAGTTCGTGAAGTACTTCGTCAACTTCGCGGTAGGCTCCGACGCCCGATTGAACGCAGGCGGCGCGACCATCTGCGCGGCAACCGGGTATATCTGGCCAAGGGAAAGGTATCACAGCTAAATGGACAGCGTGATCATTCCCCTGAGTCACGGAGAAGCGCAAGCAGACTTGATTCTGCAGTTCGGAATAGGAACAGAGAATCCTAGTGTGATGATCGAAAACCACTCAAGAGAAGAGCAGATCAAGATGGGGGAGATTCAACGATTCCCAGGGGAGAAACATGCTTAGGCGGGTAGGCAAGATAAAACGCCTTTTAGTTTGGGCTCAACTATTGGGACTGTTTATGGTTTGCCATTGCGCGATGGCGATGGAAGCCCCGGCCGGAATCGAACCGGCGATTAAAGGTTTTGCAGGCCTTTGCCTTACCGTCTTGGCTACGGAGCCTCAAGAATCATGGGCGAACCGGGCCAACCATCGTTCTCTCGAACCGGACCCGACTGGCTACTATCGTTCTCTCGAACCGGCCAGCATTCGCCTCTCGTCGCTATGTGAAAGAGTGTTCCAATGGCGGCGGGTGGAATCGAACCACCGACCTGAGCGTTATGAGCGCTCCGAGCTACCGCTGCTCTACGCCGCTGAATCGTTTGTAGCACGCGAACTCCGAGCGGTCAAGAGCCTGGCAGGGATAACCACGACTCCCGGAGAGGCGAAACCACAACCTATTGTGGCCGGCGGGCTCAGTTGTCCGCCCGTTTCGGACAACTCAATACTTTCAACGGCTTGCGGTTTTGAAGTCCGGCGGGCTCAACCGCCACAAACCACAATCCATAGTGGCCATTTTCCGCTCGAAGCCTTTCGTATTGCAAACACACGACTTGCAGACCGTGTTTACATAATCTCTGTTATCACGCGCCTATCAATCGTCTGGACCCGGCCGCTCATCCACGTTCAGCAACTCGCGCAATCCGGCGAACCACTGCCGATACCGGCTCACCTCGTCTCTGGCTTCGCGCCAGAGCCTGTACACGCTCCGCAGTTCGGCGCGCAAGGCGGACTCGTCCATCTTTTCCCAGCGCTCCAGTTGCGTGTGCGGAACCTGTTGCATGAGCCCGAGCATACCATCCCCGGGCATTGGCAGCCCGAAGCGAGCATCCCGGTCAACGGAGGTTTATCCCTCACATGAAACTGAGTCTACTTGCACTCTTCTTAGGTACAGCTCTCTCCGCTCAGCAGAAGCAGCCCCTCTCCTCACTCCAGGAAGACTGCGGAGTATCCTTCACCTTCAATACCGCCAGCTCGGGCACAAGCGCCGCAGGAACCTTCGTCGCGGGCTCGACAGGGACAACGCCGATCATCGACAACAGGCAGGTAGGCTGTCTCGACTGGATCGTCACCTATGCGCCCAATACGGCCGTAGCGTCCGTCTCGCTGGCCTTCCAGGTGGCAACTGACGTCTTAGGCGTCCCAACCACCTGGAGCAATTATCCCGGCACGCTGAATTCCGGCATCAACCCGAATACCGCCATCACGGCAGGCGGCGCAGTCACCGATGCCACCGGACCCAAGTACCCCTTTCTGCGCATGAACATGACGACCTTGACCGGGGCGGGCGCCGTGATTTCAGGACGACTCTACGGCTGGAAACGGCGACCGACCTACGTGAACATCGCCGCTGGCGGCGGATGCGTGGGAACTTCCGCGACTCCCTGCGTAGTGGATGGGCCGAATGCGGCAGGAACAGCGCCGACAAAGCCTCCAGTGCTGGTAGCAGGGCAGGACGGAACGAATGTACGGACACTAAAAACCAATGCAGGCGGCGGGCCGAATCTGGCCAACGCAGCCGGTCCTGACCTTGGGGATGGAGTCAACTTCAGCACATTCGGCGGCATTCAAACCGTCGACAATGTGGGCAGCCGATTCAATACCGCGTTCGCTATCGTGCCCTACAACCAAACGGGCACATTCACGGGATTCAACCGGTCATTCGTTTGTACCCTCAAAGCCAACGTTACCTTGACCACGATCGGACTGACCCGCATCATCACCAACGGCGGCGCTGGAACCATTCGCATCTGCTCTCTCAGCCTCAGTTTCGCCACTCCCGTCGATGTTCAGGTAGTGGAAGGAACGCAGGCAGTGACCGCTTGCGACACCGGAGCGAGTAACATGACGGGACTGTTTCGCAGCGTGACGGGTTTTGATTTGCAGTGGAGCCCCGCAGCAGCCCTCACAGAAGGAACAACCAACGATGACGTCTGTATTTCGATGAGTGCCAGCGTGAACGGGGGAGGCGTGGTCACCTATGCTGCATTCTAAGCGCTCCGCTGGATTCATTCTCGTCGCCTGGCTGCTCATTACCGTACTGCTTCCGCTGTCGGGAAGTATCCAAGTAGGCTTCCCCGTCTTAGGCCGAACCTCCATCAACGGCAACAACACGTATGCCAACGCCACCGGAAGTTTTATTTCGGGCAACTGCCTATCGACCGACGCCAGTCACAACATAGTGGACTTCGGAAACATCTGTGGAGCATCCTCGACGGGGGGCGGAATCGTGGTCTACTCTGCCGCTTCTTTGTCTCTGACAGGCACGCAGTTTATCCCGATTGGCGGCGGCGGCCTTCCCAACGCGACCGAGACCAACGTCGACACAGCTTCCCCCTCTTCGGCGACCGTGGCAAACCTCGACGTGCAAATATCCTCGGCCCCTGGCATGGGGAACTCGATAGTGTTCACGTGGCGGAAGAATGCCGCTTCTACATCGCTCACCTGTACGATCTCCGGCGCCGTAGCAACATCCTGCAGCGACATTACCCACAGTTTCAGCGTGGGGCAGGGAGACCTGCTCACAATTCAACTGGTGACCACGGGAGTGATTGCAGGGACCCCCAATCTGATAGCAACAGCGCAGTTCGGAACCACCGGAAGCAACGGCACAGTAAACACGGCGACTCAGTTCCAGATTGCGGAATATCTCGCAGCGGGTACCGCGGTCTCTGGCGTCAGCATCCCGAATTGCGCGGATTCAGCCGGCCAGCACGTCAATTTCAATTCCGCAACGGGCGTTTTCAGTTGCGGTACAACTTCATCGACAGTCAGTCCGACTACCAATCAGAATATCCGCACCATCGGCGCCACGTTCGGAAGCTTCGAATCGGGAGCCTCAGCGCTCAGCGGTTCTCATACGGCCTGTGTTCCAACGTATTTCGCGGGAACGATTCAATCCGTCGAACTGATAGGGGATGTCTCCGGCTCGGCAACGGTCGATGTGTTGACCGTGGCGCATACTTCCTGGACCGGGCGCGCGTCGACGAGCTCGATCACAGCGGCGGCGATACCGGCACTATCGAGTGCGGCACGATTCACCGATTCGACGCTCACCGGCTGGACTACCTCACTCACAGCGGGTACGGATGTGTGTTTCGCTCTGACCTCTCCAACGACTGTAGCGGGAGTAGCTGTTGCGGTAAAAGTGGCGGCGAATTAGGACTTTATGAGCAGAATGCTTTTAGTTTGGGTCGTACTGTTGGCTCTGGTTTTGACAGGACAGTGCGCGGCGGCGATACAAGCAGGCATGCATTGGAACGTCCAGACTACCGGAGTCGCAACCAACGCAGGCGGTTTTGATCCTACAGTCGCCTCACCCGGGACGGACGAAAGCCAAGGAAGCGGAACGGC
>Ga0210406_10006181_pt1 | contig 12456 bp, 12 predicted proteins | sample IncBWC30MmetaG_FD_155454 | JGI IMG/M metagenome (GOLD analysis project Ga0210406, IMG submission 155454) | Forest soil microbial communities from Barre Woods Harvard Forest LTER site, Petersham, Massachusetts, United States - Inc-BW-C-30-M | ecosystem: Environmental > Terrestrial > Soil >...
TCGAGGGAGCCCGCGCCCCAGACCTGCTCAAAGAAGAATTTGTACTGGCTGAGCGACAGCTTATAGACGACGCAGGCAGTATCCGGATTGGCCATCTCCTCGGGATCGACGGGTGGGTCCTGGGCCTGTTCCGCGGCGGAGTTTTGCAAGCGGTAGCCGCTGGCGCGAGCATCCCAGAAATTGCCGCCGTAGAAATCGCCCTGGGTGATGTTGTATTGCAGCGGGGGGTAGTACGGTGAATACACATAGCTCGTCGGATTGCGTTTGGCCATGCGATTGTCGGGGTATCTTCCGTGATTTGTGATTGGTACCGAGCCAGGATTCGCTCCACCAGTGAAGACGCTCAAGATGGAAGCGCCATTTCCGTATCCCGCGGCGGGATCATGGCAGTAGCTGCAGGCTAGATTGCTGTTGACCGACAGATTGGGATCGAAGATCTCCAGCTGGCCGAGAGTTTCGACGGCGTGAAAGGGATCAAGACTTCCCGATTTTGCCGCGGCCAAGGCTTGCGCCTCGAGCCCCGCTTCTTCGGCGCGTACGCGGATAAAGTCGGGATCGTTCCGGATCAAACACTGAATGTCCACTTTATTCCCCGGCAAGATGCAGGGCTTGTCTTGCGGTGGAATCGTGTAACCGGCGGGCAACGTTAGGGCTTTCTCTGCCAGCGGCGGCGGCGCATTTTGCGAGAATACTTTCTTCGAACCGATTGGCGGCAAAAGCGCGATCGCGAGACACACAATCATTGCCACAAACACGTGTAGCTTCATGACGAATCCCTCCTCGGTTGTGTGAAATTTTCTGTGTTAAATTGTTTCCTTGTGTTTTTGTGAGTGGTGAATCTCTTGTGAGACTAGTGAAATCTCGCGAGTGTGAGTTTCGAGACTAGGCACGCAACTCCGCGGGCACCGGTGAGTGAGCCGCTGACGAATGAGCGGCCGATTCCGTTTCGACAACGAGCGTGCATGATGCGAGTTGCCCCCTACGCACGTCCTCAGAGCATCACGAGAAGGGAAACCGTATAATCCCGTCTCTCGCTTATGTCAAATTACAAAATATGTAAAGTCACATCCGCAAGAGCCGTGGTCAGCAGACCTTCGATGAGCGGATGGCGGTGTCCGCCGGCCTGCAAGGGCTCGATCTGCGTCCCAGTCTGAAGGCGATCCTGGTACAAGTGGGGTGGCGGTTTTAGATCTTAAGGAACTGCGGGTTCAATGGTTGCGCTGCGCCGCAATTGGTTTCCAGAAGCGAGTCTGTTGTGCGCCATTGCCGCCATGGTCACGGTGGTATTTGGCGTCACGCCTCTCGACGTCGACGTAGCACGCCTCTTTTATCGCACAGACGGCTCGGATCACTGGCCTTTCGGCAAGGTGTGGCCATGGTCCGTCCTCTACCGGCTGGCGCCGTTCATTACCGCCTCGCTGCTCGTCCTCGGTCTACTTGGGCTTTTGATTGGCTATCTGCGCGGTCGCCAGACGTGGCGTGAGAGCAGCATCTTTCTGATATTTTGTATCGTCATCGGACCCGGCATGATCATCAACGCGGTGTTCAAGGACCACTGGGATCGTGCTCGGCCGCGTGAGGTGGTGGAGTTCGGCGGTGCGCTACATTACACACCGGCGCCGTGGCGCGGCGAAGGCGGCGGTTCATTTCCCTGCGGACACTGCTCGGTGGGGTTTCTATACGCGAGCGGGTGGTGGATATGGAAGCGCCGGCGGCCCGGGTGGGCGCGCACCTCGCTTGCGCTTGGGCTGGTTGTCGGTTTTGCGCTGGGCCTGGGCCGCATGGCGGCGGGAGCCCATTTTCTCTCTGACGTGATCTGGTCCGCCCTGCTCGCGCTGGGTTTGGCACACGTGCTGTACTACCACATCCTGCGACTTGCAGAGCAGGACGCTGCGAATCGCAGCGCACGGGTAAGTCAACGGCCATGGCTACGCGAAAAGTGGTTGATGACGTTGCTCGCCTCACTGGGAGCAGCCTTCGTCCTGATCGCCTTGTTCGTCACGCCGCATGGCAAACCATTCTCAACACAAGTCGATCTGGCGTTGCTGCCGCGGGCGCCGCGCGTGCTCGAGATCACCGCGCCTGCCGCCAATATCGACATCGTGATCGCGGATTTTCAGAAGCCGCAAATGATCGTGGAGGGCGAATTGCATGGTTTCGGCCTGCCAGGCAGTCGACTGGACACGTCCACGGCATTCCATGCCGCACCGATTCCCACCCTAAGCTACCGGATCGAAGAGCAAGGCTGGATCACCGATCTGAGTGCTTCGGCCACATTTCGCATACCGCCGGGTGAGCTGCAGCGCATCTCGGTTCGGCTGCAACACGGCAACATTCGGGTGACCGATACGACACGAAGTCGCGTGGTGCACAACGGCACACTGCAGCTCGATCTGCACACTGACTCCGGGCACGTTGCGATTCGACTCAATGAGAGAGCAGACTAGTCCCCGAATCAAGCGGGCCGACCGTTGCCGACCGACCCGCTACCCAGCCCCCAAAGGGCTTCGAACCCGCACAGCGTCCCTAGGTGATTAAAAGCGACGGGAAAGCGCCGCCGGATACTGAGGCACGCTTAGTGGAATTTCGGCCGCCAGTATGATCATCACAACTGGTCCTTCAATCCCTCGGAATCATTGCTTGAATGCCGTCTCTAGCCGGAGCTTTAAGGCCGAGGTCGCGGTGGGGCATCCGAGCCCAAGAACCGGCGGCATTGGAACCAAATGGCTGATTGCATGCGCTGGCCAGCCATCGACCTCATCGTCAATGGCAAGCCATGCTTTTGGTCGCCGCCGTTCGACGTCCGCAAATATCTGAGCACATCGCGCTAGTTGCGAGAACTCTTCTTTCCACATATGTCTTCTATGAAATGTCGCGCCGATGACCTTCTGGGATAAGGCGGGAGGCAAGTACGCGCGGGCTCGGTCGAACCCGAATACCCTGACCCAGCTTGTCGAAAGCACGATCTTTACATCCGCGTATGGCTCAAGCAGTGCCTCGAGAATAGGCGCGTTTTGGAACAGCAATTGACCAGGTGTCTCCAGTCGAAGGATAGGCGGTTCTCTGTAGCGGCGTACTTCTCCATGGAGCACGTTGTCATAGTCGAGGTACAGGATTTTCATGCGTCACATATTTGTGATGTTTGGCGCGCCGCCGAGGCCTCCGGCAGGGTGGGGCTCAGGCGTTGGCGGGAGCCAACGTTCGAACCCAGCGCTCGAACGCCGCGCTCTCGAACGTGTGCACACCGCCAGGCGCTTTCGAGATGATGGTCTTTGCCTTCAGGCTGTTGAGTGAGTACTGCACATCGGCCGGCGCCAGCGACGGCACGCCAAGGGCCTTGGCAAGTTTAGCGAGCGCCGTCTTTCCGAATGGTTTGGTCTGCGGGTCGTTGACGAAGAGCAGAAGGAGCTGGCGCTGCATCGCGTCGAGCGACGCCCAGGTTCCTTCGTGGTTCTCCTCCTTGTCCTGCTCCGCCTTCTCGATTGCCACGGCCCGCTTAAATGTGAGCGATGGGTCCATGAGCATGGCCACGACCGCCGAGAGGAATGGCTCGGGCTGCTGGTGGAATTACAGGAAGGCTGCCCACCCCGTAGCGAAGTCGAGGGTACGACCGCTGGCGGCTTGGAACTTCTCTGCTGCGAACTCGACAAGCTCTCTGCCCAGCCGCGGGAACTCCTGCACAGTGGCACCCACCGAGAAGAGTGGCGCGTTGCTGTTGGAGAACACGTGGGCCAACTGGGTCCGCGATGAGCCGGTAAAGACAACTCGCAGCTTGTCGCTGTTCTTTGTGATGGCGGTTCGCAGCGCCATAGCCATCAGCTCGTTTTCCTTGTTGCGCGCCAGCTCCTGAGCCTCATCGATCAAGAGGAGCAGCTTCTTCTTTGAGACAAGCTTGACAACGAGTTCTTCGATGCGCAGGGCAAGTTCGGTGACTTCCTTTTTCGCGTCGCCCATCTCGACCTCGATGGCACCCTTGAGCTCGCCCGCGCTGCCGGAGGCCTTGACCTTTTTGACAGGCTCCTGCAATTTATGAAGCGCCTTCTGCGCCAGCGTCTTCGGAATGAGCGCTTCCTCCAGGCCCCGTACGATGGCGATGCCGGGGTTCAGCCTTGTCTGCCAAAGGTCCACGTACGCGACGGTGAAACCGGCCGCTTCGGCCGCCGGGGTCAGGTCTTTACGCAGAAAGACAGTCTTTCCAGTGCGCCGCGGGGCGAAAATGGTCGTACTGACCACCGGACCGGCCTGCAACAGGGCTAGGTAGCGCTTCGCGAGCTGCGGTCGAGCGCAGTGCCAAATCTGGTTGAGTTTCATAGGACAAATTATAGTCTACTTTCATAATTAGTGAAATCTACTTTAATTATTAATAACGTCGGGATCCCGGGCCATTGGCCGCCTCGATGGCGCTGCTGCGCCCAGATAGTCAAAGAAAGCCGATGGAAATACCACAATTGCCTGCCGGGTAAGCGCGGAAATTCATCAATTGGATCACGCATAAAAATTCGAAATCTACACTTTTAATCAATGTACGACTTCGCGTAGAAAGTGGACGGCAAAACCTGGGCGTCGAATTCATAGCCGAAATCGAACGATGCGTGGCCGCCGCCGCTGAGCGGCCGATGACCTACTCGAGTTCCGTCCACTGCCGTCAGCGAACACGCCGAATCGCCTTCTTTCTCGGCGAACATTTGTGAATTCCAGTAGGCTATTTCCCAAAGAACACAAGAGTCTGTGGATGACTGACAATCCGTCTCTTCCGCCTCCCCCCGTTTGCTCATCGCTGAATTCGTCGCTCGAATCATGCGAGCGGAGAATTGTCGCGCGTCTAAGCGTCGTCGTCGGGGTGTTGTTCCGGGTCGCCTTGACATATTTCGGCTAAGGCGGGATCAGCGCGCGACTGGTGGCATTGAGGTAGCCCCCCATGATTCGAAGTGACGAACAGTGGTTGACGACGATCGATGCCTTTCACTCAGCAGCGATAGGCACGCAGAGCTGGGAGGCGGCTCTGGCGGGTTTCGCGGAGGCTACTGGATCACGCACCGCACAGTTGGTTGGTTTCGACTCAAACACCTCGGTAGTGTTCAACGTTTGTACGAACATCGATCCTGCCCTGGTCGCCGTGTTCCCCGATACCGCGGCCATCAATCCGCGCGTTAGAGTCGCCCATCAGGTGCCTGCCCTCCGGATTGTGAGCGATATGGACTTCATCACGCCGGAACAGATGCGTCGCGACCCGTTCTATCAGGAGTACCTGCACCCCTTCGGTGTGCCGTTCGTTTGCATGACGCCCCTGGAGAAGGGCGACGGGACCCTCATTGGCCTGGCCGCCCTCCGGTCACAGCGAGAGGGGCACATCAGCCGCGAGCAACGCGAGATTTTCGCGCGCCTAGCCCCGCACGTTCGCGGGGCCATCCGCATGCATCTAGCGCTGGCAGGCCATGAGACGGCTGTCGTCATGGGGACGATGGAAGCGCTGACCATCCCCGTCTTTGCGTGTGACCGATTCGGCCGTGTGAAGTCGCTGACCCAGGCCGCAGAGGTCCTTGTATGCGGCAATCGCGGGCTGCGGCTCAAGAACGGACAGCTGGGGGCGCACGAGCCCGCCGCTGCTAAAGCACTCGGCGATGCCATCGAAGCGGCGGCCCTTGGCCTCGCGCGAGTTGGCCCGCCGGCCATGGGCACCGTGATCATTCGGGGCAGGGACCTCGCTTGCTCGCCTCTCGTGCTCGATGTCTTTCCGCTGCCCACCCGGACCTCGCGGCTGATCTTCGAGCCCCGGGTGCTGGTCGTGGCCCGTGGGCCGAAAGGCTCGGCGGCGAGAAGGGCGGCCGTTCTGCAAGCGGTGTACGCACTCACATCCGCGGAAATCCTAATTGCCCAACATCTTGCCGAAGGACACTCCGCGGATCTCATTGCGGCCCGCCGCGGGGTGGCGGTCGGCACGGTCCGCGCGCAGATCAAAACGATCATGGCCAAGGTCGGCGTGAGACGCCAGGTTGAACTGGTGGTACGGCTCACGGAGCTTTGATTCGGCGGCAATCGCCCGTGCCTCTGAGTCACGTATAAGCACCAGCCGCCTCCGTTGGGTTTACGGCCGCATTTCTGAAGCGAATCTGCCAGATTCCAGAGATCAGATTCACCTGCTGACTCGGCATCAGTGCGCTGCCGCGTCTTTCTATCCCGAATACCAATCTATCGCCTTGATTGTCGCCGGAGTAAAAAATATGGCGATTGGATCGCTGCAAGCGAAACATCTCCTACGTATGGCGCAAGGTTTCGGCGTCAACGAGGACGCGCTTGTCAGTGCGGTGGAGCAACTGGGGAAACGTCTGCCGACGACTTTGGCGGCGCTGGAAAAATCGGACGTGGGTCCCAAGCCCTTACGTGAAAGTTTGCAAGTAAGTATGGAGAAAAGATGGAACGGCAGTTTCGCATCAACTGGTCCGCTATTGTCGAAGAAGCGAAGCAGAGGCGGAAAAGCCAAAAGCTGACGCAGCAACGGCTCGGTGACCTTGCGGGTGTCAGCACGCCGACGATCTCGCACTTCGAGGGTGGCGAGCGGGACATCCAATTGTCTACAGTCACCAATATCCTGGGGGTGCTCGGTATGCTTGACGAACGCGTTCTGGTTTTCAACGATTCCCATGCACACTATGATCCAATGCGCATGGTTGCACTGTTCAAAGGTCAAGACGGAGACAAGACCATTCCTTGTGCAATCAGCGGCGAAGCGCTCGACGATCACTTCGGCGGCGACAACAAAGACAAACTCAAAGTCTTCAAGGCGAATCGCGAGCGCATCGAGCATGAAGCCAGGCGGAAGTATTTGGCAGACCTCGTGGAATCTGATGGTTCCGTGCTGATCAAGACGATGGATTTGTAGACGGTCGCTGTGTGCCCATCGGCATTTTCGATGTGGCGCTGGGATTGATTGGTAATCCGACTCCTGCGGAGAATAGCTGACCCATTCTCCGCGTCATGCGCGGAGAATGCACTTGCCAATGCGGAGAATAGAGCGCATAATGTCCGCATAAAATGCGGAGATTGAAATGCACATCTGGGAGCGCACTGACTGGCCTGACCTGACCTGGGATAGCGCCCACCTTATCGCTCTGCTGGGGCAGGCCTCGCGCGAGCAGGGCCGTCTGCTCGGCAGGATGCAGGATCTCGGTTTCGACCTGCGTCGTGAGGCCCAGCTGAACACGCTGACCGAAGACGTGGTCCGCTCAAGTGAGATCGAGGGCGAAAAACTCGACAGCGATCAGGTCAGATCCTCGATCGCACGGCGGCTCGGCATGGATGTTGGCGGGCTAGTGCCGGCCGACCGCGATGTCGAGGGCGTCGTCGAGATGATGCTCGACGCAACTACTAACTACGCGCAGCCCCTGACGGCCGACCGGTTATTCGGCTGGCACGCGGCACTCTTCCCCACGGGTCGAATCGGCCTTCAGAAAATCACCGTCGGCAACTGGCGGGATGACAGCGGCGGGCCGATGCAGGTTGTCTCGGGGCCGATCGGCCGGCAGAAGGTTCACTATGAAGCGCCGCCCGCCGCGCGCGTCCCGGAAGATATGGATCGCTTCCTAAGCTGGTTCGAGGCACCCGGCAAAATCGACCCGCTTCTCATCGCTGGACTCGCGCATGTGTGGTTCGTCACTATCCACCCTTTCGATGACGGCAACGGACGCATTGCGCGCGCGATCGCCGACATGGCGCTCGCCCACTCCGAACAAAGCACCCAACGCTTCTACAGTATGTCAGCGCAAATCCGCCGCGAGCGGAGCAACTATTACACGACGCTCGAACGCACGCAGAAGGGTACCCTCGATGTTACGCCGTGGCAGGAATGGTTCCTTTCGTGCCTGCTCCGCGCGATCGAGGGCTCGCAAGACACTCTGGGCGCGGTGCTGGGGAAGGCGCGCTTCTGGGAACGCTTTGCGCAACAGTCGCTGAATGCGCGCCAGGTTAAGGTGCTGAATAGATTACTCGACGGCTTCGAGGGAAAGCTCACGACATCTAAATATGCCAAGCTCACCAAGGGCTCACAGGACACAGCCTACCGTGACATCCTGGATCTCGTCGAGCGCGGCGCGCTGCGGAAGGACCCCGGTGGCGGGCGGAGCACGAGTTACTCACTTATCATGGGAGTCGAGCGGAAATGACGCAAGCGCGCACGAGTATTCCGCTCGCCGCGATCGCGGGCCCCTGAAGCGAATTGGATTTCGCCGAGTTACCGCCGTTTAAAGTGGCGTCCCCACGGGGATTCGAACCCCGGTCGCATCCGTGAAAGGGATGTGTCCTAGGCCTCTAGACGATGGGGACGCAGGCCTGAAAAATCGATCGGTCGCCGACATGAAAACTGGTGGAGCCAGGCGGGATCGAACCGCCGACCTCTTGCATGCCATGCAAGCGCTCTCCCAGCTGAGCTATGGCCCCACATGGAGGCGCGGCACGTTACCTGACGGGGACCAATTCGTCAAGAAAATGAACGAGCTACGCGTCCCAGGCGGCTCGTGCGCGCGCTAATCGGGCAAACGACTCGATTTTTCCTAGAATTGCCAGTGTGGCATCGATGGGCGGCGACACCGTTCCACCGCAAACCGCGAGGCGGATGGGCTGCGCGAGCTTGCCGAGCGAGATGCCCTTAGCTGCCGAGAACCCGGCGATGACCTCGTGAATGGCCGGCGCCGACCAATCCGTCAATCGATCCAACTCGTTGGTTGCCTCGGCCAGCAGCGCCAACACATCGGCGGTCACATGTTTGCGCACTGCTTTCTCGTCATAAGTCAGGGGCGCCCGGAAAAAAAACAGGCTATTGAGCGCCATCTCGCGCACCGTTTTTGCGCGCTCGCGCTGCGACAGAACGATCTGTTCGAGTTGCGTCTCATTCGATGCCTGAATTCCCTCGCGGTCCAAGTGCCAACGCAGCACCGGAACGATGCGCGTTGCGGGCGCGCGCATCATGTGCTGCTGATTGAGCCAAGTGAGTTTTTCGACGTTGAAGGCCGACGCGGATTTATTGACATCGGCGATGTCGAATAGCCGGATCATTTCCTCGATGGTGAAGAATTCCTGGTCGCCGTGCGACCAGCCCAAACGGACCAAGTAGTTGAGGACGGCTTCGGGCAGAAACCCGTCATCGCGGTACTGCAATACGCTGACAGCTCCGTGGCGCTTCGAGAGCTTGGCGCCATCCGGACCCAAGATCATGGGTAGGTGGGCATATACGGGCGGCCTGGCCCCCAGCGCGAGCAGCATGTTCAATTGCCGCGGCGTGTTGTTCAAGTGATCATCGCCGCGAATCACATGCGTGATCTGCATATCCATATCGTCCACGACCACGCAGAAATTATAGGTAGGCGTGCCGTCGGATCGCGCGATGATGAGATCGTCGAGTTCGCTGTTTTGAAATACGACGGGGCCATGCACGACGTCATCGACCACTACTTCGCCGACGAGGGGGTTCTTGAAGCGCACCACCGGCGCGACGCCGGGGACCGAATCCGTGCGCTCGCGCCAGCGTCCGTCGTAGCGCGGCTTTTCTCCGCGGGCGATCTGTTGCGCGCGCATCTGCTCGAGCTCTTGCTTGCTGCAGTAGCAGCGATACGCCTTGCCTCCCGCAAGTAATTCTTCGATGACATCCTTGTACCGGTCAAAGCGCTTGGTTTGAAAAAATGGACCTTCGTCGTGAACGAGACCGGCCCACTCGAGACCGTCCAGAATCTGCTGGATGGCCTCGGGCGTTGAGCGCTCCAGATCGGTATCCTCGATCCGCAAAACGAATTGACCCGCGTGATGCCGGGCGTACAGCCAGCAAAATAACGCGGTCCGCAGTCCGCCGATGTGAAGGAAACCGGTCGGACTGGGAGCAAATCGGGTGCGGACGGTCATGAACTAGGACTTGAGGAAATTGAGGGGCGCAGAGTTTAGCAGAGGCTCTAAAAGGAACGCAGACAAGGGTAGACCCTGCTATCCCGTTTGTTTTGGCGAATGGTGGATGTCATACTTCGCCGCTGACTAACGGGCGGTTAGCTCAGCGGTAGAGCACTGCTTTCACACGGCAGGGGTCACAGGTTCAATCCCTGTACCGCCCACCAGAAAAATCAATCACTTAGGCCCAAGTCAGCCCTCTTCTTCCCAACGGACCAACTTTAGAATCGGATACTCAAGGACGGGGCAGCAAGGATCTTATCCGCGATTCCAGTTGCTTTAGATCCGGTTCACCTTGGTACCGCCCGATGATGCGGCCCTCCGGATCGATGAGGTAGCTCAGGGGCAGGCCGAGGACGCCCCCGAAAAGCTGCCCGAGTTCTGCATCCCCCATCGTGACGGGATAATTCAAGTGATACTTCTCGTACGCCCGCACAACCTGCGCGGAGTCATCGTCCATGGATATACCCACGATCCGCAGGCCGGCCGCTCCGTACATGTTTTGCCACGCCGCGAATCGGGGAATCTCGGTCAGACAGGGTCCGCACCACGTGGCCCAGAAGTTGAGCAATACGAGCTTGCCCCGATAATTGCGCAGGCTTATAGAATTTCCCTTGAGGTCCGCTCGCGTAAAGTCGGGTGCCATTCGGGGGATACCATCACCGGCAAACGATGGTGCGGACGCAAGCAACAGTACAGGCGTCGTGACGCAGAGAGCCGCCAGGATCACTCGCGCACTAGCCAAGATTATCTACCGGCCGCCACGGGGTAGCCGAGGTTGACCCAGTCGTCACCGAAGTTATCGGCGATGTAGAGAACCTTGACCCGGGTGAAGCGCTGCGCATGGAGCGCGTCATAGGCAGCGGCGATGTTGGGACAGTGGCTCCACGGACAGCAACCGCAATAAATGACGATCGCGGTGTCTTTGGGCAGCTTCGCGACCCGGTTACGCAGCAACTGGAGACCGGCGTCTTCGCCCGCCGCGCCGACATATTCGGAATCCGGGATATGAGCCTGCTCGTAAAGCTTGCGAAAACCAACCTGCAGGATCAAGACTTTCGGCGCAGACGCGTTCTTGAGATTTGCCGCGAGGTCGGCGGGCTGAATCAGATCGGCCGTGGGGATGGATGCGGCCGGTACGTGCTGGGCCGACGCCGGCGCCAGCGAGAACAGGAGAACGAACGAGAAGGCGTAGGGACAGAGGGCTGTCAATGCATTGTGCTTCATCAAGAACACCTCCGGGCTTGGCGGGCGGAGCTTAGCGGCCTCTGGGAGCCATCGACGTCGTCATCTTTGCATAGGCGCGACGAACTATACCCGCATCAACGCGTGCCAAGCGCGCGCAAGCGCAGCGGCGGCGCGATCGGTCTCGGACTCGCTCGTGCCCCGTCCCAGCGTCAACCGGACCGAGCCCAGGGCGGCCGTGGCCGGGATGCCCATGGCCAACAAAACTGCTGAAGCCGACTCGCCGCCCTCATGGCATGCTGAACCGGTGGAGGCAGCAATCTCGGGAGTCGCCGCGAGAAGGGTCTCGCCAGAGACTCGAGGAAAACGCACATTAAGGGTGTTCGGCAAGCGATTGTCCGCGCCTCCGTTGAGCGCCAGGTCAGGGATTGCCTGCGCCAGCTGTTCCCAAAGTCGATCGCGAAGCGTCCGTACGCGCAGGCTCTCTGTGTCGAGATCATGCCGCGCTGTCGCACACGCAGCGCCAAACCCGACAATGGATGCGACATTCTCGGTTCCCGGCCGCAGTCCGCGTTCATGCCCGGCACCCAGCGTCAGGGCCTCGAGTACCGTACCGCGTCGCACATACAATGCGCCGATTCCTTTCGGCGCGTAAAGCTTGTGGCCGGCGATCGACATCAGGTCTACGTCCATTGCCCGCACATCGACCGGCACCTTACCGACCGACTGTGCCGCGTCGGTATGAACGCAGGCGCCGGCTCGACGAGCATAGTAAACGGCCTCTCGGACGGGCTGAAGCACCCCTGTCTCGTTGTTCGAGTGCATGATCGTCACTAGGGCGGTTGCGGAGGTGATCGCTGAATCGAGCTCAGGGACGAGAGCGCGCCCGCCGGCATCCACACCGACACGGACGACATCCCAGCCCTGTCGTTCCAACCACGCTACGGGGTGAGCCGTCGCGGGGTGCTCCACCGTGGACGTCACGACACGGCGGCGAGAGGTGCGCGCGGCCGTACCGCGAATCGCTAGATTATTCGCCTCGGTGCCGCCTGAGGTGAATATGATCTCGTCCGCGTCACCACCAATCAGTGCGGCCACGTGTCCCCGTGCGCGCTCGATCGCCTCGTGTGTCCGCCTACCGTAGACGTGTCGACTCGACGGGTTACCGAAGTGCTCTCGCAGATAAGGCAGCATGGCATCGACTACGTCCGGCAGAACCGGCGTCGTGGCGTTGTAATCGAGGTAGATCGGCTGAGGATTCACCGAGCAGAACCTCCCGGAAATTGAAACTTATGCATTCTAGCCCGAGCGGAATTTACTCCTGCACCAATTGCGTTCGGCGAA
>Ga0210406_10006182_pt1 | contig 12454 bp, 14 predicted proteins | sample IncBWC30MmetaG_FD_155454 | JGI IMG/M metagenome (GOLD analysis project Ga0210406, IMG submission 155454) | Forest soil microbial communities from Barre Woods Harvard Forest LTER site, Petersham, Massachusetts, United States - Inc-BW-C-30-M | ecosystem: Environmental > Terrestrial > Soil >...
ACAGGTTGCGTTCCCACAGCGAAGGTTCCGAGCACGGTACCGTCGCTGGCCCGCAGCTTGGTCACTGTGTTGCCGTGAATATTAGCTACCCAGATGTTCGCCCCGTCAAAGGCGACGCCTGTGGGGGCAGCTCCGACGGCAAAGCTGCCGAGGATCGAACCATCGCTCGCCCGCAGTTTAGTCACCTTGTTGCTGCCGTTATCGGCCACCCAGATGTTGGCCCCATCAAAGGCCGCCCCAAAAGGGTTCGTTCCAGCGGTGAACTGCGTCGTCAGGTTCGCGCCATACCAATGCATCATGGCGACTTGCAGTGGGTTTAGGGGCGAGCTTACTACACCGCCAGTACTTGCTGTCTTCGTTGCTGTCGCAACTTCGCTCTGCTCCTGTGCCCCTGCCAAGAGTGGAACGATGCCGAGAAGTCCAGAGAGAAATATAGCTACAATCACCGATTTGTCTGACTGCGACCACCGAAGAATCGCCAACGTTTGTTTTTTCACTTTATCCTCCTCAAATCCTTCGAAAATTCGCCGCTTCCTGAGCGAGCGATTCCAAGATCAAGCGAATCTAAAATTGCGTCCGTCGAAAGACGACGACCCCGAATCGCACATCGCATCGGGCCCTGTTTCGTTATTCGTTAACGGACGAACCTGTATCCCGCTTTGTGAACAGTTCGGAAATGCGCCTGCTCGGCGGGATTCTTCCCTAGTTTTTTTCGCAGACTAAAAATGTGAGCGTCGACCGTACGGGTGCTGGGATAATTGTGATATCCCCAGGCCTCGTTCAAACAATTCTGTCCGCGAAAGCGTCCTTTCATTTTTGCCGAAGAAACGCAAGATTTTGAATTTCCACGTCATCGAAACTGACCGCCTCGCCTTTGCCGGTGGTCTGGCTTCGTGGGCGAACAGCAGCTTTCATGCGCGCCAGCAGGTCGCGCGGGCTGAATGGTCTTGTGACGTAGCCATCTGAGACACGAAACGTTTCCCAAGCAACTGCCCCGTCGCCGGCGATGGCAACGTCGAATCCAGCCGGTTCAAACGTTCGCCGTAACATCCGCTGCACGAACGGATCGTCTTCGACAACAAGAATCGTGTCCATATCGTGTCTACATTCGTTTGGTGCATCTCGCGCGGAGCGTAGGCGTGACAAAGACCTCGTGGCACGGCGGTAATCCTAGGATCCCAAAAAGGTGAATATGTCACCGAAGTCTGTTGAACTTGTAAAATCATTGTCAGCTTTCAGATGTGAGAAGAACGAACACGCCCGTACACGCTCTCCGTCGCTCAGCAGTGGAACGTGCCCCTGCACACACTCGGGTCGCTAACCTGCTGGCCTGAACCAGAATGCCGGAGGTGAGCCTTGATACACCGCGAGGGTTTTGCGGCGAACCAAAGAAGAAGGCAAGTTGACGGTAATTGAGGCGGAATATCAGTTGGTGTAATTTGACCTACTCGTACGATTCGTTGCAGAGGCGGGCTTGCTCTTGTTCCAACAGTTGATTGATTTCGGCGATGAGGGCCATCCGCTTCCCCGGGGTCTTGTTCCTCCGTCGCTAATGAAACACCGAAGCCCCCGGGGCTGCTGGAAGTGGCCGCCGGAGGCTCAGAGTGTTTGTGTTTAGGGTAGTGGTTAGGCCGCAGTTTCGCCGACCATCCTAGTGGACGTCATGGATTGGCATTGAAGTCGAACAGATCGAACAAGTCGCCAATCGCTGGACTGTTGGTTGGGACGTAAGGGTTGCTCATTGTCGATATCGGGTTGGGGAAGTTGTCCCGGCTACGTCCGGAGATGGTAGGGAGGTTCCAGTTGTGCTCGATAAACTTCAGAATTGAAACGTGGTCGTTGTAGGTGTGGGAAATGTGGCCGGGTGTCGTGAATCTCGAGACGACAATCAGCGGGATGCGCGTGCCATCTCCGAAGAAGTCGAGCGGCTGCACATAGCCCGAGTCGTAGTAGCCGCCGCCCTCATCGGTGGTGATGATTATGGCGGTGTCCCTCCACAGCTTAGGATTCGCTTTCACCGCATCCACAATCTTCTTCGTGAATCCTTCGAAGAGGTCCCACTTGGAAGAGGCTGGGTGACCATCGACCCATCCGCTGGGCTTCACGAACGACACTGCAGGCAAGGTGCCGAGGCTGATATCGCGGTAAAGCTGAATGGTGTCGAAAATGTGCGTCGTGCGGATGGAGCTATTGGTCATAATCTGCTTCTGGTAGTGGAACCCGTTGCAAATGTTGCAGTACTGGTCACTAAGCCAGCCCACCGTTCCATAGTGGCGCTGATACTTGTCGTGTAGATACTGGTTCCACTGATCGTTGTAGCTCTTCCACGTAACGTTGTTGGCAAGCAGAACATCCCCGATACTTGCCTGGGTTGTTCCCGGAATCGTGAACGGGGTGTTGCTCTTGTCGGTGTTGGTGTAGGCGTCACTGCCATCACCGAAATATCCCGGGTTGTAGTTGTTCACCAGATAATAGTGTCCGGGAGCGCAATTCGGGGCAATGGGAGGCGTCAGTGAAGCCAAATAAGTCACGATCTGGCTGACCCCCGGTTGCGACGTGTCGGAGCAGTTCACGTAGCTTCCACCGCCGTACACTCCAACGGAAGTCCCGTTGTTGCCGAATCCGCCGTACCCGTCCTGTATCCACCAATTGTTGGTTCCGGGGACGGGGTTCGGATTCTCGATTTCGTCCACTGGGCCGCCGGCGAATGTCATCTGGTTGTGCGGCGGCACGAGAGCGTTGCCGTTCTCGTCGCTAAACCAAAGGGCATCGCCGAAAAACAGCATGATGCTGTTGGCACCAGTTCCGCCCATGACCGGCTGGTGGTAGTTATCGCTCATGGCGTAGTTGTCGGCGAGAAACTTCGTATACGGCGCGTCGCCCTGCTGCATGTTGTAAAACGCCATGGCGGTCGCACCCTCACCGGTCGTGACTTTACCAGGTGCGTAATCCGTACTGAAGTTTGACGGCTGCGCCTTCCCGTTTACGTTCGAGCCTACCGTCACCTCGGTCCACGTGAAGTAATCGGCCTTGCAGCCGCTGGGATTCGCGGTGGTCGCATAGCTCGCGTTGCAGTCTTCCTGCTGCCACATCTCGAAGAAGCGGTGCACCGGGCTGTTGGCGTACGAATCATCTGGAAATGTCGTGTTGTTGGTGATCTGGAAGGGGCCCGGCGCGAGAGTCGAGTAGGGTGCCGAGTTATGTACCCCAGTGATCCGGCTGTCGGGAACCTTTCCTGTCAGGCCCGTGCCTCCGGTCAGCATGTATTGATAGTAGTCGAACGGCGAAGTGGGCAACCCCCACCATTCCGACTCGATGGCCGCGCCAAGAACGCAAAGGCCATTATCCTGGCAGACGTCGGTCGGGCCTCCGTTCAGCGGTGCCGGGAGGACGGGATAGAGAGTCTTTCCCGAGGTGGGGCTCAGCTCGAACACGGGGCTGCCCGTAATGTCGGCAGAATACTGGTGCGCCAGAGCATAGTTCGGACCGGGTGATCCGTCGGCCTTGACGATCCCCTCGGAAAAGAGATTGTTCACAGCGTCGCTGCCTACCGGCTGGTAGGTGCCGAAGAGATGATCGAAGGTCCGGTTTTCCCCTACGATGACGATGACGTGTTTGATGGGGGTGCTTGTAGGGGCGCTTGCGGCGTCGTCGGCGGCTTTGGCGTTTTGCACCAGAGGTCCAAAAAAACTCTGCGTTAGCGCGATGAACGCGAGGATCATGCGTGCTCTTTGCAGGAAGCCTCCTGCTGATTTTTTCAAAGGTTTCATCATAGTTCCTCTCGGTTGAAGGATGAGGACCCTAAGGGTCGATCGGGTTGTGGGTTCTTTCGTCTTACGATGAACAAGCGGGGGCCCAGGCCAGAAATGCCGGGCTGACTGCCGCTATGCCCGGACTACGAACGACCGATCGGAGGTCTCTTGGGACGAAGTCTAGTTCCTGGCGAACGTCCAGCTGCGCCTACGGGGAAAGATTCACGTCGAATCAGTCCCCATCGGAGCGCGGATTGGCGAAAGAGTATGCGAATCCGAGTCGGGTCGGGGTCAAAAGATGATGAATATTTGTTGTGACTACCGAAAACTCGGTCCACGCATAATCGGCTTCTGTGAGGGGGCATTGCGGTTTCCCCTTCGGCGGCTCGGGCGCCACAGTGCCGAGTCGGCTAAAACCTTGATCGTCACGGCACAGGCTGCACGCAGTGGGAGATCCTGGCAACTGGCAAAACATCGGCCCAAGGCTTCGGGAAGTTCAACATTCGTGACTTTCAGCAGTCCCGTGTTGGTTGTTGGTCAAGCGGGTTCTGGGGGTGGCATCAGAGTTTCGAGGGGACCTGGCGTAGGCATCAATGTTTCGAACAGCGGCGCAGGCGCCATCGGCGTGTCTGGTGACACCAAGGCCGGTGGCGCCGTCGCGCTCCTGGGCACCAATGAAACCGATGCCAAGTTCGCAAATGCCATTCAAGGCCAAGCCAACGGCTTCACGAAGGAAACCATTGGAGTGTGGGGCATCACCAGAAGCCTTAAGGCATGCGACGCGGGGTAACAATGGTGAGAGCGGCACCTTGTGGCCTTCGAACGCGTGGTCGGCGCGGGAGTCTGGGGCGATAACAGCGGCACCGGTGGTGGCGAAGTCGGCGTGGAAGGCGCAGCCGATAACGCTCTTGGCGTGGGCGCACGCAACAGCGGATCGGGGCTCACCCGCGCTGTACGCCCAGAACAACAGCACGACCAATACCGCGTTACTGTTCGACGCCATCGGCGGGAGTGTCGGAAGGGAGTGTTTCATCGATGTCAGCGGGAATCTGTATTGCACCGGTAACGTCACGGGAGTGGTTGCCGTTCAGGCGGTTCACGCAAGGCCCCTCTTTATGGAATGGAGTAGTCGCCGGAGAATTTGTTCGAGGACTTCGGTTCAGGCCATCTTCCCGGGGGCGCAGCAACTATCACCTTGGATGTAGGATTTACCGAAACCGTCAGCACCATCATCGATTGTCACGTGTTCCTGACTCCTAGCGGCGACCGCAATGGGTTCTCTATGTGTCGCAGAAGAGTCCTTCCTCTTTCGAAGTTCGTGAGCTTGGCGGAGGCGCATCGAGCATCGCTTTCGATTACCGCATCGTTGCTCACCGCAAGGGCCAGGAAGGTGCTCGCATGCCAGACATGACCGATCGTTTGCAGAACCACGACCACTCCCCCATGGGAAGTGCCGCCTCGGTTCAGAAGCTGCCATAGCCCTGGTCGGCTCGACGATGGAAACAGAAACTCCGTCGCTGTGCGCGCGCACAAGGCGCGTACAGCCCGGCACTGTGGTGCGTCACCGAACTTGAATACTGACCAGGACTCTGCCCTGTCGTGGGCCAAAACCATTGATTCCGGCACAATCCAAATTTCCCCAAATCTTCCCAATAGAACCCGTGGCTTAGAGGCCCCTCCAAGTAGGGAATTTTCGGCCCACCCCAAGCGTGCCACTGGAAACCGCTCAGGGTTTTCCATGGCGGACAGATTCACGTCTGCGCCAGGAACCACGTTGGGAGTTGGCGGCGCCTCCGCCGCCGGGTCTCCATGCGCACGGCTACACGCGGCGAGGAATAAGAGTGTGCGGACCGAGCAAAATAGAAGAGTTATTTTCACGCTTTGTATCTTCACTAGAAACTCGATCCGCCAGGCCATGGTGCTTGCTGATTTAGCGATCCTTTCGAGGCATAATCGGAGAGCCCTGCGGGGCGGCGCTGCACTCAACTCCATTCCGAAAAAGCTCCCGCGGCTTGTGGCGTTCCTGTGCCTCATGGACGAAGAAGACCAAGAACTAGAACATAACCATGATGGCCATTCTGACGCTTTGTTCATCCTTGCGCAGGTCCGGGCACCAGCCTGTCGCCCCTGCTACACAGGTGGAACCGGGCGTAGGGGACAGAGTCGGGCCCGCAACAAACGTCGTTCCCGGCACAAGCGCGCCGCCACCGCTATTCTCGCCACCGAATACGCCCTGTCCGCCAGTGTTGCCGCCAGGAGGTGTAATCCCGCCCTGTCCGGTCCAATACGGCACATTCGCATGGCGATAGCCGTACTCCCAGCGAAAGGTAATGTATTGTTTGGGCATATAGTCAAATGTGGCGGAAACGTCCCATGCCTTGAACGGATCACCAGGATTCTGCGTAAAATAGGGTGTGCCTGTGTAGGCAACCGCACTGTTAATGGGTGGCAGCAGTGTCAGATATCGTCCAGGATTGTCCATCGCACCGCCACCGAGTGTGAATGCATACATGTCATTCTTAAACCACCACCGGTTGTATGCCATCCACCCAGCAAATGTCTGTTTGAAGCTTGTAGCAGTATTGTGGTGACAGTTTACATTTTGACCGGGAGGTCCGCCATACTCGCATCCTAGATCGCCCGTAAAAGAGAACGCCATCCTGTCGAGGAAGTTCCCCGGGCGGTCGTAGTATTTGACTTCAACGCTGTTGTCGGTGTGTAAACGGTAGCGTCCAAACTGACCATTGCCACTACCTAGCGTGTCCTGACCCATTCCATAGTTGTTCGAGACAATTGAAATCCGCGGCTTCGGCCGCCACAGAATCTGTCCACCCAGACCGGGCTTGCTACCCAACCGGCCATACGACTGCCAGCCGTTGATGATCCACGGCTCAATCTTCAGCTTATCGGTGGGGAACCACTGGATACGTATTCCGTTGAAGAACCAGGGAGTGTTGGATGACACAAACGACGGCTGGTAAGCCCAGTTATCGAAGTTGTAATAGCTGAACAGGCCAATATAGGACACGAAGATTCCCGCGTCGATATTGAGCCCGTGGTTGACGTTGAAGTGGTATCCGCCCCATCCTTCCGAGATGTAACGGTACGCGCCGGCGAGATACCATTGGCCGCGTGCTGTGCTAGCGTCATTCCGAGGCGTGGTGACGGCGAACATCCCGTTCATGGTCAATATGCGACCGCGAACGTTGTTCCAGTGAAAGTCTCCGCCGAAGCTGAGTTGCTCCATCTGGACTTCGTTGGACCGAAAGACTTCCGTCGACCCGCCCATGGTGTCATCCCTAGGGTGGTTAAAATCGAGAATGTAATGAGTGTCGAACCGGACTTCCGGGGTGAAGAATTTGGAATCCCAAGGCTTCTCTTTCTCGCGGGAGGTGCCATTGAGCCATGTCCAGTCGGCATAGGCAAACGGCTCGGCAGGTCCTTCTGGCGCAGGCTTGGCCGATTGCGCGGCAGCCTCGCCCTGCGTTTGTGCTGACAACGCATAGTGCCCGTACGCTTTCGCGGGTGCGGACCCGACGCTCAACTCGGGCACGGCTGACACCGACACCAGGTCCGCCATGGGCGGATGCTCCGCTGCCGCGCGCTCTCCGAGTCGGGCCTCAAGCTGCTGAATGCGCAGCTTCATTGCTTCGAGTTCCTGAGTGATGGCAGCTGTGGATTGTGCATCTACAGCGGACGGCATCGGGTTCGACGCTCCCGCCGTCGTTCCGCCAAGGTCGGCGGACGACGTTCCTGGGTCCGACCCATTCACCTTTGCCACTTTCATTGGAGCTTCAGGCTGTGGCTGTTGGGTCTGGGAGTAACATTCGGGAGAAGCGAGACCTAAGGCAAGAATTAAAGAACAAGCCGCAATTGCTGCGTGCTCATACGACAGAGTGTTAAGAGATTTCACAACACCCCCTTTCTGGATCGCACTTTCCGATCCACTTCACTGGTTGACGAACGCCGGTCCGGGCAAACGAGCAGTGGTGCCTTCCCACCTACTACACTCGCTCAGACCTTCCATAGTCGAGCAAATAAGTTATAAAGAAAAAGGAAGCAAGTCATAAAAATGTCGTTAGGAACGCTCTTTGCCTCAAGGGTCGCTTGATATATAACTTTAGTAATGCATCCAGTGTTACCGTGCTGCGTGGGTTACCGAACGCTATGGTGCCGTTGGTGAAGAAAGAGTTAAGATTAGCGGCAGTAGCGACGGTGGTTTCGCCCTACTCTTTATGCCTTCTTCATTTCCTCAGAGTTATGTTGCAGGTGACAAGGGATCTTGCTCGCAGATCAATCCTGGGGTCGCCCCTGGGGCGCACCCTGACATTTGATTCGCTCGGTGACTTCTTTGTCAGGAGGACACATGAAGTCCATAGTACGGGTAGCCTTGATTCTGCTCGCGCTTATTGGGATGGGCGCCGCAGAGGCTTCCCAGTCCGCACCGGCCTCAACGAAGTTGTCCCGAAGGCAAGCGGCCAATCTGATCAATACTGCCTGCACCTCGGAAGAACATCGTGAACTGGCACAGTATTTCCGTCAGGAAGCTCAGCGGAAGAGGAAGAAAGAACAGTACTACCGAGAAGTGGCAGCGACTTACCGGTTGCATCCGCCTCGTGTTGACGCCTACCGGAACGGATCAACCGCGGATCTTTATAGCCGTCTGGCAGAGGAAGTCTGGAACGAGTCTCTTGCTGATGACCGTATGGCGCAACTGCAGGAACAATTTGCGAATGGACTCGCAAAGACTTCAGTCAACAGCCAGCAATGACCCCGCGGTATGATCGCCTTTGTTTAGGACGGTGTCATGCTTACGCGCGCCGAATTTAGGAGAAGCCGGATCTCTTAAACACCTAGCTTGCAACTCGTCGCGTTGCTGTAGCCTTTGAGATTGAATGCACCTATACTCCCGCATCGGAAGGATTGAGGAATCGATATCCTACCCAAGGTTCGGTCAAGATATATTTGGGTTGCGCAGGGTCGTCTTCGATCTTCTTTCGAAGCGCTCTAACGTATGCTCGCAAGTATTCGAGCTCTGCGCCGTATTCCGGACCCCATATCGTGCGGAGCAGCGTGGCGTGAGTCAGCAGTGCTCCCTGATTCCTCATCAAGAGAGCTAAGAAGTTGAATTCGGTGGGAGTGAGGTGAATCTCCTTGCCCGCTCGACGTAGAAGGCGCCTATCAAAGTCGATCTCCAGGTCTCCGGCTTGCAGTACGGCTGGGCCGACGTTTTCCGGGACAGCGCGGCGGAGCACGGCACGAAGACGCGCGACCATTTCACCAAATCGGAACGGTTTTGTAATGTAATCGTCAGCGCCTGCTTCGAGAGCCTGCACGATGTCTTGCTCCGCATCGCGCACCGTCACCATCACAATTCCGACATGAGGCATCAGCTCGCGAAGCCGGCGGCAAGCTTCTACGCCACCCATCCCGGGCATGTTGGTGTCGAGAAGGATCAAGTCGAATGGGTGCTGGTTGACCAGTTCCAACGCCCGTTCTGCGCTGCCCGCCTCATCAACCGTGAACCCGCGAGCCGTCAGTGTGCTCTGTAGCACCCTTCGGAACGGAAGCTCATCATCGACCACTAATAGTCTGGATTTCGATGTCATTGCCCAACTCAGTCTTTGAAATAGGCATCGTGAAGCGGAAAGCGGTGCCCGCACCGCTTTCCTTGGGTTCTTCCAGATCGAGGTTGCCGCCGTGTGCCAGCGCGATCTTTCGGGCCGCGTACAGGCCGAGTCCCGACCCTGGAGTCCGGTTTCGGGCAGTGACGCCTCGATAAAAGCGGTCGAAGATTTGAGTTTGCTCGGCGGACGGAATCGCACTGCCGTTATTCCACACGCGAACAGCAACAGCTTTGTTCGCAGGTTCGATGGCGACTCTGATGTCAGAACCGGAGCAAGAGTATTTGCAGGCATTGTCCAGCAGCTGACCAAGTCCCAGCCACAGCAGTTCCTGATCGGCCAGCACGTCAACTCTCTCATCCTTCAACAAGTGCAGGCGCCGGTCCGGCCAACGCAAAGCGTATTGACTCACCACGGAGCTCACGACTTTCGCCAGATCGATTGACTCCATCTGTGGTTTGACCTCGTCGCGGTCCAGTCGGGCCAAGCGAAGCAACCGCGAGCTGAGTTGTCCCAGACGCAACGCTTCCGATTCCACCATCTCCGCGAGTTCTGTTTGTTCAGGACTTAGAGGCCCCCCTTCCTTGAGGCCACCGGCGGCCGTGATGATGGTAGCCAGCGGTGTCTTAAACTCATGCGCCAGGGCATCGAGCACTGCACCGCGAAATACTTCCGCCTCGGTCGCAGCCGCCGCATGGCTGGCCCGTCGAAAGGCGCGAATCCGTTCGACCATAACCGCCGCCAGAGTCGCCAATGGCTCGACAGTCAATTCGATATCCTGTAGTCCTTCGAACCCAACAGCGCCTATGACCTGGCCCCCATTTTGAAGGAGTCGCACCGCAACTCCAGAGTCGCTATCTTGAAAGTTACTCTTTGAGATGTAGGCGGTCCGCGTCTTTTCGGCAAGATGGTCGAGAGACTCTCCGTTGAGCTGAAGTTGCGCAGTAATGGCGTCGAACAGACACACCGCCCTCAAACCGAACCGCGACTTAAAGGGTTTCAGCAAGTCTGTGCCAATCGTTACGTCTGGGTTCGTGGCAAGGAGCGTTTGCGCCAATTCGTACAGTCGGCTGGTCTCTTCTCGTTGACGCGACGCTGAATCGGCTGCTTCACGTGCCCGTGATGTCAATCGAGTTACGACAAGACCCGTCATCAGGAAGGCGACCAGCGCTAGGGTATCCGACGGATCGCTTACGGCGAGTGAAAAGATCGGAGGAACAAAGAAGTAATTCAGGCAAAGAAAGGCGACTACCGACACAATGGCCGACGACCAAAAATCGCCGGTGAGAGACTGCAGTGCGACAATGATCAGGAAAACGAAGCTTACCGTCGGGAAGTTGACGTGAAACAGGAAGCAGGCAAACGTGGTAATCCCGACAACGATAGTGCTCGGTAAAGCCCGAAGTACCGATCGCCAGATTGCACGCCGACTCGGCATCTGCGACGCCTGTTTGGTGCGGCCTCGCAAATGCAAATTCGAGCTCGCGGAAGCCATCTCCGACCGATCTCCCTTTAACGCGTCTGACCGATTGTTCTGTCCCGGCGAAGCACTCTGCGCTCGTTGAGAGGCAGCTCAACAGGGCTGCCCGACGAGAACGGCTCAGGCGAATGTTTCGCGGGGTTTTTCATCAACCTGACCTACTTCTCCGTGTACCACCGTTCGATGCGACGGAGACGTAGCCCCAATTCGCGGGATTTCGCCCGAACCCAGTTGGCATCGGACCAGTCCTCGGGATCACGGCACTCGCTTAACTGGGCTGCAGGAACCGATGAGCTGAGCTGGGCAGCTTCCTCCATAGCCGTGATTTTTTTCTCCACACCAAGCAATTCTTCAGCGAGTGTGGCCATGTAGACGGCGTCACCGGCATGCTTCTTCGTTATAAGATGTGCTTCGACCAACGCGGGGCGGATGACATATGTGGCAAGATCTCGCAGAGAGTTTGTTCTTGCAGTCGCCATGTGGCACCTCACAATCCCGCCGTCGCGGTTGGATAGAAATCAGCTTGGTCTACGCCCCCAAGCACAGCGCATAAGCCGCGCGAGCACTCCCAACGCAGACTCCAACCTGTTCCTGACCATCCCCGTATGGGACGGCCCCATCCAAACCCGGGCTGTCAGCAAAAGCTCCGTCAGCATCCCCACTCCGCTTCACCAGGCTTTGCAAAGTAGCGCCGAGAATCCTCGTGCATGTGTGCGTTGGTATCCAACTCGAAAATCGCCAACCGCGCCGCCGCCACCAGGCGATTGCGCTCTTCGGCTGGCACCGAATTCCATGACGTGCTCTCCTGTTCCGCCTTGGGCGAAAGGGCTTCGCGGTAGTGATGGAATAATCTTTCGAACTGCTGAACGAACACTTCCTGAGTCGACATTTCCTTGTTGGCGCCTTTCTGCGCTCAGTACATTGGACGTCTGCGACCATAAAGGGTGGATCAATGGCTTGTAAGGAATTTGTAAAGGCGCGCAGTTACGGATCAGTTGCGGGAGGACTCCGCTAAATCGCCGAGCGTTGTGGCATCTCTACCGATTCTGCCAGCTGGCGTGCGCAGGCGTGTCTGATGGAGGTAAGGCCTAGACAGACTAGTGATGATGCAAGGGCTACCGTCGCGAGGCGGGGTTCTGAAGGATTTGCCCAGATCGACTTCCTTAGGGGGCTCCAAGTTCATCTCTCATGAAGCCTGTCATCGTTCTCTCCGTTAGCGCCTGGGGCGTTTTCATTTTCCTGAGGTCGCGTTCGACCTCACTGTCTCCAGTCATATGCTTCGTCATCATCTTTCCGTTCCGCGCGACAGTGAGATCACATTCCGCCAGGATCTCCTCCTGGCTATGCTCCGCGGACCCTGCGGAAGCACTCGTGCAGCTTCTGTGTGGAAACAGCCGGCTGCTCGAAGACGGCGAAGTGGTCGCCCTTCTTTAGCTCGCTTTCGCCTCTGCGTCGCGCCTTCGGAAGGCGGCTTCTCCAGCGTCGGATACCTCGACCCACTTCCGGTCAGGCGAGGCCTCGGCGTCGTAGTTGTCGTGCCAGTTCCACCACTTGTACGGCGGGGTCTGGGGGTAACCCTCTGGCGAGTCCTCCCAAGT
>Ga0210406_10006187_pt1 | contig 12449 bp, 12 predicted proteins | sample IncBWC30MmetaG_FD_155454 | JGI IMG/M metagenome (GOLD analysis project Ga0210406, IMG submission 155454) | Forest soil microbial communities from Barre Woods Harvard Forest LTER site, Petersham, Massachusetts, United States - Inc-BW-C-30-M | ecosystem: Environmental > Terrestrial > Soil >...
TCCTCGAGCAATTCCTTGTTGTCGCAGCGAAGATCGACAATGCGATCCTCACGCACTTCAATTGTGAGCGGGGTGCCCTGCAAATCGCCGTACTTGGCGCATAGATAATCGCCCACGACTCCATCCACCACGAAGATGCCGCTGGTGTTGGCCGGCGCGGTGAAAATTTCGCCGCCCGGAAGATTTCCCCACTTGTCTGGCGAAATCAGCCCGCTGGTCTTGATCCATTTCAGTTTTGGCGAGAATTCGCCTTCGAAATTGGTGCCGTGCGGGGTGCGGCATTTGATTCGCGAGGCGCGCCGGGCGCGATCGATCAATCGCTGACTGAGCGCATCCACTTCGCGAAAATCAGCGCGCATTCCTTCGAGCATGATCTGGCGCGTGATGTTGACCATGTGAGCGTGCCGAATGTGATGTTGATCCACAACGGCAGTCATGTCGCGACGCGCGGCGAGCTCGCCGGGCTGACTTTGCGCCGCGAAGATCGACACCTGTGACGTCGCAAGATCTTCGAGAATCGGGCGAGGCATCCCCTTTAGCGGACGCGAATCGCAATTCTCCAAAATAAACACGGCGTGCTCCGAGCCGATTTCCTCGACTTCAGCTTGCAACGCCGCCGCGATGTCGCGTGTTGCTTCATCCGTGATGATGGTGATGCGCTCCTCGGGTTTCAATTCGAGACAAACGCGAAGCGCGTTGCGCGCGCCGGGTGCGAGCTCGGCGTCAATGGTGTCGATAGTTAAACGGTCAGGCATTGGAAGCGTTGAGATTGAAACAAAAATGCTCTATCCGCAATTAGGTTCTCGAATTGCCCGCGGTCAAACCTTCGTAAGTTTCGGCAACGATTTGATCGACAACGGCTTTCATGTCGTTGGTGCGGGCGAAGGCAGCCAGTTGCCGATCCGCGCCAGTGCCCTCGTGCATGATGCGTTCGATGTGCACCATCTCGCGCTGGCTGCCGAGCTCATTCACTTCGGTCGAGACAAATTCGAGCAATTCATTCAAGAGGCTGCGCGTTTCGACTTCGGTTTCGTGCCCGAAGTCGATCAGTTTACCGTCGATCCCGTAACGCGTCGCGCGCCAGCGATTTTCGTCGAGCAAACGCCGCCGATAAACGCGGAAGGTGGTGTTTCGCCGGAGGAGCTTGAACAGTTTCGAAATGAGCGCCTGGATCAACGCGGCTATGGCAAGCGTGTCGTCCACGCGCGACTGCGCATCGCAGACGCGCACTTCGAGGGTATCGAAAATCGGATGCAGCCGAATGTCCCACCAAATTTTCTTGGGATTGTCGATGCAACCGGTCTTGACCAGGAGCTTGCAATAATCCTCGTATTCGGAAAGCGATTCGAAGGCGTCCGGAATTCCGGTGCGCGGAAAACGTTCGAACACTTTGAGCCGATAGCCTTTCAATCCGGTATCGCGTCCGACCCAGAACGGCGAATTGACCGAGAGCGCGTAGATGTGCGGCAGAAAGTAGCGCGTTTGATTCATCACGTGGATCGCCGCTTCCCGATTTGGAATTCCGACGTGAACGTGCAATCCGAAAATCAGGTTCGCGCGCGCGAGGGTTTGCATGTCGCGCAAAATTTGTTCGTAACGCTCGCCTTCGGTAATGAGTTGGTCGCGCCAATGTGAAAACGGATGCGTCCCAACCGACGCGATCTTTAATCCTCTCTCGCCAGCGAGCGTCGCGAGTTTACTCCGCAGATCGACTACGTGTTCGCGGGCGCATTTGATGTCGGGGCAGATTTCAGTGCCGAGCTCGACCACCGATTGGTGCATCTCGGGCTTGATCTGCTCCTTGAGCATAACTTTGCCGCCCTCGAGAATTTCCTGAATGTGCGACCGCAGTTCACCCGTTTGCGGATCAACAATGGCAAACTCTTCCTCGATTCCGAGCGTGTAGGTATGGTCTTTGCCCACCATGTGGAGCAACAAATCTCCCCCAAAACCGCGCAGATGTCATCCGCCGCGGCGGGCGCGCCATCGTCTTACATCGGCTCGCCGAGCGATTGCTTAATCACTGACGCTTGGAGATATTTTCCCCAGCTCAGATTGTCGCGATCCGGAATGTGTTCGCGCGCTTTGCGAATTGCCATTTCTGAAACCGCTTCGACCACCCACTCGAAATTCGCCTGACCGACGGACGCCGCTTCCGCGTCTGGCGCCGGATTGCAGAAATCGATGGCCAACGGGACACCGTCGCGAACGGCGAACTCAACTGTATTCAAGTCGTAGCCGAGAAACTGATTCAATCGCAGAACCCCTTCCTCAACCTTTTCCAAAATCTCTTTCGGCGTCTGCCATTCAGTTTGGTAGCGCAGATGATATGGGTGCCGCGGATCGTACGGCATAATGCGGACGTGGCGCTGATCGATCGAATAACAGCGGAAGTACATGTCGAACTTGACTTCCTCCTGCAGCATCATCACCAGCTGTCCGGTATCGTTATAGGCGCGGTAAAATTCCTCGGAATTGTGTAGCCGATAAACATTTTTCCAACCGCCGCCCGAGAACGGTTTGAAGAAAGCCGGCCAGCCGACATAGGCGAAAATTTCCTCCCAGTTCATCGGATACGCGAGATTGCGAAATGTTTTATCGTTGGTATCGGGAGGCGGTTGGTTCGATGGCAATAAAACCGTGCGCGGAACGGCCACGCCGATCTTCGTCGCCAGTGCGTTATTGAAAAACTTGTCGTCCGCACTCCACCAAAACGGATTGTTCACCACCGCCGTGCCGGTAAGCGCGGCGTTCTTGAGCCATGCGCGATAGAATGGAACGTCCTGCGAAATGCGGTCGATCACCACGTCGTAACCGCACGGCTCACCCTGCATCACTCGGTCGATCCTGACGAACTCGGCCATGATGTCGCGGCCACCGGTTTTTTGATTCACGCGCTCAACAAATGCCGGCGGGAAGCTGTGTTCCTGACCAAAAAGAATTCCGATTTTTTTCATTTCAATTTTTTGTCATGTCGAGCGGAGCCGAGACATCTCTCGATATTTCCGAGCTAGTCAAGGCCGGACAACAGCAAGAGATTCCTCGACTTCGCTCAGAATGACAAAGCTAAAAACGTTTCGGATGCCAATCCGGCTTTTTTAAGCTCCCCTCGCCTTTGTATTCGAACAGCTTGTAAACCGGGGTGAGCAAAATGCCCGGTCCCTTTGGATCGACGCGCACGTCGAAGTCGAGTTTGTCGTCCAGGAAATAAATGTCGCCGTGGCCAACCATTGAAAAAAGTTTGCCGGCCACTTCGAGATTCTCGGTATGGATCGTTCCACTCTTGATCGTGAAATTCGCGGTTGCGTCTCGGGCAATACTGTATCCGGCGCCTGGAATTACCGCGCCCAAAAGGCCGGAAAGCGGACCGAAGACGGGAATCGCGAGGACATCACCGTTGGCCACGTTCACTTTGCCGCTGCCCTGCATCAATCTCGCGTTGTCACCCACGCCGGTGAAATCGTAGGTGCCGCTGAGTTGGCCATGTGCCGTCTTGTAGTTCCAATACAGGTCGGTCAGGCGCGGAAAGTCCATCGCGTCGACTGCTAGTTTCGCGCGATAACGTTGATCGTTGTGCGCCAGTGAAATATCGGCGCTGCCGCGAACGTTTCCTGAAAGTAATCCGCCGCCCAGATCGACAATCTGCAGTCGATCGTTGGTGAAGAGCAGTCGTGCGTTGATTCTGTTGAATGAAAGCGTCTTGCCGATAAAGACGTAATCCATTCCGGCCGGCGAATCGACGTTAATCTCGAGTCGGGTCCCGGTCCCGCCTCGAAATTGATAAACGCCGTTCGCGGTGATGGTCGGCGGTTGATGAAATTTGTATGGAGCGACAGTTTTCGGCAAGTCCGGGTCGATCCAAAACGCAACTTCCCACGGCCGCACGTTCGCTTTGACGTTGGAAACACGCACTTCGTGATTGGCGAAGTCGTAAACGAAACTGCCGGAGCCGACGCCTTCATCGCGAACAACCCGAAAATTTTCGTAAGTCACCGCGCCATTGGCGAAATGAATCTTTGCTGTTGCGCTGTTCATCCACTGACCGCGAAAGCGCGTCCGCTCGAGAGAGACATTCCCGTCGCCCTGCCAGTTTTCCGGTTGTCGATCCTTTCCGCGGATGGAGAGATGAATCACTGGCTCTCGCGAAAACTCCCATTCGCCGAGAAATTCCTGGATCTCCGGTGAAACGAATGGACGGAGCGCGCCCAACGCCACCGGACCGTCCACGTTCAGCCGAAACTCGTTAGGGGCTTCGTACACCTCCGCGCGAAGATCGCCGTTTTGGTGTCGGACATGGATGTCGCGCAGCCAGGTGCGTTCGCCATCCCAGGAAAATTCTGCGCGGCAATCGGATAGCGGAAGATTCTTATAAGCAACACTGTCGATGGCGACGTGGCCGATCATTTTTATCTGCGGGCGCTCGCCTTCGAAGTTGGCCGAGCCGGAAACGTCGATAACGGGCGGAGTTTTGAAGCTAACGTCAGCCAGCGATTCGCCGAAATCGGCCGCGTCGAGCAATGTCTTGAGATCAAGGCTACTCCGAGCGTCGAACTTTGCTTCGTTGGTTCGTCGGCTCCAATTCGCCGTCGCGACCAAACCGCCTAGTCGGTCGCTCCATTCACAACGCGTGATAGTGAGAGTCTGGTCGCTGTACTCAACCGTCGCGACAAAGTCGCGCATTTCGTAATCTTTCCGTTTCAACGCTTTTCCCTGCAGCGTCGCTTCGGCGCGCGCGTCTTCGAGCTGCGCCAGGTCCCCGCTGAATTTCACTTGCAACGATGGTGGACCGCCCGGAAAACTGAACTTCTGCAGCTCGGCAACGACTTTCCTCAAAATCGACCAGCGCTTTTCACGCTCTTCGTCCGACAGCGGCGGCGATGCCTGATAATCCTCGCGTTTGATCAACTGGCCGGTGGCCGAGATGCGTACTCCGCAAAAATATCCTTCTGCCTGGCTGATATAAATTTGCTCCGGTGGAAAATAAATGTGCGCGTTAAATTTCCTGAGCTGCGGGCGCTCGGTCTTTCTTCCACTCGGTGCCGTTAGCGGCAGGATGACCTCGGCGTTGCGAATATCGAGCGCGTTAAGAAACGGTTGGTGATGAAAAAACGCCGCATAATTAATATCGAGCGCGATCTCACTGATAAACGCGAGCGTTTCGGAATGGTTCTTATAACTAAAGATCCGCACGTCTCGCGCGACCAGGCCGCGAAATGGGTCGAGTGTGAGATGACCGATGGCAGCTTCGACGCCGCGCCGATGCATCTCCTCGACCACGCGGGAACGCCACTGTCCGCGAAAACCTTTGCGCGCGAGATACCAGCCGCCGCTAACCGATGCCGCGACCATCACAACGACCGACAGTCGGAAAGTCATGCGGATCAGCGGATGCCTACGGCGCGATTTTCGATGCGACGTGGATTCGCTAGTCTTGGTTGGCTCGATGAGGATTGGCATTAGCGGAGTGGTACAGAGCCACAGATAGCCACAGATTCACACAGATTTTTCTCGCCTCTTTTGCTATGTGTCTGGTCGGTGTAAGTCTGTGGCGATGACGATTCGTGATCTTCCGGCGATTAACGCATCACTGAACGCAGTCAGCACCGTTTTTATTTCGATGGGCTGGTTCTGGATTCGCCGGAACCTCTGGCAACGCCACGTACCTTGCATGATCGCGGCCCTGATCGCATCCACCGGTTTCCTCATCGGTTACATCGTTTATCATGCGCACGTTGGCGAAAAATCGTCCGGCTACACCGGGCTGATCGCCTGGGTTTATTTTCCGCTGCTAATCTCGCATATTCTGCTCGCGTTCGTGACCCTGCCGTTGGTCATCGTGACATTGGTCCCGGTGTTCCAGCGCCGCTGGGACAAACATCGCCGGCTTGGCCGCTGGACGATGCCGATCTGGCTCTATGTTTCGGTGACGGGGGTGCTGGTTTACTTCATCCTCTACCATTGGTTCCCTCCGCCATAATGCCTGTCCGGTTCGGACTCTTGCACTTGGCCGCTAGTTGATGTTTGCTCAAGAACGCCGTCTCAAGGCACAATCGGACTATGGTGACGATCGGGACATTTAATGAGCCGGAAAAGGCGAAGCGGCTGAAGCAACGCCTTCAGGAGAGCGGAGTCAAAGCGGACATTCACAACGAGGGGCATCTCCAAACTATGGCGTTCATGTCCCGGCCAATGGCCAACGCCAAAGTGATGGTGGACGACGCCGATTTCGAGCGCGCGCAAAATTTGATGATCGAATGGGAAGCGAGCGATCCCGAAATTTCGGCGGCGATGATTCGTTGCCCGCAATGCGGCTCATCGAACATCGAGTATCCGCAGATGACGCGGAAATTTCTGACGCCGGCGTTGGTGGGGCTGCTTTGTGCCCTGAAAATCATTCCCAAGGAATTTTATTGCCAGGACTGTCATTACACTTGGAGCAACCAGGAGGAACGGACCATCGGCCGGCTCTGGCACCGTTTCTTCCCGGGGGAAGAAAAAGCGACCTAACCCCTGCTGGATCAGAAAAACCTGATTCGGGTCGGCAGCTGTAATTTCGGATGAAGCAAACGCTCAACATTCAACGCTCAAAGCTCAATCTTCCGCCGGCTCTTTTTGAATTCGGCGTTGGACGTTGGGCATTGGACGTTGGACGTTTCTGCCGTCGCCAATGAAGTGGCTCTTTGTCCTTTTTCTTGCAATCATCATTTTCGGCGGCGCCGCCTGGTTCGGTTACAACTTTGTCTTCAAGGAAGACATTCAGGTCGCAAAAGAGCAACGGGGCGAAGTCACACCCGAGCCGCGGATTGATCTCAGCTTGCCCGAATACGAAGCGGCCGCAAAACTGCGGCAGGACGGAAAATTGCCGGAGGCCCGCGCCGCGCTCACCGCGTTCGTCCAAAAATATCCGACCAGCACGCACGCGGACGAAGCCAAGGATTTATTAGGCGAAATCAACATCGGCATCTTCCTCTCCCGAACGCCATCGCCGGAGAAAGAGGAATACATCGTCAAACCGGGCGATGTTTTGGCGAAGGTTGCCCGCAAAGTGAAAACGACGCCTGAGCTGATCATGCGCATGAACAACATGAGCGGCACGATGCTTCACATCGGGGAGCACTTGCTCGTCTCGCATCCTGATTTCGCAATCGTCGTTCAGCGCAAACCGAAACTGCTCGTAGTTCTCAACCACGGCGGATTTTTCAAGCAGTATCACATTCAAGAGGAAAAATTGCCGTCTAAAACGCCGTCGAAAGTCACGACCAAGGTAGCCGAAGTGATGGCGTGGCGAGACGGTAAACGCGTGGGATTTGGCACTAAGGAATTTATTGGCAGTACGCGTTGGGTCCGCCTCGCCTCGCAAGCCTACACGATTTATGCAGTGCCAGATTCCGCGCATCAAGTCGTCCAGCCGCCTCCGCCGCAGGGAATCGGTCTCGCCGCTGCTGACGTGGAAGAACTGGGCAGTCTGGTGAATAATAAGACCCCGGTCACAATCACTGAATAGCGCAATGGAACTGCAACCGCTCGATTTCGAGAAGCCGATCTTCGAATTGGAACGGCGCCTTCAGGATTTAAGGGAGCACTCCCACGAACACGATGTCGATCTTGATTCGGAAGTCAGGGCGATCGAATCCAAACTGCGCGACACACGCCGCGAGATTTATGGAAACCTGAGTGCGTGGCAGCGCGTCCAGATTGCGCGTCATGTCCAACGGCCGTTCGCGCTCGATTATGTCGAACGTTGTTTCACTGGCTGGACTGAGCTTCACGGCGATCGCCGTTTCGCAGATGACAAGGCGATGCCGAGCGGATTGTCCAAACTTGATTCGCAGGGTTGCGTTGTTATCACGCACCAAAAAGGGCGCAATACGAAGGAGAACGTGATGCGAAACTTCGGTTGCGCCCATCCCGAAGGTTATCGCAAAGCCCTTCGCCTCATGCAGCTGGCGCAGAAATTCAACATACCGGTGATCTCGTTAATCGACACGCCGGGCGCTTTTCCGGGAATCGGCTCGGAGGAACGCCACATCTCGGAAGCAATCGCGGTCAATTTGCGCGAGATGATGAATCTCCGTGTGCCAACCATCGCGGCGGTGATCGGCGAAGGCGGTTCCGGCGGCGCCCTCGGCATCGGTGTCGCCGACCGAGTTTTGATTTTGGAAAACGCCTATTACTCAGTGATCAGTCCGGAAGCATGCTCGGCAATCTTGTGGCGGGACCGAAAACACGCCCCCGAAGCAGCGGAAGCGCTCAAGCTTACCGCCAAGGATTTATTGAACCTCGAAGTCGTCGATGAAGTTGTTGACGAACCGGAAGGCGGTGCGCATCGCGACTACGAAACGGCGGCTTTCAATCTCGGGAGCGCATTGCGCCGAAATCTGACGGAACTGCTCAAGCAGCCGATCGAGCAGTTGCTGAAGAATCGTTACAAAAAATTCCGCGGCCTCGGAAATTTCGCCGAATCGAAATCGAATTCCGGAAGTTGATAAATTCGTAATGCAATTCGGAAGTTGCCCGCCACGCCGTAGCCTTGGGAAGACGGGTAGATTTCCTTATGAGGGATCCGTCATTTCGTTGGGGATGACAGCCCTCAAAATTTGTCGGTTGGGTCTTATATTGGCCATTACGCCATTCCTACAGTTCTCAGCCGACGCGAGACCCGCAGACGGCTTTGATTTTCATCGCGACACGCTCTCCTTCGCCAACTGGACCGTGTTTACCTATGAGAACGGCAAGATCGTTTCGCACAAAAACCAGTTCGGCCATCATTACTCTCGTCGGTGCTTCGTGATGACCCGCACCGTCGAGCAATTTTACAAGTTCGCGCGCTTCGAACCGAGCGCTCCGAAACTAAACGACAGCGAGCTGCACAAACGCATTCGCGCCATCACGCGCAAATCTCCGTGGCATGATCCGTTGCCGCGGGAAAAGCGGATCGTCATTCCCGGCTATCGCAGTTTGCGCGAGCTCAGCGCCGCAAATACGCAATTGATGCAGCAGAACATCGGCCTGGGCTGGGTGGTCTATCTCCGCCCGGGAAACGGGCGGATGTTTTACGAGCACAGCAAAAAATACCAGCAGCACAGTCACGATGAGCTCGAGCGCACACTTGCCTGCGGAGAATTTTTTGTCGCGTATCTCTCCGATTTTCCGATTCTGCACATCAATCACTCAGTTCTGGTTTACAAACACAGCCGTCCCCGCTCGGCGGATGGAAGCGATCACTATCTGGTCTACGATCCGAACCATCCCGACGGACCGCGTCATTTGGAGTGGCATCCAGCGAAACAGGAATTTAGTTTCGAGAAAGATCGGGAATTCGCCGGCGGGTTTACCCGCGTATTTCAAATCTACGGCAAAGCGCTGCAGTAATTTTCAATCACACGACTGGCTGCGGTGGGAACAAAAATCGCAACGCGGGCTCGACCCGGGCCGCCCACGCGCCTTCGTTGTGACCAGCGCCCGGGATTTCGTGATATTGAAGGTCCACACCGTGGCACCAGCCGCAGGCGGTTAAAGCGTCCCGCAGATCGCGGACTTGTTCCCATTCGGGCTCGGCCGTGCCCATGTCTAGCCAGATTTTCAACGAGGGTTTCTGATCCACATATCCGAGCAGCCGCAAGATTGAAAAGTCGTCCCACCAAACCGAAGGCGACATGACAAGCAAGCGTGAGAATGTCTCCGAAAAAATAATTCCGATCGCCAAAGTCGCTAATCCACCGAGAGACGATCCGCCGAGCCCGGTAAATTCAACTTCAGGCTTAGTTCGATATTTCCGGTCAATGAATGGTTTCAACTCATCAATCAAGAATTTTCCATACAAGCCGGCTAGTCCGCGACTGCGCTTCTTGGGTTTGTCATGCGGCGAAATCACACCTGGCGTGGGCGCGTATTCGTGAATCCGCTCCTCCCCCAGGTTCGCCGCCGCCACGATAATCAAAGGTTCGATTTGCTTTTGTTTGATCAAGCGCTCGGCGGTTTCGTCCACTCCCCACTCCACTCCGGCGAATGAGGTCGCGGCGTCGAAAACGTTCTGTCCATCATGCAAATACAAGACCGGATAACGTCTTCGCGAAAGACGACTGTACCCCGGAGGCAAGTAAACAAGCACGTCACGTCGGTTTCCGAGAACTTTTGACGGAAACGCGCGGTGGTGTTTAAAGCTGCCAGTGAGTGTGTGTCTGCGTTTCAAAGTCCGAAAGAAGGACAGGATTTACAGGATTGTGCAGGACTCAGCAAATGATTGCTCAGCTGAAAATTTCAATCGTGTAAATCCCGTTAATCCAGTCTAGTTAATCCGGGCGCATGAACGAACGTTACATCCGTTGGCACACGCCCTGGCTCAGCCGCGATTTTGAAATGCTCGCATTCGGAAACGGCGGCGGTCTGCCCCTTATTCTGTTTCCGACTTCGGGCGCCCGTTATTATGAGAACAAAGATTTCGGTCTGGTCGGCTCAGTTGCCGGGTACATCGACAGTGGCAAAATCACCGTTTACTGCCCCGATGCGATTGACCTGGAAAGTCTTTACAACAAATCGATCCATCCCGCCGACCGGATGAAAACGCACAACGCGTATGAAAACGTAATCGTGCACGATGTGTTCGATCTCGCGCGGCGCGAATGCAATTCACACCGCGTCGCCGTGAGCGGCGCTAGTCTCGGCGCCTATCACGCCGGCAACATCGCCTTTCGCCATCCGGACCTAGTCAGCTATTTCATCAGCTTGAGCGGCTCCTTCGACATCAGCGATTTCTTCAACGGCTACCACGACGACAATATCTACTTCAATAGTCCGTACGAATATCTCCCGAACGTGACCGATCCCTGGAAATACAACCACATGGGCATCATCATCGGCACCGGCGAATGGGACAACACGCGGCACGAATCGTATCGGCTCTCGGAAATTTTAAATTCCAAAGGCATTCAGCACTGGCTCGATGACGGTAAATGGCGCGGCCACGATTGGAATTACTGGTGCGACATGCTGCCGTACTATTTGTCGAAGATCTGTGGTTGATCGGGCCGCAAGGCGTCGCAGGGGAACGCGACGCGAAACTCATAAGCAGCGCTTCTCGGACCTTTCCGCAATCCGCATTCCGCAATCCGAAATTCTCCTGGGCGCGCACATGTCGACCGGCGGCGGCGTGCACACCGCGATCGAGCGCGGTCGCTCCATTCAGTGCACCGCAATCCAGATTTTCGTGAAGAACAATATGCAATGGTTCGCGCGCCCGCTCGCTCGCGAAGAAATCCGCGCGTTTCTCGAACATCGACAACGCAGCGAGCTGCGATCGATCTTTGCTCACGCGAATTATCTGATCAATCTTGCGGCCACGAACCCGCAGTTTATTGCGAATTCCATTCGTGCACTCTCCGAAGAACTGACGCGCGCCGATCAGCTCGAGCTGCCGTTTTTGGTTTTACATCCGGGCGCGCATCTCGGCGCCGGCGAAGAAGCCGGGCTCGACAAGGTCGTGAAGTCGATCGACCGCGTGTTTCGCAAGATTCCCAAGGTGCAAACGCGAATCGCACTCGAAACGACCGCGGGCCAGGGATCGTGCCTTGGCCATCGCTTCGAACAAATCGCTCATATTATAGAGAACGTATGCGAGCCGGAACGACTTTGCGTTTGTCTCGATACCGCTCACGTTTTCGCCGCCGGCTACGAGATCGGCAGCGAAGTCGGCGCCAAGAAAACGTTTCGCGAGTTCGATCGCGTGATCGGACTTAATCGTCTCGCCGCGATTCATGTGAATGATTCCAAGACCGCGCGCGGCTCACGAGTGGATCGACATCAGCATATCGGCAAAGGGCAGATCGGTCTGGACGTGTTTCGCTTCATCATGCGCGATCGTCGATTTCGAAAAATACCGAAGGTGCTCGAGACGCCTAAAGGCAAAGAGATGCGCGAAGACGTGGCGAACTTGAGAACGCTGCGCGGGTTGGTCCGCGCTAATTCAAGAACCGGATCGTGAACGGATACCGATAAATCTTGCCTTCGCTCGTCTTAACCGAAGCGATAATCACGAAGACCGTGTTCAACACCCAGAGCGCAATCAGAATCGGAATCCCAATCACCAACAGGCAAAGAATCGCCGCGACCGCATCGTAAATCAGCATCGAGATTTGGAAATTGAGCGATTCTTTTCCGTTGGCGTCGATCTCCGGCGCATCGCCACGCTTGATCAGCCAGACCAGCAAGGGTCCGAGTAAATGACCGAAGAAATGGAAAAACAATCCGAGCAAAGCGCTGGCGTGACAAAGGACCGACCAAGTACGGACTTCGGACGATGTGATGGATGTTGGCGCCGGTGCCGGCGTCGATGAGGTGGGTTGCGTTTCGTTCATGGATTTACTCCTTTACCCGCTCGATCTCTGCGCCGAGCTCGCTCAGTTTCTCATCAAGATGTTCGTAACCACGGTCGATGTGATAAACCCGGCTGA
>Ga0210406_10006188_pt1 | contig 12449 bp, 12 predicted proteins | sample IncBWC30MmetaG_FD_155454 | JGI IMG/M metagenome (GOLD analysis project Ga0210406, IMG submission 155454) | Forest soil microbial communities from Barre Woods Harvard Forest LTER site, Petersham, Massachusetts, United States - Inc-BW-C-30-M | ecosystem: Environmental > Terrestrial > Soil >...
GAGTGCGTGCGGCCGTTCCTGCCGTTCCGGTATCTGCTTTCGGGTGGAGTGGCAATGCGCAGTTTAATGCCGGGATTCACGCATGGGGCGTGGGCCAGCGTGGAGCGCCTGATGGAGCCGCAGATGGGACGGGTTGGAATGTTCGCGTTGGTTGCGGTGCGCAGGGTTTAGTCGGATCGGCTAACTATTGTGGATCGGCGGGCAGCCGATTGAGAGCAGGACGCAAATGGAAAGACGCGGGAATTCAACGGAATTATGCTGACAACGAAACAGAAAGTATGGCTGGCGACACTAGCCTACCGATTCGTGTCGGTCGGCCGGACAGCACTTGGCAAAGGGAAAAGTGCGACGGTGAGGCGGGGCGGGCTGCGGTGGCGGCTGGATGTGAGCGAGGGAATTGATTTTGCGATTTACCTGCTTGGGGCGTTTGAACGCTCGACGGTGATTACGCTGCAGAAGTTAGTGAAATCCGGCGACGTCGTCTTCGATATTGGCGCCAACATCGGAGCGCACACCCTTGGCCTGGCAAGGAGCGTGGGACCTGCGGGACGCGTGTTTGCCTTCGAGCCTGCCGATTTTGCGTTTACGAAGTTGAGAACAAATCTGGCGTTGAACCCGGACCTGGACGCCCGCACATTTCCGAGGCAGATCCTGTTGTCAGCGAGCGCGGCAGAACCGCCAGAAGCCGAGATCTACGCAAGCTGGCCGCTGGAATCAAAAGCTTGGGTGCATCCGAAGCATCGCGGAATGCTGGTGACGACGAAGGGGGCAGCGGTGGACACGTTGGACTGTTTCGTTGAGCGGGAAGGCATCGAGCGGCTGAATTTAATCAAGATCGATGTGGACGGACACGAATTGCCAGTGTTACAAGGGGGGCTGGGAGTGCTGAGAAAATTCCGACCGATCCTGGTGATGGAGTTATCCCCGTACGTGCACCGGGAACACCACCACGACTTCGCACTCTTCGTTGCATTGCTTCGCGAGGCGGGTTACTCTCTGCAGGACGCGAAGAATTGGAATCCCCTTCCTCTGGATGCCGCGAGGCTAGAAGAACTGATTCCCGACGGAGCGAGCATTAACGCGATTGCAAGTCCGAGGGCGGAAAATTGAGCTTGCCTGCAGCTTCGGCAGGTACGGCTCATTTTCAGGGGCAAAAGAATTCCCTTGAGAATGAGAAATTCGCAACGTGTCTCCCCATTGTAAAGAGTGACGAAACTTCTTCAAGGCGCGATCCGCAGTAGTAACGCGGAGTGCGCCGCGTCGTGCAGGATTGTGTTGGTGGCAGAGACCGGCTTGGCTGAGGGCCGTTGCTCGGCCAGGCAAAGTCCTGGGAAAGGCGCCTATTCTCTGATGGACTCACGGGGGAATCGTGAACCACGGCTGCAGTGGAGCCGGAGTGCCGTGTTCCGGCTGTGGGGGTTCTGAACGGATCCAGAAATCTATTCCGGCAAGGCACCTGCCTCGCGAGGGTGATGGATGCAAAACAAAAAGATTGTTTCGATTATTTCCGGCGCCTTCAGCCTGGCCCGCCCTGACAAACTTCTCCAGATCGGTGGGTTTCGCAGGGCCTTTGTCTTCGCTTACTTTCTCTATAAGAAGTTATTCGAAGATCCGTTCTTGAATTTGGTCCGGCGGAAACCAGAGCTTTTTCAGAATGGAGATATTCTCGATATTGGAGCCAATATCGGCTACACGTCCGCCGTTTTCGCCGGCGCCCTGAATCCAGATGCGAATGTTTACGCATTCGAGCCCGATCAAATGTGCTACCGCCTGCTGGAACAAGTCATTCTCCGCAAAAATCTGAACGGATCCATTGAAGCGATCAACATGGCGGTGGGCAGTTTCGATGGTCACATTGAGTTTTGGCACAATGAGAAGCATCCCGCCGATCATCGCGTCGTGACGAAACGGTTTGGCAGCTCTCAACCGGATGCCACGAAGATCTCGACCGTTCCCGTTACGACCGTGGACACATTCGTAAGAAATCGCCATCTTCGGAACATTTCGTTCATCAAGGTAGACGTGCAAGGCTACGAGCTGGCTGTTTGCGAAGGCATGAAGGATACTTTGGAAAGATTCCCGGAGACTTGCGTGTGCCTTGAATACGCTCCACACGCTTTAATGGAAATTGGATTTGAGCCTGGAAAGGTCCTCGATTTTTTCCGCAGTCGGGGCTATAGGCTTCACATCCTGACGCGCGGGACTCCACTTGTCGCTGACGATGAATCGCTGAAACGTATCGTGAATGACGCGGGTTATGTCGATCTGCTCTGTTCTAAGCGCGCCGTGGTCTAGAAGAACCGGCGTCGCAGCCCAAACACTGGAATCGGTGAGCAACAAGCTGGAACGGGAAAGGGGATCGATCACCTCCATTCGCGCCCGTTGCAAGCCTGGGAACCACCACCACATAGCACGTTAGACAGTAGAGGTCCATGAGATAGATCGCTCCGAACTCTTTGTTAGACTTGGTAGCCTCGATGACCCTAATAAATTAGCGCTCGGGGTCTTTACCGAGGTGGCGACAATTTGCATTAGAGGAGCGCTATCCCAACTGACATCTGACCTGTCTCATAATGTGAAGCTCCCGAAGCGGCTTCGGAAATCGACAGAGCTCTGTGTAGCAAAGGCTCTGCTTCCCGGTACATTCCAACAAAGTAGAGAAGAAGGCTTAGCTCATCTAGACAAAAGACCAGGGTCTAAGGGGAATCGAATCGCTGTGGGTCTCCGCTGTAGACAACGCCCTCCTCATCTCCGTTTCAAGAGTTCATATTGATGCACCTCGAAATGAGACTTCACAAGCCCACACCCAAGGGATCCAGCGATCTGGCGTTCCTCGTGAATTGAGTTTGGGAGAGAGCTTGCGCGACTCAGTTGGCGCTGGATGAGATATTAATTCATCGGAATCCCGACATCTTTTGGGGCGTCGAATTGGATAATTCCTTGTTAGCCTAAGTAGCAGACGAATGGAGACATCGAATAGATGGGAAGGATTCTCTCTGCTCCGAAAGAGCTCCGACTGTTCGGACCACCTGTTAGTTGGACTCCCACGACCTTCATCGCCCTGGCGACGCTACTTGCCCTTTGGGGATTGAAAGTCTATTCCACGTGGGCGGCGTGGGGCAGCCTGACGATCGACAGCGGTCATGAGATGTACATCCCCGCACAATTGGCCGAGGGCAAACAACTCTACCGTGATGTCTGGTTCATGTACGGGCCGGCATCTGCTTATTTCAACAGCTACTTGTACCGGCTTTTCGGAGTTCACCTGAGCGTTCTTTACTGGGCCGGGTCGGTTTCCGCGCTCGTTAGTGCCATCTTCCTGTATCTGGTGGGGATGAGGTTGTCGTCGTGGTTGGTGGGCTGGACGGCCGGAACGGCCCTGCTGTTGGAAGCATTCCAACCAACTATCTTTTGCTTCCCACTCCCGTACGCATTCGCCGCAGTATATGGCTGCATGCTGGGTTGCGTCTTTCTCTGGATCGTGGTATGCGCGGCAGAATCTACTCATCGGGGCTGGATTTTGGCTGCAGGCCTGGCAGCGGCGATCGCTTTGTTAGATAAGCCCGAGTTCGGCATTGCTTGCTACGGGACACTGCTCCTCCTGATTGTGGTACGCAGTTACCGGCAACGCTCCATGAAGACTATCTTGCCGGACTCGGTCGCCACTCTTCCAGGAATCTTGCTCTGCGCTGTCGTGATCTACTGGATGGTTTCCATCAGAGGGGTAGAGTTTATTACGCAGGAAAATGTCCTTAGTTGGCCGACGAGCCACTTTATGAAGACATACGGGAAGATGTGGCTGGAGACGCATGGGTTCCGAATCGACGGCCCATCCTTTGTTGCAGCCTTTTGGCGCAGCATTGCGCCCCTAGGCGTCTTGTTCGTAACGTGGAGTTTTCTGTGGTGGAGGACTTGGGACAGGCGATCCATTCTGCTACGGTGTGGCTTTGTCCTGGGCCTGGTTCTGTACTTTAAAAAGAGTAGTTTGTTTGTTTGCCCGCTGCCCATACCACTTTCCGAAAAACTCTCGCCCATCTTTTTGCCACAGGACATGCTCCTGTATGTCGCCATCGCCACCGTGGCGATCTGGGGATACTTTTTTTGGCGTCGAGGCGACATGAGCCCCGTCCTACCGTTAACACTGACCTTTGCCTGCCTCACGGCCTTTCGCATCCTGATGGGGATGCAAGCCGTGGGATACCCGATTTTTTACAATGGGCCGGTGATCCTTTGCTACCTGCTGCTGGTTCGCATGATCATTCCACGCAGCGTGGGCAATCCGCACCGTAGATTTTGGGGCGAAGCCGTCATTTGCTTTGGTTGCCTGCTGGCAGTCCATCTTGTCAGCCAGGATATCGAGAGCCACGCGAAGGACTATGTGCCATTCCAAACAGATCGCGGCCTGATCCGGACCACGAAACGGAAGGTACAAAATTACGAAGTGGCCATACGGTTCATGAAGGAGAAAGCTGCGCGAGGAGAGACCGTCCTCTCAATTCCTGAAGACACCAGCCTCTACTTCCTTTCTGGAACACAATGTCCAACGCGCATTTTCGATTTCAGTCCGGGAGTGGTAGCCCCAGGCAAGATGACCGAAGAGGTGATCCGAGAAATTGATCGGGCCCCGGTTCAGTATCTGATCTGGTCCAATCGTGAATACCCTGATTATGGGGTGCCCGTCTTCGGCAAAGATTTCGATCAACCACTTGGCGACTACCTCAAATCGCATTACCGGCCGGTCGGGCTTCTTACTCCTGATTCTGGCCCAGGGTGGGCAGCAGAGATATGGCAACGGACAGGGGAAGTTGAAGAAAAACAGAGGAACGCTCCCGGAAAAAGTGGGGGGGGGTAAATTCGGTTCCCGACCCCCGAGTTGGGGTGCATGAGGCTGAAACCAAACACCGCAGAGTGTCCTGGCGCCACAACAACCAAAACTGGACCGGAACCAATCGGCAGAGGAAACTCATTCCTGGGATCTTCTTGTGTAGAGCTCTGTGCGGGGGCGATCAGCGATGATCGTCCCTAGCGCGACAAGAGCAACTCAATTACGGTCTCTTCATTCCAGACCGGGCAGAGAATGGTAATGCGCAGGGGTTCCAACCGGGCCTCGCGTTCGCACTCGGGCTCGCCAGCCCTGGGCGCTGCTGCCATACGAATCGGCGAAGCGCTCGAGCCGGGCGAAGCGGCTTGTCCCAACCCCGTCCAGTCGGCCCCATTGCCCTCCGGTGCCGCCTCCGCGAAGTTGGCCGCTTTGCACGTCCGTATCCATGATTCTGCTCGAATAGGGACCACCACGCAATGCAATCGCCTCTGGGAGATGTCGCAAACGTCAATTGCGGCCCAAGAATTGCGTCATTGGGTGAAGACATGCGGAGAGCTCCCGAAGGCATCTGGCTAGCGAGGCTGAAAGAGGATGGCTTGTTGATCTTCGAAGACGATCTTAAAGCGCGGGTCCAAGCGGAGGATGGACGCAAGCGCCGTAGTTTTCTTTGCAAGGATGATTTTGGCACTAGCGAGTTCCGGGTCCTGGGCCCATTCGGGCTTGCCGTTCCAGACCGCCAAGGAGTGCGCGACACTTTCATCGTCATGAACGTTGGTACGGCCATCCATAGCGACAGGAAGCCCCGGCAGACGCCAGATCAAAAAGCCGCCCCAATTGAAGTCGTTGAACAGGGGACCTTGAAGCCGATGCTTTTCAATGTATTGCGAGGCGACCTCTGGAAAATTGCCCGCCACCCCCATCTCCACCCAAGCGCTGGAAAGATCATAGCGACGCCAGCCAATCACTAGAACAGCGAGAATTCCGACCGCCACAAGAAGACGTTCACGAAAGGAGAAGAGTGGTCGCACCCGGATATGACCAAAAACCCAGCCATCGGCGATTGCGCACGTCGAAATAGTCGCGAGAAACCAGATTTCTTTGACAGATCGAAAAGCCACAATCGCGGATATCGATAGCAGAATAGGCCAAAGGAGACGCCTGTCGCGCCGCCAACCGATCGCCATCGCCGCGCCCAGAGCCAGAAACATAGCCACATAGTGCTGTGGCGAGCGAAACGACATGGACCTTAATTCATCAACAAGAGCGTAAACTTTGGGCTGATGCATGAGCTCCAAGACGATGGAATAGACAAAGGGCCCCGCCGGATTCACGCAGGTCGCAAAGACGCTTGCCAAAAGTGCAATCCAGAAGGATTTCGACGGCGCAGCAGGCTTTTGCACTTCTCCGCGCAGGAGAATTCGGTTCAGGATCGGCTCGGTGGCAAACACACCGAGCAACATCAGCCCGTAGACAAATTGGATATGCCAATTGGCCCAGAGGAGCAGCATCGGCGGAAGTGCCCAAAGTCTTCGCGTGTTGCCAGTCCGTCGAACGGAAAGGAGTATCCCCAGCTCCAGGATGGCGAAGAAAACGGTCAACATGCCGGGCCGCGGGCCCACGATGTAGTCGAGCGCAAAGAGGCCGAGAGCAGTGACCGCAATGCTCCGCCAGAAGTGCGGGAGGAGGGACCTCACGAGGTGAAACAAGGCGATAGCCAAAACTAGCTGAACGATGATCTGATAGAGTACGATCCCAACAAAACCGAACCAACGATAGAACCATTCAACAACCACATCGAAGGCCCAACTATAGTTGATCCACTCCTTCCCGATGCCGTAGGCAGAGAATGGATCGGTGCGCGGGATGGCATGGTGCTGCAAAATCCAACGCCCCGTGGCAAGATGCCACCAGATGTCTGGATCGGTTACACTGAATCTAGCAATGAAGAAAAACGCTGGCATCGAACAGATCGCGATGACGGCCGACACACGCGCCAGGGGTGCGTTGGAAAGGAATCGAAACGATGCCAGAAGGCGATCCATAAAACGCGCGCGGACGTATTCGAACTGGCTGATTACCGGCTTAGAAGTAGTAACCATGATTTTCGACAGTATCGCACGGGAGCGAAAGGCAAACTGCGGAACATGCCGAGTGCGTGTCCTCGGAGTAAAGAGAAGAGGTGCAAGCGGGAATACCGTCTTCCGTTGGTGGGCGGTTTTGCCGAAGCGCCCGCTGCTGAGGTGCTGGCAATGGAGCCGGAAGAGGTTTTTGACCCGGCCTGTACGTACAGAAAATCTCACGCAACTTCGCAAACGAACGACCGTCAAAACGAGATCAGCAGCAATCCAGAGGTGCGAAAGCGCGGAGAACGCATGAGACTACGTTAGCACACGCTTGCGGTCTGTCTCTTACTGCAGCTGGGGATCAGTAGGACCGGCCGTGGCGGATTGGTTGTAATGCGTGGCGTTCGCCTGGTCTGAATAATAGCTGCGCTGGCCTGTAATACCACGCGTTATGGGATCGACATTGAGCGTGTAACCCGGAGAAGGCGGTCCACTGGGATCCTGAACGTAAGTGAATATATAGCCACTCTTCGTGCCGGCCCCAAGAGTTGCGTCGATGATGCAAGCATTTGCCGGGCTATTACAGCCGCCGCCTGGACCGAGACTGGTCAAGGTCGCCGAATAGCCAACCTGTGGAAAAATCGTGGTGTAGGTAATCTCTGCAGTATTTAGTGCATGAACGGAAGATACAGCAGAGGCCTCGTTTGCAGAAATACGCGCCCGCAGAAGATTCGGAATGGCCATAGCTGCGATGATGAGAATAATCGCGACAACCACCAGCAGCTCAATGAGCGAAAATCCACTTGTATTCTTTGGTCTCATGGGGTCATCGTTCCACACTTTAAATCTCACACTCGGCCTAGTAAGGAAGCATCTGGAGGGCCAATCTCCGTTCTTTGGGAAAATTGCAGGCCCGTTTAACTTTCACAATTTAGGTGCTTTAGCCGTCGGATAATGTGCAATCCAGAGGCTTAGCAGGGAGGAAATGCGACCGACAAGGCCAAAACGCCAAAGAATGCTCACTGCCTAGTCAAAGTTTGTCGACCTGGGGAAGTGAAGGTGTGGTTCGATCTGTCCTATTCACGGCAGCGCAATCTCGACTCTACCAAAAAAAAGGAGGGGAAAGGTTTTGGCTTTCCCCTCCCGCTGCAAGAATACTTAAGCTTACTGCAGCGAGTTACTCGCGTTAGTGGCCGCGCCCGACGGAGAGTAGCGAAGCACGCCGGTCTGGTCGGTGAAGAAACCGCGCTGACCGGTGACACCCGCGGTGATCGGGTTGGCGGTAATCGTATAAGTAGTGACTGGAGCGCCTCCACCGTTCGTATACACGAACGTGTAGCCGCTCTTCGTACCACTCTGCAGCACGCTGTCAATAATTCCCGCACCCGTGCAGTCGCCTGCCACACCACCGATGTTCGCCAGCGCGGCTGGGAAACCAAGGTTCGGGCACTGAGCCGAGTACTGAACGTTCGCGGTGTTCAAGGTGCGGAGCGAGCCTACTGCGGAAGACTCGTTGGCCGAAATGCGGGCCTTAAGCAAGTTCGGAATAGCGATGGCCGCGATGATCAAAATGATCGCCACGACGATCAGCAATTCGATAAGAGAGAAACCCTGCTGCTTCTTCATGAGATCTCCTTGAGAGTTTGCGTCTAGTTGAACACGCCCGTAAACCCGGAGGAGCGCCTGTGAATGGGGGACAGATTACACAGCACATGTGGGGACAGCGCTTCCTTACCGAGGGCGATTGGTTTAGAGCAAGAATGAGACCAAACCCGCAGTCTAGGTGCTGCGGTACCTCTAACTCCTACGCCACAGGCCTTAATGGAGATATGCCTACCTCGCGGGCATGCAAATCTTCCAAGGCATCCAGAACTCACAGCACCTGCCATCCAGGAAATGAGAAAAACGTGCCACTTTGGGACAACTCTCTCAGCCTATTTCCTGAAGTGATGGGACAGCAGTGGTGCGAGGCAGTCGTTTTTGACCCCTACTACATGTGTTTCTGCAAATTGACGGAAGGCTTGGGAAACACCACATCGCTTCGCTACTCAGTGGAAACCGTTGCCGCGACCGAGCACTCCGAGTCCGAAGAAGGCATTGCTTCCAGATCATCGGGCACCGACGTTGCAGAACGGCGGGCGTCTAGCAACGCTTTGCCTGCCAGGAACGAGATGAATAAGGTCGCTAAACAGGTGATCCATGCTACGCCAGGAGAACTCCAGTAGATCTTGGGAGCAAACCGCAGAGTCGCTATCCATGTCACTGTTAGTCCCAGGCCGGCTATCAAAGGGAAGCGTATCGTGCACCAGCCGCGGAACGTTATTGACTCCGCGATCGCTATCACCAGAAGCGAAAACGGAACGGCTACGATGAGATCTACGAAATAGTGCTCTCCGGTACCGAGTGTGGCGCACAATGTAAAGAAAGCAAAAATTCCAGCCAAGAACTTCTCTGCGAGGGAGAGATTTCGTGCATACCAAAGCACCAGAAAGCTCCACGCGGCGTGTAACGAAGGGATGGCATTGCGTGGACCGGCAATGGCAATCGGCTCCAAGAAGAGACGCGAGGCCTGATCATAGGTAAGAGGATGCCAAGGAAAATCGCGAAGAAATACATGAACGGGGCCCAGTGCGGGAAGAAGATTGTAGAAGAGTATGCCCAGGGGGCCGGCAATCAGAAACCCTCCAAGCGCAGGCATCGCGTTCCGGCGATCGCGCATGAGGCAACCCGCATATGTCAATCCAATCGCGATGGGAAGTCCGATATAGACGAAAAAGCTGACTACGGCGAAGCCTGGATAGCGGGCAAACAGGCGGCCAACCACAAAAGGAAATTGCACGTGCATGCTTGCATCAAATGAATAAAGGTAAAGATCAAACACTTTGGGATGAGCCTTTTCCGTCCACTCCAGGAAATAACTGGCCATCCACTCCGAAGCTACGAAAAGAAATGCGGGCCCTAAGGTCCAAGCCGCAAGGCGCTGCTCTTCACCCTTGGACCAGATCACGCGGAAGGCTAGACCTGCGAGACTGGCAATTCCCAGGAAGGATGCCCAGACGGGCCAAGTGGCTACGTAACCGCAAATGCGCAAATCGAATGCGGCAAGCGCCAGAAATACGCCCACAACTCCGGAAACTTGCTTCCACGAAGTTCCAGTTCTCACCAGAATAAGGAACACGCTGAAAAACGCAATCGCCAGAAACGGCGACGAGATCGTGTCGGCAAAAAAGGATTTGCGACTGGCTACCCAGATCAGGAGGGTCGCGACAGTAAATCCCAACAATAGACGGCGATAGTCAGATTGCCTCAAAGTTCGCTATTTACCTTAACTTAGGTGAGAGGATCGAGTTCCCATTTCAATGTTCGGGCCGAGGTGGGCGCGGCGCAACGTAAACTCGCCTGCGCTGTGATCAAAGGGTTAAACAAGTGACAAAGCTAGGCCTAGCCCTCTTCTTTGGATTCGTTATAGCTCGTGCTTCTTGGCGAGGTGACGGAACGAGCGGTAGCTGATTTTGAGGAGTTCCGCTGCACGGGTACGAACTCCACCGGCCTTTTCGAGAGCCGCCAGGAGAAAACGCTTTTCCGTTGCGGCCATCACGCCGTCGAAGTCGATGCCCTCGGCGGGAAAGACGAATCCGACGGAATCCCCAGGGAGAGTGACTGAGGCCAGGTTTGCGCCGGAGATGCGGTCGGGGAGCACGTCTGACGAGATTTCCGGGCCACTTTCCAGAGCGACGGCGCGCTCGATCGTGTTTTCCAGTTCACGGACGTTTCCCGGCCAGTCATACGTTTCCAAGCGGCTCATGGCCTGCGGCGAGATGGCCTCGATGGGCTTCTCCATGCTCTTATGAAAACGTTCAAGGAAGTGACGGGCGAGCAGCGGAATGTCCTCACGGCGCTCACGGAGTGAAGGAACGTGCAGAGGGATGACGCTCAAGCGGTAGAACAGATCCTCGCGGAACTCTCCCGAAGCGATGGCTTTCTCCAAGTCGCGATTGGTGGCGGCGATGACACGCACGTCCACATCGATTTCCTCGGTGCTTCCGAGGGGCCGCACCTTCCCTTCCTGCAGCACACGGTACAACTTCACCTGCATGGCCAGGTTCATGTTGCCGATTTCATCGAGGAAAAGAGTGCCGCCGTGCGCAGCCTGGAAGAGCCCCCGGCGATTCTCATTCGCGCCAGTGAACGCCCCTTTGACGTAGCCGAACAATTCGGATTCCAGAAGCGTTTCCGGAAACGCGCCGCAATTAATGGTGATGAAGGGAGTTGCGACGCGCGGGCTGTTTTCGTGAATGGCCCGCGCTACGAGTTCTTTCCCCGTACCGCTCTCGCCGGTGATGAGAACGCGACTGCTCTGCGGAGCGATGGTTTGGATCAAATCAAAGATGGCGCGCATTTTGGGACTCTGTCCAACGATGTTGTCGAGCCCCGTCAACCGGCGCAATTCCCGCCGCAAGTAGCCCGCTTCCTTTTTCCACTTCAGGTTCTCAGATACTTCCCGGACGGCCGCACGCAACTGATCCACCAGATCGTGGTCCTTGATCACGTACCGGTTTGCTCCCTGGTTCGCGGCGGCAATAGCCGTTTCCAGCGTGGGCACGCCCGTGATCAACACGAAATACGAGTCCGGCGCGATCTCGCGGGTTAGCTTCAGAAGTTCCAGACCGGTAGCTCCGGGCATGCGCACATCGGAGATTATAATGTCGTACAGAGAACTTTCTAGTTTGCGCTTGGCTCCTTCAACATTGTGTGCCACTTCCACGCGATGACCTTCCTTGCGAAAGGTGATCTCCAGAAGCTCGCAAATGGATTTCTCGTCGTCGACAACGAGAATATGCGCCATGTCGCGGCCTGCCTCTTTTGCAGCGGCTTTTGTGCCTTGCATAGCTCCTCATTCGCGGCGAGGGAGTTCGACCACAAACTCCGCGCCTTTTTCTTTTTCGCTAAACACCGTGATTCGGCCATTGTGCGCCTGCACAATCTGATACACGATGGCCAGCCCCAAACCCGTTCCACCTTCGAAATTCGATTGCAGCGGCTCAAAAATCTTGGAGCGCTGCGCCGGATCCAGCCCGATGCCCGTATCCCGGAACGAAATGCGCAACCAATCCGCAACTTGCTCGATGCCGACCGTCAGCGTCCCGCCACTGGGCATGGCGCGCAGCGCGTTGTCGCACAAATTCCAGAAAACTTGCCGGATCTTGTTGGGATCGACGTGCGCCTTGACCTGCTCTCCGTTGAACGCCCGCACAATCAGGAACTGCTTCTCTACCCCAGGTTTCCTTTCAATCAGAAGAAGCGTCTCGTCCAGGAGCGCGCGTACGTCGGCATCTTGAAACACGTACGACTTTTCTCGGGAATAATTCAAGAAGTCCGTGATGATGTGGTTTAGGCGCTCCGATTCGCGGCTTACGATGTTGACCAGGTGTTTCTCGTCCTCTTCCAGCGGTACCAACCGCGCCAATTCTTTCACCGCCCCAGACATCGCCGTCAATGGCTGCCGGATTTCATGCGCAATGGCCGCGGAAAGCCGGCCCACCGCTGCCATCCGTTCCTTCGTG
>Ga0210406_10006189_pt1 | contig 12446 bp, 8 predicted proteins | sample IncBWC30MmetaG_FD_155454 | JGI IMG/M metagenome (GOLD analysis project Ga0210406, IMG submission 155454) | Forest soil microbial communities from Barre Woods Harvard Forest LTER site, Petersham, Massachusetts, United States - Inc-BW-C-30-M | ecosystem: Environmental > Terrestrial > Soil >...
CAAACGCTCCAAAGCGTATGTTTCTCGGTGAGCGGTGGTTTTGTTCCATGGTGGTTCCGGGAATGCTGAAAAGTATAGCCGCCGCCATCGGATGGGTCAAAGTCTACTTTCCATCTCACCCGCTAACTCCCGTCTTTTCATGCGCGAAGCCAATGATGTAGAAAGGTTTTCGATTGGATGCATCGTGGATTGCACTCATTTGTGATTCCGCTCACAGTCGCGCAACACTAATCGACCGGTTCGTAAATTAACGAAGCGCTTCCGCGCGCAAGCGCTCGCCAGAGCAAGACCGGGTCGATACACAGGGGAGCGCGCCAGGGGGATGATAATGTTCAATAGTGGTTGCAGTTCTTCATTTGCAAAATGGATTTGCCTGTCGCTTGCGCTCGCCGTGGCTCTCTTCTCCGCCGGGCCAGCCCACGCTCAAGTCTCCGGCGCGACGCTCTCCGGCCTCATCACCGACGAAAACGGCGGGCCGGTTCCCGACGCCAATGTCACGGTAAAGAATCTGGGCACGGGTGTCGCCCGCGAACTCAAGACGAACGCGGACGGGTTTTACTCCGCGCCCAACCTCATTCCCGGTAGCTATGAAGTGCGTGTGTCTGCCAAAGGGTTTCAAATTCTCGTTCAAAAAGAGATCACTCTGAACGTTGGAGCCCAGCAATCCCTCAATATAAGTCTCAAAGTCGGCCAACTGACTCAAACCGTCGAGGTCAACGCTGCGCCCCCTGAAGTGCAAACGACTTCTTCCACTATCAGCGACACCGTTGACTCTCACACCATGCGCGAGCTTCCTCTGAATGGCCGAGATTGGACGTCATTGGCCACGCTCCAGCCGGGCGTGACCAGCATCCCCAACCAAGTGGGAACGGGATTCAGCGCCAACAAGGGCAACCGCGGATTTGGCAACCAGCTGAGCGACAGCGGACATCGCGCCAATGAAAACACCTACCGCGTCAACGGCATCAGCATCAATGACTACTCCAACGGCGCGCCCGGTGGTGCATCGGGGCTCAATCTCGGCGTTGATGGCATTCAGGAGTTTTCCGTCCTCACCAGTGACTACACTGCGGAATATGGCCGTACTTCGGGCGCAGTCGTCAACGCCATTACGAAGAGCGGCACCAACGATCTTCACGGCACCGGTTTCTTCTTCGACCGTGACAAAGTTTTCGACGCCAAGAACTATTTTGACCCGGCTGGCCCCATTCCCTCCTTCCGACGTATTCAATTTGGAGGATCCGGTGGCACCGCGATTGTGAAAGACAAAACCTTCATCTACGGAACTTACGAGGGCGTAAGGCAGAACAGGCCAGGTTCCCAGGCGATCCATGTCCCCACAGACGCGGAGCGCGCCCTTGCCGTCCCGGCGGTAGCTCCTTACATGAAACTCTGGCCAGAGGCGCCGGCTGGAACGCCAGTGGACGCCAATGGCATCACGCAGACCTTTGACGTGGCTCTGCCAACTGTCTCAAACGAAAATTACTTCACGATCCGTGTCGACCAGAAGTTTTCCGACAAAGACACGCTTTCGGCCAGTTATTTTTATGATGCCGGACCGCAGACCCAGCCAGATCCGCTGTTGAACGCCATCCATCAGGTGTATTCGCGCAGGCAGATGGGCAGCGGTGAAGAGACGCACATCTTCAGTCCTGCCGTTGTTAATACGTTTCGCGCCGGTTTCAGCCGCGTCCGTGGAGATATCAACAGTCCGGTTTCCGGCGACAGTGTTGCCACGAACACCGCACTCGCCGTGGCTCCCGGCGCAATTGGCCCTCCGCAAATTGGGGTCCCCGGCGTGCTAACGACCGCCATCGGCCTGGGCGGCCTCAACCGATTCCTCCATCGCTGGACTTCCGGCCAATTTTACGATGATGCGTTCCTCACTCACGGCACTCATTCCATCAAATTCGGATTTGCCTTCGAGCGCATGGATTACAACATCACTGAGAAGCTGAGTCCAAACGGACGGTTTAACAACTATCCTACCCTAGCCGCCCTGTTAGCGAACGCTCCCAACAAACTGAACGCACTGGCCCCCGGTGGTTCCAACGAGGTAGCGATTCGTCAGAGCCTCCTCGCCGGTTACATCCAGGATGATTGGCGCTTGCGTCCCAATTTCACCGTAAACATGGGCTTGCGATATGAGTATACGACCCGCCCAAGCGATGCCAATAACCGGATTCAGGAGATAACTACTCTCACCAACTGTGCCACGCCCGGAGTTTTGCCCGGCCTTACGAGTCCTTGCGGCCCGGTGCACGTGAGTAATTTCATCAAGGGCAACCCTACGACAAAGAATTTCGAGCCGCGCATCGGATTCGCTTGGGATCCAACCGGAGACGGCAAAACGTCTGTCCGCTCCAGTTTTGGCATTTTTGATGTTCTGCCTCTACCTTACGAGTTCGGCCTGAACACCGCTGCCACCGCGCCGTTCCAGATCATCGGATTCGATCCGGCGGCGACGCTCGGAAACGGAATCAGCCCCAATATTAGTTTTAATCCCAATAACATCCGGAACCGTTACATTGACCAAAATCCGCATCGCGCGGACGTCCTTAACTGGAATATAAATGTCCAGCGACAACTCGGCCACGACTGGACTTTGACCGCTGGCTACATCGGCTCCCGCTCCGTGCATCTTTCCGTGGCCGCCGACGACGTCAATCTCGTTCCACCCGTTCAGACCTCGGCAGGAATCCTTATTCCATCCAACACCTACCAACTTGATCCGAATTGGGGAGGAGCCAATGGTGGACTCACACCCGGAAGTCCGGGAGGAGCTGGCATCCGACCTGTCTTCTTTGACGGGGAAGCGACTTACAACGGATTCCAGGCACTCTTGAAGCACGACCTCAGTCACGGTGTTCAAGGTCAGGTGGCCTATACGCTCGGCAACTGCAAAGACACAAGTTCTGCTCCAGTGACAGGAGATACCTACGTCAATTCAGTTGCCGTTCCTCTCCTGCTCAGCAAGCAGTACAGGATCGGGGCATGCGACTTTGACGTTCGAAATACCATTGTAGGAACGGTCATTTGGAATCTTCCAGGGCCAAAGAACGGCTGGCAATCTTACGTTGCGGGCGGATGGCAGATCGGTACGATTGTCACCGCAACCAGCGGTTCTCCTTACACCGTTACTTTCGGCGGAGGTGGAGATCCACTCAACACCGGGTTCAACGGTGACTTCTCCATGGATTATGCGCAAACCGTCCCGGGATGCAACGCAACTCCCGGGGTCAGGACCGATGCCCAAGGACACCTGCTGGCGTTTAATCCAAACTGCTTCACACCCGCGCCCGCAGTCCCCGGAGGAGTTCTCGTCGGAAATTCGGGGCGCAACCACTACTATGGCCCTGGGCTCACGACGGTGGATTTTTCCACGTTTAAGAACTTCACGTTCATGGAAAAGCTAAGGGTGCAATTCCGGGCAGAGTTCTTCAACATCTTGAACCATCCAAACTTTGCCGCGCCCAATTTCCTCAACGACTCCAATAACTCCATCGGCACTTCGAATGCCGGCGTAATCGGTTCCACGTCTACTTCTTCCCGCCAGATTCAGCTTGGTCTCAAACTGGTCTGGTGATATCGATTTCCAGGTGCGGGCGAGGCTGGCTCTTGCAAGGTCAGCCTCGCCTGCTCGTTTATCCCGGTTTCTCAAACAGGCTGAACGAGATTCTGTCCGCTGGATCATTCTTTATTCTGTGGGCGTCACTTTTGGCCGCTGAAACTCAAACTTGAAAGATCACATCCAACAGGCCCCAATGATCACTCCCGAGGAACGTAAATCCAAGATCTGGTCGGTGGTCCGCGTCTCCAGCGGAAATTTCCTGGAGATGTACGACTTCATGGTGTTCGGCTACTATGCCGCCACGATCGGCAAAGCCTTTTTCCCCGGCAACTCCGCCTTTGGCTCCCTGATGCTGTCGCTTATGACCTTCGGCGCCGGCTTTCTGATGCGCCCCCTTGGCGCCCTCGTCCTCGGCGCCTACACCGACCGCCACGGTCGACGCGCAGGGCTGCTCCTCACCCTGAGCATGATGTCCATCGGCATCTTCACCATCGCGTTCATGCCCGGTTACGCAACTATCGGCCTGCTCGCGCCTCTGCTCGTTGTCCTCGGCCGCTTGCTCCAGGGTTTTTCGGCCGGGATGGAACTCGGCGGCGTCTCCGTCTATCTTTCCGAAATCGCCACTCCCGGCCACAAAGGGTTTTACGTAAGCTGGCAATCCGGCAGCCAGCAGATCGCGGTAATGTTCGCCGCTTCCGTCGGAGTCGTCCTGAACTCTATTCTTCCTCCTGAAAAAATGGAACAGTGGGGCTGGCGCGTGCCGCTCCTTCTCGGCTGCGTCATTGTTCCGTTTCTCTTTCGCCTCAGAAAGTCGCTACAGGAAACCGATGAGTTCGTCGCCCGCAAGCGGCATCCCGGAACTTCGGAGATTCTCCGCTCATTGGCCAGCAATTGGCCCATCGTTCTGATTGGCACGCTGATGGTCACCATGACCACCGTCTCCTTCTACATGATCACCGCCTACACACCCACGTTCGGCAGTTCCGTGCTGCACCTCTCCAGCTTTGACAGCCTCATCGTCACCCTCTGTGTCGGCGCCTCCAATCTTTTCTGGCTCCCCATCATGGGCGCGCTCTCTGACAGAATCGGTCGGCGTCCGCTTCTGTTTGGCTGCACAATTCTGATGCTCGTCACCGCCTATCCCGCCATGCTCTGGCTCGTTCGTGATCCATCGTTCGCGCGCCTGCTCACCGTCGAACTCTGGCTTTCTTTCATCTACGGCAGCTACAACGGCGCCATGGTCGTCTACCTCACGGAAATCATGCCCGTCGATGTACGTACCTCCGGCTTCGCCCTTGCGTACAGCCTGGCAACCGCCATCTTCGGTGGCTTCACACCGGCCCTCAGCACCTACTTAATCCACATCTCTGGCAATCGTGCGATCCCGGGCCTTTTGCTGTCCTTTGCGGCGGCCTGCGGCCTCGTCGCAGCGTTGTTTGCAAAGCCTCAGCGCGCTACCCTCGCTTCGGTAAATACAGTGCCAGCCGAATCCTGAGTCCAATCTCGTAACGCGTGCCCGCGGTCCGCGACCCTCCAACGCACTCACACTTTTCTTGTCATGGCCTCTCTTAGGTGCTATCTTGCTTTTCTCCCGTCCCTGCCCACCCTTACAGGGGGATCCATGTCCACGCTACAGGCCCAACTTCAGCCCAGTTCCATTTGCCAAAAGTGTCTTTCCGCGCATCTGAATCTTGGTAGGATGACGTCGGGCTTTTCGGAGACATGACCATGGCAACACAGAGCAAACTCACCGTAATCGATCAACTCCGCAATGCGGTTTTGGAAGCCCGCGCCAACTCTGACCGCCTGTTTGAGATCGTTCGCGAGGACTTTCTCTACGAGCGCCCGATTCCCGAACGCAATCGCCTCATTTTTTACGTCGGCCACCTTGAAGCCTTCGACTGGAATGTTTTTCGCACGCAATTATTTCCCCTGGAATCGCGCACAGCCGCGTTCGACCAGCTTTTCGCATTCGGAATCGATCCCGTCGACGGCGGCTTACCCACCGACCAGCCCAGCGACTGGCCCTCTCTCTCCGAAGTGCGCAACTACGTCCGAACACTCCGCAACTTGATTGACGATGCGCTCGACGCCGGCAATTTCCCACTCGCCGCCAAACCCGACGGCCACTCTCCCGAAACTCTTTTGCGTGTCGTATTCGAACACCGCCTGATGCACGCCGAAACTCTCGCCTACATGCTTCACCGGCTGCCCTACTCGCGAAAGCAGCTGCAATCCCAGGACTCGCTGTCCACGCCTCCCGTCGTAAACGAAATGCTCGAAATCCCCGCTGGCCAGGCGACTCTGGGACTCTCTGGCGGCCCATCTTCCGTATTCGGTTGGGACAACGAATTCGAATCCAACACGGCCAGCGTCCCGCGCTTCCGCATCGAAAAATACATGGTTACCAATGCCGAGTTTCTTCGCTTCGTCGAAGACGGTGGCTACCGGAATCCCCAATTTTGGTCCTCGGACGATTGGCAGTGGAAAGAGCGCCAATCCATCTCCCACCCCGCATTCTGGAATCAAGCGGGTTCTGCCTGGTCCTTCCGCGGCATGTTTGAAGAGCTTCCATTTCCTTCGAACTGGCCCGTCTACGTCAGCCACGCCGAGGCCAGCGCCTATGCGCGGTGGGCCGGAAAATCCCTGCCCACCGAGGCCCAGTGGCATCGCGCGGCCTACGGCACTCCTCAGGGAACGGAGCAATCTTTTCCATGGGGCGAGGACGTGCCCGGTTCCAATCCCGGCAATTTCGATTTCCGTCGCTGGGATCCCGCGCCAGTCAACGCACACCCGGCCAATCAGAGTGAGTTCGGCGTCGTCGGCCAGCTCGGCAATGGTTGGGAGTGGACTTCAACTCCCTTCGCGCCATTTCCCGGGTTCCAGGCCTTCTCGTTTTATCCCGGCTACTCCGCGAATTTCTTTGATGGCAAGCACTTTGTGATCAAGGGAGGTTCCGCCCGCAGCGCGTCCTGTTTCTTGCGCCGGTCGTTCCGTAACTGGTTTCAGCCGCACTACCAATATGTCTATGCCGGATTTCGATGCGTCTCGGAGTGATCTGCTGAATGTCCAAACCTTCCACGCAGGCACAAATCACGCACGCGTCGCTCACCCGGCAATTCGCGCTGGAAGTCTCGGCCGGACTTAGCAAGCCGGGGCAAAAGGAACTACCTTCGAAATACCTGTATGATTCGGTTGGTTCAGCGCTCTTCGAGGTAATCTGCGCCCTTCCCGAATATGGCCTCACGCGGTCCGAAGAGTCCCTGCTTCAACTGCACGCAAGGGAAATTGTGGACCAGCTTCCTCGTCCTGTTGTCGTCGCCGAACTCGGCAGCGGCACGGGCCGCAAAACCCGCTTGCTTCTGGAAGCGCTCTCCCGCTGGCAATCCACCTGGTACCATCCCATTGAAATTTCCCCCGCTGCGCTCGCCACTCTCCGCCGCGAGCTTCGCGATATCAACAGCATCAGCATTGTCGGCTTCGAACGCGAATATCTCGACGGGTTGCGTGAAGCCGCCGCCCGCCGCGCACCGGGCGAGCATCTGATGGTTCTTTTCCTCGGGAGCAACATCGGCAACTTCGATGGCTCCGCCGGCTCGGATTTCCTCCGCGATCTGCGCCCAATTCTTCAAGCCGGTGATTCGCTGCTTCTCGGCACCGATATGCTGAAGCCCATTCAAACTTTGATTTCCGCTTACGACGATCCGATCGGTGTCACCGCCGCTTTCAATCTGAACCTTCTTGCGCGCATCAATCGTGAACTCGGCGCCGATTTCGATCTGCAACAGTTCAGGCATCAGGCCATCTTTAACGAACAAACGCGCAGCATCGAAATGCACCTCCGTTCCCGCATCCGGCAAACGGTCTCAATCCCGGAAGCTGCAATCTCCGTTCAATTCGAAAAAGAACAAACGATCTGGACGGAAAGCTCCCACAAATACTCGCAAGAGGAACTTGTTGGCTTGGCGCACCACTCTGGGTTTCGCCGCCAGGCGCAGTGGATGGATCAATCGTGGGGTTTTGCCGAAAATCTCTGGATCGCCGAGTAGCCGTGCTCCGCTCTTTCCAGCCGGGCCCCTACAAACCCTTTGTTTTTCTGAATTCGCTTACCACCGTGGCCGGCTCACGGTGCAATCCGTCCACCGCGTAATTCATCTGTCGGATCTCCGCGGCGGAAACCTTGCCCGCCAGTTCCGCCAGCGCCCCGCGCAACGCGGGAAACCGCTCCAGCGTTGCCTTTTTCACAATTGGCACCGCATCGTACGGTGGAAAATAATGCCGGTCATCTTCCAGGGCCACCAGCCCCAGCGCGCTGATCAGTCCGTCGGTTGAATTCCCGGCCGCCACATCCACCTGATGATCCACCAGCGCGCGATAGATCAACCCCAAATCCATCACCCGGGGCTTTTCCCCGAACTTCAGATCGTACCGGTTGCACAATCCGTTGAATCCGTCCGGGCGTTCCAGAAACTCGTAACCTACTCCTGCTCTCCATCTCGGGGCTATCGCCGTGATGTCCGAAAGTCTCTGCAAACTGAATTTCTTGGCGTCCTCGCCACGGATCACCATCGCAAATGTATTCTCAAATCCCAGCGGCTCGGTCACTGCAAGCCCAAACCGTTCCGCGTACTCCCTCGTCACCCTTGCATAAACGCTCTTCGAATCCCCCTGCGGCGCTTCATTCAGCACCGCCGTCAGCGCCGTTCCCGTGTACTCCACATATAAATCCAGCTCGCCCGCAAGCAACGCCTTCTGCACCAGCAGAGTTCCGCCAAGATTGGTTTTCCGCTCAACGGGAATTCCCGTGCGCGCCTCGATATGCTGCGCCAGCAGTTCCGCCAACACCACCTGCTCGGTGAAAAATTTTGAACCGACAATAATTTTCTCAGGCCGCTTCTGGCCGCAACCTCCCAGCAGCATCAGGGTGATTGCCAGCCACACGCACAGCGATCGAGGAAGGGAAGTGTGCATAGTAAAGTACGATTTGGCTTTGCGCGCCCGCGCTCTAGGTCACGCGCAGTCGCCGCTCCAATCTGCCCAGCAGAAAATCCGCCAGGATCGCCAATAGCGCCGCGGGAATCGCTCCCGCCAGCAGAAGGGAGTCGTTCACCAGCGCCACCCCGCGAAAAATAAACGTGCCCAGCCCGCCGGCCCCAATCGCCGCTGCAATCGTGGCAACTCCGATGGTGATAATCGTGGCCGTGCGGACGCCCGCCAGGATCACCGCCAGCCCCAACGGAAATCGCACACGAAACAGGATCTGCGCCGGCGTCATTCCCATTGCCTCAGCCGATTCCAGCACAGCCGGATCAATCTCCGTCAACCCCACATATGTATTCCGCAGGATCGGCAGCAGCGCATAAAGCGTTAGCGCAACGATCGCTGTCCGCTTTCCAATTCCACCGATAAACGGTATCGGTATCAGAAACCCGAATAGCGCCAGGCTCGGAACTGTTTGGAAGATGCCCGCAATCCCCAGCGCAAGCGCGCGAAGCTTCGCACGCGGCACGATCAGCATCCCCAACGGCACTCCAATCAAAATCGCAGCGGCCATCGCAATGCACACAAGTTCCACATGTTCCAGTGTCGCGCTCAGGATCTCGGACTGGTGCCCCGCCAGGAAATTCCAGAATCCTGTCATATCCCGCCTCCCCTCACATCCAGAGAAGCTGCGAACGCCCGGACCTCCGGATGCTGCACCCGCAAAAAGTCCTCCGGCCCCGCGTTCGCCACGATTCGCCCCCTTTCGAGTAAAACGATGCGCGAAGCCAGCAGCAGCGCCTCTCGAAGATCATGCGTCACAAACACGATTGTTTTCGCCAATCGCCGCGCCAGGGTTTGAAATTCCCGCTGCAATTCCGCCCGCGTCACCGGATCCAGAGCTCCGAAGGGTTCATCCATCAGCAGAATCGGCGGGTCCGCCGCAAGTGCTCGCGCCACTCCCACCCTCTGTCGCTGCCCGCCTGAAAGCTCTCTCGGCCGCCTCTGCGCGTATTCGCCTGGCTCCAGCCCGACGAGTTGCAGCATTTCCTGCACTCGCGACGCAATCTTCTCTTTTGGCCAGTTTTCCAAGCCAGGCACCAAGGCCACATTTTCCGCAACCGTAAAATGCGGAAACAGCCCCGCCTCCTGAATCACGTAACCGATTCCACGCCGCAATCGAATCGCATCCCATTCCCTCGTAGGGCGCCCCTCCACCCGCACTTCGCCCTTCGATGGCCAATGCATTCCATTAATTAGTTTCAGCAGCGTAGTCTTTCCGCTTCCGCTTCGCCCCAAAAGCACCAGAGTGCTACCCCGCGGTACCTCAAGCGAAACGCCGGCGATAATCTCCGCCGCCGCGCCGCTGTTCGCTCGCCACGACACATCCTGAAACTCAATCAAGTTTTGCCCTGCAATTGTCATCGGCGCTTTCAAGGTATCCAGGATGGCCAGAAGTGCCTGAACAGTTTAGTCCACCCGCCCCAGCCTTTGCCCGTACAGTTTTCTCCCCTTCGCCCGTCGGGTCTCTTTCGTGATACTTTGAAATTCAGAGCCGATCGTACCGTCATTACTTATTACAGCCATGAACCCCCTCGAAACTCTCAGCCTCGTCCTCGGCGCTGGTTTTGCCTCCGGTCTGAACCTTTACGCCACCGTGGCCACTCTCGGCCTCCTCCAGCGTTTCGGCATCATCCATCTCCCAGAACATCTTCAGGTCCTGGCTCATCCGCTTGTTTTGGCGATTGCCGGTGTTCTCTACGTCATGGAATTTCTCGCCGACAAAGTTCCCTACATCGATTCCGTCTGGCAGGCCATCCACACGTTTATCCGCCCGCCGGCCGCCGCTCTGCTGGCATTCAGCGCCACTGCCGCCGCTCCCGAACCATGGCGCTGGGCCGCGGCCCTTGTCGCCGGCGGCATCGCGCTCACCTCGCACGGAACAAAAGCCAGCGCTCGCGCCGCGGCCAACATTTCGCCGGAGCCGCTCAGCAACTGGGCACTCAGTTTTGGGGAAGACGTCCTGGCCGTCTGGTTAACCTGGTTCGCCACCGCGCATCCCGCGGTGGCCATCATCGTCATCGCGATTCTATTCGCGATCTCGCTGTACCTGCTCTACCACCTCTTCCACTTCCTCCGCCGCACCCTCCACAAACTCGCCGAAACCTGAAGTTGCACTTTCAACATTCAAGCGGGCCTTGTCATCCTGAGGCCATCCGGCAAGGATAGCCGAAGGACCTCAATCGAAAATTCTTACAAGATTTGTCCGCATAAATCATTGCCAAAGCCGGGTCTCACTTCACGTACGTTCCCACCCAATCTAAAAACGTCTTATACCAAAGCTGGGCATTCTGTGGCTTTAGCACCCAATGTCCCTCATCGGGGAAAACCATCAATTTCGAAGGCACACCCTGCCGCTGCAATGCGCTGAACAATTCCAGCGATTGCGTGTACGGCACCCGGTAATCTTTTTCCCCGCAAACCACCAGTGTCGGCGTCTTGTATTTTCCAAGTTCGGCCGCGTAGGTCGAGGGTGACCACTTCTTGTAATTCTCCGGGGCGCTCCACGGCGTCCCCTGCATGTCGTGCTCTTCGAACCAAAGTTCTTCGGTCGCGAACATGGAAGTCTTGTCGTACACGCCGGCGTGGCTCACGATCGCCTTGAACCGGTCGGTGTGCGTTGCCAGCCAGTCCGCCAGGTATCCGCCGTAGGATCCCCCCGCTGCCGCCAGCTTGGTTTTATCAATGAAAGGGTATTTCGCAATCGCCGCGTCAATCCCTTTCATCACGTCCCCATACGCTCGTCCGCCCCAATCATTCGTGATTTCATCCGTGAACTTCTGTCCGTATCCCGTTGAGCCGCGCCGGTTGATCAGCAGCGTCACGTATCCCGCCGCCGAGAATACTTCCGCGTTCCACCGGTAGCCCCACGCGTCCGACCACATTGTTTGCGGCCCGCCGTGCAGCAGCACAATCGTCGGATATTTCTTTCCCGGGGTGAATTGCGGCGGCTTCACCACCATCGCCTCCACCTTCGTGCCCTCCGCACCGTCGAACCAGAATTTCTCCGGCGCATTCATTTCCAGCGTCGCCAGAAGCGCATCGTTCTGGTGCGTCAGTTGTTTCTGCCCGCCGCCATCTCCCGCCGCTACATACAGCTCGCCGGGCATTGTTAAGCTCGTCCGCTCCGTCACCAGTGTCTTGCCGTCCGCGCTGAATGAGTACGCGTTGTTATATCCATCCGCCACTTTCTTCGGCGTAGCTCCGGCGCGCGCGCCCATCGCATACAATGGTTGCAGTGTCTCGTTCTCCGCCAGGAAATAAATCGTCTTGCTGTCCGGAGACCACGAGAGATTCGTCGCGCTCCGATCAAAACCTTCCGAAAGATTCTCAATCTTTCCGCTCTTCCGGTCGTACAACATCACCCGCCAGCGATCCGCTTCGTACTCCGCGGTCAGTTGCGCATGATAGGCAATGTATTGTCCATCCGGCGAATACACCGGATTTCCGTCGAATCCCGGATTCGTCGTAATCTTTTTCGCCTCGCCGCCCGCCACTGGCACCACGAACAGTTCGCCGTTCGTGCTGATCGCTTCCACCTTGTCCGGCACCGCCGTATAACAGATCTCCTTGCCGTCCGGCGAAAATGCGAAATCGCTCGCCTCGCCCCGCTCGTCCGGAGGAATGTCGTAATCCGCCGTCGGAGTCAGGTCGCGCGCCGAACTATTCCCGTCCACCGGCATCACAAAAAGATGACTTCGCTTGCCCTCGTTCCAGTGGTCCCAGTGCCGGAACAGCAGGTGATCGTAGATCCGCGCCTTCACCTTGCTCTTTTCTTTCTCTTCGTCGCGCTTGCTATTGCAGGCGTCGTCCTTGCAATCAAGGTATACCGCCG